>ERZ778513.101-NODE-101-length-75436-cov-18.052294_pt1 | contig 75436 bp, 59 predicted proteins | sample MGYA00510345_ERZ778513 | MGnify/ENA primary metagenome ERZ778513 (study PRJEB29527, sample SAMN07138966) | mouse gut metagenome | material: feces | host: mouse | place: China:Nanjing | collected 2016-01-25 ... | reverse complement strand
GAAGGAGCATAGCGAGCTATGCGACTGATGAAACTTGGCGGAATTAACCAAAAAAAGACCTCAGAATTAATTTGAAGTTTTTACTCCCATTCTCTTTAATTGTTAATACGGTTTAAATTCAAACACTCTCTAAATAATTTCAAACAGCTACTTAAGCACAACATGAGCGAGATACTTCATAACTGCAATGTCCGTGACATCACCACATTTCATATATCGGCCAAAGCCGCCTGCGTAGCCTGCTACGACAGCATCGAAGAGCTGGAGCAGCTGCTCGCCGACACTACCCTGCCCCGCCCCGTAAAACACCTCGGACAAGGCAGCAACATGCTCTTCACACGCGATTTCCCGGGCACAATACTGATATCGCGCATCAACGAGCGCGACATCAACCACGTCACTGACAACAACGTCATCGTAGCCGCCTCGGCAGGCATCGTCATGGACCATCTATGCCACGACCTGGCCGCACTCGGCATCTGGGGACTCGAAAACCTCTCAGGCATACCAGGCACAGTCGGCGCATCAGCCGTGCAAAATGTCGGCGCATACGGAGTCGAAGCAGGCGAACACATAGCACGCGTCGACGCCATCGACACCGTCACCGGCAGCCATTGCCGGTTTGACCACAACATGATGCAGTTCGGCTACCGACACTCCATCTTCAAGACTCCGCAGGCACGCGACCGCTACATCATCACCAAAGTATACTTCCGCCTCACCACACGTCCGACGCCGCGCCTCGACTACGCCAACCTGCAGACAATAGTCGGCGACAACCCCACAGCCACCGACATGCGCCGCGCCGTAATCACCATACGCGACACCAAACTCCCCGACCCCGCCACGACAGGCAGCGCCGGCAGTTTCTTCAAAAACCCAGTCATCACATGTGAGCATTTCCAAAAGATTGAAGCCATCTGCCCCGACACCAAAGTGCCACACTTCATCGTCGGCGACAACGCCGTCAAAGTGCCAGCCGCATGGCTCATCGACAAAGCCGGATGCAAGACCATGACACAGGGCGGAGCCTCGTTATGGCCCACGCAACCCCTCGTGATAGTCAACACCCACGGCACAGCCACCGCCAATGACATACTCACCCTCGAGCACCGCATCATCGACGCCGTAAACTCCCGCTTCGCCATCACTCTCACCCCCGAAGTCGAGCACCTCTGACATTTCCGTAATATCCCGCTTCCCGCCCTCGCCCGGACACGTGTCTGCATACGCACGGTAATAAAAAATAAGATGTAAATCATACATTTGTACAGCCTACTGGCATTACCCTGTAAAAACAGTGACACATGCCCTGTGTGTCTGCACAATGCTAAGATTGACTCCTTAGCGAGTTCGCATACTCTCAGACCGCCGCCTTCGGCTACACCGGAAATATCATTCCATCAGGTCATACAACCAGTTGGCCGACTGTATCTCACAATCCGTCTCACGCAACAGCCGCGAGCAATCGTCGGCCTGACGTCGCACATCCTTCACATCGACAGTATTTACATATCGTATCTCCTGACGCGTATACCGGTCAGCACGCTCCGACAGATACGACAGCAGCCCCTGCAACTGTTGCACCTTCATCTTCAACACGTCACGCACCGCAATCTTGTCAGCAATCGTTGCCCCGTCAGAAAGCACCACACTCTGGTTCGTGCGGTTGATGCGCCTGATAAGCCGTTCAAGCTCATCGACACACCTGTCAAACTCTCCAAACAACTCCGCCGGCTGCTCGGCAGGCTCGTCACCCTCTTGCACGCGGCATGCAGCCCTAAGCCGCCCGTCCATCTGCGCGATCCGCTTCTGCAGATCCGCCCTCTGCGCCAAAGCCTCAGCAATCTTCATGTCACAATCTTTTTAATAGGTTTTCAATATTAACACCCGCCAATGACAACAGTTCAAAACTAACAGGCCGCGTCAAAATTAAAATTTTTGGCACGTCACGTTCCGTCATCGTCAATTCGATGTCTTGCTTCACTTTGCCGTATACGATTTCTGAAGGATAGTTGAAGCCCAGTCGGGAAGCTCCTCAACATAGCGTTTGGCAAGTTCGCCGTCGCTCAGTCGGAACAAAAGACGCGCTTCCGCATCCTCGATTGAGTTATCATAGACATAGAGTCGGTCAACTATCCCGGAGAGGATTTTGCAATTTGCAATGGACTTGTCGTATCTGGATATGATTTTAGGGATAGGCACATCATGTCCTCCATCCAACACTCGTTGAGCCACACGCTTCGCATTGATTGTCGGAGATTCAGTAGATACGAAGAAAAGGCGGATGAAGAATCCTGCTTGCTTCGCTTTAAGAATGTAATCGACTTTATCTGTAGCCGACATCACAGTCTCAAAGATATGGCTCTTACGTTCTGCAAGACATCTTTCCCTCCATTCATTGCAATAGTTGGCAGCCTTGAGGACAGAATCTTGGTTATTCCAGTCGCCGAACAGATCGCGAGCTACATTATCGGGATTGATATACTCCGAATCCTCAAGCCACTCATGATGTAGTATCTTTGAGGTCACGGAAGTTTTGCCCGACCCATTTGGTCCGGCAATCACAATCAGAACAGGGCGATGTAGATTACTTGCTGCCATTCTTTATTTTGTTTATGGCTTCGCCCCATTTTTCTTGTGCGGCCTGTGCTGCAGCCTCAATCCCGGCAGCCACACGCTCGGCCGCCCGGCGGGTGCTTTCGCGGGCATCCTCGGCAACCTCACGCATAATCTGAGCCATGCGCTCGTCGCCCGGTTCCTCCATCGACGTAAGTCGATAACTGTTCATCTGCTCTTCCGACATAGTATAATCTTTTCTTATTAAACGCCAACCGTTGGCTCGCAATGGTTCAATAGCGAATGTCGGCCAAAGGCCGGTTCGCGGAGCCAAAGGCAATTGAACCTATCGCAAATTTACGAAAAAAGTCTGAGAAGTAACTCCTCAAAATTATTTTATCAAAACAATGAATATAACAAAGTGGGACGTAACTCATTGAGTCGCGCCCCACTTTATTATCGTTGATTTGATGTCTTACTTCACTTCCTCGAAGTCAACGTCGGTCACGTGGTCGTCACCGCCGCCGTTGCTGCCTGCTCCGGGGTTGGCACCTGCATTGGGGTCGAAACCTGCACCGGGGTTGGCACCGCCCTGTGCCTGAGCCTGGGCGTTGAGGATATCCTGCTGTGCGGCCTGGAACTGAGCTTCGATATTCTTTATTGCAGCATCGATACCGTCGATATCCTGAGCCTTGTGAGCCTCTTTGAGCTGAGCCACGGCTGTTTCGATGGCAGCCTTCTTGTCAGCGGGTATCTTGTCGCCGAGGTCGGCAAGCTGCTTCTCTGTCTGGAAGATGATAGCGTCAGCCTGATTGAGCTTGTCGATGCGCTCTTTCTCTTTGGCATCGCTTGCGGCATTTGCAGCTGCCTCATCCTTCATACGCTTGATTTCAGCGTCGGTCAGACCCGATGATGCCTCGATACGTATGCTCTGCTCCTTGCCTGTAGCCTTATCTTTGGCCGATACGTTGAGAATACCGTTCTTGTCGATTTCGAAAGTGACTTCAATCTGAGGTATGCCACGGGGAGCGGGCATGATGCCGTCGAGGTGGAATTTACCCAGTGTCTTATCATCCTTCGCCATGGGGCGTTCACCCTGCAATACGTGGATTTCAACCGAAGGCTGATTGTCGGCGGCCGTAGAGAATGTCTCACTCTTGCGGGTAGGTATCGTAGTGTTGGCCTCGATAAGTTTTGTCATCACGCCGCCGAGAGTCTCGATACCGACCGACAGAGGCACAACGTCGAGAAGAAGCACATCCTTCACATCTCCTGAAATCACAGCACCCTGGATTGCAGCACCTACTGCCACCACTTCGTCAGGGTTCACACCCTTTGAAGGAGCCTTGCCGAAGAACTTCTCGACAAGTGCCTGAATTGCGGGGATACGGGTCGAACCGCCCACGAGAATCACCTCGTCGATATCCTTGGCTGTCATGCCGGCATCTTTGAGAGCCTGCTCACAGGGAACGAGCGTACGCTCGATGAGCTTGTCGGCGAGCTGCTCGAATTTCGCACGTGTAAGAGTCTTTACAAGGTGCTGGGGTATGCCGTTGACGGGCATGATATACGGAAGGTTGATTTCAGTCGAAGTAGTCGACGAAAGCTCTATTTTTGCCTTCTCGGCAGCCTCCTTGAGTCGCTGCAGAGCCATCGGATCCTGACGGAGATCCACATTGTGCTCCTTGATAAACTCGTCGGCAAGCCAGTCGATAATCACGTGGTCGAAGTCATCACCTCCGAGGTGGGTGTCACCGTTGGTCGATTTCACCTCAAACACACCGTCGCCAAGCTCCAGAATAGAGATATCGAAAGTACCGCCACCGAGGTCAAACACAGCGATTTTCTGATCCTTGTCGCTCTTGTCAAGACCGTAGGCCAAAGCGGCTGCGGTAGGCTCGTTGACTATACGCTGCACGTTGAGACCCGCGATTTCACCGGCCTCCTTCGTGGCCTTACGCTGTGCGTCGTTGAAGTAAGCGGGCACAGTGATTACAGCGTCGGTAACCGACTGACCGAGATAATCCTCGGCAGTCTTTTTCATCTTCTGAAGAATCATGGCCGAAATCTCCTGCGGAGTGTACTGGCGGCCGTCGATATCGACACGCGGAGTATTGTTGTCGCTGCGCACCACCTTATAAGGCACGCGCTCGATTTCGCTCTGCACCTGGTCGTAAGTCTCGCCCATGAAACGCTTGATTGAATACACCGTACGCTTGGGGTTGGTGATAGCCTGACGTTTCGCGGGATCGCCTACCTTGCGCTCGCCGCCGTCAACAAACGCCACCACCGAAGGCGTAGTGTTGCGGCCTTCGCTGTTAGGAATTACGACAGGGTCATTACCTTCCAATACTGATACACATGAGTTGGTTGTTCCTAAGTCAATACCAATTATCTTTCCCATAATGATATATATTTTTTATGTTATTATTCTGATTTGCAAGTTCACATCGCGGTTTCGGCATCGCGCGCCTCACCGCTGCGTCTAATAGTCAAACAAATGTTGTGCCAAAAAGTTTTACGGCACCGGCGTTTGACAATTTAACTTAAATACTGCCAAAATGTCGCATTCAGCATGCATTTTTGTCAGTACAAGCCACCCCCTCACCACTCATACGTCATTCAGCCGTCACATATCTCCCCGCCCCGGCCACTTCTGCTTTGCCACGCCGATAATTTTACCACTTTTTTGCATTTTCTAATTATTGTGTCGATTTATTTGTTAAATTTGCACTTTGTTAGCCGGATGGTGCCGCAACCGCGCATCGCTTTCGGCTTCAACCCGTTTACAACTTAAATTTTCATATAGTCATGAACATTTCTCACATCGAACATGTCGGCATCGCCGTTCCCTCGCTCGACGAGGCAATCCCTTTCTACGAAAACATTCTCGGTCTCAAATGCTTCGCTATCGAAGAAGTGGCCGACCAGAAAGTACGCACCGCATTCTTCAAAGTCGGTCAAACCAAAATCGAGCTTCTTGAAGGCACTTCCGACGACAGCGCAATATCCAAATTCATCGCCAACAACGGCGGCCGCGGCGGCATACAGCACATCGCATTCGCCATGGCCGACGGCGTAGCCAACGCGCTTGCCGAAGCTGAAGAAAAAGGATGCCGTCTCATCGACAAAGCTCCCCGCAAAGGCGCCGAAGGACTCAACATCGCATTCCTTCACCCCAAATCGACCTGCGGCACTCTCATCGAGCTCTGCGAAGACCCCAACAAATAATAATTAGACTCTCTACACTTTAGATATTTTATATCCCTATAATATTTGACATATTATGAGTAACCAACTCGAAAAAGTAAAAGAGCTTATCGACATGCGCGCCGAAGCACGTATCGGCGGCGGTGAAAAAGCCATCCAGAAACAACACGAGCGCGGCAAATACACCGCCCGCGAACGCATCGCACAACTTCTCGACGAAGGCTCTTTCGAAGAGCTCGACATGTTCGTGCGCCACCGTTGCACCAACTTCGGCCAGGAGAAAAAATCATACCTCGGCGACGGCGTTGTCACCGGCTACGGCACAATCGACGGCCGTCTGGTCTACGTCTTTGCCCAGGACTTCACCGTATTCGGCGGCTCTCTCTCCGAGACCATGGCCCTTAAGATATGCAAAATCATGGATATGGCCATGAAGATGGGAGCTCCCGTCATCGGCCTCAACGACTCGGGCGGCGCACGCATTCAGGAAGGCATCAACGCCCTCGCAGGCTACGCCGAGATTTTCCAGCGCAATATCCTCGCTTCAGGCGTAATCCCCCAGATTTCATGCATCCTCGGCCCCTGTGCCGGAGGCGCGGTCTACTCCCCCGCCCTCACCGACTTCACAATCATGGCCAAAGGCATTTCTTACATGTTCCTCACCGGACCTAAGGTTGTCAAGACCGTGACCGGCGAAGACGTGACCCAGGAAGCTCTGGGTGGTGCCGAAGTACACTCGGCCAAGAGCGGCGTGGCACACTTTGCCACCGAAGACGGCGAAGAAGCCCTCAAAATCGCACGTCAGCTCCTCAGCTACATGCCCCAGAACAATCTTGAGGAAGCCCCCGTGCTCGAATGCACCGACCCCATCGACCGCCTCGAAGACTCGCTCAACGAGATCATCCCCGACTCGGCCAACCGTCCCTACGACATGTATGAGGTAATCGGCGCAATAATCGATAACGGCGAGTTCCTCGAAGTGCAGCGCGACTACGCCAAAAACATCATCGTCGGCTTCGCCCGCTTCAACGGACAGGCCGTCGGCATCGTGGCCAACCAGCCCAAATATCTCGCCGGCGTACTCGATTCAAACGCATCGCGCAAGGGCGCACGCTTCGTTCGCTTCTGCGACGCATTCAACATTCCTTTGGTTACTCTCGTTGATGTCCCCGGCTTCCTCCCCGGCACCGGTCAGGAATACAACGGCGTCATACTCCACGGTGCAAAACTGCTCTACGCCTACGGCGAAGCCACCGTGCCCAAAGTCACTGTCACTCTGCGCAAGAGCTACGGCGGAAGCCACATCGTGATGAGCTGCAAGCAGCTCCGCGGCGACATGAACTACGCATGGCCCACAGCCGAAATCGCCGTCATGGGCGGTGCAGGCGCTGTCGAAGTGCTCTATGCCAAGGAAGCCAAGGCCGCTGAAGACCCCAAAGCCGTTCTCGCCGAGAAAGAGGCCGAATACAACAAACTCTTCTGCAACCCCTACAACGCTGCAAAATACGGTTACATCGACGATGTCATCGAACCGCGCAACACTCGTTTCCGCGTGATACGCGCCCTCCAGCAGCTCGCCACCAAAAAGGTAGTAAACCCCGCCAAGAAGCACGGCAACATTCCTCTGTAATATTCACATCACTGACCGTAAAAGCATCTTATTTTTATGAAAAAATCATTATTATTGCTTCTTGTCGGTGTGATGGGTTGCCTCTCGGCCGCCGCACAGAGCCGCGGCGGACTGCGCATCAACGAGGTGATGGTCAACAACACCGGCTCCATAGTCGACGACTACGGCGATAACGGTGCGTGGATCGAACTCTTCAACTCCACCTACGCCCCCCTCGAGATATCGAGCGTCTACCTCACCACAGAGCGCCCCGTGCAGGGTAAATCAATCGACAAGTCCAAAATGTATGCAGTGCCCCTGGGCGACGTCAACACCCGTATCCCCAAGCGCCAGCATATCATATTCTGGGCCGACGGAATGCCCACACGCGGCACTTTCCACACCAACTTCACGCTCCGCGACGGAGAAGAGAACTACATCGCCATCTACGATGCCGACTGCAAGACTCTTATCGATGAGATCATAATCCCCGCCGACCTCGCCCCCGGACAGTCTTACGCACGCAAAGCCGACGGCGAAGGCAGCATCAACAACCCCGATGACTGGGAAATACGCGACGGCTCTGAGTCGAAATACATCACTCCCTCGAGCAACAACGTAATCAAGGACACCAATAAAAAAGTCGACACATTCCACGAAAGAGACAAGAGCGGCCTCGCACTAACCATCATGGCCATGTGCATCGTGTTCACCGCCCTGCTCGTGCTGTGCCTCTGCTTCATGCTCATCAGCAAGATCGGTGCACGCATCATCCGCGCCAACAAGATGAAATCTCAGGGTCTCGCCCCGAGGGAAGTCGCTCGCGAAGACCGTCCCGACCACGACTCCGGCGAAGAGATCGCCGCCATCGTGATGGCGCTCCACGAGCACCTCGACGCTCACGACACCGAGCAGACAATCCTCACCATAAGCAAAGTGAAGAAAGCCTACTCTCCCTGGAGCTCTAAAATCTATTCAATGCGTGAACTTCCCAATCGCTAAAATCCCAACATCTCAACAACAATGAAAACTTACAACTATAAAATCAACGGAAACATCTACAAAGTAGGTATCGGCGACATCGACAACGGCATCGCCCAGGTTGAAGTCAACGGCATCCCTTACAAAGTGGAGCTCGAGAAAAAGGGCACACCCGTAACCGTAGTCAAAGCCACCCGCCCGTCAGCCGCGCCACGCACCACATCAGGTGAAAAAATCATTGCAAAACCCTCTGTGGCATCAGGCGCCATGGACGTCAAGGCTCCCCTGCCCGGCGTGATCGTACAGATCACCGCCAAGGTCGGTGACACCGTAAAGGCTTCCGACACAGTAGCCATACTCGAGGCAATGAAGATGGAAAACGCCATTCATGCCGGACGCGACGGCAAAGTTGCAGCCATCAACGTCAACCCCGGTGACTCAGTGCTTGAAGGCACCACCATCATCACTCTCGAATAATCACATCACTCTTGTATAAAAAATGGAAACATTCAGTGATTTTCTGACCGGCAACCTGACGGAATTCTGGCATCTGACAGGTTTCTACAACGCCACATGGCAGCACTTTGTCATGCTCGCGGTCGGCTTGTTCTTCATATATCTTGCGATAAAGAAGAACTTCGAACCAATGCTGCTCGTACCCATCGGTTTCGGTATTCTTATCGGAAACGTACCCTTCAACACCACCGCAGGCCTTGAAGTAGGCATCTACGAAGAAGGCTCCGTGCTCAACATCCTATACAACGGTGTGAGCGCCGGATGGTATCCACCGCTCATATTCCTCGGCATCGGCGCAATGACCGACTTCTCGTCGCTCATCGCCAACCCGAAACTAATGCTCATCGGAGCCGCCGCACAGTTCGGCATCTTCGGAGCATACATGGTAGCCTGCGCCCTCGGCTTCCTGCCCGATCAGGCAGGTGCAATCGCCATCATCGGCGGTGCCGACGGTCCCACCGCAATCTTCCTTTCGTCGAAGCTCGCACCAAACCTCATGGGAGCAATTGCCGTCTCGGCCTACTCCTACATGGCTCTCGTGCCTGTGATCCAGCCTCCGATCATGAAGCTGCTCACCACCCGCAAAGAGCGCCTCATCAAGATGAAACCGGCACGCGCCGTCTCTCAGAACGAGAAAATCATCTTCCCCATCGTCGGCATGCTCCTCACCTGCTTCGTCGTTCCCTCGGGTTTGCCCCTGCTCGGCATGCTCTTCTTCGGCAACCTGCTCCGTGAGTGCGGCGTCACAACTCGTCTTGCAAAGACTGCGTCAAACGCCCTCACCGACATCGTGACCATCCTTCTCGGCATGACAGTAGGAGCTTCGACACAGGCCACGACATTCCTCACAAAGGAGACAATCTTCATCTTCTGCCTCGGCTTCATGGCCTTCATCATCGCCTCGGCTTCAGGTGTATGCTTTGTCAAACTGTTCAACCTCGTGTTGCCCAAGTCAAAGAAAATCAACCCCCTCATCGGCAACGCCGGCGTATCGGCTGTGCCAATGTCGGCGCGCATCTCCAACAACCTCGGTCTGCAATACGACCCGAGCAACTACCTGCTGATGCACGCGATGGGTCCCAACGTAGCCGGAGTCATCGGCTCGGCAGTAGCAGCCGGCGTGCTCCTCGGCTTCCTCGCATAACCTGCGATATCAACCAATAATTGAAGCGAGCGGTGAAACGATTTTTTTTACCGCTCGCTTCATTTCAAAAAACCGCCAAATTCATCTCAAAATTTTCGACTCAGGATTAATTTGAAATATCTTCTCTCTTTCTCTTTTATTGTTTAATACGGTTTAAATTCAAACACTCTCTTAGAGTATGTTTACTTTTAAACCAAATTAAATATTTGAGTATGTTCTATTAATTTTTGATTTCATCACAAAGGATCTTTTGGGCTCTTTTTTAAAGATTTCATCAGTCACGATGCCCGCATCGCTCCCTCTTCAACTTTAAAAAAGCCCTCCAAAATCTCTCTTTGCGCTAAAATCATTTAAAAGTAAACATACTCTTAGATTTGAAAAACAGATGGCACAACTTGCGGCATATTTAACCAAAATGAAACGCGTGATGCTCCCGCTGGGCATCACTTGGCTCATATTGCTCTTTGCATTCACCGCAACCATGATAGCAGTGCATCTCATTCCTGCATCGGCCGTCATGAGCAACACAACGGCATCTGTCAGCCAACTCTATGAAATACCGCAGTCGCCCGACACTCCGTTAATACCCACACTGCTTCATCACGACACATTTACCGACCGTATCATTCTCGACATGATACGCACCGCCGACACTTCGCGTCCAATCGACGCTGCCATGATGAACTACATTCCTGCCAACGACCTGCAGTTTGACAACACTAAAAAGATATTCGGCGAAGGGCCCGCAGAGGACTACGCCCGTTACTGGCAGGGACACCAGCTGCCAGCACGCATCGCCATGACATTCACCACCCTGAAACCTCTCTTGATATTCAACACCGTTACCGGCATCATACTCTTCATAGCCGTAGTCATAAGCATGTGGCGCCGCATCGCAGCCCGCCACGCGCTTACATTCGCCGCATTCATCATCCTGTCAGGCTTTCCCCTGACCATGTGGTCGCTGCAGCTCACCGACATCTATTTCATAACATTTATCGCGATGCTCTGCTTACTTGCCGCACCCCGACTCTCCGTCTCAACACGCAATATCGCGATTACATTCTTCACCATAGGAGCAGCAACCACATTTTTCGACTTTCTCACATTTCCTCTCTTCACCCTTTGTTTCCCACTCGTAGCCATGCTCCTCTCACAAAAGCCGGGTGACCGCCTCCAAGCCATGACCCCCATCCTGTCATGGGGACTTGGCTACACTCTGCTGTGGATTTCAAAATGGATAGTGGGCTCCGTCCTGACCGGCACAAATCTGTTTGTCAAAGCAATCGACGGCATCAATGAGCGCACAGGCGACATTTCATCCGGCTCGCAGGCTCTGCTCATTCTGCTGACAGCCACAGCAATCATGCTCCTCATCGCCGTTGTCATCGGACGCAGAAAAAATTACCTGCATGATGCATTGCTCCTCACGGCAGCTATCCCCATAGCATGGTTTATAGTGCTCAAGAACCATTCTACAGTCCACTTCTTCTTCACATGGCGCATCTTGCTGCTAACATATTATTGTATCACAACATATTATCTCGTCAATCATGGCAGAAAGAGAAAAAATTGCAATACTGATACCATGCTATAACGAAAGCCTCACGATAACGAAAGTGATTGAGGATTACCGTCAGCAATATCCATCGGCCAAAATTTATGTCTACGACAACAATTCGACCGACGGCACTTCCGACATCGCGCGCTCAGCCGGTGCAGAGGTCCGTTTCACACGGCGGCAGGGCAAAGGCAACGTCGTGTCTGCCATGCTTACCGACATCGATGCCGACTGCTACCTCATCGCCGACGGCGACGACACATATCCCGCCGCCGACACCATAGCGCTCGTCAACGATGTGCTACGCCACGACATCGACATGGCCATAGGCGACCGTCTCAGCAGCAGCTATTTCACCGAAAACCGACGGCCGTTTCACAATTCGGGCAACCGCCTTGTGCGCGCCCTCATCAACCGCCTATTCAATTCTTCCGTCAACGACATCATGACAGGAAGCCGGGCTCTCAGCTATCGCTTCGCCAAAAACTTTCCGGCCTTGAGTCCGGGCTTTGAAATAGAGACAGAGATGACAATACACGCCCTTGACAAAGGATTCAACATATCAGAACACCCTGTCGGCTACCGCGACCGCCCGGCGGGGAGCACATCGAAACTCAACACCTTCCGCGACGGCTTAAAAGTGTTGCGCACCATCTTCATGCTTTTCCGAGACTTCCGTCCGTTGCAGTTTTTCTCAGCCATTTCCGTCGTCATCGCCCTCATTTCATTTGTGATGGCAATACCGGTGTTTATGGAATATTTCGATACAGGACTCGTGCCTCGCTTCCCCACTCTTATTTTTTCAGGATTTCTATTCATTTTCGCCATGCTCCTTTTTGCCACCGGACTAATACTCGACTCAATCAAGCGCCGCGACAACACAGCATTCCGCCTGCGCATCATCGACTTCGACCGTTTCAACAAACAACATTAGAGACTTATGATACAGCATACTGGTGTCTCCAACCGCGAAATGAACATCGCCTGGCAGTTTATCGCCAACACCGGCATGTCGGTATTCCTAACCGGAAAAGCCGGCACCGGCAAAACCACATTCCTGCGCGAACTCCGTCAACAGCTCCCCAAACGCATAGTAGTGCTCGCACCCACAGGCGTGGCCGCAATCAACGCCGGCGGACAGACCATACACTCATTCTTCCAGCTGCCGCTTGGGCCATACATGCCGGGCCGCTCCGACACCTCCCGCAACAACAACCGCTTCCGCATGGCCGAGCAGAAGAAAAACCTCATACGCACCCTCGACCTCCTCGTCATCGACGAGATATCAATGGTGCGCGCCGACCTCCTCGACCAGATCGACGACACTCTGCGCCGCTACCGCAACCCGATGCTCCCATTCGGCGGAGTGCAGCTCCTGCTCATCGGCGACCTCATGCAACTGTCACCCGTAGCCAAACCCGACGAATGGGCATTGCTCTCGCAACACTACGCCACCCCCTACTTCTTCTCGAGCCGCGCCCTGCAGCAACTCCCCTACGTCACCATTGAGCTACAACACATCTACCGCCAGCAAGACAGCGAATTTATCGACCTGCTCGCAAAAGTGCGCGCCGGCAACCTCGACAGCAACGACATCGACCTCCTCAACTCACGCTACATACCCGACTTCAACCCCGACGGCCGCGACTGGATACGTCTCACCACCCACAACTACACCGCACAGCGCTACAACGACATGCGACTGTCGCGGCTCAACGCTCACCCGCGCACCTACTCATGCACCGTAACCGGCGATTTCCCCGAGCAGAACTACCCCGCCGAGCCCGATCTCACTCTGAAAGAGGGCGCCCAGGTAATGTTCATCAAAAACGACCCCACAGCCGCCCACGCCTACTACAACGGCAAGATAGGCATCGTCACAAAGACCGCCGCCAACAGCATAGAAGTCACATGCTCCGACTCCGACCGACCCATTGTTGTCGCCCCCGTGGCATGGGACAACAACAAATACACCCTCGACCCCGTCAGCAAAGAGATACGCGAAGAAACCGTAGGCTCATTCTCCCAATACCCCCTGAGGCTCGCATGGGCCATCACCATCCACAAAAGCCAGGGACTCACATTCGACAAAGCAGTGCTCGACATCAACGCATCGTTTGCCCACGGACAGACCTACGTAGCCCTCAGCCGATGCCGCTCGCTCCAAGGCATGGTACTGTCAGAGCCGGTCAGACCGCAGGCCCTCATCACCGACGCTTCAGTCAACAGTTATATCGAAACCGAGACCGGCAAAACCGAAAGCAACATAAGCCTGCTTCCCACCCTGCGCCAACACTACACCCTCTCACTCCTCGACCAGCTCTACTCATTCACCGACATAAGCCGCGACTACGAATGGTTTCTGCGCGTGGTCGACGAGCACCTCAGCTCCCACTACCCCAAATTCCTCATACGCGTCAAAGCCGTCAGACGTCCGCTTCAGGAACAGCTCACCGACATCGCCGCACGCTTCGCCCCGCAATATCACGAAGCCATGCGCATCAACGACGGAAAAATCAAAGGCACCGGCATCGAAACCCGCATTACACGCTCATGCCGCTACTTCGCCGACACCATAAAAGCAATATTCGAATCTCTCATAACCAAAGACGCCATCATCAACATCGACAACAAACGCGTGGCCGAACTCTACAACAACGCCCTGTCATCACTGCGTCAGAGCGTCACCGGCAAATACGCCCTCTTCAAAGGGCTCTCCGACACCACATTCTCAACCGCAGCCTACCTCTCCATAAAGGCAAAGACACTCCTTGAAAGCATCGACGGCAAACCCGCACGCAAAAGGTCAAAGACCAAAGAGAAACCCGCCAAAGAAAAGAATACAGTCGAAAAAACGCCAAAAGTCGACACATTAAAAGAAACACTGCGCCTCTACGAAGCCGGCATGTCACCCGACGAAATAGCACGACAACGCAACCTCGTGCTATCGACAATCTACGGCCATCTCGGCCGTCTCGCCTCGCAGGGACTCATCGACATCGACGACCTCGTATCGAAAGAACACCAGCTCATCATCCGCAACGCCGCCGCAAAGTTCACAACCGCCTACACCCTCAAAGAAATCCGCGAAATACTCCCCGACCACATATCCTACCACGAAATCAAGATAGTCCTGTCATAATGCATCACCAACTTCCCCGCTCATCCCGATAAACCGACAGCATACACACATGTCTCCGACATGTCACAATGATTAACCCCGGGCTTCAGTCCGGGGGACTCTGACAGCATACACACACATGTCGGAGACAGACCATCCATTACAGACATGTCACCCATATCGTCCCGAAGCACAGTCGGTAACTATACATGTCGGAGACATGTCATTGTGGTTAACCCCGGACTTCAGTCCGGGGGCAAGTGCCCGGAACGTCAGCCTCGGAGAGGCGTCTTGTGAAATTACATACATGTCACTGACATGCCATTGCGGTTACTCCCTGGTTCAGTCCGGGGGTATTAAAAAAACAAACATTATATTTGGCAATACCGCCACAATAACCTATCATTGCCTCATGAGCAAAGTCAACGCCCTATACCACATAGTATTCTGTACCAAAGAGAGGAAAATGACCATCCCGCTGGAGTACGCCGAAGATTTATACCGTTTTATATGGAAAGAAATCTCGACGACAGGCTCACACCTTATACGCATCGGAGGCATACAGAACCATGTCCACATGCTCATAGACCTTCACCCCTCGGTGGCACTGGCAGAACTGATGAGAAATATAAAAGGGCGTTCTAGCGTATGGATGCAGTCAGACAGCCGTTTTCCAAAATTCACCGGATGGGCTGCAGAATACTTCGCATCTACATTATCTCCTGAGGCAAAAAATGCAGTTATAAACTACATCAAGGAACAGAGGACACATCATCTTGGCATGCATCTTGACAAAGAGGTGGAGGAAATGTACCGCTATGCCGGATTACATTATGATCCTCGCGACATGCAATAGAGCATATTCCACAAGACGCCTCTCCGAGGCTAACCCTGATGGCATCATACACCCCGGTCTGAAGCCCGGGGTTAACCACAATCATCATGTCTCCGACATGAGCCAGCCTTAATTCCAGACACTCAATAACCACCCCGGTCCCAAACGCCCGAAACAGCAAGTCGAATACATAAACCATAGACACAATAAACCCGACAACAGCTATAGCCATGTCGGAGACATCTCATCCACTCAACAAACATATCACCCATATCACCTGATTAACTGACGGTATACAAACATGTCAAAGACATCTCATCCACCCACAGACATGCTACCCATATCGTCCCGATTAACTGACGGTATTATATACATGTCGGAGACATGCCCTTGTGGTTAACCCCGGGCTTCAGCCCGGGGTGTATGAAGCCATCCGGGTCAGCCTCGGAGAGGCGTCTTGTGAAATCTGTAGAAAACAAACATACATGTCATTTCCGTCGGTATCTGTATGCACTACGGGCGAGAATTCTTGGAAAGAGTCTTTTTGGCGGCGAGGCGGATGCCTTCGGGAGCCGGAGCTGTGCCGGCAGCTATAGCAGCGAGAGTGTCGGGCGTAAGAGAGGCGAACGTGTCGGCAAGCAGCTTACTGTCACGCTGGTATAACTCCATCGAGGCAGCCTCGACTACATTAGCCGCGTATAAATCAGAATCGGTCATTGCGATTTCAAATAGCACCCAAAACAGCCAGAGTCCAAAGAATTATATCTCCCAACATAACACATTTTTTTACAAAGATTTACAGTTCTATAGGCTGATCGGGGAGAAACGCATGGGGAGCGGGGCGGCCTATCACGGTGTCCCAGAGCATGGGCGAGATGCCGTCGGCGGGGCGTTTGACGGTGAGATTGTCGTCAGTGAAGATCTCGCCGGCGGCTATCGCGCGGCGCGCCACTATGCTTTTGCGGGCTATGAGTATATTGCCGCGTTCGGCCTCGGCCACCTCCTTCACGCCGTTGCCTATGGCTTGCTCGATATGGCGTATCGACGATACCATCGCAGCAAGAGCGTCGGGATCGAGCGAAGCGCGGTGATCGGGGCCCTCCATCGATGTGTCGAGGGTGAAATGCTTTTCAATAATCTGCGCTCCCATAGCCACGGCAGCCACCGGCACTTCGATGCCGAGCGTATGGTCGCTGTAGCCCACGGCTCCGACATTGAGCGTGCGCAATGCCTCCATCGCCCGCAGGTTGACAGCTTCGTAGGGCGTGGGATATTGCGTAGTGCAGTGGAGCAGCGATATATCGCCGCGGTCAACGCCGCCACGGCATAATATGTCAACAGCCACGGCCACTTCTTCGAGCTGCGACATGCCTGTCGACAGTATTATCTTACGACCCGGAGCCGCCACCTTGCGCAGATAAGGCAGATTGGTAATCTCGCCCGATGGTATTTTCCAGTAATCCATGTCGAGAGCCGCAAGGCAATCGACCGACGGCAGGTCGAAAGGCGTACTCATAAATCCGATACCCTTTTCTCGACATATCGCTTCGAGGCGCGCGTAATCACTCAGCGGCAGATGTATGCGGCGGCACATCTCGAGCTGACTCTCACCGCCGCCGGTAGTCTCCTTCTGATATTCAGCCTTCGGGGCATAGCATGATATGACCTCTTCTGGAATGGCCGTCTGAAACTTTACATAGTCGGCGCCTGCGCGCGCAGCCACATCTATCATTTCAACCGCCAGGTCAAACGACCCGTTGTGGTTGACTCCCGCCTCTGCGATAATGATTACCCTTTGCATAATCCGGATATTGAATTTTTTAATGATTGATTATATAAATACCGAAGAAATTGCAGAACTTCATGTAGTGACATTTTTACGAATTCTGCGGCTCCACTTCGGTCATAGCGGAGATTTCAAAATCTCCTTTCTGTCGGGATCGAACACCACTTCCTGCATGTAGCGCGTCATTTCCACATCGGGAGTAGCCTCCATATATTCCACATAATAGCCGAGCCAGTCGCTTATAATCATGTATGGCAGATCCACTCCGGCATAGACCGAGCACACAGCCCCCCCGCCCAGGCGCGGGTTGATCTCCATAAGCATCAGTTCGCCGGTATCGGTGTTTTCGATAAGCTGCACCGTCACCGCGCCACGCAGCCCTACAGCCATGATGGCACGGCGTGCGATATCCTCGCCCGAAGGCAGATGCACCGTAATCGTACGGCTCACCTCACCGCCCACCACCTCAAGCCTGAGCCGCGGCGATATAGCTGATATATTTCCGCGATGATCGATATAGCAGTCAAGAGTATATTCCTTACGGTTGCGTATATATTCCTGCACGATATATCTGTCAGTGTCAAGATTCATTTCACGCCACTGCTCGATATTATCCACCACCATTATCCCTTTGGATGCCGACCCGGTGCGCGGTTTCGCTATGACAGGAAAGAATTGCGGCTCGGGGGTATCGACAACCCGCGGCAACGGCACATCTTTGGCACGCAACATATCGTCGGCCGCCTTTTTGTCAAACATCGCACGGCTCACTTCCGGCTTTGACACCGGCGACCACACCTGCGGATTGGTCTGACAATACTTTGCGGCCACCTCCACGGCGCCGTCGACAAAAGGCAGTATTATATCTATATGCTTGTCGACACAGGCATGATGAAGCTGCGTCATGAGTGTCGGGTCGCTCCATCGTCCGCCGGTAATCACTTCAGCTACCGATGCGATAGGCACATCCTCGCCAAGTTCAAAGCTATACATCGCGGCATCGTAACCGAGTCGGGCCGCAGTCTTGACAAAAAGTCTCGCCATGCTGACGCGCTTCGCGCCACCGAGCATAAGCACATTTAGTGGTTGACTCATATTTATGTTTCTGATATAAGATTTTGGTGGTGTTGCATAACTTTATATTGTAGGGTGAACGCACTGCCCGTTAGTCCGAATTACCGTTTGATGACCGGACTGTTGGCAGACACACTGCCCGTGCGTCCCCCGGCATTCGTGTCAGCGGTTGTATATGTCGGTCTTGTAGCGCTTCAGATTGTCACCGTCGGTAAACCAGGCGATGGTGCGCCGCAGCCCCTCCTCGATGTCAACCTGCTGACGCCACTGTGTGGCCGCGGTAATCTTGCTGTTGTCGCCGCAAAGGCGGAACACCTCCGAATTGGCAGGACGCAGACGCGACTCGTCGACGGCAAAATGCACATCGGCATCCATCAGACGCGCTATGAGATTGAATGTGTCGCCCATCGATATCTCCGTGCCGGTGGCGATATTGAAGTCCTCGCCTTCTATGCCGTCGGCTTCTGCAAGCGCCACAAACCCGCGGCAGGTATCCTCCACGTAGTTGAAGTCGCGCGTCGGGCGCAGGTCGCCGACCATAATCTCGCGCTTGCCCGATGCTATCTGCGAGATTATGGTCGGAATGATGGCACGGGCGCTCTGACGCGGGCCGTAGGTGTTGAACGGACGCGCCAGCACTACCGGCAGATTGAATGCATTGTAGAAACTCAGAGCTATCGCGTCGGCTCCGATCTTCGTTGCCGAATATGGCGACTGGGGCTGGCGCGGATGCTTCTCGTCTATAGGCACATACATCGCCGTGCCATAGACTTCTGACGTCGAGGTGACGATGACACGACGGCAGCCGTTGTCCATCGCGCCCTGACAAATATTGAGAGTGCCCTGCACGTTGGTGTCGACATAGCTCTGCGGAGCCACATAACTGTAGGGAATGGCAATGAGAGCAGCCAGATGAAACACTGTGTCGACACCGCGGGTGATATGACGGCAGAATGCGGCATCGCGCACATCGCCTGTCACTATCTCCAGGTCAGGATGGCGCACGTCGTCGAGCCACCCCCATGAGTTGAATGAATTGTAGATGCAAAGCGCTCTGACCTTGCACCCCAGAGCCAAAAGAGTCTGGGTCAGATGCGAACCGATAAAGCCGTCGGCTCCGGTCACCAGTACCTTTTTATCTGCAAGTATTGACATTTTATCTTGGTTTAATCTTTAAATTCCGTTTTGCCGCACCGGGTCAGACCCCGCCGCGTTAATTGATTTCATGAACTCAGCCACGTTTGCGCAGGGTGTAGACAATCTTTTCGCCCGACGACGGGTCATATTGCAGTATTATCTCCCGCGACGTCAGTTTCAGTATCTTCAGACCCGTCACTCCCGATGGCAGCAACGTCTGCGCCGGCGGGGCATACTTTCCGGTGCCCGGAGCATTGAGGTCGTCGGAATGCGAGAAGTCGAGTGTAAGCCTACTGTCGTCGGCGGTCCATGTGCCGAAATGCTCCTCGCGCGAATGTCCGTTCTTTTCGACAATCACCATATCGACGATATTGTTCTGAAACTTCCACAACACATCGCCGTCATAGTCTGCGTCGGCCGCGCCGTCGATTTCAATCGATTGCAGATGCCACTCGCCGAACCATTCGCCGATGTCACCGTCATTGTGCGTGCATCCCGTCATCGCCAGGCAGGCCAGCACCGACACCGCCATCAGCTGAAAATATCTTACGACTTTCATTTTTTACCGAAATTAAGTGAACCACGATAAGCCACAGTCACGCATGCGCCGAAATTGTCGCCGAACATGTCGCCGGAGTCAAATCCCACCTGCGCCTTCACACGCATCGCCGGCATAGACGGAAGCGTATAACATCCCTCGAGCATCACCGAAGTGTCGTGACGGGTGGCGGCAGTCGGCGATTTTCCGTCGCCCCAGCCCTTGCGGTAACCGCCAAGCAGACGGTAGTCGACATTGCCGATACGACCCTTCACGCCGGCATGGAAACCACGCACCCGGGTGTCGATATAGGCCATGTAGCCGTCGGTGTTGTAGATCGGAGCGGGGAGAAACGGTGTGCCGAGCGACATTCCGTAGTTCATATATGAATTATACTGGAAATTGTTGTAATAGGCATCTGCACCGGTGGCGTTTGAGGTGATGGTAGTGCCGGGGCTGTCGCCGGGCGACCAGTGTATCGGCCCCGACTGGTTGGTGAAATCTATATATTCCACCACAGCGCCGCCGACGATGGCATCGGGCTGCGCCGCATCATATTCGATGCCCCAGAGGCCGTCGAAACCGTTCATCCAGCCTATGCCGGAGCCATCCTCCCACGGTTTTTGCAGATAAGCCTTGAGCTGAGCGCCGTTGCCGAAACGGTAACGGGCCATTATATCCCACGAACCGAGCGAATTGCCGTCATAGAAACGGCTTCCCGACTGCTGACGCGGTATGAACATGTTGAAGAAATCTTTGACCGATGTGCGGCCCGCATATCGTTTTGTCTGCACCCCGTCGGTATAGACGTAGGTCGTGCCTCCGAACTGTCCGGCGGTCTGCATTCCCACGGTCACCGACACCGGCTGCGAGGGTTTTGTGCGGAAATAGCAGCGCTTGTAATGGTAGAGCGCTCCGAGGTTTATATGCCAGTCATAATAATTGTAATGGTCTTTCATCCAGTCGTTGTCGGCAAACTTGCCGTAGGCGATCTCGCCCTGTATCTGCACCCATCCGTCAGTCAGAGGTATATCCTGGAAATCGACGAAACCGACACGCACCTCGGGCACGGGGCGGGCATTGCCGCTCTCCACAAGGTCGCCCGACGACAGACTGAAATTCAACAGCGCCGACTCGCGTGCCTTCATCCCCACGGTAAGAAACACTCCGCGGTATTTCACCTCGCCGTAGAGTTGCTGCAGGCTTATGGCGGCCGGGCCTTCTCCGTGGGCGCGAAACGATCCGGCCGACGGGTCGTAGCGCAGGTAGTCGACTTTGTCGGCATATCCGGTCAGCACCTCGGCGCCGTAGCCGTAGCTGAAACGCCGTGACAGATCGAAACCGCGCTCCGCCTCGAGACGCAGCAACGCGCCCGACGACTGCGTGAGCAGGCCGTGGCGGTTCGACGCTATATAATAGGGCGCGAAATCGCCCGAACCGGCATTGAGCATCACTTCTGCCTCATAGCCGACCGTCTCCTGAGCGGCAGCCGTAAAACCTGCCATACATCCGACAGCCAGAGGCAACACAACGGCTATGCGCCGGAAATTCTTTTTTGAAATCATATCATAAATAACCCCGAAGGGGTCCATATTGTTGACTAACCACAATGCCGGCCTACCGGTTTATGACGGCTTTTATCCCTTGTAGGTGGATATGTGCCGCTGTTTTTTCTCCTCGAATATGTCATCGATATTGAGGAAAATGCCGGTTTCCTCCACGTCGCCGAACTCATCGTTGACAGCCGTGCCGAAAATGCGCATCGTCGGCGACAGCCCCATATATGCGTTGACAAGCGGGGGTATGTTATAGCCCTGCCGGCGCACTTCAGTGTTGAGTATGCGGTAATCCTCCTTGAAGTTTCCGCCTGAGAATATTTTTGCGATGGCCTCGTTGTCAGCGTCGGTCACTAACGGCGACTTCGGTGTGACAAGACCTTCGTTGTCGGGAAAATGCTTGTGCAGGAAATGAAGTATGAGATTGCGGCAATGCTTCGAGTAGCTTGGATACATCGTCACTTTGCCGAACAGATATTTGACCTGCGGATATTTTACGGTCAGCGCGCCGAGGCCGTCCCACAGATTGTCGAGGGCATAGATGGCCTTGACGCCGGCGCGTGTCGACTGATACTCCAGCCTCACGAACGAGCGGCCGAGCTCTACGGTCAGCGGCAGATAGTCGCTGACAAACTCAGGCGAGAAGTCAAACATGTGGGCGGTGGCGATGCGCGGCGCGCCGTCGCCTCCTACTTCTACATCCGTGCCGAGTATGAAACGGTAGCCGCCGATGATAAGCTTATGCTCGGGGTTCCACACTATCAGCTGACGGCACGGCGGGGTCATCGTGTCGTAGCTGTCGATGTCACACTCCTTGCCCGTGCCGCCGCCGGCCGCACGGAACGCAATCTCGCGGAGGCGTCCTATCTCCCGCATGGTGTAGGGAGCGTTGAAAGCGTCGACAATGTAGATGGCGTTGCCCCCCTTGTTGGTGCTCCGCAGGAATTTGTCGTCGGTAAGCTCGTTCTCGATGAGCGTGGTGTCGACGGGTTCTATTATATGCTGTTGCATTTCAGAGATTTCTTTTGTTAAAGCGTTAAGGCCTATCGAGGGCATATACCTGCTGTCTTATCTGCTGCGCCTTGTCGCGCGGAGACATGTCGCCAAGCGATGCATGCGAGACAGGCTCTCCGACCACTACGTCGAATGTCTTGCCCCTTGAACGGAACACTTCGCGCGGCAGGTAAATCATCTCGATATTGAATTTCAGGCCAAGTCGACGCCTGAATTTTGCAAATTTATAAAAAAAAGATGAATTTTCACCATAGAAATGCAAAGGAATGATATCGCGTGAGTAGCGACGTGCCTTCGTGACAAACATTTTCTGCCACTCGAGGTCGGCCACAACACCTTTTTTGCCGCGTCGCGACACCAGTCCGGCAGGAAACATCAGCAGCGGAACATCTGACGCAAACGCCTCGTCAAGCGCCTCGATGGCCTGACGCGACTGCGACCCGTGCTTGTTGACCGGTATGAATGTGTCAGACAGCGGCTCTATGGCCGTGAGCAGGTCATTGACGATAAATCGCGGCTCCACTCCGTAATAGTCTCTAACGAAGTCTATAAGCGCCATTCCGTCAAGGCCGCCCAGCGGGTGGTTGCTGACGAAAAGCACACGCTTATGCTCCTTCGGTGGCAGATTGCCTGTGTTGTGAAATCTGACCGTCACGCCGAGGTCGTCGAGCACGCCGCGGCAGAAGTCGGCGCCACGCCGCGGAAAATTTTCGCGGAGCAGGCGGTTGAGTTCATCCTGACACACAGTGCGTTCGAGACTCCTCACCACACAGCGGGGTATCATACGGCTGTAACGCGGCAGGCGCTGACGGAGCACCTCGCCGATATTTATCTCAAGCGGTCGTTTTTTTTCTTCGTTCTCTTCCATAACGCTTCAGTGCCACAAAATTAATAATAAAATTTGCGTTATGCCATAAAAAACGTAAATTTGTAACTCAATCATTCGGTCATGTGCGGCTGCCTGTGCCTTGCATGGCTGCCAATCACCGTTTTTTTCATGGACAATGACATACTGATTACCGCTGCCGGAGGATTTCTCGGCAAATATCTTGTCGACGAGCTGCGGCGCACTCTGCCCGCCGAGCCTGTGCCTGTGCTCCATTGCGCCGGGCTATCCCCTTTCAACGACTACACCGTCAATCTTGCCAAAGAAAAGTTCGAGCCGCGACAGAAATACCACACTGTGTTTCATCTGCTAGGAGGCTGCGACGACGGCGACCTCGACACGCTCAATGTCACCTGCACCCGCAATCTTCTTGACAGCCTCGAGGGCAATCCCCCCGAAAACATCATCTACGTATCGTCGACTGAAGTTTACGGAGCGGAAGAAGGGGTGGAAATCAACGAGAACCGCGAGCCTGAACCTACAAGCGCCGCAGGCAAAAGCAAACTCGAGGCCGAGGAGACTCTGCGCCGGTGGTGCGGCTCACGCGGAGTATGTCTCACCATATTGCGCAGCCCGGCCATCGTAGGCACCGGCATGCGGGGAATGCTGCGCCGGCTGGTCAACAGCATATACCGCGGCAACTACCACCATATCGACGACGAGACCGCACGCCTGAGCGTGGTCCATGCCGTCGACGTGGCTCATGCGATGGTGCTGCTCCAGGGCATCGCCGGCACCTTCAACATCACCGACGGAGTCAACCCGTCGCGCCACGATCTCGTCGAGGCTCTCGCCTGCCGCATCGGCAACAAAAGAGTCTACACCCTGCGGGCCAAACGCGCCAGGCTTTTCGCCCGCGTGTGCGAGTTTATCCCGCTGTCGGGCTACGGACGCAAGTCGCTTGCCGAGCGATACCGCACCCTCACGTTCGACAACTCCCGCCTGATGCGCGCCATCGACATGAAACCCACCCCGGTGACCGACTATCTTAAGACCCACGACTATGACTCGGACAGCCTCTGACTCAACCCGCGACAGCCTCGGCATGAGGCTTGCCAAGTCTGTAAAAAGCATCGGCAAACTGCTGCTGTCGACCCGACGGGCACGCTATTGCCGCAAAGAGCGCACACACCCCCTGGTGATACTCGGCAACGGCCCGTCACTCGCCGCCACAATCGCCGGTTACGGCACGTACCTGGCATCGGGCGATGTCGACACGATGGCAGTCAACTTTGCCGCCAACACCCCGGAGTTCAAGCAACTGCGTCCAGATTTCTACATACTTGCCGACCCGCATTTCTTCGCCAATCCCGACGACGCCAATGTGACCCGACTACTCGGAAACATTGCTGCCGTCGACTGGAAGATGACTCTGTTTCTACCGTTTGCGGCGCGCAAAAGCTGCCCGCTCACCCCTTCCGCCAACCTAACCATCGAATATTACAACGCCGTAGGCATCGAAGGATGCGGTCCGCTCGTCAGATGGGCGTTTGACCGGCGCCGTGGCATGCCGCGCCCGCGCAACGTGCTCATCCCCGCCATCATGACAGGCATCGGCATGGGCTACCGCGAGATATTCATCACCGGAGCCGACCACACCTGGACCGCCACACTTGCCGTCGACGATGACAATCATGTGCTATCGCAACAGCCTCATTTCTACAAAGAGGATGCCCGGGAGGAAACCCGCATACGCAAAGAGTATCTCAGATATCCCCTCCACTCGATCCTCTACAGCTTCTATCTGGCATTCAAGGCCTACCATGCCATCGATGAATACGCCGAAGCCCGCGGAGTGAAAATCTACAACTCCACCCCCGGCTCGATGATCGACGCCTTCGGGCGGAAACCCCTCCCCCGCAATTGAACGGCCGGCAGTCTGACATTGCCGGCATTGATATCACAAGGGAATTTTTATCGTTCATTAACATGACAATTTTGGCTATTTGGCACGATTGGCTTAACTTTGTCAATAAGTTTATCAGCAGGAAACGCATCCTATGAAACCGACACTTCAACAACAGCAGGAACTGAGACAACTGCAGCGGCTCACCCCGATGCAGGTGCAGTTCGTGCGGATGCTTGAGATGACGGGACCCGAACTTGAAAGCGAGGTCGACAGAGCGCTCGACGAAATGCCGGCGCTCGAGATTGCCGAAAACCCGGCCACACAGACCGACGACACCTTCAACGAAACCGCCGAACAGGTGCAGCTCGCCGACTACGGCAACGACGACGAGATACCGTCATACATGCTCGAGGCCCGCAACCACAGTGTCAACGACACCTACTACACCCCCGTAGCCGTCAACGACGAACTGACCCTCGGCGAAGAGCTCTCGCGCCAGCTCAGCGAGCACTCCCTCACGCCACGACAGCTCGACATTGCCGGATATATCATAGGAAACCTCGACTCCAACGGCTATCTGAAACGCTCTCCCGAAGCTATCGCCGACGACATCACATTCACCGAGTCGGTCGAGACCGACACCCGTGAAGTGAAGGAGGTAATCGACATAATACGCACTCTCGACCCGGCAGGCGTGGGCGCCATCGACCTGCGCGACTGCCTGCTGCTCCAGCTCAACCGCCGGCAGCCATCCGTCGAGGTAATCACTGCGCGTGAAATCGTCACCCACTATTTCGATCTATTCTCAAAAAAACATTTCGACCGTCTGGCCGACATGCTCGGCATAGACACCGCGCAGCTCACAGCCGCCGTCGAAGTGATATCGCGTCTCAACCCGAAGCCCGGCAACCAGCTCAACGACAGCGCAATCGAGCACAGCAGCCGACAGATTGTGCCGGAATTTCAGGTCGACATCGACTCTGACAACAACATCTCGGTCAGCCTGCTCAACAACATACCCGAGCTGGCGCTCTCACGCTCATTCAGCATCGACACCCCCATATCCCCGTCGCTCACACAGCGGCAGCGCTCCGACGCCGCCACATTCATACGCACCCGCCGCGACGAGGCTCAGGCTTTCATCAAGACGCTGCAGATGCGGCAGGCCACACTGATAAATGTGATGACAGCCATAGCGTCGCTGCAACGCGACTTTTTCATATCGGGCGACGAGACGCGTCTGCGTCCCATGATACTGAAAGACGTAGCGGCCATGACAGGCTACGACCTGTCGGTCATCTCGCGCGCCACAGCCTCGAAATATGTCATGGCTCCTTCGGGCATCTACCCGCTCAAATTCTTTTTCAACGAGCGCCCCAAGGCCGACGACGATGTCACCTCTCACCAGATTATCGACGCAATTAAAACAATAATATCGCAGGAGGACAAGCGCTCTCCGCTCCCCGACGAGACAATCGCCGCGATGCTTTCCGACAAAGGGTTCAACATAGCCCGGCGAACGGTAGCGAAATATCGTGAACGACTCGGACTGCCGGTGGCCCGTCTGCGAAAAACCATTTAACCATCCCTACTCGGAAAAATGCTTGACAAGATAACAAAAGCCATCGCGGGGATCATATCCATCCTCACCTCTCCGCTGATTATGCCCACCTACGGCATGATAATATCGCTCTGGGGCACATATCTCGTATTCGCGCCGGCATCCACCCGCTGGCAGGTGCTTATGCTGACATTCGCCGCCACCACAATGCTACCGGTCATCGTGATATTCCTTCTGATGAAAGCCGGTGTGATAAAGCACCCGTCGCTCAACGACCGCAACGACCGGCCATACGTCTATGCAGCGGCCGCAATGGCCTATCTCGGCGTATCGTTCTACCTGTCAAAAATAAACGCTCCGCAATGGCTCTCGACATTCATGCTGGCGGCCGCATTTGCCGCTGTCGTCACGATGATAGTCAATTTCAAATGGAAAATAAGCGGACACGCCACTTCGGCCGGCGGCCTGACTGCCTTCACGTTCGTTCTCTGTTTCAGAAATCTCACACTCCACAACAACGAATGGCTTTTCGTGGTGACAGTGCTCATAGCCGGCGCCGTGATGACATCGCGTCTCATACTCGACCGGCACACTCTGGCCCAGGTAGCCGCCGGATTTTTCAACGGCGCGCTGTGGGTGACCGCGCTCGAGCTTCTCGTCTGACCCACGGCCGGCCGCCGTTAAACAACGCAATCAATTCAACAATAAAATATTCAACGACATGAAACCACTCGTAAGCATTATAATGGGCAGCACCTCCGATCTGCCCGTGATGAAAAAAGCAGCCGAATTTCTCGACAGCATGGAGATACCGTTTGAGATGAACGCACTGTCGGCCCACCGCACGCCGGCTGAAGTCGAAGAGTTCGCCCGCACCGCATCGGAGCGCGGCCTCAAGGTCATCATTGCCGCAGCCGGAATGGCAGCCGCACTCCCCGGAGTAATCGCCGCCTCGACCACACTCCCTGTAATCGGTGTGCCCCTCGACGCCACAATGGGCGGCAAAGACGCCATGCTTTCAATCATACAGATGCCTCCCGGCATCGCCGTAGCCACCGTAGGCATCAACGCCGCCATGAACGCAGCCGTGCTTGCCACCCAGATGATAGCGCTCACCGACGCTGATGTCGCCGCACGCTTTGCCACCTACCGCAACGGCCTGAAAGAGAAAATCGTAAAGGCCAATGCCGAGCTCGCTAAAATAGAATACAAATTCAAGACCAACTGATAACCAACACCGCTGTAGCAATGGATTTCGGATACAAGCGACGCCCGACCTCGACAACACGGGTGGGCAACGTGGCGATAGGCAGCGACTACCCCATAAGGCTGCAATCAATGACTTCGACCTCTACGATGGACACCGAGGGGTCGGTGGCCCAGGCCAAGCGCATAATCGACGCCGGAGGCGAGATTGTCAGACTCACCGCCCAGGGAGTGCGTGAGGCCAACAACCTTGCCGCGATACACGCCGCACTGCGTGCCGACGGTTACGGGGCACCACTGGTCGCCGACATTCATTTCAACCCTGCCGCCGCCGACACCGCGGCGGCAATAGTGGAGAAAGTGCGCATCAACCCCGGCAATTTTGTCGACCCGGCCCGCACATTCAAGCATCTGGAATACACCGACAAAGAGTATGCCGAAGAGATAAAGCGCATAGAGCAGCGGCTGACCCCGCTGGTCGACATCTGCCGCCGGCACTCCACCGCACTGCGCATCGGCGTCAACCACGGCTCGCTCTCCGACCGCATCATGAGCCGCTACGGCGACACCCCGGCCGGAGTGACGGAGAGCGCTATGGAATTTCTGCGCATACTCCGTGGTCTTGACTTCAACGATGTCGTGATCTCCATCAAAGCGTCAAACACCGTGGTGATGGTCAACACCGTGCGCCTGCTTGTCGAGGCAATGGACAAAGAGGATATGCACTATCCGCTGCATCTCGGCGTGACCGAAGCGGGCAACGGCGAGGACGGACGCATACGTTCGGCCGTTGGCATCGGCGCCCTGCTTGCCGACGGCATCGGCGACACTGTCAGGGTGTCGCTCAGCGAGGAGCCGGAATGTGAGATACCTGTCGCAGCCATGCTTGTGGAGCGTCTTGACGCATGGAGCGGAGCGCCGTCACTTGAAGGCGACGAATATCCCGGCTACAACCGCACCGAACCTTCACGGCGCGTGTCGGAGGCCGTGGGCAATATCGGAGGAGGCAACACAACGGTGGCAGCGGGAGTCGACGACATACCCACCATGCATTCCGTCAGAGTTTCGGCCGACAGCGACACTCTTGTCGAAGAGGCAAAAAAAGCAGCGGGAAAAGTCATAATACTCACCACCGGGCACATCAATCCGGCAGCAGCGCTCCGGCGCGCCATGCACAGGCTGACAGCAGCCGGCATACGCAATCCGCTGATTGCAGAAATCGACTACCGCGACACTTCACCCGAAGCCGTCATGGTCTACGCGGCCGCGGATATGGGTTCGCTGCTTCTGTCAGGATTTGCCGACGGCATTTCAATCAAATCATCGACAATCGACAACGAGGCTCTCGCGGCGCTATCGCTCGGCATACTCCAGGCCGCCCGTCTTAGATTTTCCCGCACGGAGTTCATATCATGCCCGGGATGCGGACGCACCATGTTCGACCTGCAGTCGACCGTCAACACCATCAAGAAAGAGCTCTCCCATCTCCGTCATCTGAAAATCGGCGTGATGGGATGCATCGTCAACGGCCCCGGAGAGATGGCCGACGCCGACTACGGTTACGTAGGAGCCGGCGCCGGACGCGTGAGTCTCTACCGCCGCAAAGAATGCGTGGAGCGCAATATACCCCAGGACGAAGCTCTCGGCCGTCTGATCGCGCTCATCAAATCCGACGGGCTATGGACAGACCCCGATACGCAGTGACTAATGACAACGGCTTATGACAGCACGACTGCTTGACAATCAATCAGACTACACGGTGATGACACTCTGCGCGGGACTCCGTTTCGTGCATGTGCGACGCGACACCGTAGCTGAAATATTCGGCACCGCCACACGTGCAGGCTCCCGCGACGAGCTGCCGGGTCAGTTCGGACTCGCGCACTTCGTCGAGCACACCATATTCAAGGGCACCGCCTCGCGGCGCGCCTCGTCAATCATAAACTGCATGGAGACAGTGGGCGGCGAGCTCAACGCCTACACCACCAAAGAGGAGACTTTCGTATATTCGGTGTTTCCCCGAGGCAACGCGGCGAGAGCGACATCGCTCATTGCCGACCTTGTGAAAAACTCCGTCTTTCCCGACTCCGAACTTGACAAGGAGCGTGAAGTCGTGGCCGAAGAGATAGATTCTTATCTCGACACACCGTCAGAAGCTGTATTCGACGACTTCGACGACCTGATGTTTGCCGGCTCACCTCTGGGGCACAACATATTGGGCGACACCGCGTCGCTCTCAGGCTTTCACTCCGGAGAATGCCGCACCTTTCTCGACCGCTTTTATCGCGCGGAAAACATGACGGTGTTCTACATCGGCGGCGAAAGCGCCGTCAAGATGGCACGGCTTGTCGAAAAACAGTTTGCAGGACTTCGCGAGGGAAACGCCCCGCGACAGCTCGCTGACACCCCTTCCGTCATACGCTTCGACGAGACACGTTCCGACGGCTCCAACCACCAGGGTCACACGGTGGCCGGAGCAATGATACCGTCGCTCTATTCCCCCGACCGGCATGCGTTCGCGCTGCTCAACAACATGCTCGGCGGCCCCGGCATGAACTCACGCCTCAACGTGGCGTTGCGCGAACGCCGCGGACTTGTCTACAGCGTGGAGTCATCACTCGCCATGTACAGCGACTGCGGCCTGATGGCCATATATTTCGGCTGTAACCCCGAGGACACACCGCGCTGCAAGCGTCTTGTCGGAAACGAATTGCGCCGCCTGAGCGACAATATCGTCACAGACAGCGCACTGCGCCGTGCCAAACGCCAGTATATCGGACAGCTGACCATATCTACCGCCTCGGCAGAGCAGACAATACTGTCGGCAGCCCGCTCGCTGCTGTTCCGCGACGAAGTGATCACTCCGCGCGACATCGCCGCAAGCATCGAATCCCTCACCCCCGCCGACCTCCACTCAGCCGCCCTTACACTCCGACCCGAAAACTTCTCCACCCTCACTCTGGGATAAAGATTTCATCCGACCGGTCAGACAGGTCCGATTTTATTGTAGATTACTTTTGGGAGAATTTTTGGGAAGATTTGGGTATAAGGTAATTTCGCGGAGTGATTAAAATTTAGTAACTTTGCGGAGATTATGAAGATAGGTAAAATTGATTTGGGAGAAAGGCCGGTGATGCTTTCACCGATGGAAGATGTCACGGACACGTCGTTCCGCACGATATGCCGTGAGCTCGGAGCCGATATGGTCTATACGGAATTCGTGTCGGCCGACGCGCTGGTGCGCAATATCTCGGCAACTACCCGTAAGCTTGAAATCAATCCGAAGGAACGCCCGGCAGTGATACAGATCTACGGACGCGAGGTCGGTCCGATGGTAGAGGCCGCGCATATCGCACGTCAGGCCAATCCCGAGATTATAGATATCAATTTCGGCTGTCCGGTAAAAAAAGTGGCAGGCAAGGGCGCGGGAGCAGGTATGCTCCGCGACATACCGCGAATGCTTGAAATCACGCGTGCGGTGGTCGATGCGATGGATATTCCGGTCACGGTCAAGACGCGCCTGGGCTGGGACCATGAGTCAAAAATAATCGTCGAGCTTGCCGAGCAGCTGCAAGACTGCGGCATACAGGCGCTGACAGTGCACGGCCGCACACGCTCGCAGCTCTACACCGGCAGCGCCGACTGGGAGATGATAGCTGCTGTCAAAGCCAATCCACGTCTGAAGATACCTGTGATAGGCAACGGCGACATCACGACACCGCAATTTGCCCGCGATGCATTCGAGCGCTCAGGGGTCGACGGCATAATGGTGGGACGCGCGTCAATCGGCGCTCCGTGGGTATTCCACGACATAAAGGAATATCTTAAGACCGGCGACTACACCCCGCTTCCCCTCGCAAAGAAATTCGATATACTCCGACGCCAGATCACCGAGAGCATTGCCAGGATTGACGCCTACCGCGGCATACTTCACATACGCCGTCACCTGGCGGCATCCCCTCTCTTCAAGGGGATACCCAACTTCAGGGATACACGCATAGCGATGCTGCGCGCCGACACTCCCGACGAACTCATGGAGATAATCAGCCGCACCGAGCAGTTGATTTCAACTGTCAACTAAGTCATAAGAATTATTACGCACATTATTCAAGAGTTCCTTATGAAACACATTTTTGTCACATTACTTATTGCACTGGAAGCTACAGCCGCTGCTACAGCCCAATCGACCCAACGTTACGAACTCAAGGTAAACGACTTCACCGAACTGCGGGTCGACAACCATATTCCGGTAGATTACCGATGCAATCCCGACTCGGCCGGCTACGCCGTGTTCAACGCAACCGACGCGCAGGCCGACTGGGTGATTTTCGACAACAACGGACGCGGAAAATTATCGATACAGACCGACAACGACTATCAGCCCGGACAGGCCATGCCGCATATCACCGTCTACTCCGCCTCACTGAAAAAGGTTGTCAACAGCGGCGACTCACTGGTAAGAGTATTCAATCTGCCGTCATGCGACAAATTCAAGGCTGTATTGATAGGCAACGGACGTCTGTCAGTGCCTCAGATCGAGGCCGCAAAGGTCGAGGCTTCCATCCATTCCGGCAACGGACAGCTCACAATCCAGGGGCGCTGCACCGAAGCCAACCTTCACCTTGTGGGCACAGGCACCATACTCGCCGACCGTCTGGAAGCGGTCAAAGTGAAAGCCACAGTGGTTGGCACCGGACAGATAGGCTGCGCTCCCTCTGAAGCCATTACCGTGATGGGAGCAGGATCAGGAAGCGTGCTCTACCGTCAGACTCCGCCTACCGTCAAGAGCCGCGGAGTAGGCATCAAGCACTCGGCAATGCAATAAAGCACCTGAAACAGAAACCGCAACACAAGCGCAGTCAATGTCGCAGCCATCGCTCAAGCATCTAACAGCCAAGTCGATAAAATGGAATATCATCGACAGGGTGTCGTCACAGATACTCTATGCCGTGACAGGTATAATCCTGGCGCGCGAATTGTCGCGCGAGGCTTTCGGACTGATCGGAGCACTGACAATATTCCAGTCATACGCACTGATGATGGTCGACAGCGGATTTTCCTACGCGCTGATACAGCGCAAGCGCCCCACCGAGACCGACTACAGTTCGGTGTTCTGGTTCAACTTGTTGATAGCCGGCATATTGTATGCAATCCTGTGGTTTTGCGCGCCACTGATAGCCGATATGTTTCAGGGCGACGCGCGCCTCATCCCGCTCAGCCGCGTGATGTTTCTGTCGTTTATCATCAACGCCACCGCTATCGTGCAGACCAACAGGCTCATGAAGCAGATGAATTTCCGTCCGATAGCCATCACCAACACCCTCGGACTCATTGCAGGCGGGGCGGTGGGAATATGGCTTGCGGTGACAGGTTTCGGAGCGTGGGCAATAGTGTGGCAGACGATAGCGCTGCAGGGAGTGAAGAGCCTGGCGCTGTGGATTTACTGCCGCTGGTGGCCGCAGATGGCATTGTCGTGGAAAGCGTTGCGCTCATTTTTCAAAATCGGGGGAAACATGATGATGACCACGTTTCTCTACGTCACATTCCAGAACATATATTCGTTTTTCATCGGCAACCGGGTGGGACTTGTGCAGCTCGGCTACTACACTCAGGCCGACAAGTGGAGCAAACTCGGCATAGCATCGATGACCCAGGTGCTGTCGTCATCGTTTCTGCCGGCGCTGTCGGAGGTGCAGGATGACGAGGAGCGCTTCCGCCGTGTGGTGACGAAGATGAACCGCTTCACCGCCTATCTTCTGTTTCCCTGCATGATATTTCTCATCGTGCTTGCCACGCCGATGTTTCACGTGCTTTTCGGCACGAAATGGGACGCATCGATCATACTTTTCCAATTGCTGCTCATACGCGGCATCTTTACAGTCATCAACACATTGTATAACAACTACATACTTTCGCTCGGACATTCGCGTGCGATATTCTGGCTCGAGGTGTTGCGCGACGGAGCTGCCGTTGTCGGCATCGTTCTCGCGCTGCCATATATATCGCTGTCGACTTATGACAATGCGGTGTACGGACTGACAATACTTCTCTGGGGACAGGTGGCCGCATCGGCGATAACCTGGGTCGCCACGCTTGCCGTGACGGCACGCATGACAAAAATCAGCGCGTGGAGCTACGTGCGTGATTTACTGCCGTATATGGTATCGTCGCTTGTCATAGGCGGCGCAATATGGGCTCTGACACTTACCGGCATGGGCGACCTGGCGCTGCTTTTGAGTCAGGGAGCAATGGCATTGGCTCTGTATGTCGGGGTCAACGTGATGTTCCCCTCGCGGATACAGCGCGACGTAATAGGCTATCTCACCGGCAAAAACCGTGAGCTTTAAGAAAGATCAATACATCAGACAGCCGATAACCGCAGGAATTAAGGCAGGTCGAGTCGGAACACAATGCGCTGCACTCCGTCGGCCCAGCGTGAGCTTGTGATACGGAAATGTCCTATTTCAGAAGTCCGCGCCACGTGGGCGCCCGCACAGAGGCATTCATCAAACTGACCTATTCTGACTACACGCACAGTGTCGGAAGCTCCGTCGGGAAGCCGCGTCATGTCAAAACGTCTGACAGCCTCGGCATGCGTGACAAACTCATCGGTGACCGCGACGTCGGCTATAACGACATTGTTGACAAACTCTTCGAGCGAACGGAGGTCGGCATCGGTGAGCTGACGGTCGAGACGGTAGTCGAGTTTTGATTTTGTACGCTCTATGTGGGCGTTGAACGCCCGGCCGCAGCCGTAGCGGCGCGCCATCTCGCCGTTGAGCAGATGCTCGGCCGAGTGCATTGGCGGAAACTCCTGTTTGTTGTGGGGATTTAACTGCATGTCAATTGATTGTTTCAGATAGTCACGGTGTCGGTTGCCGGCGGCAGACGCATCCTGCGAGATGGTCGTCGACAAAGCCGGCGCTCTGCAGGAAAGCATAGCAGATGGTAGTGCCGAAGAATTTAAAACCGCGGCGCTTCATGTCTCTGGCCATGGCGTCGGAAAGCGGAGTGGAGGCAGGCAACTCTGACAGGCTTACGAAATTGTTGACAATCGGCCGGCGCTCCGGAAAAAATGAGATGATATAGTTGTAGAAACTGCCGAACTCGGCGACTGTAGCGATAAAACAGCGGGCATTGGTTATCACTGACTTTATCTTGAGGCGGTTGCGCACAATGCCGTCAAATTGCATCAGACGCTCTACATCGGCATCGGTCATCGCTGCCACCTTTTCAGGCACAAAGCGGTGAAAGGCCTCGCGATAGGCCTCGCGGCGACGAAGTATCGTGAGCCACGTCAGCCCGGCCTGCGCGCCTTCGAGCGATATAAGTTCGAACAGGCTGTTGTCGTCGGTGACAAGACGACCCCATTCGTTGTCGTGATATGACTGATAGAGAGTGTCGCCGGCGCACCATGCGCAACGGCCGTCAACCAAATCGTATTTCATTTTGTTATTGCGAAGGAAAGTGTAAAAAAATGCACAAATATACGGAAATTTATGTAAATTTGCGACTTGTAAACGACTTTGCATAAAATGTTTCACGAGGGATTGAAAAGATTAAAACTGAAATATATAGCGTGTCTGGCATCCGTGCTGGTGGCTGTTGCAGCCGCCGGGGCGCCGCGGATATCGCTTCTGACAGTGGGTCCGGGTCACGAGACGTATCAACTCGAGGGTCACACCGCACTGCGCGTAATCACCGACTCAGGCGAAGACATGGTGGTCAACTGGGGCATCTTCGACTTCAATTCGCCCAATTTCGCCTATCGTTTTGTAAAGGGAGAGACCGATTATTCAATCGGCCTGAGCAGCATGGCGCTCTTCCTTGCCGGATATTCGCGCGAAGGCCGATATGTCAAAGAGCAGCCGCTCGACCTCACTCCGGCCGAAGCGGAGGAGGCAATGAGGCTGATTGAGGAAAATCTCCGTCCCGAAAACCGCACCTACAGATACAATTATCTTTACGACAACTGCGCCACCAGGCCGCTCGCAATCATAGAGAAAGCGCTTGCCGCCGACGGCGCGAGGCTGGTCACTCCAACCGACTCGACTGTGACCACCATCCGCGGCGAGATGCGCAGCTACCATTCGGAGCATCCGTCATATCAGCTGTTTATCGACTTCGCATTAGGTTCGGAGATAGACCGTGAGGCCACGATACGCCAACGTGCGTTTGCTCCGGTATATCTGCACGAACTGGCCGGAAGCGCCGGGATTGCCGGAGCCGACGGCAGCATCAGAAAGCTGACACAAGGCAGCTACACACTGCTCCACGACAAAGGGGAAGCCCCGAAAGAGAGCGGCATCCCGGCATGGGTGTTCGTGGCGCTGATAACGCTCTCGGCGATAGCCGTCACAATCCGCGACCTCAGAAAAGGGAGCGTGTCGAAATGGTATGACGCTGCGCTCTACGCGCTGTTAGGTCTGGCAGGGTGCGTTCTGGCGTTTTTAGTGTTCATATCGGAGCATGCGGCTACGTCGCCCAATATCAATCTCATGTGGGCCGACCCCATCTGCCTGATAATTCCACTTATTATTTGGTTTAAAAAGTGTAAATGCATTGTTTTTTACTTTCAAATCATTAACTTTGCACTGATTTTGATATGGCTGGCGGGGCAACCGTTGTTCCACCAGTCAACCAATCTGTTATTCATCACGCTGGTGTGCAGCGATATGCTTCGTTGCGGCAGCTATATATATCTGAACAGAAAATGTCACGACCGCCCAAAAGCCTGACCGTCAAACTCGTCGGAGCGTTAGTAGCCGTGTCGGCAGTGTTACCGCTGTCGGCGCAGGCGTCATTGCCCCGTCGTCCGCGTCTGGTGGTCGGCATTGTCATCAACGGTCTTGACATCGACAAGGTGTATCAGCTGCGTGAGCATCTGACATCGGGCGGCTTCAACAGGCTGCTTGACAAAGGTGTGACATTCACCAATATCAGCTATGGAAGCCCGCTTGACGACGCGGCGGCCACGGCAGTGCTCATGACAGGAGCCGCGCCGGCAGTCAACGGCATAGCGGCGCGCGAGGTCTATGACACATCGAGCCGCACGGCGCGTCCGGTGCTTCTCGACACATCGACGATAGGCAATTTCACCGACGAGACCTTCTCGCCGAAATCGCTGCGGGTGTCGACGCTTGCCGACGAGCTGCGCATCGACACATCGGGGCTGGGCATGGTGCACGCCGTATCGCCCGACGCGACCACCTCCATCATCATGGCCGGACATGCCGGCAACTCGGCTTGCTGGATTACCGACAAGACCGGCAAATGGGCGTCGTCGACCTATTACACAGAACTTCCGACATCGATACAGCAGCTCAACCATCTGCGCCCGCTGGCGGCACGGCTCGACACCATAAGGTGGTCGCCCACGCTCCCCGACGGCGCTTACAGCGAACTGCCGTCGCACAAAAAGATATACTCCTTCAACCATACATTCAGCAGCTCGGAAGCCGACAGATTTGCCCGATACAAGCTGTCAGCTCCGGTCAACAGCGAGGTGACGACCGTGTCGCTTGATTTCCTCAAGATGCTCAACATGGGGAAACGCGAGCCGGTTGACATGCTTGAAGTGAACTATACCGTGCAGCCCTACACCTACTCGCGCCAGGCCGACACACGCGTAGAGCTTCTCGACTCATACATGCGGCTTGACCGCGATCTGGCACACCTTTTCGCCACCATCGACAGTCAGGGCCCGGGTCTTGACAAAACACTTATATGGGTGGCGGGCACTCCGGCCACCAACGCATCGCAAAGCGACGAAGAGCGCTGGAGAATACCCGGAGGCGAGTTTTCACCCGAACGCGCCGTGTCGCTGCTTAAAGTCAACCTCATGTCGCTCTACGGCAACGGCGACTGGGTGACAGGATATTACAACAACCAGATATATCTCAACCGCGAACTCATACAGCAGCGCGGCAAAGATCTGAACGAGATACGCCGTGAGAGCGCCGACTTTCTGCGCCGCATGAGCGGAGTCACATACGCCGTCACAATCGACCAGGCAATAGCAGCCAACGAATCGGCCGACTCCCCTTTCCCTCCAGCGCGCAACATTGATATCGACACAGCCGGCGACGTCATCATATCGGTGGCGCCGGGCTGGGAAATAGTGCAAAACGCCAACTCGCAGATCAACAGGACTGTCGAGCGCGGAAAAGCCTCATCGTCGGCGGCATTCATCATGTGTCCCGACATCGACGCGCGGGTAATCGACACGCCGGTCGACGCGCGTGTCATAGCCCCGACATTGGCACGTCTGCTGCGGATACGTTCGCCCAACGGAGCGCGGCTTTCGCCTGTAAGGCTATAAGCCGCAAAGTCACGGCCGGCCATCGACGGCGTCACGTGACAATGTATAGAAGAAGGGCCCGAACGCCCGCCGTATTAATCAGAAAAAAACAAAACACAATATGTCATTAACTTCAATTTTAAGTAAATTTTTCGGCAACAAGTCGCAGCGCGACCTGAAAGAAATCCAGCCCATCGTAGACAGCATCAACGCCATGGGGCCGGAAATGCAGGCTCTCACAGTCGACCAGCTCCGCGAACGCATCGACCTCGTTCGCGCCGATATCGCGGCCGCCATCAAAGATGACGAGGAAGCCATAGCCCGCACCAAAGAAGAGGTGGACAAACTGCCTTTCGACGAACGTCAGCCCCTGTGGGACGAGATTGACAAACATGAGAAGAACATTCTCGACACACTCGAGGATAAACTTAACGAGCATCTGCCTGTGGTGTTCGCCGTAATGCGCGAGACAGCCGCACGCTTCGCCCGCAACGAGACGATTGTGGTCAAAGCCACAGAGCTTGACCGCGAGCTTGCCGGCAAAGGATGCGACTTCGTAAGCATCGACGAGAACGGCAACGCCGTATGGCGCAACAAATGGATGGCCGGCGGCAACCTTATCACCTGGGACATGATACACTACGACGTGCAGCTCATCGGCGGTATCGTGCTCCATCAGGGCAAAATCGCCGAGATGGCCACCGGTGAGGGCAAGACCCTTGTGGCTACACTGCCGGTGTTCCTCCGCTCGCTGTCGCACCGCGGAGTGCATGTGGTGACCGTCAACGACTATCTGTCGAAGCGCGACTCGGAGTGGATGGGACCACTTTATATGTTCCACGGCTCGACAGTCGACTGCATCGACAAGCATCAGCCCAACACACCTCAGCGCCGCGCGGCCTACAACTGCGACATCACATTCGGAACAAACAACGAATTCGGCTTCGACTACCTTCGCGACAACATGGCGATGACCCCCGGCGACCTCGTGCAGCGCAAGCATTACTATGCCATTGTCGACGAGGTTGACTCGGTGCTTATCGACGATGCCCGCACGCCGCTTATCATATCTGGTCCGGTGCCCAAGGGCGACGACCAGATGTTTGACATGTTCAAAGCGAATGTCGAGAAGGTGGTGCAGGCGCAGCGCCGTCTTGTCAACCAGCTGCTTACCGACGCCAAGGAGAAACTGAAATCGCCAGACAAGAATGTGCAGAAGGATGGTGCGCTGGCATTGTTCAGAGCCTTCAAGGGTCTGCCCAAATACGGAGCGCTCATCAAATTCCTCTCGCAGGAAGGCATGAAGAAAATACTTCTCGACACCGAGGCCTATTATCTCCAGGACAACGCCCGCGAGATGCCCAAAGCCACCGAACCGCTTTACTTCGTCATTGACGAGAAGAACCGTTCAGTCGACCTCACCGACAAGGGTATCGACGAGCTGACCGGCAAGAGCAACGACCCGCAGTTCTTCGTTCTGCCCGACATCGCGTCGCAGCTGTCCGAGCTTGAGAAAATCGATGACCTGCAGATACGTCAGGAGAAGAAAGACGAGGTGATGAACGATTACGCCATCAAGTCGGAACGCGTGCACACCGTCAACCAGCTTCTCAAAGCCTATACACTGTTTGACAAGGATATCGAATATGTAATCGACGAAGGCAAAATCAAGATTGTCGACGAGCAGACAGGACGTATAATGGAGGGACGCCGCTACAGTGACGGACTCCACCAGGCCATCGAGGCAAAAGAGGGAGTCAAAGTGGAGGCAGCCACACAGACATTCGCCACCATCACACTCCAGAACTATTTCCGCATGTATCACAAGCTGGCCGGTATGACCGGTACGGCAGAGACAGAGGCGGGCGAACTCTGGGACATCTACAAGCTCGATGTGGTGACGATACCCACCAACCGTCCGGTAGCCCGTATTGACATGAACGACCGCGTCTACCGCACGAAGAAAGAGAAATATGCGGCAGTCATCGAAGAGATAGTGAAACTGCGCGAGGCAGGCCGTCCGGTGCTTGTCGGCACCACATCGGTAGAGATATCCGAGCTGCTCAAGCGCATGCTCGACCTCCGCAAAATCGACTGTCAGGTGCTCAACGCCAAGCTGCACCAGCGCGAGGCACAGGTCGTGGCACTCGCCGGCCAGTCGGGCACTGTCACCATCGCCACCAACATGGCGGGCCGCGGAACCGACATCAAGCTTTCCGACTCGGTGAAAGCCGCGGGCGGACTCGCAATAATCGGCACGGAGCGTCATGAGTCGCGCCGCGTCGACCGTCAGTTGCGCGGACGTTCGGGACGTCAGGGCGACCCGGGTTCATCGGTATTCTTCGTGTCGTTTGAAGACCAGCTGATGCGTCTTTTCGCCACCGACCGCGTGATGAAGATGCTCGACCGTCTCGGTCTGCACGACGGCGAGATGATAGAGTCGAAGATGGTTACCAACGCCATCGAAAAGGCTCAGAAACGAGTGGAAGAGAACAACTTCGGCATACGTAAACGCCTTCTCGAATATGACGACGTGATGAACAAGCAGCGTACATATATCTACGCCCGCCGTCACCACGCTCTGCTCGGCGAGCGTGTAGGCATCGACATCGCCAACATGCTCTACGATACCATCGAGAATATCATCAACAACTATCCGGAGCCTGATTTCTACGAGGATATGCGCATGGAACTCATGCGTGTGCTCACCATCGAGCCTCCGTTTACCGAAGAAGAATTCCGCAACATGGAGCGCGAGGATGCCATCAACGCGCTTTACACGGCAGCCACCGAGGCGCTTGACCGCAAGAGCGAACGCATCGTCGAGATGGCTACGCCCGTAATCAAGGACTGGGTCGAGAACCGCAACGCCAAGGGACTGATTATCGTGCCCATTACCGACGGCAAACGTGTCTACCAGATACGTGTCGACATCAACAAGGCTTACGACACCAATTGCCGCCAGATTGTTAAGGAATGGCACAAGACGATACTTCTGATATGCATCGACGAGCTGTGGAAAGAGCATCTGCGCGAACTCGACCAGCTGCGCCAGTCAGTGCAGAACGCATCATACGAGCAGAAAGACCCGCTGGTAATCTACAAGGTAGAGTCGTTCCACATCTTCGAGCGCATGCTTTCGGTGCTCAACAACAAGGCGATGTCATCGCTTCTGCGCGGACAGATTTATATACCGAAACGCGAGACTCCGGCAGCTACCGAGGGAGAGACCGCCCAGCAGCCTGAAGAGCACAAGGCTCCGGAAGTGCGTCAGGCGATGCCCGAGCGCGCCAATCCGAACAGCAATCTCAAAGCCACCAAGGAAGAGCTTCCGGGACAGGCCGAGCAACGTGCGGCGGCAAACGCGTCGCAGGCGCCCAAATCGCGCCCCGAGCCTGTCAAAGTAGGGCCTAAAGTGGGTCGCAACGACCTGTGTCCCTGCGGTTCGGGCAAGAAATTCAAGAACTGCCACGGACGCAACGAAGGCATCTGAACAAACTGAAAAGCGCGGAGTGTGGCCGGCCGTGGAGAGATCCGCGTCCAGCCATACTCCCGTATTTTAAACACGAATGCCGAACGGCTGTGTGAAGCCATCAGCCCCTGGCATTATTTCTGAGAGTGTCTCATAACAGCCACTCATCAGTTATCAAAGCAAGTCAACAAAAAGAGTTTCAATATGGACAATACGAACATACCTGTCAATCCCGACCCCGTAACGAACACGCCGCAGCCCACCGACAGCATGCAGCGTCAGGAACAACGCGGCAAGCGCATGCGCAAGATATATATCATCGGCGCTACGGCGGCGCTTCTGATTATACTCGCCGTGTTTTTCATCATCATGTCGTCAAAAAACAAAGAGCTTGAAGAGTCGAGAAAGCTGGCCGAGGAGACGCAGCAGCAGCTTCTGGCACAGCAGATGCAGATCAACGAGCTCGAACTGCTCAAGATTGACGATGACTTCCAGCAGATGGAGGGACAGACCGTATTGCTCGCCAACGACTCCATTGTGGAGAAATATCAGGCGGCGCGCGCTCAGATAGAGAAACTCATGGCCGAACTCAACAATGAGAAAACGAAGAGCGCGGCGCAAATCAAGAAGCTCACCGACGAGATAAACACTCTCAAGGGGATACTTCGTGACTACACCGCACGTATCAACGAGCTTATGGCCGAGAACGACCAGCTGAAAGAGGAGAACACCACTATCAAGAACCAGAACCAACAGCTCAACAGCCGCGTGCAGGACATGACACGCAAAAACGAGCATCTGACCGAGCGCATGACGCTTGCCGAGAAGCTCAATGTGACCGGACTGTCGCTCCGCGCCCTCAACAAGAAGGGGAAAAACGAGAAAAACATCACGAAGGCAACCCGCCTCTGCGTGACGTTTACCATACCTCAGAACAATTCCACTCCGGCCGGTGAAAAGACGATATTCCTGCGCATCACCACCCCCGAGGGCGATCTGCTCACAGGTGGAGGCTCATTCAGTTTCGAAGGCGCCACACTACAGGCCACTGCCCGGCGCACCATCGAATATGCCAACGAGGAAATCGGCGGCGTGGAGATATACTGGGACGTGACATCGACGCTCAATCCGGGCATGTATACCGTGGAGCTTTTCTGCGATAATTTCCGCCTGGCATCGCGCCAGTTCGAGATGAAAAAATAAACAAGTAAAGCCATTTGTCAATGATAGATGATATCATAAGGGAGATAACCTCGACCGAGGTCACCACGACTTCAGCGATAGCGAAGCTGTGCATCAGCCTGCTGCTGGGGAGTGCGGTCGGCTTCGAGCGCAAACTCAAAGGCCAATCGGCGGGCATACGCACGTTTGCCCTTATATGCATGGGGGCAACGCTCGCCATGCTGATATCAATCTATGTGCCGCAGGAATATCTGGGTCTAAAGAACGGCGACCCGGGCCGTATAGCCGCGCAGGTTGTGACCGGAGTCGGTTTTCTCGGCGCGGGAGCCATCATACAGATGAAAGGCTCCGTGAGGGGACTGACAACGGCTGCGGGAATATGGATGGTGGCGACAATCGGAATGGCCGTGGGGCTCGGGATGTATGCTCTGTCGATTACCGCCACACTGCTCATTCTGGTAGTGCTCCACTGGTTTGAGCGGTGGGAGCACCGCACGGCGATGGGAGCCGAGTCGCGAATAATAAGACTTCTTATCAATTGCGTGGTCACGGATATCGAGGAGTACCGGAAGGTGCTCCGCGACAATAAGGTGACGATAACCAACATGTATCTTGAATATGACTACGACGAAGAGGTGACCCGACTGAATTTCGTGGTGCTGTTCAAGGAGTCGACCGACTATGTAGGGATATTCGAGCAGCTGCGCACGCTCAATCCCACACACTCCGTTTCGCTTGCCAACCAGGTGAGCATATAGAGAGCGACATACCGACATCCGCGCAAAGAACTCCGGGAGGCACTACCCTATCCGGCGACAAAATCTACTGAACTTATACTGAACTTATACTGATATTATGAATATAGAAAGTCTGATAGGCGACCTTGCATTCATACTGATACTCGGAGCTGCGGTGACGCTTCTTTTCAAGTGGATAAAGCAGCCTGTGGTATTGGGATATATAGTGGCCGGATTTCTTGCGAGTCCGAATTTCGAGCCGCTGCCGTCGGTAGCCAACGAGGCCAATATCGAATTCTGGGCGCAGATCGGCATAGTGGTGCTGCTCTTCTCGCTCGGTCTCGAGTTCAATTTCAAGAAACTTGTCAACACGGGCGGCTCGGCCGTAGTGACCGCGCTCATCAACGTGATAGGCATGATGTGCGTGGGTTTCGCTATAGGCACATTGCTCGGGTTCTCGCATATCAACAGCATATTTTTAGGCGGCATGCTGTCGATGTCGTCGACGACAATCATAATCAAGGCACTGACCGATCTGGGGCTCAAGCAGAAGAAATTCGCGTCGCTTGTTTTCGCCATACTCGTTGTGGAAGATCTGTTTGCGGTGCTCATGATGGTGGTGCTGTCGTCGATAGCCGTCAATGACTCCGTAGAGGGGTCGGAACTGCTGCTGAGCATCGGCAAACTCGCGTTTTTCCTCATAATATGGTTTCTGGTCGGAGTGTTCGTGCTTCCGTCGATGCTCAACAAGACGCGCCGTTATCTCAACAACGAGACCCTTCTGATCATATCGATGGGACTGTGTCTGGGGATGGCGGTGTTTTCGGTGGCTTGCGGTTTTTCTCTGGCGCTTGGAGCGTTTGTGATGGGCTCTATCCTTGCCGGGACGAGCTATGCCGAGCGCATAGAGAAGGTCACGATGCCGGTAAAAGATCTGTTCGGGGCGGTATTTTTCATTTCCGTCGGCATGATGGTGCAGCCTGACACGATTGTCGAATATGCCGGGCCGATACTGATATTGTCGGCAGTGGTTATTGTCGGCATGATAGTGTTCGGCACATTCGGCATGCTTGTGACCGGACAGTCGCTGAAGGTAGCGATAGAGACAGGTTTTTCACTGACGCAGATCGGCGAGTTCTCGTTTATCATCGCATCGCTCGGCATGAGCCTGAAGGTGCTTGACCCGAGCATCTACCCTATCGTGGTGGCGGTGTCGGTGCTGACGACATTCTCCACGCCCTATTTCATAAAGATGGCCGACCCGTTCTACGATATAGTGAAGCGTCACCTGCCGCAGCGTCTGCATTTCCTTATCGACCGCTACAGCAAGGAGGCCAGCTCAACCGCCACGTCAGAACGTCAGTCGGTATGGAAGATGTTTATCCGTCGCTATCTGTGGCGCATGGTGCTGTATTCGATAGTGCTTATCGCCATCACCCTTGTCTCGCTCAACATATTCATGCCGTGGCTCGCCACAGTGATGCCCGAGGGCTACAGACTTGTGGGCGCGGCCGTGACACTTGTTGCGATGTCACCGTTTCTGCTCGCGCTGTCGCTGCCTACGTCGAAGCGGGTGTCAGACGATGTCACGATACCCGACGGCTACCGGGTGCCGAGAGTGGTGATGCGCATATTCCGCCTGATACTCGTGCTGGGATTCATTGTCAACATATTGTCGTCGATATTCTCGCTCACGGCAGGATTTGCGACCGGCATAGGCCTGGTAGTGCTGGCGGTGTTCATTCTCACGGGCAAGGCAAGTTTCCGTATCGGCAAAATCGAGGACCGCTTCATCAACAACCTCAACGAGCGAGAGCTGCGGCGTTCGGGCAAAAACAATTCGGTGGTGTCGGATCTCCATCTCGCCTATATGACGGTGGGCAACCGGTGCGGCATCGTCGGCGAACGTCTCCGTGACTCAGGCCTGCGCTCGCAATACGGCGTAAGCGTGTCGAGCATCATGCGCGGGTCGCAGTTTATCCCCGTGCCCCGCAGCGACGACAGGATATTCCCGGGCGACACCATAGGCATAATCGGCACCGACGAACAGATACAGCGGCTTCTCCCCGTAATCGAGTGCAATGACGATGCCGATGCCACACCCTCGGCCGCGGCTGTCAGCTTCGGCATTTATGACGTGCAGCTCAGCGAGCAGTCGCCACTGTGCGGCCAAAGCATCATCAATGCCGACATACCCGACAAATATTCGTCGATGGTGATAGCTGTGGAACGAGACGGCCGGTTTGCCGAAAAGCTCGACACGGTTGTTTTCGCAGCCGGCGACAGAGTGTATCTCGCCGGGCCGAAAGACACGATATTCTCTCTGGCGTGAATCAGCGCGTCAAAATAAATACAACACAAAACAATCAAACACAAGAGACTTATGAACATAGGAGACAAGTTGCCCGAAGTGCTGGGCAAAGACCAGGAAGGAAACGAGATACGCACGGCCGATTTCGCCGGAAAGAAATTCATACTCTACACCTATCCGAAAGACAACACGCCCGGCTGCACTGCCGAGGCATGCTCGCTTCGTGACAACAGGGAGGAGCTTCTCTCGCTGGGCTACGAGATTGTCGGAGTCAGCAAAGACTCGGCCGCCTCTCATCAGAAATTCATCGAGAAGCATCAGCTCAATTTCCCGCTGATAGCCGACACCGACACTTCGCTGCTGCAGCAGCTCGGCGCATGGGGCGAGAAGGTGTTCTGCGGCAAAAAGAGCATCGGCACACTGCGCACCACCTATCTGATTGACGAGGAAGGCCGCATAGCCGACATATTCCTTCCGAAGCAGATCAAGACCAAGGAGCACGCCTCGCAGATCATTGACCGCATAAAGAAATAAAAGCCGATGGTCGAATATATCAGGGGCGCCGTGGCGGAGCTGACTCCGACCTACGTGGTGATAGAGGCAGGCGGCGTGGGCTACGGCATCAACATAACGCTGCCCTGCTTCACTTCACTCGAAGGGAAGTCAGAGGCCCGGCTGCTCATACACGAGGTGATACGCGAGGACGCGTGGGTTTATTACGGCTTTGCCGAGGAGAGCGAGCGCGTGCTGTTCCGTCTGCTTATCGGAGTGTCGGGCGTCGGCGCCAACACCGCGCGCATGATATTGTCGTCGCTTCCGGTGGCTGACCTCGAGCAGACCATCATGTCGGGCGACGTGCGCAGGCTCAAGGGAGTCAAAGGTATAGGCGCGAAAACGGCCGAAAGAATAATTGTGGACCTCAAAGATAAAATAAAACCGAGTGACTCTACGTTATTAATACAGTCTGCATCGACAAGCGAAGATTTCGACGAGGCGCTGGCTGCGATGGTGATGCTTGGATTTCCGCGTCAGGCCGCGCATAAAGTACTGACAAAACTTTATGCCGCAGAGCCGGGACTCAAGGTCGAGGCCGCCATAAAAAAAGCGCTGACACTTATGTAATGCATAATTCATAATGCATAATTCATAATTATGGCGCTTGGGGAATAAAGGGTGTAGATGTTTTTCAAATCAATGAGGCAATCGGAAAGACGGAATTCGAAATATAAGAAACAGGGAGCCGCAATATTGGCGGCTATACTGTTGATTATGGCGGCCGTGGCCGTCAAGGCTCAGCGCATCACTCCGACGGGGGTTAATGCGCCGGCATTGCCGTATAGCGTCGTGCCTGTGCCCGCCAATCCGGCCGATACGATAATGATGCCGTTTCCGGTGCAGCAGACCGTGCCCCAGCGCTACGAGGATCTTATGGAGGACGAGATGGCGATGGACCTGTCGACACCGTCAAACATCAGGACCGAGGCCGAATTCGACCCCGCCACCGGAATTTATGTGGTGCGCACCAAAGTCGGTGACCATGAGATAGCCACACCGTTCATGCTGTCGGAAAAACAGTATAACAACTGGCAGCTGCGCAAGTCGATGGAGGAGTATTACCGTCAGCGCAACAGTGAGATTTTTCAGAAGCAGGACAAAGAGCCGTTCAATATCCTTGACATGAATTTCGCTCTCGGACCGCTTGAAAAAATATTCGGACCGGGCGGCGTGCAGCTCAAGACAACAGGGTCGATACAGCTCAAGATGGGCATCAACTCCAACAAGACCGACAACCCGTCGCTGTCGGTTACCGCCCGCCGCAAGACATATTTCGACTTCGACCAGAAGATACAGGCCACGATAGCCGCCTCGGTGGGCGACCGTCTGAAATTCAACATGACGTATAACACCGACGCAACGTTTGATTTCGACTCCAAAAACCTGAAACTCGCCTACGAGGGTCAGGAGGATGACATCGTCAAGAGCATCGAGGCGGGAAATGTGTCGCTCACCACGGGGTCATCGCTGATACGCGGAAGCACGGCTCTGTTCGGTTTGAAAACGAAGCTGCAGTTCGGCAAACTCACGGCCACCGCGCTCGTGTCGCAGCAGAATTCGGAGTCAAAGACCGTCAACACCAAGGGAGGCGCACAGACAACGAAGTTTCAGTTCAACGCCGACGAGTATGACCAGAACCGCCACTTCTTCCTCTCACAGTTTTTCTATCACAATTACGACAATTTCGCGGCAAGGCTTCCGATGGTGATGTCGGGGGTGCAGATCACCCGCATCGAGGTGTGGGTTACCAACAAAAGCGGCAACTACAACGAAGCGCGCAACCTTGTGGCATTCGCCGACATAGGCGAGTCGCAATATCTCACCAACAGCTACTGGCAGCCCAACGCGTCGCTTCCAAATCCGGCCAACGCGTCAAACAACCTGCTCAGCGTAATCAAGAGCGACTATCCCGGCGCCCGCAATATCAACACCGTGACCCAGACGCTCGAGCCGTTGCGCGCCTACGGGATAGAGGGGGGCAACGACTACGAGAAGGTGGAGAGCGCCCGACTGCTGTCGTCGTCGGAATATACGCTTAACTCCACGTTAGGATATATCTCGCTGCGCTCGGCCCTCAACTCCGACGAGGTGCTCGGCGTGGCATTCGAATATACCTACAACGGTCAGGTGTATCAGGTGGGTGAATTTTCGTCAGACATCACCACCACCGACCAGTCGCTCTACGTCAAGATGCTGAAATCGACCACCATCGACACGCGCCAGCCGATATGGCGACTGATGATGAAAAACGTTTACTCGCTGGGAGCCTATCAGGTGCAGAAAACCAATTTCCGCCTCAACATAAAGTATCTGAGCGACACCACCGGCACGCTCATCAACTATCTGCCTGTGGCAGGACTCAACAACCAGTCGCTCCTTCAGGTGATGAACCTCGACCGCCTCGACACCAATCAGGAATCAAATCCCGACGGTTTCTTTGACTTCATCGAGGGTTACACAATCCAGGCGTCGCAGGGCAAAGTCATATTTCCGGTAGTGGAGCCGTTTGGCTCGCATCTGGAGCAGAAGATAGGCAATCCGGCCATAGCGGCGCAGTATGTCTACAAAGAGCTTTATGACTCGACGCTTGTAGTTGCCCGCCAGTTTGCCGACAAGAACAAATTTGTGATGGACGGCGAGTATCAGGCATCGTCGGGGTCGCAGATACGTCTTAACGCGATGAATGTGCCCCGCGGCTCGGTAGTGGTCACGGCCGGCGGCGTCAGGCTGACAGAGAACTCCGACTATACGGTAGATTATTCGATGGGTATCGTGACCATCACCAACCAGAGCATCATAGACTCGGGTCAGAATATCTCGGTGACGCTCGAAAACCAGTCGCTCTTCTCGATGCAGCGCAAGACACTGCTCGGCCTCGACCTGCAATACCAGTTCAATAAAAATCTCAACATCGGAGCCACACTGCTCCACTTCTCGGAAAAGGCTCTCACCGAGAAGGTCAACATAGGCGATGAAATCATCAACAACTCGATGTGGGGTGTCAACCTGGCCTACAACAGCGAGTTCATGTGGCTTACCAATCTTCTCAACAAGATACCGACGGTCAACGCCACCGCGCCGTCGCGCATCAGTCTGACGGCTGAGTATGCGCAACTTGTGCCCCACCAGCAGAAAAGCGGCTCGAACAAAGGGTCGTCATATATCGACGATTTCGAGAACGCGCAGATGGGTGTCGACCTGCGGTCGCCCTACGCGTGGTTCATGGCCTCGACGCCCTACGACCCGTCGGGCGACGCCCTGTTTCCCGAGGCCGGACTGAGCAACAATGTCGACTACGGCAAAAACCGCGCGCTGCTCAACTGGTACACCATCGACCGCATGTTTACCGACCGCAACTCATCGCTGTGTCCCGGCTATATCAAGGCCGACCTCAAACAGCTGTCAAATCCCTACGTGCGCGAGGTGACATCGCGCGAGATATTCCCCGAACGCGAACGGAGCTACGGCGAGTCAAACATCGTGCAGACGCTCAACCTTTCGTTCTACCCCAACGAACGCGGACCCTACAACCTCGATGCCACCAATATCGACTCCGACGGCTATCTGCTCAATCCCGAGAAGCGCTGGGGCGGCATCATGCGCAAGATGGACAACACCAATTTCGAGCAATCGAATATCGAATATGTGCAGTTCTGGCTGATGAACCCGTTTCTCGACCCCGAGAACCCCAACCTCGAGGGCGGTGACCTTTACTTCAACTTCGGAGAAATCTCGGAAGATATACTCAAGGACGGACTGAAATCATACGAAAACGGCATACCCTACGACGGCAACGACCAGTTTCTGACGCAGACAGTGTGGGGTAATGTGTCGACACAAAACTCGCTGACCTATTCGTTTGACAACAACACCGGGTCGCGTGCGGTGCAGGATGTCGGTCTCGACGGACTCAAGAACGACCTGGAATTCGAATTCCCTTCTTACAAGAATTATATCGACGAGCTCAAAGGCCGACTGTCGGCTACAGCCTACGACAGAATGGTGCAGGACAAATTCTCGCCGTTCAACGACCCTGCCGGCGACAACTATCACTTCTTCCGCGGCTACGACTATGACGAGGAGCGGCTGTCGGTGCTCGAGCGTTACAAGAGATACAACGGCGTGGAGGGCAACTCGCTCTCGCCCGAGGATGCGCCGGATCCGCTCTACCAGTCATCTCGCGCGGTGCCCGACGTTGAAGATATCAACCAGGACAACACCCTCAACGAGTATGAGCGGTATTTCCAATACAAGGTGTCGATACGTCCGGAAGACCTTGTAGTGGGCAAGAACTACATCACCGACAAACAGGTGTCGCTCGTGCCGACACGCGACGGAAAGGACGCCACCGTGGAGTGGTATCAGTTCAAGATACCTCTGAGCGATTACGAGAAGATAATCGGCACGATAAAAGACTTCTCGTCGATACGTTTCGCCCGCATCTTCATGACCGGCTTCAAGGCCACCACACACCTGCGTTTCGCCACGCTCGAGCTCGTGCGCGGCGAATGGCGCAACTACGATTTCAACCTCAACTCCCGCGGCGACACCCCCGCCGAGGGCGAGCTTGACGTGTCGGTCGTCAACATCGAGGAGAACGCTTCGAGAGAGCCTGTCAACTACGTGCTTCCCCCCGGCGTGTCGCGCGCCGTCGACCCCGGACAGTCGCAGATAACGCAGCTCAACGAGCAGGCAGTGTCGCTCAAAGTGACCGGACTTGACGCCGGCGACGCCCGCGCCATCTACCGCAACACGCAGCATGACCTGCGCAACTACAAGCGCATGCAGATGTGGGTGCACGCCGAAAGCCTCATAGATGATGTCACCAATCTGCGCGACGGCGACCTCGCTCTTGTGATACGCATCGGAACCGACGTCAAGAGCAACTTCTATGAATACGAGATGCCCCTGACGCTGACGCCTCCGGGCAAGTATAACAACGACCTCAACTCCGACCGCTTCAAGGTGTGGCCGCGCGAGAACTTCCTCGACCTCGACCTCCAGGCATTCGTCAACCTCAAGAAGGAGCGCAACAGAGCCAAGGCGGAGGCCGGCAGCAATGTGGGCTACGCCACACTCTACACCGGCCGCGACCCCGACAACGAGCGCAACCGCATAGCAGTGATGGGCAATCCGTCGCTGAGCGACATCAGGGTGATGCTTGTGGGGGTGCGCAACAACTCGTCGACACGCAAGGACGGTGTTGTATGGATAAACGAACTTAAAGTGACCGATTTCGACCAGCAAGGCGGCTGGGCGGCAAAGGCCAACGTCAATGTCGGCGTGAGCGATATAGCCACACTCAATTTCGGGGCGCACGTAGAGACAGCCGGCTTCGGTGGTGTTGACCAGTCGCTCAACTCGCGCCGCATGGACGACTACGAGCAGTATAATTTTGCCGTGCAGGGCGACGTAGGCCGCTTCCTGCCCGAGTCGGCGAAGCTGCGCGCACCGGTGTTTTATTCGGTCAGCAAAGAAAAGACATCGCCCAAATATAATCCTCTGGATCAGGATGTGCTGCTGAAGGACGCGCTCGACGATGCCCCCGACAAGCATGCCCGCGACTCGATAAACGCATTTGCCATCGAGCGCACTACGGTGCAGAACTTCTCACTTTCGGGTCTGAAATTCGACATACAGCATGACAATCCGATGCCGTGGGATCCGGCCAACTTCACCTTCAACCTGTCATTCAACAAGCAGTCGAAAGTCGATCCTACCACCGAATACGAGAACACCAGCGACTACCGCGGCTCGCTGCAATATACCTATTCGCCGATGATAAAGGGGCTCAAACCGTTCGGCTCGCTCATCAAGAGCAAGAACAAAAATCTCAAATTCATCAAAGACTGGGAAATCAACTATCTGCCGACGTCGATATCGTTCCTTACCACGATGTCGCGCTATTACTACGAGCAGCAGACACGTTCGGAGACCGACGTCATGTTCCAGCTTCCGGTGTCGGTAAACAAGAATTTCCTGTGGGACCGCCAGTTCAATCTGACATGGAACATCACCAAGTCAATCAACCTGTCGTTCACCTCCAACACATCGGCACGCATCGAGGAGACCACCGGCGCCGTCAACCGCAAGCTGTTTCCCGACCGTTACAAGGAATGGAAAGACACCGTATGGCAGAGCATACTCTCGATGGGCACGCCGTGGAGCTACAACCAGACATTCACAGCATCGTATAAAGCTCCGTTCAACCGCATACCGGTGCTCGACTTCCTCACCGCATCGACCACCTACAACTCGACTTACCGCTGGGACCGCGGCGCCACAATCGATGACATCAGCATGGGAAACACGATAGCCAACCAGTCGTCGTGGAGCGTCGACGGACGTCTCAATCTGGAGACCCTCTACAAGAAAATACCGTATATCAAGGATGTCGACAAGCGGTTCTCGTCGACACGCAGCAATCAGAAGAAACGTGTGCCGAAGCATTTCGAGCGCACCTACAGCCTGCGCCCCGACACGAGCATCACGATAAAGCACAATCTGCGCACCACCAAAGTGAAGGTGACTGCCACGACGCAGAGCGGCCGCAAATTTCCGGTGAAGACTCGCGTGGTCGACGCCAACAACGTGGAGGTGCTCACCCGGTCAGACTCCACCATCAATTTTGTCATCGACGAACTGCTCAAGGAGCAGCTGCCGGCATGGCGCGAGATAGCCGACCACACCACGCGCTTCGTGATGTCGCCCCGCAACATATCGGTAAGGTGGAAGCGCACCTCTACCCTTTCGATACCTCTTTTCCGCCCGGAGATAGGCAATATCTTCGGTCAGTCGAATTCCTACGGCCCGATGTCGCCGGGTCTGGACTTCGCGTTCGGGTTTGTCGACGAGAGCTATATCGACAAGGCCAAGGAACGCGGCTGGCTTCTGACAGACATAGGCCAGACGTCGCCGGCGCTGTGGTCGAACGCCAACGAGCTCAACATCGAGATGAGCCTCGAGCCGATAAAGAGTCTGAAGATACAGCTGACATTCAACCGCACCGACTCGCGCACAAATCAGGTGCAGTTCATGTATGCCGACATGCCGTTGTCGCGCTCCGGCTCATACACCAAGACCCACTGGGCGCTTGCGACCGCGCTGCGCGGTTCGAAGGCTGACGACGGATACAGTTCGGAGGCATTCAACAATTTCCTGCGCTATATACCGGTGGTGCGCCAGCGCGTCGAAAGCCAGTACCGCGGCACGCGTTACCCCACGACAGGGTTCATGATTGACAATCCGCATGCCGGCGCGCCCTACGATCCGGAAGTAGGCACCGTGGCCGCCACGTCGCCCGATGTGCTGATACCCGCTTTCGTGGCGGCATACTCCGGAAAGACGCCCGACAAGATCTATACCGACCCGTTCCCGTCGTTCGCCCATGTGCTTCCCAACTGGCGCATCACCTATGACGGACTCATCAATTTCTTCAATCTGCGCAAATATTTCAAATCGGTTACCCTCAACCACGCCTACCAGTGCACCTACAGTGTGGGCAATTACTCTTCATATCTCAATTGGGTTGGAGTGGACGGCGACCGTGGCTTCATACTTGACGAGATATCGGGCGAGCCTATACCGTCGTCGCCCTACAACATATCGTCGGTGGCCATCACCGAACGTTTCGCGCCGCTTATCGGAGTGGCCGTCACGCTCAACAACGAGATGACGCTCAATGCCGAATACCGCGACCAGCGCACGCTCACGCTCAACACGTCGGCAGGCCAGGTGGTGGAAGCGACCACACGCGGACTGACTTTCGGAGCGGGCTACAAAATAGTAGGGTTTAACACGTTCCTGAAGATGAAAGGCTCGCAGTCGGGAATATCAAATGACCTCACCATCAACGCCGAGTTCTCGCTGCAGAACACGCAGGCACTCATACGCCGCATCGAGAGCGCCTACACGCAGCCTACGTCGGGCACCCGCAATCTCGGCATCAATTTCACGGCCAACTATATATTGAGCCGCCGCCTGACAATAGGCGCCTATTTCGACCACCAGGTCAACACTCCGCTTGTGACTACCTCATCCTACCCCACCACCAACTCATCTTACGGCATCTCGCTCAATCTCAATCTGGCAAGGTAACACAGATTGGGGTGAAAAATTATTTCTGAGTTTCAGCAGATAATTGTATCTTTGCGGGGAAAGCTTATGAAGAGACGTCTGATATTCACCACAACGACGGAGATGCTCCGCGTTCCCGCCGACATGGTAGTCTACATTACCGCCGACGGGAATTACTCTGCCATCACCCTGGCCGACGGGGGCAGCTTTGTGCTGACGCAGCAACTCGGGCATATCGAACGACGCATCGCCGAGATAATGGACAGCGACGACAACCGCTTCATACGCATCGGCAAGAGCCTGATTGTAAACCGCGATTTCATTACCTACATCAATCCGCAGCGTCAGAAGATGGTGCTGTCAGACTGCCTCAGTTTCCGGCATGAGGCTTCGGCCTCGAAGGAGGCGCTCAAGGCATTGAAAGAGCTATTGGAAAAGGAGATGACATTATGAGCAACAAACGACTTGATATAGGCGACGACGAGATAAGGGTCATATCACCGAACGGAAACCAATCGCCCCGTAACAACAGGAAGCGCAGGCGCATGCGCTATGTCTATGCCGCCATCTCAGTTATAGCGGCGGCAGCGGCAGCTATTATATTGCCGGCTGTGTTCAGACCCGGGAATGCGAATGAGGCAGAGCCGGAAGATGTTTCAATGGTGGCCGAGAGTGAGCCCGGTGAAGCGTTACGGGGAGACACGGAAGCCAAATCCATAAATATAAACGCAGAGGGAGACATAGACAATATGACTGCGGATAACGGGCGTTACGCTTCGCGCAGGGATACAACCGTCAACGGCGAGAGGCTTATAATTCTGACTCCGCATGGCGCCATACCGACACTGGAGGTGGGCAACAGTTTGGTTGCCGACACTACGGTCATACTCGCAGCGCAGGCAGCTGACATACGCCGTGACAATGGAGAAATAGCGGGTACATACGTATTGAAAGGCGAGCTGATCAGCAAGGGTGAGGCAAAAGCGGGATACTGCTCGATAGTCAATGGTGTGATAAACATCGGAGTTGCCGATGCAACCCCTATGCTTGAACAGGTGCTGATGTCAGACGGATATTTTTTCAGACAATATCCGCTTGTTGCCGCCAGTCAGCTTATAGAAAACAAGCCACCGGGAAAAGCGAGGCGCAGAGCGCTCGCCGAGATTGACGGGACAATGAGCGTGGTGACGAGCGCTGACGGGCTCACGTTCCACGACTTTTCCCAAGCTCTGATCGATGCCGGAGTCCGCAATGCCATATATCTTGTCGGGGCGAGGTCGACCGCATTTTACAACAATCAAGATGGCCGACGCCACTTCATCGGGCCGGTTGACGAAAACGCTCCTGAAAATATCAATTACATAGTGTGGAGATAAACTATGCAATTCGTACACTCCGGGAAGCATTTCATACAACGGAGGGTGAAAAAGTTTGCAGCAAGGTTTTTATTTTGCAAATTTGCGTTATAAATATTACGCATCAATGAAAAAGTTTGTCAATCTTCTTTTAATCTCATTGTCAGTTTGCAGTTTACACGCATGCAACAGCAATGCAGAAAGAGCCGAGAGCCCTAAAGAGCCTGAGTTTCCGTATCAGACATATCTTGATTCCATCGGGGAGGATGACTGGTTTCCGACCATTGGAGATGATGGTGACGGTTTTGTGGCAATCAGCGACAACATTCGCTATCCCGAAATGCCCGATAGCCTGTCATCAAACCATTTCGCTGACTCCCTGTTCCAATTATACAATATAACAATCGCCTTCAATACGATAATCCATGATGTGAACTCGGCCACACGCTATATCGAAGAAACTGATTTCGTGTCGGACTATGCTGATGCCCTTGATTCAATAAATGTGTCAGGTATTCATGACCCTGAAATCAAAGGTGCATTAGTTAAAATAAGCAGAAAGGCCGCAGAGAGTATAAGGTCAGGCAAGAAGCCGTTTGAACTATTGAATGATGAAATGGGCGAATTTTACAAAGTGTTTAACGCTTTCAGATATCCTCTATATGATGCGCATTTGTCAGATGAAGAGTTCAAACCTTCAGAGGTATTGGATGATTATGCTGACATACACTCTAAAGCTATTTCAGATACAACTACTTTCAGAAGTGAATTGCTCCGGCAAGTCATCCGGGAGTCTGACTTCGGCAAGAAATGTGTATTGGCGAGAGAATTTGCCTATGCCAACTATAAGAGTCCCGATAGGGATGACTTGGAACTTGTCGCCGTAATTGATCCTATTCTTCGGGCGAATAAATATTCCCCGTTATTGGGTGAGCTGTGGCTTATCTGGCGTGTGGCTTTGCAAAATGATATATTTAGCGGAGTGAGCAATGACAGTGCGATATACAATCTATTCTACAATGATATGAGAAATCGTATTGTGCAGGTTTATATCGCATATCTTAAAAATCATCCGCACGACAAACTCGCTTTCAGAGAGTTTGTGAGTACGGTTAAGGTATATAACGTTACTCGTAATCACAACTTCGGCAATAGTTCTATTCTTGATGAAATGTATCTATACGATGAAATCTGGAATAGTGATGAAGTAACAGACTAAAAGACTCCGTGCGGTTGCCGGAAGCATCTGAAGAGTATCCGTCACGAAAAAGCAGAAAGAACTTTTTGCTCTTTTTCACGTTAAACTATTGCAAGGGTGAATAAAAAGCATTACCTTTGCATAAGAAAAAGCAACGCCTTGCTTTCTTGCAAGGAATAGGCCGCTTACGAGCGGCTTTTTATTTATCATGAAATCGAAAAAACGAGTAACTTTCTATATTGACGGATTCAACTTTTATTTCGGCCTTAAACGGACGAAAAAAGCGGATTCCGCTTGGCGTAACTTTTATTGGATTGACATTGTAAAACTCTGTGAAAGTTTTTTAGGAGAGGGGCAGACTCTTGAACAAGTCATATACTTCACTGCCTCACCGCTCAGTCCTCAGAAGAACAGCAGACAGAGTGCCTTCCTTAATGCCAATAAACTTATTAACGGCAACCGCTTTGAGATTGTCAGAGGCAAGTATCTTGACAAGCATATTATATGCCCTTATTGCAAAGGTGATATATCAAGACCGGAAGAAAAGAAAACCGATGTAAATATCTCTATTCGTATGATTGAGGATTGTGTGATGGACGCAACCGATATCGTGGCTCTTGTCAGTGCAGATAGTGATCTGGTGCCTCCGATCGAGCTCATTCAACGACGTTTCCAAAATATCGGCATCAAGGTATATTTCCCACCTTCTAATTTTAGCAACGACCTTAAAGATAACCTTATTCATCATCGCAGCAAACCTGTTATGATGATTAAAAACATACGACGATTCCAATCTGCTGTCATGCCCGACATCGTTTCCAAAGACGGAAAAACTTACTCAATTCCCGATAAATGGAAATAACGGAATGTATTGATTTACGAATGGACACTCAGCTAATGGATGTCAGGAAATAGAAGGTAGTGCTACTGAGAGATAAAGACCAACGGCTTGCACAAGTTTGTCTGCTCCCGGAAGCATCTGAAGATTATCCGTTACCCCAAAAAAGCCGACTTGAAGCAAAATCAAGTCGGCTTTTTTGGGGTAACGGATAACTATTTTTTATTCACCGTCGGTGAACGAACGGGGGTCGATGCGAATGAGCTGGAGGACAGGCTTGCCGGCGTGGTTGACGAAAGTGACAGTGTCGTCGCTCTTGGCAAAAGCCTTTTCAGTTTCTTCAAGCGCCACGAGCACTGCAGTCTCGGTGGCGATATCGGGGCACATCATGCGTGTGGTAGCCATGTTGGAGAATTGCACGGAGTTGGCCACGTCGGGGTCGATTGAGATTTCGCCGTTGACGATGTTACAGCCGGCGTTGCCGTGGATTTTCTTTTCGGGGAGGTCGAACACGAACTGTATGCCCTCGTTGGAGTTTGGCTCGCCGTTGATGGCAGTCACACGCCATGCTCCGTTGAGGAAGTCCATGTTGTGCTTGCGGAGCACCATCACGAGATGTCCGCGGTCATTGAACAAATCGAGATACGACTCGTGGCCGTAGCGCGATATCTTGTAGGAGCGGACCTGGTCGAGAGTGGTGTTGATGAGATGTTCGAACGGGGCGTTGGCGCAATATTTCTGCGTCGACATCATGCCGGTGAAGCTGAGAAGATTGCCTTTGCCGGTGACAGCGCTGCCGTTGATGATGTTGCAGCCATTGTTGCCGTAGACACGTCCCTGGGCGAGGTCAAAGGTTATGAAGGGGCGCTCCTCGCCTGTGACTTTCTGACCGTTTACGTTGTCGATGTTCCACTCTCCGTCGAGACGAATGTCGGCGAACGTGGAGGGGTAATATTCGATTTCTTTCTCGACTACGGCTTCGACAGTTTCAACGAGCGAAGTCTCAGGCTGGGATTTCGGTTGTCTCTTTTTGGCAGAGGCCGACGCAGCGCAGCACAGGAAAGCTGCGGAGAGTGCCATATAAGCAATTGTTTTCTTGTTCATAATAAATAATATAAAATATGTTATGTCAATCGTAAAAAATGTACCTATAAATGTAGCATGGCCGACATCTCTGACACCGGCTTCGGATATATAACGAAAAGATATGTAAGTTTGTTACATTTTTGTATTAACTTTGCAGCGAAATTCATCGGGTGTTGATGCGTTTTAAAGACTATTAACGTTATAGAGAGTATAATGAATATATTTTTTCAATTATTTGTAACGTTTTTCAAGATAGGAGCGTTTACGTTTGGCGGCGGATGGGCCATGATATCCATTATCGAGAAGGAGATTGTCGACAAGCACCGCTGGATTGCCAAGGAGGATTTTCTCGATCTGCTTGCAGTGGCGCAGTCGCTGCCGGGCATTCTCGCCGTCAACATATCTGTTGCGGTCGGCGACAAGCTGCGGGGCAACCGTGGCAGCATCGTGGCGGCTGCGGGCACTATCCTCCCCTCTTTCCTGATTATACTTGCCATCGCCATTTTTCTCACTCCCGACCTGATAAAAAACAATGATACACTCAACGCCATATTCAAGGGAATACGTCCGGCAGTGGTGGCCCTTATCATAGCGCCGGTGATAACATCGGCCAAGGCGGCTAAAATCGGATGGAAAACGGTTGCGATACCTGTTGTGACAGCGCTGCTGATATGGTCGAAGTGGCCTGTAGTGTCAAACCCGATACTGTTTATAGTGGCTGGCGGCATGGGCGGATATCTCTGGCACCGCCTTCAGCTCAACCGCCTTCATGCAGCCGGAAAGGGCGAGCGGAAAGGGGGTGGACTATGATCTATCTGCAACTGATATGGAGCTATCTCAAGATAGGTCTTTTCGGATTTGGTGGCGGCTATGCCATGCTGTCGCTCATAGAAAAGGAGATAGTGGGGCCGGGATGGATAACCGGGCAGATGTTTACCGACATCGTGGCTATATCACAGATGACACCGGGGCCTATAGGCATCAATTCGGCGACATATATCGGATATGTCGCTCCGGGAAACGCCAATCCGGCATTCGACACCCCGTTGTGGGGCGTGCTGGGGTCGCTGCTGTGCACGCTTGTGGTGATACTTCCGTCGTTTATACTTGTGGCCAAGACGAGCCGGTTTATAACCCGTCATCATGAAAGCGGCGTAATCAAGGGGATTTTCTCCGGCCTTCGCCCTGTGGTGGTGGGCCTTATAGCGTCGGCGGCACTGCTGCTGATGAACGGCGACAATTTCGGCCGCGAGACAGGCGACATCATAAAATCGGTGTCGATATGTGTGGCGGCATTCTGCATGGTGATGTTCACGAAGTTACACCCTATATTCATCATAATACTGGCCGGTATCGCCGGATGGATTTTATATTAGCTGCCATGACATACAAGGAGACAATCGAATATCTTTACAATGCGACCCCGCAGTTCGAGCGTATCGGAGCCGCTGCCTATAAGCCCGGACTTGAAACGGCACGCCGTCTTGACGACGCTTTCGGCAATCCTCACCGCCGCTATACCACAATACATGTGGCCGGCACCAACGGCAAAGGGTCGACATGCCACACTTTAGCAGCCATACTCCAGAGTCAAGGCTACCGCACGGGGCTTTACACTTCGCCGCATCTGAGAGATTTCAGGGAGCGCATGAGGGTCGACGGCGAAATGATACCGGAGCAGGAGGTGATAGAGTTTGTGGAGCGATACCGCTCGATGGGGCTTGATGTGACGCCTTCGTTTTTCGAGCTTACCACAATCATGGCGTTTGACTATTTCGCACGACGCCGGGTTGACGTAGCAGTGATAGAGACTGGTCTGGGCGGACGGCTTGACACCACCAACATTATCACACCTGCCCTGAGCATAATCACCAATATATCGTCAGACCACACGGCACAGCTTGGCGACACGCCTGCGCAGATAGCGGGGGAGAAGGCCGGCATCATCAAGCGAGGCATACCGGTGGTAATAGGCAACAGCGGTGGCGATGGTGTGCGCGAGGTGTTTGTGCACAAAGCCACCGAGGAGGGTGCACCGCTGATTTTTGCCGACGGAAGCCGATGGTTTGACTCAGCCACGCATTGCGGCGAGCAGATAGTGTATGGTGGCACCTACGCCGGAAAAATAATCGGAGAGCTGTCGGGTGACTGCCAGAAAGAAAATGCAGCCACGATATTGTGTGCGGTCGATGTGTTGCGCCGCGGGTGCATGACAATCGACAACAGCGCGGTGCGGCACGGTTTCGCCCGGGTAAGGGAACTGACCGGTCTTGCCGGCCGGTGGATGAAACTCGGGGAGCACCCGCTGACGATGTGTGACACGGGGCACAACGAGGGGGGATGGCGGTATCTCGGACCGAAGCTCGGAGAGTTCGGCGACCGACTTGTGATGGTTATCGGTTTTGTCAAAGACAAGGATGTGAGCCATATACTCGAGATGATGCCGAAGCAGGCCCGCTATATTTTCACCCAGGCTTCCATACCACGTTCGATGAGTGCCGACGAGCTTGCCAGTGCAGCCGCTGCGGCCGGACTGAAAGGTATCGTTATCTCCGACGTGGCACGCGCTGTTGAGGAAGGACGCCGCATGGCCGGAGATGGCGGCGTAGTGTTTATCGGGGGGAGCACCTACGTTGTGGCTGAGGCGATATGATATAGTGTACCCCCTCACGCGCGGGTGCGCCGGTCGTGAGGGGGTATGTGTGTAAGAGGGAGCGGCGATTATTTTGCGGCGATGACCTCAATCTCTACAAGCACCTGCTTGGGGAGCTCTTTGACAGCTACAGCCGAACGCGCGGGGAAAGGCGCGGTGAAGTTGTCGGCGTAAACGGCGTTCATTGCGCCGAAATCGTTCATGTCGGCGAGGAATACGGTGGTTTTAACCACGTTGTCGATGCTCAGGCCTGCCTCGGCAAGGATTGCCTTGATGTTGGCGATAGACTGTGCGGTCTGTGCGGTGATGCCTTCGGGAATCTCACCGTTGGCGGGATTTACGGGGATTTGTCCGGAGATGAACACGAAAGCGCCTGCGTCGATGGCCTGGCTGTAGGGACCGATTGCACCGGGTGCGTTGGTTGTTGCGATTGGTTGTTTCATACTTTCTTATTTAATTATTTATATTGGAAAATGATTGTGTCGCTTTGTCGGCCTCAACGGTGGTGAGGTCGGTAATCGATATGTCTTTGACAAAGGTATGGCGCATGGAGTCAATCATGGCGAGTTCGGCTCTGTCGGCGACTTCTATCACGTCGGCAAACGTACGGTCGAAGTCAGGAATAAATCCATCGGAACCGTAGGTGCGCACTTGTCGTATCACTTCACCCACGGTCAGGAGTCGGGCGTCGAGGGCGGGGACGTAGCCGTAGATTTCATCTTTCTCATCGGTGACAACCCTCAGAAGCAATCCGGCGTCGACCATGAAGTTGACAGAAGAGGCGACGAGCCGCGACGGCAGTCCGTAGCGGGTGACGATATCCTCTTTGGTGGGAGGCTGACGGTGACCGATAAAATCTTTTACGGTGACAGCCATCACGGCGATGAATATCTTCAGGCGGTAGGCACCGGTGATTTTGTCAATCTCGTTGTTGAAATTATATTGGAAAATATTTTGCGAGGCATAGCATATCACCCCACCTGCGAGGCTTATCACCCACACGAGCTGAAGCCATATCAGCAACAGAGGCAGGAAGGCGAAGCTGCCGTAGATGGCGTTGTATTTCGATACGTAGATCTGTCCGGTGATGAAGAGCCACTGTAGTATCATAAATCCGGTGCCGGCAAACATGCCGGCCACAAAGGCATTCTTGAATTTGACTTTGGTGTTTGGAATAAGCATGTAAACTCCGGTGAAAAACAGCCAAATAAACACCAGCGAGGCAAAATCGAGGAGCCATTTGAGCAAGGGTGTCACGAAGTCAAACGGAAGAAGCTGCTGCAGGTTGGCCGACACAAACACCGTGATGCCGCTGGCGCATATCATCAGCACGGGGAGTATAAGGAATATGGCGAGATAGTCGGTGAGTTTGCGCCATATAGAGCGACCGTTTTTCACGCCCCATATATCATTGAAGGCTTGCTCGACCGAACCGAGTATGGAAATCAGCGTCCAGAGCAACATGGCGATTCCGACGCCCACGAATATGCCTTCGGATGACTGGCTGAGGTAGCTGTCGACGAAGTCAAAGGCCTTCACAAGCACGTCGCGCTGCGATTCAAAGCTGTCGATTAGTTCATTTTCGAGCACCTCCTGAAGGCCGAAGCCGCGTCCGATGGCAAGAATAAGGGCGAGGGCGGGCACTACAGCGAGCATCGTGCGGTAAGTGAGGGCGCATGCCTTGGTCTGTATGTCGCCGTTGAAGAACGCACGAACTGACAGGTTTAAAGTCTTGACGAGCTTGACGAACGGAGTGGAACGCATGTCAGACCACACTCCGTCGGAGCAATACCGATAGAAGGCCATTGCCTTGTCATACAGGCTAATGACACGCATTTTTATCCTGTTGAAAAACTTCATCTTCTCCCGATTGTTGAATTGTTGACTATAAAGTTATAACAAATACTTAAAAAAATGGCCATGTCGATTTAAAAAAAATAACAAAAACTTTGCGGGCGTCGCACAACGGCACGATATTTGCATTATCTTTGCACGGAGCGGCAGGTGAATGCCGGAAGTATAATCATATTTGTAATCAACAACTAAAAAACAATACTGTTATGTTAAGCGAAAAAATGGAAAATGCTCTTAACGAGCAAATAAATGCCGAACTGTGGTCGGCATATCTCTATCTGTCAATGGCGATGCAGTTTGAGAACAGCGGAATGAGCGGCGTAGCCAACTGGTTTAAAATACAGTTTAAAGAGGAGCAGGCCCACGCTGAAATTTTCATGAACTATATCAACCAGCGCGGCGGCCGTGTGATACTCAAGCCTATCGCAGCCGTAGACACTGAGTGGGCATCGCCTCTCGACGCATTCAAGGCAACCCTGGCTCATGAGCGCAAGGTCACTGCGATGATCAACAATCTGTATGCAATCGCCGAGTCGGAGCACGACTATGCGACCCGCGACCGTATGGCATGGTTTGTCAACGAGCAGGTCGAAGAGGAAGAGACCGCGCAGCAGCTCATCGACAAGTTCACGCTTATAGGCAATGACGGCATGGGTCTGTACATGCTCAACCAGGAGCTCGCAGCCCGCACTTATACCGCTCCGTCAATTCTTGCAGCTGAGTAATAGCGCGATTGAGCGAGAATAATGCACAGCCTCTTGCCGGATTTTGCCGGCAAGAGGCTGCTTTTTGTCACGACGGTGAGCACAAATCACACGCTACAGGTATAGTATCACCTGATAATCAAGGCATTGTCGGACACACGAGCCGTGCATTCCTACTTTTTGGGGGTGTTTTTATGAGTTGTACTACTCTATCTGCTGAATGTGGGGATGAATTTAACAAAGGCAGTGTCAGCGGCGGGTTGGACGCGGGGGTTGCATAGTATGTGTAAATTTTGTAATTTCGTAGATTGATTTTTATATTTCGATACTATGAGGATTGGTTTGAACTGCAATTTATATGGTAGACCGATGGGGGCCGTGTGGGCACTCGTTGCTGTCATGCTGTCATGCGCTTCGGCGGCCGGGGCAGAACTTACGTTTACAGGCAGTCGTGTGATATCGGTCAATGCGGATGCGTCGACGGGTCTGGAGCGGATTTATGTTGTCGAGGATCTGAGCGGTGTGACTGTGTCATATCCGTCGGCCGATGCAAAATGGAGCGTGTGGGGGTCGATGGGTGCGGCGTATGCCGAACCTGTGTCGGTGACTACTGACAGCAGCGGAAGCCACTACAGATTTCCCGACGCGAACGACTTCGGCATCACTGTGGAGGAGGCGGGACGCATGCACCACTACTGGGTGGTCGACCATGCCTTGCACAGGGCGGATTTCTCCGGTCTGTCGGTCGACGGTGAGGAGAGCGACTGTCAATCGATGTATCTGAGCGTTGAGCCTCTTATTGCGGGAAAGAACTATGGCATTTCATATTACACCATCAACGGGGCGCCACGCACGCTTGACCGCGGATATACACTGAGTTACAACACTCTGGAGTATGATGAAAATGCGAATACATATAATTTCGTCAGGAAGGAGGATAATCTTGACGCGCTGAAGCAGTCGATGCGTGTTGAGAAGCCTCTGTGTGACACGCAGTTTGCGCTGAGCGGCGACCGTTTCGACGAGGCGTGGGGCAACGGGAACCATGCAGAGAGCGCTGTCTATGTCACGGATGCTGTGGAGGCGATGACATACGCCGAGAAGGAGGAACGTGACAATGACAATGAGCAGAATGACGGCACTTCGGGACTTGGCGGCTCGGCACCGGTCGACATCACGTTTACGGCCGTCGTGACAGATGCGGTAAAATTCACTGAATGGCAACTGTCGTCGTCGCCTGACTTCGACAGCTACGAGCTCCGTTTCAACCAGACGGAGGTAAGCTATACGTTCACGGAGTACGGCACGTGGTACATGCGCTTCCAGGCGAGCAATGCCGACGGCTCATGCGACTATATCAGCCCCACCTACGAGATACAGATCGGCGAGAGCCGTCTGGTATGCCCGAACGCGTTCTCGCCCGGAGCGTCGGAGGGGGTCAACGACGAGTGGAAGGTAAGCTACAAGTCGATAGTTGATTTCGAGTGCCATATTTTCAACCGCTGGGGTGTGAAAGTGGCTACGCTGACCCATCCCTCGCAGGGCTGGGACGGGAAATATAACGGAAAGCTTGTGCCGTCGGGGGTGTATTATTATGTAATCAAGGCGCGCGGAGCCGACGGACACAAATATGACATGTCGGGCGATATCAATATAATCCGTTACAACCAATCGCGCGGCGGAAGTGTTACAAATGAATAGGCGACGGAAGCGGGACAAAAGTGTCACGCAGCGCCGACGCCGAAAGTATTCACATATCATCCATGAACGGAAGGAAAAATTCATGGGTTAATCAAACAAAATCAAACGATGAAATCAGCAATTTATCTGACTCTGACTCTTGCGGCATCGGTGTGCATGCCCGCGTTAGCTCCCGAGATGGCAGCCCAACAGGCATCGACACAGTCGACATTGCCGGCGCCGGTGCGCAGTCCGCAGATACCGTCGAAGGCAAAATTCGCCGACACGGAATATGATCTTGACCGCATAGATCTTTACGAACGACTTGACCGCGAACTCACCGCCATAGCATATACCCACGGCAATACGCTGCTGCTGCTCAAGCGCGCCAACCGGTATTTTCCGGAGATATTGCCGATATTGAAGAAGAACGGTGTGCCCGAGGATATCATCTATCTCGCCTGCATCGAGAGCACGCTTAATCCGCGTGCCTACTCTCCGGCGAAGGCAGCGGGGATATGGCAGTTCATACCGTCGACTGCAAAGCAGTATGGCCTTGAGGTGAACGAATATGTCGACGAGCGCTATGACGTAGAGAAGGCGACGGCGGCGGCATGCCGTTTTCTCAAATTGCTGAAGGCCAAATACGGAGACTGGGAGTCGGTAGCCGCGGCCTATAACGCCGGCCCTGCGCGCATAAGCAAGGAACTTGACGCCCAGCAGGCATCGACAGCGATGGATCTGTATCTGAATGAGGAGACCACGCGTTATATGTTCCGCATACTTGCCACAAAACTTATAATGGAAAATCCGCGGGCCTACGGCTTCTCGCTGAATGCCGACCAGCTTTACACGCCTATGGAATATGACATATTGGAGGTGAACACGCCTGTAGCAGACTGGCCCACATGGGCAAAGAAACACGGTATCACCTACTCCCAACTGAAAGACGCCAACATGTGGATACGCGACAAGACCCTTCCCAACAAGACGGGTAAGACCTATCGGGTGAAAGTGCCCAAACAAAGCTCACTGCACCGCTCTACGGCGTCGAAGGCCGTGTATAACCCCAACTGGGTGAAATAACAGAAGAGCAAATAACATGACATGAACGAAAAGAGAGATATAGCAGCAACACCGGAAACGACTGCAGTGCAGGTCACAGAGATACGTCCGCTCGACGCCCTTCAGGTGATCGGGGCGCGTGTCAACAATCTGAAGAATATCGATGTCACCATACCCCACAACGCGCTGACAGTAATCACGGGGCTGAGCGGCAGCGGCAAGTCGTCGCTAGCGTTTGACACGATATTCGCCGAGGGACAGCGCCGATATATCGAGACATTCTCGGCCTACGCCAGAAATCTTCTGGGCAATCTGGAGCGTCCGGACGTCGACCATATCAGCGGTCTGAGTCCGGTGATAGCCATCGAGCAGAAAACCATCAACCGCAACCCGAGGAGCACCATCGGCACGACGACAGAGATATATGACTTTCTGCGACTACTGTATGCGCGCACCGCCACGGCGCGTAGCTATATCTCAGGCGAGCCGATGGTGAAATACAGCGACGAGAAGATTGTCAACCTCATACTCGACCGATATGCCGGGCGCAAGATCATGCTTCTGGCTCCAGTGGTGCACAACCGCAAGGGACATTACAAGGAGCTTTTCGAGCAGCTTCAGAAGAAGGGATACGTGACGGTGCGCACTGACGGGCATATACGGGAAATAGAGCCGGGGATGAAGCTCGACCGCTACAAGAACCACTCGATAGAGATCGTCATCGACAAGCTGAAAGTGGCTGACAAGGATGACTCGCGTCTGCGCGACTCGGTGGCCAACGCGCTGCGTCAGGGCGACAAGCAGATGATGATATATGACATCGAAGACAATGCCATAGGCCATTACTCGCAGTCGCTGATGGACCCTGTGAGCGGTATCTCATACCGCGAGCCGGCGCCGCACAATTTCTCGTTCAACTCTCCGCAGGGAGCATGTCCGTGCTGCAAGGGTCTGGGAACGGTAAATCTGGTTGACCGGACCAAGATAATACCTGACGACAGCATATCGATTGCCAAGGGAGCCATCGTGCCTCTGGGCAAGCAGAAAAACAGTGTGGTGTTCTGGCAGATAGAGGCGATATGCGAGAAATATGGCGCGGATCTCAACACGCCGGTGCGCGATCTTCCGGAGGAAGCGATAAACGATATACTCAACGGCACACCGGAACGGCTGCAACTGAAGCACAGTTCACCATATTCAAGTTATTTCCTTACCTACGAAGGGATTGTAAAATATATCGAGACGCTGAGCGCCGATGAAGATGACTCACAGTCGAAGAAATGGAGCGGTCAGTTTTACACGCAGTCGGTGTGTCCTGAATGCAAAGGAGACAGGCTGAACCGCGAGGCACTGCATTTCTTTATAGACGACAAGAATATCGCCGATCTGTGCCGCATGGATATCTCCGATCTGCTCGAGTGGGTGAACGGAGCCGAGGAGTATCTGAGTCCGTCGCACCGCATCATAGCGACCGAGATACTTAAGGAGATACGCACCCGACTGAGTTTTCTTGTTGATGTGGGGCTTGACTATCTGTCGCTTAACCGCGCGTCGGCGACACTGTCGGGCGGAGAGAGCCAGCGCATACGTCTTGCCACGCAACTGGGGTCGGAGCTTGTCAATGTGCTGTATATACTTGACGAGCCTTCGATAGGTCTTCACCAGCGTGACAATCTCCGCCTTATCAACTCGCTGAAGCGGCTGCGTGACGCGTCGAATTCGGTGATTGTGGTTGAGCATGACAAGGAGATGATGCTTGAGGCCGACTATGTGGTTGACATAGGCCCGCGCGCGGGACGTCACGGTGGTGAGGTAGTGTTTGAGGGGACGCCTGCCGAGATGCTCGGCAGCGGTACCATTACGGCTGACTATCTCAACGGCAGGCGCACGATAGCTGTGCCGGAGACACGCCGTGAGGGCAACGGGAAAACGCTCACGATAGGCGGGGCGTCGGGTCACAATCTACGGAATGTGGATCTGTCAATCAGGCTCGGCACGCTGACCTGCATCTGCGGAGTGTCAGGCTCGGGCAAGTCGTCGCTAATCAACGGTACGCTCCAGCCGATATTGTCGAAGCATTTCTACCGGTCGCTTCAGGAACCGCTCCCCTATTCCTCTATCGAAGGAATCGAAAACATTGACAAGATAGTCACTGTGGATCAGTCGCCGCTTGGCCGGTCGCCACGTTCAAATCCGGCGACGTATACCGGGGTGTTCACCGACATACGCAATCTGTTCGTGCGGCTTCCGGAGGCGCAGATACGCGGATATAAGCCGGGGCGTTTTTCATTCAATATCAAGGGTGGGCGCTGTGAGGCATGCGCCGGCAACGGCTACAAGACCATCGAGATGAATTTCTTGCCTGATGTGCTTGTGCCCTGCGAGGTGTGCGGCGGGCGTCGCTATAACCGCGAGACGCTTGAGGTGCGGTTCAAGGGGAAATCGATCGCGGACGTGCTCAACATGACAATAAATCAGGCGGTAGAGTTTTTCGCCAATGTTCCCAATATCCTCAACAAGATAAAAGTGCTTCAGGATATCGGTCTGGGCTATATAAAGTTAGGTCAGCCGTCGTCGACCCTGTCGGGCGGAGAGAACCAGCGTGTCAAACTTGCCACCGAGTTGTCGAAACGCGACACCGGCAAGACACTTTTTATACTCGACGAACCGACTACGGGGTTGCATTTCGAAGATATCAAGACACTTCTGACGGTGCTTAACCGGCTTGTGGACAAGGGTAACACAGTGGTAGTGATAGAGCATAATCTTGATGTAATCAAGATAGCCGACCGCATTGTCGACATGGGACCAGGCGGCGGTAAGAACGGAGGCTGCATCATAGCCGAGGGCACTCCGGAGGAAATCGCCGAAACCGACTCGCCCACCGCACGCTACATACGCGAAGAGCTAAGAGAGTGTCTCAAAGCTGAATGAAATGTGACAGGCGGAAGTGTGACAGGCTGAATAGAAAAATTGACAAAATGTGCTAAAAAGCTATGTTGTGGAACATAACTTTTTAGTGCATTTTATTCGTTGGCATTTAGTAAATTTGCAATTGATTATATCATGGAAGATTTCCGAGGAGAGTTATAAGGTTTAGCTCCTTTGCCACCCGATCGCCGGGGGCTTTCATCACCACATTACGCAGATCAAAACCTTAAGTCTAAGAGAGCGTTTGAAGTCCATTGAATGGATTTTAAACGATTTAAAGGCCTGTGGCATAAACATCCGCTTCAAAAACAATGTCTTGCAGGCGAATTTGTGATTTTAATGTTTAATTCAACCAATCGTTAATGAAAAGAAAAGTATTATGCATGCTGGGAGCGCTGACCGCGGTGCTGTCGGCATACGCAGACGGAGAGCAGGCAAGTGTGACGTCGTCACCGTCGCCGATAGTCTCGACCAAGCCTTTCGAGGTTACGATACAGACATCGGACCTGGGCAGCGACGTTTATTGCTACACGTGGGCAGTTGCCGGCACTGAAGAGTTTGCCGCGTCAGGAGACTGGGACGGTGCCATCAATGCCAAATTCAAGATGACGGGTTCGGCCGGAACGTATAAACTGAGTGTCGACGATATCATGGCATTTTACGGAATGACCGAGTCTCAGCTCGAAGGTGTGACCAAAATCGGCTTTATAGCCCGCACATCGTCGGGACGGCAAACTGCAGACGTCTTTGCCGAGGTGGTGCAGGGACGCAAGAATGCGTATTCCGGCGGAGAAGGCACAGTGCAGTCGCCTTTCGTGCTCAAGACTACAGATGACATACTGGCTCTGTCAACCACGTCGATGGACTGGGCCGATGATGTCTATTTCATCATGGGCGCCGACATAACTGTGGGCGAGTTCAGCGGAATCGGCACGAAAAGCTCCCCGTTCAAGGGCAATTTCGACGGCAAGGGGTATTCGCTGAAGAATGCATCTGTGAGCAACACTGCCATCGGGACATCGACGGGAGTGTTCAATGCCATTGACGGCGCCACAATAAGAAATCTCGGTGTTGTAGACGCTGACATCAACGGCACCACATTTACCGGAGCACTTGCGGGTTACGCGGCATCCGGGACAGTAGAGAGATGTTTCAGCTCCGGAACAGTGACCGGAACGTCGATATGTGCCGGCGGCCTTATCGGCGAGAATGCGGGCGCAACGGTGAGCGACTGCTATTCGACCGCCGCGGTAACGAATGAAAACGACTATGCCACCGGCGGTCTTGTCGGCAAGAACAAGGGTATTATAAAGAACACTTACGCTTCGGGAAAAATCACGGCGTATAACTATGCCGGCGGTCTGACCGGAGCCAACTACGGCAACGTGGCGGCTTCAGTGGCAATCAACGCTTCGATAGAACCGACTTCGGACGGGGCGTATATAGCACGTTTCGGCGGCAACAACAATGAGCAGAACAGCACGTCAGGCACACTGAGCTGGAAAGAGATGCCTGTGAAGGGAGCGTCGTGGAGCGGCTACGGTGACCACTCGGCCGACCATAACAGCAGTCTGCTTTCGCGCTCGACCTACAGCGATCTGCTCGGATGGGACTTCGCCGATGTGTGGGAATGGCGCACAGAGGGGTCACACTCCTACCCCGTGCTGGCGGGACTCAACAATCAGAAAGACCCTGCGACGGATGAATTCTACAACGGATTATCGGGTGTCGAGATTATAGACACTGACTGCCGGAAGCTGTCGGTGTATCCCAATCCGGTCAACAGCTTTGTCAATGTAGAGGCCGACAAGGGGATAGAGAATGTGACGGTGTACACACTGTCGGGCCAGCAGGTGAGAAAGGCAGAATGCGGAGGTGCGTCAACGGTAACGATAGAATGCGGTGACCTGACACGCGGAGTGTATCTGCTCGGAGTAAGCCTTAGCGACGGCACACGCGCTATAGAGAAGATAATCAAGGAGTAACGAATAACGAATCAGAAAAAAACATGAATATAAACAGAATATGCCGCCGCTTATCGGCCGCTACCGCGATATTGCTCGGTGGAGTCACGGCAAACTCAGCGACAGCGGTAAATACCGGCGACCCGTCGCTGTCGGCGCTTGAAATCAAGGTCGACGGACAGAATATCGTAAAGTTTGACCGAAACACGACCAATTACAGTATCGAGCTTGATGACACGTCGCTGATGACCCTGTCGGCAGCACCGTCGGCTTCAGACGCGATTGTAACAATAACGGTTAACGGGCGTGAATATGACAATCACTCCCTGGCATCGCTCGACGGCGGAGAGAACACGATTGTCTACAATATCGTCAGCGGAAGCGCATCGCGGTCATACACCATCAATGTAAAGACCCCTCAGGTGTTGCGCGGACGTCATTTCAGCTGGAAGAACGCGACGATATATTTCGTGCTGACCGACCGTTTCAACAACGGAGACACGACAAACGACAATTCCTATCACCGCCAGCGCCCGCAAGGCAGTGTGCCCGACTACGCGACATTTCACGGCGGCGACATCAAGGGCTTGACCGAGAAACTTGACTATCTGAACCGTCTGGGAGTTGACGCCATCTGGATTACAGCGCCCTACGAGCAGATGCACGGCTGGACAGGCGGTAAGGACGACGCGTTCCCCCACTATGCGTTTCACGGCTATTATGCGCTTGACTGGACGTATATGGACCGCAACATGGGCACAGTGGAGGAATTCCGCACTTTTGTCACCGAGGCACACAAGCGCGGCATACGCGTTGTGATGGATATAGTGATGAACCACACGGGCTACTGCACTCTCGATGACTGTGTAGACTACGATTTCGGCAATTTCAACGGCACGCCTACGGCAGGCTGGATGCCATCGAACGGCAAATACACGATGTGGTCGGAAAGCAATGAAGTATCGTTTAATGCCGACACGCAGGGCAAATGGGGCAACTGGTGGGGCGAATGGGTGCGAGCATTCGGCGACCGCAGCTGGGCTCCGGACGCAGGTTTCGTGCCGGAGGGTGGCGACAACTACACTATGTCGCTTGCCGGCCTCCCGGATGTTGTGACAGAGAAAACGTCGTCGGTAAATATCCCGCCGTTCCTTAAAATGAAATGGGAGCAGGAAAACAGCGGCGATTATCTTGACTACCGTCTTCCCAATCTGGATGCATGGCGCGCTGACGGCAAAGGGGCACCGGCCGATTATCTGGTAGCGTGGCTTGCAGGCTGGGTGGAAGAATTCGGTATCGACGGTTTCAGATGTGACACGGCCAAGCATGTGGAGCTCAGCCGCTGGAACCAGCTTAAGCAGGCGTGCTCGAGCGCCCTCAACAGCTGGCGCTCGAGCTCACGCGCCGATGAGTATGCGAAGGGATGGACAGATGATTTCTGGATGACGGGCGAAGCGTTTGGCTGGGATCACGGCGACAAGGGCTATTTCACGTCAGGAGGGTTTGACTCGATGATCAACTTCGCGTTCAACAGTTCGGAAGGGAGTCAGGGCCGCACTCCGAGCGTAAGCGACTGGGAGTATTATGCCAACTACTGCAATGGCAGCAACGGATGCCAGGTGCTCAACTATGTATCGTCGCATGATACGGGTCTGCATCGTCCGGGCGACCAGAAGAAAGTTGCGACGATGCTTCTGCTGTGTCCCGGCGGCGTACAGATATATTACGGCGACGAGACTTCGCGCGGATATATGAGCGGCTGTCCGGACCAGTCGATGGCAACCCGCAGCGATTTCAACTGGAGCGCAGTCGACAATGACGACAACAAGCACTGGCAGCGAATCGGCCAGTTCCGCCGCCGCAATCCGGCAGTAGGCGCAGGCACGCAGACCAATCTCGGAGGCGACACCTACGGACGCATGTTTACCGACGGAGAATACACCAATGCGGCGGTCATACGCCTTAACACTACGGCCGGACAGACTTATACGGTCAATGTCAACGGATTTTTTGCCGACGGGGCAAAAGTGATGGACGGCTACAACACGGCCACGACAGCGACTGTGTCGGGTGGCAAGGTGACGATGCAGGCGTCAGGCCCGGTGCTTCTTGTGGAGGCCTACGGACAGATTACCGACGAAGAGGTGAACACGCCGACACCGCCGGTGCCACCGGTGCCGCAGAAATCGGTTGTGACCGCGACTCCGGGCTCATCAGTGTTTAACGGAAGTGTGACTGTGGCGCTGTCGGTCAACCCGGCCGGCACACCGATACGCTATTCGCTGACGGGCGCTGCGAACGCTTCATCGACGGTGTATTCGTCGCCGCTGACTTTTACAGAGACAACGACACTGTCGACATACGTCGAGAACGAGGGCGGAAGCAATGTGCAGACTTTTACCTACACTTTGCAGGGTGAAGAACCCGCCCCGGGTCCGGGTCCGGATCCCGACAAGCAGTATATCTATTTCAACAACACGCAAAACTGGACTCCTTATGTGTGGGCGTGGAATGATGCAGAAAACTGCACGGTAAGCGGCAACTGGCCTGGCGACATGATGACTATGAAGGATGGCAAATATTACTGGGAAGCTCCGGCCGGAAAGGTTCCGACTCAGATAATCATCAGCAACAACGGCGGCGATAGGGCCGGAGGCGGTGATCTGAACTATGTCAACGGAGCGACTTACAATGCGGACGGCTCACCTGGTAAATAAATCAGTCTACATACGAAATGCCCGGAAATGGATGAAAAATGATTTCATTTCCGGGCATTTTTTCGTTATCTTTGGAGTCCGTACCTTAATGCCACATTTAGAGCGTGTTTGAATTTAAACCGTATTATAATAATTACAGATAATGTGAGTAAAAACTTCAAATTAATCCTGAGGTCTTTTTTGGTCAATTCTGCCAAGTTTCATCAGTCGCATAGCTCGCTATGCTCCTTCTTCAACTCGCGGAATTCCCTCAAAAAATCCTCTCAGTCTTAATTTGATTTAAATCCAAACACTCTCTTAATACCTCAACCGGGATGAAAAGACTGCTTCTGCTTATAACGTTGTTATTGACAATCGCTTCGATATCGGCGCATACCAAAATATATACGGGCGCATACGCCTACAGCAGCAATGTGCTATATTCGTGGGACGGGAAGCACCTCTATCAGGGGGCGTATACGTATTCGTCAAAGATCTTATATACGTGGGACGGAAAACATCTCTATCAGGGTGCCTATCCCTACTCTTCCAAGATACTCTACACCTGGGACGGGAAGCACCTCTATCAGGGAGGATATGCGTATTCTTCCAAAATACTTTATACGTGGGACGGGA
>ERZ778513.99-NODE-99-length-76762-cov-8.146532_pt1 | contig 76762 bp, 56 predicted proteins | sample MGYA00510345_ERZ778513 | MGnify/ENA primary metagenome ERZ778513 (study PRJEB29527, sample SAMN07138966) | mouse gut metagenome | material: feces | host: mouse | place: China:Nanjing | collected 2016-01-25 ... | reverse complement strand
TCGCTTCATAATGAAGACATTGTCAAGACTCTTGGAATCCATGAGCATGACATGCTCTATGTGGAGAAGGGAGGGGAGATCATTCCCAAGATAACCGGAGTTGACGAGGCGGCGCGTGAAGAGGGTGCGATGCCGATAAAGTTTGTGACCCATTGTCCGGACTGCGGCACTCCGCTTGTGCGCATTCCCGGCGAGGCGGCATGGCTCTGTCCCAACAAGTATGGCTGCCGTCCGCAGATCATCGGACGTCTTGAGCATTACGTAGGCCGCCACGCAATGGATATTGACGGAGTGGGAGAGGAGAACGCCGCTCTGCTCTATGATGCCGGACTTGTCAGAAACATTGCTGATTTCTATATTCTGCAGGCCTCTGATCTGGAGCAACTCGACCGCATCGGTCCGCGTTCGGCTCAGAGGATTCTTGAGGGTGCCGAGAAATCGAAGAGTGTGTCGTTTGACCGGGTTGTCTATGCGCTTTCAATTCCGTTTGTCGGAGGGACTGTGGCCAAAAAGCTTGCCAAGGGGACTCGTGACATTGACACTCTGATGGGCATGAGCCGTGATGAGCTGGTGGCTATTGATGATATCGGTCCGCGTATAGCCGATGCTGTCATTGAATATTTCAGTGTTGAATCAAACCGTGAGATCATAAACCGCCTCAGAGAGTATGGGCTTCAGATGTCATTGCCTGAAGAAGAGGAGTCGGAGAAGTCCGATCTGCTGGCGGGCAAGACAATAGTGATCAGCGGAGTCTTTGCCCGACATTCCCGCGAGGAATACAAGGAGATGATCGAGCGCAACGGAGGTAAAAATTCCGGCTCGATCTCGAAGAAGACTTCATTTGTACTTGCTGGTGACAATATGGGGCCGGCTAAACTCGAAAAGGCCAAATCTCTTGGAGTCCCGGTCATCAATGAAGACCGGTTCCTTGAAATGCTCACGGAATAAAAAGTATTCCTTGTTTTGAAAAACAGATAAGATCAGCCGTCTGTGACTCGGAATGTAAGAGTCACAGACGGCTGTCTGTTTTCGGGATTCGGTATTGGGAAATTACAGAGATATTCCTTTATCTTTGAGGAATTCCTTGTAGACGCGTGAAAACTGCTCGTTGGCGGCTTTGGGATAGCGTATTTCGGCAAAAACCTGTGCGAGATTCTGTTTGCCGTTTTCAGTTACAAACTTCATGGATGCCGGAGTGGCTTCTTCGGCGGCATAGAATTCGCGGATTTCTGCGTCAGTCGGATTGTGATAGCTTTCCGAGTGGACCACGGCATCAAGCGGCAATCGGTCCTGAAGTTCCGGAGTTTCGGCGGGATAACCGACGGTGACGGTTATGACCGGGATCACGTCAGACGGAAGCGCGAGCGCATCGGAAATCTGAGAGGCGTTATAGGTAGTAGTGCCGAGATAGCAGGTGCCGAGGCCTTCCATTTCAGCTACAGTGCAGAACTGCTGTGCGAAGATAGAAGTGTCGATTACGCCCCAGGTGAACCCCTGGAGGTTGTTCATGCCACCCTGTGTGCCATTGAGTTCACACCAACGGTTGAAACGGTTCAGATCGAGGCAGAATGTAAGCACTGCGGCGGCGCCTTTGATAGCCGGCTGGCAGAAATGGGCCGGAGCAAGGGCTGCGATCTTTTCCGGATCGCGGTTTATGATTACGGAATAGATCTGCATGTTACCGGTATTGGCCGCACGCGATGCCTTTGCAAGCAGTTCGCGCAGAAAAACTTCGCTGACGGGGCGGGACAGATCGTATTTGCGTATAGTCCGTCGGGTAGAAAAGTAGTTATTTTTATCCATTGATGCTGTTATCAGAGTTTGACAATAATCAAAATTGAAATCGGGCTGCAAGTTACAACTTTCCGGTAAGATGTAAATAACTTTAAGTGCGAAATTTTGCTTTATCGGAAATAAATGTCCAACTTTGCAGTCTCTAAAACTGCTTCTTAAATATCACTAATGGAAATAGATAAATACACTTTCGAACAGGCTTTCAACGAGTCTGTCAAGTATTTTGACGGAGACGAGCTCGCTGCAAAAGTCTGGGTCAGCAAGTATGCGCTTAAAGATTCATTCGGCAACATCTATGAACTGACTCCTGCCGACATGCACCGCCGTCTTGCCAACGAGTTTGCAAGGATTGAGAACAAATATCCCAATCCCCTCAGCGCGCAGGAAATCTATGAACTGCTTGACGGATTTAAATATGTGGTTCCTCAGGGGAGTCCTATGGCCGGAATCGGCAATAACTTTCAGACCGGATCGCTGTCAAACTGCTTCGTGGTAGGTCTTGACGGACATCCCGATTCATATGGCAGCATCATGAAGGTGGATGAAGAGCAGGTGCAGCTGATGAAGCGCCGAGGCGGAGTGGGTCACGATCTCAGCGATCTTCGTCCGAAGGGAATGCCGGTCAAAAATTCCGCGCTGACCTCAACCGGACTTGTGCCGTTCATGGAGCGCTACTCCAATTCAACCCGCGAGGTGGCGCAGGACGGACGTCGCGGTGCGCTGATGCTCACCGTGGCCATCAAGCATCCTGATTCGGAACGTTTCATTGATGCCAAACTTGAACAAGGCAAGATTACAGGAGCGAATGTTTCTGTCAAGATTGACGATGAGTTCATGACCTGTGTGGAGCGTGAGGAAAAATACACATGCCGGTTCCCGATCTATGGATCTGATCCGCAGGTGAAGACTGAGATCAACGCTAAGGCTCTTTGGAACAAGATTGTCTACAACGCCTGGAAATCGGCTGAACCCGGAGTGCTGTTCTGGGACACAATTCTGCGCGAATCTGTGCCTGACTGCTATGCCGATCTCGGATTCCAGACTGTTTCGACAAATCCGTGTGGCGAGATCCCTCTCTGCCCCTATGACAGTTGCCGTCTGATCGCCATAAACCTCTATTCATATGTAAAGAATCCTTTCACATCCGAGGCCTATTTTGACTTCGATCTTTTCAAAGAGCATGTCGGAAAAGCCCAGAGGCTTATGGATGACATCATTGATCTTGAAATGGAAAAAATCGATGCCATTATCGAAAAGATCAAAGCCGATCCTGAAAACGAAGAGGTAAAGGCTACCGAGCTGAATCTTTGGGACAAGATCAAGAAAAAAACGCTCAAGGGACGCCGTACAGGCCTCGGCACTACAGCTGAAGGCGACATGATCGCGGCTCTCGGCCTTCGCTACGGCACATCCGAAGCCACCGTGAAGTCGGTAGAAGTACACCGCGCTCTCGCGCTTGCAGCTTTTGCCTCTTCGGTCCAGATGGCCAAGGAGCGCGGAGCTTTCGAGGTCTATGACGCTGCCCGCGAACGCAACAACCCTTACATCAGCCGTATGCGTGAGGCTTGCCCGGAACTGGTGGCTGATATGGAGGCCAACGGTCGTCGCAATATAGCCTGCCTGACCATAGCACCCACAGGAACCACATCGCTCATGACCCGCACCTCATCAGGAATCGAGCCCGTGTTCATGCCGGTCTATAAGCGTCGGCGCAAGGTCAACGCCAATGATGCGGATGTGCATGTTGATTTCGTCGACGAGTCTGGTGATGCTTTTGAGGAATTCGTGGTCTATCATCCCAAATTTATCGAGTGGATGCGCATCAACGGCATAGAAGTGCGCAATGATTACACTCAGGCAGAACTTGACTCACTTGTGGAGCGCTCTCCGTATAACAAAGCGACAGCCAATGATATCGACTGGCTTGAAAAGGTTAAAATGCAGGGCGCTGTGCAGAAGTGGGTGGATCATTCTATTTCCGTTACCATAAATCTTCCGGCCGATACGGATGTTGAACTTGTCAACCGCCTCTATATGGAAGCCTGGAAAGCCGGCTGTAAAGGTTGTACGATCTACCGCGATGGCTGTCGGTCCGGAGTGTTGATCTCGGCCGATGAAAACAAAAAGAAAGACCGCGAGAAGGGTGTGGATACTCCGGCTGATCAGGAAGCGAAAGACGGAAAGCAGTCCGGCACACCGGAAATACCCGCGGTCCATCCTGTGGGCAAGCGTCCGATAGAGCTTGAAGCCGATGTGGTCAGATTCCAGAACAATAAAGAGAAGTGGATTGCGTTTGTCGGTCTGAAAAACGGACAGCCATATGAAATTTTCACCGGTCTTGCTGATGATGAAGACGGTATTTTCTGTCCGAAGTCAGTGTCGAAAGGAAAAATCATCAAGGCTACTGATGACAAGGGAAACAAGCGATATGACTTCCAGTTTATCAACAAGCGAGGCTATAAGACAACTATCGAAGGCCTTTCTGACAAGTTCAATCCCGAATACTGGAACTATGCCAAACTCATTTCCGGAGTGCTCCGTTACGGAATGCCGATTGACCAGGTGATAAAACTTGTCAACGGTCTTGAACTCGACTCGCAGTCGATCAACACCTGGAAAATGGGTGTTGAACGCGCGCTGAAAAAGTATCTGCCGTCAGGCACTCCGGCCGGAGGCCAGAAGTGTCCTAACTGCGGACAGGAAACACTTGTCTACCAGGAAGGATGCCTGATCTGTACATCATGCGGCTCCTCACGCTGCGGATAAGATCAGAGAATAGATTTCAGCGTGACCGGGGTATTGTGGTCTGTAAGATAGAGCTGCTCGCGTGGCTCGTAATGGTCTGAAAAAATCGAGGCGGCAGTGTCAGTCATGGCATTGCCGCTGACTTTTATGCCTGCCATTTCAAAGGCTGAGGGGCAGAATGAGCGTGAGGTGGAAATCAGACACGAGATGTTTCGGCCTACGGCTGCTGCAATATCAGGATATGATTCTCGATATCCGGCGGACAGCCATGCGATCATCGGGACATGGACCTGATAGAGGGTGGGGCGCGGAGAGGCGTGGAGGAAACGGCCGGAGCCATTGTCAAATATGTCTTCTCCGTGGTCAGATGTGTAGAGCAGGCCTGCAAATGCTCCGTCAATGGAGTCGAGCCGGCTGATGCAGTCGGTCAGCAAGCGGTCTGTGGCCACGATGGTGTTGTCATATGCATTTATGAGTTTGTCGCGGTTGCTCTTGGTGGCTTCGGTATAGTCACACGGGGTAAACAGTTCGTCGTTTTTGGCATAACGGTCGAGATAGTTGAAGTGTGAGCCGTAGGTATGGAGGACTATGAGCTGCTTTAGAGCTTCCTGGGCGAGGATGTTGTCAAGCCAGGGAAGGAGATCGGAATCAGGCCGGCTGTTGCGGCTGAGCGATGTGGCGTTGTCATCGAGCTCCTTGATGAAAACGCAGGTGTCACTCTCTTCTGCAAAGAAGTCGATGAACGAGCGGTTGTAGCGCTGGTTCGACAGAAAGGCGGTGGAGAATCCGGCTTCCTTGAATGCCGTGATGAGGCTTTTCACCTGATAGATATCGGTGTTGAAATCTGTAGCATTGACCGGACTGAGCAGCATCGGTACGCTCTTGTGGGTGGTGTTGCTCTCGCTGTAGGCTTCAGGTGCGGCATAAATGTCATTGCGATCGGCCAGCCGGGGATTGGTCGGACGGTTGTAGCCAAGAAGTTGCCAGTTATCCGCACGTGCGGTCTCTCCGACAACGAGGAGATAGATTTCACGCTTATCAGACGGATGCACCGAATGTGCGTCATATTTGAAATTGGCTGATGTTTCGGAATAGCGGCCGGTCTTGGCAGTGCGGTCAAAAGCAAGATACACGTTGTAGCAGACATTGGCCGGATAGAGATGATCAGTGACTGCATATGCGCCTCCGGAATAGCTGAGTGCAAGGCTGATGAGCCCGGCTGCCGTCACTCCGGCAGATAACAGACAGTTCTTTTTCAGAAATTTTTCAGACAGACGGACTTTTTTGCGGATGAATATCACACCATTGGTCAGTGACGGGACGTAGAGGACCACGACGGCAATGATTACCGGGAGCATATTGCCGAGCAACTCGGCAACTTCAGAAGTATTTGTGGTCACAAGGTTCAGGAACATGTCGACCGCGATGACGCTCCGTCCGTAGAGATCAAGCAGGACAATCTGGAAAGCTGCAAAAAATATCAGCGGAAACATCAGCCAGATGCTCCGTCCGAACTTCGGCGAAAGGCTTGACAAAAGCCAGATAATGCCTGCGGGGAGCAGTATGTTTGTCAATGCTCCGGCAAGAGAGAGCTGTTCGGTGAATGAAAGTATGAAATTGGGGAGGAGGAGAGTCAACAGAAAATAATAAAAAGCAAAATACTTATACATGTGCATTATGGCTGATTGCTGATTCCTTGATTAGTCTGAGAGTTTGTTTTTAAACAAACTCTGAATATCCTGGTGAAGAGTCTGCTCAGAAAGCCTCGTTCAGGCCGAACATGAAGCCGCTGGAATGTTTGCCGAAACCGATGTCGACCCGGACGTTGGCGTTCTTTTTGAATTCCCACCGGTATCCGATGCCGTATTCCGGCAAAAGACGGTCAAACCGGATGTCGGAAAGTTTGTGATATATGCTTCCGACTCCACCCCAGACGGCAATCCCGGAGCGTCGGTAGATGTGCTGGCGAAGTTCCACGGCCATGTCTGAGGCGCATTTGTCGCGATAGCGGCCTTCATAATATCCGCGCATGGCTCCGCCGCCAAGAAATGGCAGTTTTCCCCAAGGAGTATTGCCGTATGTCCATTCGCTATGGAAGTGAGAGGCAAGAATCGCACCGGCCCAAAGCGGAGAATAGATGTTGAAGTTTATTTCCGTGCTGGCAAAGTCATGATTCCGATTTCCTATGAAGCGTGGAGCAAAAAGCTGTATGAGTTCGAAGAGCACTCCGGAATGCGGATAAGTAAGGTTGTCGCGCAAATCATATTGCAGGCGCCCGCCGACCTCAGCAGAAAAATAGCGATGGTTTTCGCCTTGCCAGGGTGTAGGATCGGCTATACTGCCGGCGCTGGTATAGCTTAATTCAACCGCCGGCCCAAGATACAAGCCTGGAGCTAGCCGCCATTCATAGTCGCCAGTGAGCGTCAGATCAAAAAGATTGTATTTGGTCTTGTTGGCATTATCGTTGTTCCATGTATAGCCGATTCCCCAGAAATATGTGGAAAACGACTGAAAGTCGAGCGAATAGTTGACACGCCTGGAGTTGAACGGGTAGACGTGAACACCGTCGATCCCGACAGAGTAGTATCCTTTGGTGGCAATGTCTCCTTTAAGTGATATGTTTGAAGCGGGGAGCAGTGTGTCTGTCGGGCATGTCGAGTAGTCTCCTGCAATAACGATGCCTAAGCCGAGACCTTTTTCCGATGAATAGTGCGGACCACCGAGAGGAGTGAAGTTTGGGCGGGTGGTAAGTTTGCGCTTGTTGGATTGATCGAAGTAGTGGATAAGCCGGCCTATAATGCCTTTATGCTGCTGCGGGACGGAGTCTGCCGGTTCAGACGCCGCCATAGACAATGGCTTTATAAGCAATAAAATTAGCAATATGTAAACGAAGCGTGTGTGTTGTTGCTGCATGAGTGCAAAGTTATGCAAAAATAATCATATATTATGAACGGTTTTGTAGCTGAAACGGTTTTGGAAATTGTCTAAAGTTCATATTGCTGTGTTTGTGGAAACCGGCGTGATTTCAATGGGGTGATTGTCTTGTTATTCCAGTTGTGTGGCGGCTAAAGAGTAGACGCTGATACGAGTGGCGGGAGATGCTTTTTTTATGGCTTGGGCACATGCAAGAATAGTCGAGCCTGTAGTGATCACATCATCAACCAGAAGTATGTGACGGTCTGCGATAAGTTCCGGATCCGGCAGTGAATAAGTCCCAATGGTGTTCTGCAGTCGGGCATGGATATCTTTTCGGGTCTGCGAACGGTGCCATGAGGCTTTCAGAGGTGTTTCGACCGGCAGACCGCATACATGACCGAGGCCTTTTGCAATTTCTTCAGCCTGATTGTAGCCTCGTTTTATCTTTTTCAAAAAGTGCAGGGGCACAGGCACAAGGGCGTCGATATCGTCAAAGAATCCGGAGTCAGACAATTCTTTGGCGTGGAGCGATGCAAAATGGCGTCCTACTTTCGGGCGGTTGCGATATTTGGTGTCATGGATTATTGCCGTATATGGGTTGCCTCGGCGGTAGTAGAACATCGAGGCCGTTTTTTCGATGCGGCAGGATGGGGAGAACAGCCTGTCGACAAGGGAGTTGGATGCTGATTTATGGAAATTGGTCACAGGCATGTCAAGCAGACATTGCAGGCAGATGAAGTCTTCGCCGTCAACGAGCGGACGATGGCAGACAGTGCAGACGTCAGGGAAGATTATGTTGACGAGTCCACGAAGCCAGCGGCCGGCAACCGCAAAACTGTTGTTAGGAATCATCTGAATCAGGTTTGTAGTTTCTCATCAGGTCTGCTATCAGCGGATATTCAAATCCACGCTGCATCGCATATCTGGTCACTTTTATTTTGCTCTCTCGGCTCAACGGCCACTCTTTCATTGACCGGATTTTGGAGGCGATGACTCTGAGGGCTATAGCGGAGTATTCTTCATCTTCGAAATCGTCACATGCGCTTTCTATTATATCCGGAGGCAGGCGTTTTGCCCAGAGTCCCTGCCTGATTTTCCTGCGGCCCCAGCCACTGAAATGAAGCTTATCATGGGCATAGGCTTTAGAGAATCTGCGGTCATCAACGAATTTGAGTTCGATGAGCCGTGAGATCACTTTGGCCGCAACTCCGGCACTTACACCGCATGATGACATTTTTTTCAGAAGGTCAGGAGTGCATTGCTCACACTTGGCGCATAAAGCGGCCATGCGGGAAAGCGCATTTTCATATGTCAGAGGGGGCTGGCGTCTGAGCATAGTGTAATTGCTATTTACGGGCTATCATGAAACGGGTTTTTGCATGTAAGTCGGGGAGCAGGCTGACATCGCGCCATCCTGATTGCTGCATCCAGTCTTTCAGGCAGTCGGCAGTCAAAGGATTGAGCTCGAAATAAAGTCGTCCGCCATCAGTCAGCGCATCAGCGGCATAATCGGCTATGGCCTTGTAGAATTTCAGCGGGTCGCTGTCAGGCACGAAAAGCGCAATGGCCGGTTCATGGTCAAGAACATTTGCATCCATCGCGCTTTTTTCTTTATCCATGACATAGGGCGGATTGGAAACGATAATGTCATATTTTGCCGTGAGTGCCGCGCCGAGATCAAGGGCATCGGCTGTCTGAAAATCGACTTTGACTTTTTGCAAAGCGGCATTTTCCTTGGCAACTGCGATAGCCCGGTCGGAAATGTCGATGGCAGTGACTTCAGGGAAATTCATGAACTTGGCCAACGCTATGGCTATACAACCTGAACCGGTGCATACGTCAAGCACTTTCAGATCAGGCTGTGGATTGTCTTTTGTTATTATGTCAACAAGTTCTTCTGTCTCAGGTCGGGGAATGAGAACCGCAGGACTGACCTTCAAAGTCATTCCATGCCAGTATGTGTCGCCAAATATATACTGTATAGGCTCGTAGGCAAGCAGGCGGTCAATGACTTCGTTGACTCTTGTGACGGTGAAGTCTGAGACTTCCTTGTCGGCTCGCATCAGAAGTTCTACCTGATTCCATCCCTTGATGTGCTCAATTATGATTCGAAACAGCCATGAGGCCTCGCTCCCGCCATAGACAGGAGTCAAACGGGAGCGTGAGGCATCAAGGAGTTGTTTCAGTGTAGTCATTTGTTTATAGAAGTGTAGATCTCGATATTGTCAAGAGCGAGATAACCGGGGGTGTTCAGACCGTAGTCACCTGCATCGGAACCTTCGAAGTTGAACACAACGCGGTTTACGTTCCCAAGGGCTTTCAGATTCCAGTCTTCCCAGTCATTATCAAGATTTCTTGTTCTCGAACCTGTACGGTAGTCACAGAGATAGAGCTCCACGGGACTTCCGGCTGTCATATGTCCTGTTGCGTCATATCCGTAAGCAAGCACTTTGAACCAGCCGTTGTTTGCTTTTAATGGCTGAGCGAGTCCATTTCCATTCTGAATTACGCCATACACATAAGATGTATTGCAGATTTCAATTTCTCCAATTGTAAATTCGGCGTTGTTGTCAAAATGGAATCCGCCTAAAGAAACTTCTTTTCCTGAGCCATAGACAGATGAAATGCTTGAAGCATCGCAGGAGCCGTTGATCACTGCAAATGTGTTGGAGTTGTCATCACCGGCTCCGCGGTTTGCGCCGTCGACAGATTCCACATTATATACGCTACACTGATTATTGAAGGAATACCACCAGTCGCCGGTCTTATCGGCCGGATTCGAACGGAGATTGAACTGAGAGAGGAACATGCCTCCATTGTATAATGTCGCTATGTCGGGATAAAAGTCACCTTGGGTATTGAGTCCGAAAGTGATAGCATTGGCACCCTTGTTGAATGCGATGGAGCCGACGGTGAACCGATCGCCGCCAGTGTAGTCTGCATAGAGGTTCGCGCCATAGGAGTCAGGTCCGGCTAAAATAATATTTGTGTTTTCAAATGTGATTTCGCCGACTTTGACCATTCCCTTGGGACCGTCATTGTCATCATCGCTACAAGATGACAGCAGAGGAAGTGAGATCGCACAGAGTGCGAATGCGCAGATTTTGAAATTGTTGTACATGATTTGAATAGTTGATGTTGTTAAATGATCTATCGTGTGAACTGAGAAGCCGGAACTTTAGCAGCAAGAGGAAATTCAATGGCAAAAGTCGTGCCCATGCCCGGCTCTGATCGTTTGACATAGATATTGCCTTTGTGATATTCTTCCACAATGCGTTTTGTCAGTGTCAGGCCAAGCCCCCAGCCGCGTTTCTTAGTAGTGAAGCCCGGATTAAAGATTGTTTTGTGATTCTTTTTTGGAATGCCTTTGCCGGTATCTGCAATTTCTATAACGGCAATGTTTTTGTCGTGATGAAGTGCAATGGAAATGCTGCCGCTTCCCTCCATTGCGTCAACGGCGTTTTTGATCAGGTTTTCCATTACCCATTCTGCCAGAGGTGATGACATGGAGACCGGAAGTTCTGTGGAGCATGGTGTCACGCTGAGTTTTATGCGACTTGATATGCGAGAGGACATATATTCGGCTGAATGGCTGACGATGGTGTTGAGATCTTCAATCTCCATAGATGGCCGCGAGCCGATTTTAGAAAATCGTGATGCAATTGTCGACAATCGTTTTACGTCCTTGTCCATTTCCGCTACAATCTCCGGGCTGACACCGGAATCCGGCAGGAGTTCGAGCCATGCCATCAGCGATGATATGGGGGTGCCAAGCTGATGGGCGGTTTCTTTAGAAAGACCGACCCAGACCTTGTTCTGCTCCGCCCGTTTGGTAGACGAAACGGCATAATAGACAATCAGAACGAACGCAAGCAAAACCAGTATCTGAACATAGGGATAGAAACTCAGGCTTTTCAGCACTTTTGAATCTTCGTAGTAGAGATGCTGACTTCCTGCGGCACCCATGTCGATATCAATGACGTTTGGAGTCTTACGCAGGTCATCAAGCTTTGCCAGCAGAAAACGGCGGTTGGCATCGCTTAGCCCGAAAATGGCAGCAGAGTCTTCGGGTTCAGGCAAGGTGAAGTTGCGCTGCATGATAATATGACCGTCATCATCGGTGAGCAAGACCGGAATGGTTCTGTTGCGTTCGATGATCGAGAGCAGAAAATCGAAATTTGACGGTAATACGTCAGAGTCACCGTTTCCGGCATTTACAATCTCGCGTGTGGCATCAGCCCATATCTGCATCCGCTCCCGTTCCTGCTCTGACAGGTCTTTGACCAGTGAATCGGAATAAAACAGAAATATGCCGACCACTGCCACCGACAGAATCAGAAAGCCGATGAATCCTTTGCGCCTTATGTCATAGATGTTTCCGCTCAAAGCCTGATTTAACGTAGGGTGAATGATTGATTCTGACAACAATCAGAAGTTGCATGAATGATCTCCGGAGGGAATATCATCCATGCAACTTCGTTGATATCAGTTATCGTAATGCAGTCTCACTGATTTTGGATCAGTGTTTGTCATCAACGACCGGACAACCGGAGCAACGGGCTGAAATTTCAGTGAAGAAGTCATTGCCCTTGTCATCTACAAGGATAAAGGCAGGGAAGTCTTCCACTTCAATTTTCCAGATAGCTTCCATGCCGAGTTCGGGATATTCGAGGAGCTCTACCTTCTTGATGCTGTTCTGAGCGAGAATGGCAGCCGGGCCTCCGATTGATCCGAGATAGAACCCGCCGTGCTTGTGGCATGCGTCAGTAACCTGCTTGCTGCGGTTGCCTTTGGCGATCATTACCATAGAGCCACCTGCAGCCTGGAACTGATCTACATATGAGTCCATGCGGCCTGCTGTTGTCGGGCCGAATGAGCCTGAAGGCATACCTTCGGGTGTTTTGGCCGGGCCGGCATAGTAGATGGGGTGATCTTTGAGATACTGAGGCATGGGTTCGCCATTATCAAGACGTTCTTTGATCTTTGCATGGGCTATGTCACGGCCTACGATGATGGTGCCGTTGAGCGAAAGGCGTGTGGCCACAGGATACTTTGTAAGTTCAGCCAGAATTTCAGGCATCGGACGGTTTAGATCGATTCTGACAACATTGCCTTCGCCTTGTTTACGATATTCTTCGGGGATCAGTTCGCCGGGATTGCTGTCGAGTTTTTCAACCCAAAGGCCTTCGCGGTTGATTTTCGCTTTTATGTTGCGGTCAGCCGAGCATGAAACTCCGAGGCCGACGGGGCATGAGGCTCCATGACGGGGCAGACGGATCACCCGGATGTCATGAGCGAAGTATTTGCCTCCGAACTGTGCGCCGAGGCCAAGACGTTCAGCTTCTTTCTTGAGCACTGCTTCAAGTTCTTTGTCGCGGAAAGCGTGGCCGAGTTCATTGCCATGATCAGGCAGATTGTCGTAATATTTTACGGATGCTTTCTTGACGGTCTCAAGGTTCTTTTCAGCGGATGTGCCTCCGATTACGAATGCGATGTGGTAAGGAGGGCAGGCCGCGGTTCCGAGGCTCTTCATTTTCTCAACCAGGAAGGGTACGAGGGTTTTGGGATTGAGAATGGCCTTGGTTTCCTGATAGAGGTAGGTCTTGTTGGCCGAGCCGCCGCCTTTTGCTACAAAAAGGAATTTGTATTCATCGCCTTCAGAAGCATGGATGTCGATCTGGGCCGGGAGGTTGCAACCGGTGTTGACTTCGTCATACATGGTGAGCGGCGCGTTCTGTGAATAGCGGAGATTATCGGTGGTGTAAGTGATGTAGACACCCTTGCTGATTTTCTCTTCGTCATCACAGCCTGTGTAGACATTCTGACCCTTTTCGCCGTGAACAATCGCGGTGCCGGTATCCTGGCAGAAGGGGAGTGCGCCCTTGGCTGCAACTTCGGCGTTGCGGAGCATGGTCAGGGCGACAAACTTGTCATTTTCCGATGCTTCAGGATCAGAAAGGATCTTCGCTACCATTTCGTTGTGTTCTCGACGCAGCATGAACGCATTGTCATGTGTGCATGCACGAGCAAGCACTGTTAGCGCTTCGGGATCAACCACGAGGAATTCGTGTCCGCCCCAGTTTTCAACTTTGACGTAGTCGGAAGTCAGTTTGTAATATTCAGTTGTATCAGGCCCCAGCGGGAACATGGGCTGATATTTGAACGGTTTGGTTGCCATATAATTATACTTTGAGTTTTTTCAGATAATCCGAAAGGACTTACTTGAGTTGACAAATGTACGAACAAAATTTTAAACCGCAAGCGAAAATAAGATGCTATTTTAGGTTAACCACCGTGATTCCGGCACCACCGAAACGGACATCTTCGTCATGATAGGAACTGATTCCGGAAGTGGTTGAAAGCAGTTCGCGAATAGCCTGCCGTAAAGCTCCGGTGCCTGTGCCGTGAAGTATGCGCACGCGGGCTACGCTGAAGCGTATGGCATCATCTATAAAATAGGTGACAGCCTGGATGGCCTCATCGGCTCTCATGCCTCTGACATCAATCTCCTGCTTGAACTGAAGCTGACGTTCATAGCCGGAATCAATGGTCTGCATTGAGATGCTTGATTTTGTTTCGGTCTTTGGTTTGGCATCTGTAACCGTCAGACGGTCTGTCTTGACAGTGGTCTTGAGGTTGCCGAAAATCACAAGCGCGTTTTTGCCTGATACTTCCAGCACATTTCCTACAGTGCTGCCTCCGTCAAGGCGCACGTTGGCTCCGACTGCCACTTCGCGCTTTGCCGGTGTTGCCTCGCGGTTGTCTGCCTGAGCATTGTGCCGCCCTTTTTTCTTTTTGGGAACTTTTGCGAGGAGTGAATTGGAGTCCTTGTAACGGTTGCCCTCACGTTCGAGCCCTATACGCTCTTCCTTGAGTTTGCGACGGGCTTCCAGGGTCTTCTCCCGTTCGGCGTTTGCCTCTTTGATGTCTGCGATGGTGCGTTCGATAACGGCATTTGAAGAGTCGAGAATCTTTTTGGCCTCAGTCCTCGCTTCTTCAATAATCTCGCGGCGTTTGCTTCTGAGCTGGTCGGCGTCTTCAGCGTATTGCGCCAGCATCTGTTCGAGTTTTTTCTCCTTCTGGCGTATAGCTGTACGCTTGTTTTCCCAATAGCGTTTGTCGCGGGTGATGTCAAGAAGATAGTTGTCAAGATTCATGTATTCTTTCCCGACAATATCTTCGGCTGACTGTATGATCTCTGCCGGCAGACCGATTTTTCGGGCGATCTCGACTGCAAACGAACTGCCGGGATTGCCGATGGACAATTTGAACATAGGCTGCATGAGATGCCTGTCATAAAGCATAGAGCCGTTGATAAGGCCTATGGTGTCTTCGGCAAATTGTTTCAGGATCTGATAGTGTGTGGTCACAATGCCCCACATTTCTTTCCCGTTCATTTGCTCAAGAATGGCACGGGCAAGCGCGCCGCCAATCTGAGGTTCTGTCCCGGAGCCCATTTCGTCAATCAGAAAGAGGGTGCCTTTGCGGCCTCGCTGAAGCATGAACTTCATGCTGCGCAGGTGGCTGCTGTAGGTCGAAAGGTCATCTTCAAATGACTGGTCATCGCCGATGTCAACAAAGATGTCCTGGAAAATGCCGATGTGGGAGTTGTCATGTACCGGCGGTAGCAGTCCGCATTGAACCATATACTGGATTGTGCCGACTGTTTTAAGACAGACGGACTTACCGCCGGCATTCGGACCGGAAATGACCAGAATGCGAGTCTCGCGGTTCAGAGCAATGTCGATGGGCACGATTTCGCGGCCCTGATGTTCCAGCGAAAGTTTAAGGACGGGATGGCAGGCATGATACCACTCCATCTCTTCACGGTCGTGCAGATTCGGTAATGAAGCACCGACAGCCTCTGCGTAATGGGCTTTGGCATTGATGAAATCCAAGTTGTATATGACTCCGGCCCCTGCGAGCATTTCAGGAATGTGAGGTCTGAGCTCATCGGCTATAGCAGTCAGGATTCGAATTATTTCGCGATGCTCTTCGAGCTGCAGCTCGCGGGTCAGGTTGTTAGCTTCCACGACTTCAGCGGGCTCGATGAATATGGTTTTCCCGGATGCAGATTCGTCATGGACTATTCCCGGAATCTTCCGCTTGTTCATCGGAGGAACCGGGAGCACAAGGCGTCCGTCGCGCACGGCGGGAGAAGCATCGGCATCCAGCCATCCCTGGGCAATTGCGGAGCTCAGAACTCGACGTAAAATCGAATTGACGCGTCCCGACATGCTGCGCAGACGCGAGCGGATTTCAGCCAGCGCCACAGAGGCATTGTCTTTGACAAGACCAGATGCCGGATCAATGGCTTTGTCGATTGTTAATCCGAGAGTCGACGGAATATAGTCAAGCGGGTCGCTAAGGCGTGATAACTGTGGATATGGGGTATGTCCGTCCTCGTTGTGACGGCGAAAATATGATGCAATCCGTGAAAAGCATTCAAGCATGCGTCTCACTTTCAGCAGATCCTTCACTTCAAGGAATGTGCCTGGTATTTTGATCACTGCCAGATCACGGTCGATGTCATCGACGCCTTCAAGAGGTAATGTTTCATCGCTATGATTGGCCCGTTGCATTTCATCAACAGCCAGAAGTGCCGCCTTCACGGTCTCGAAATCAGTCTGGAATGACATTTCCGAACAGAACTGACGCGCTCCTTCGCAATGACATTTTTTTGACAGCTGTGACCTTATGGCAGCAAAGCCTATCTTTTCTTCTATTTTGTCAGGATAAATCATGATGCAAAATTACATAGAATTTTTCAACATTCGATAATGTAATGTTGTTTTGTATAAAAGGTATTGTTATATATACAACTAAAATTTAAATAATTATGAAATTCAAACGCTTAATGTCAATGACTGCGACTCTCGTCTTTTTATTGGGAGGTGCAACAGCAGTAGCCCAGGCGCCGGTCAACGGGGGCGGCAATCCCGGTATCGTAATGGCCGGATCGCAGAATTACAGTCAGTTGCCTGAAAAAGCCCGCGCGTTTATTGCAAAGCATTTCAAAGATATCGGCATACGCAAATGTGAAAAATATTTCGCAAAAGGGAAATATGAAGTTGAACTATCCAATGGTGTTGACCTGGAATTTAACACAGACGGGAATCTGATTGAGATTGATGCTCCCGGTGACATGATGCTCCCGGTAGCCGTTGTCAAAGATATGCTTCCTTCGAAAGCATATGAACGTCTTGCAAAAGACGGATTCAATGCAATGGTTGAATCTGTAGAATTCAACCGAGGGAAGGTGTATGAAGTTGAACTCAATATACCGGGACCAGATACTTATGTGTTTGATCTAAACGGTGTGTTTCTTGCTATCGAAGACTGACGTGGCAATATATAAAGAATAGTATAATGCGGTCTGAATTTGCTTTTAAAAGCATTTACGTGGAGGTTTGTTGCACAATTTTATTAATTTTGCAGCAAACTTCCACGTTTTATATATTGATCCATGAAATTTGTCCGTATTGTAGAGCAGTTTATCAACCGTCACCATCTGATTGACAGAGCCGACACTGTTATTGTCGGCCTCAGCGGTGGTGCCGATTCCGTGGCTCTTTTGACAGTACTCTGCAATCTTAATTATAACGTGGTTGCCACTCATTGCAATTTTCATTTGCGCGGCGAAGAAAGTATGCGTGATGAGGCTTTCTGCCGAAAATTATGCTCTGACAGAAATGTGAGGCTACTGGTGCGGAATTTCGATGTTGATTCCCGACGCAGGGAGGCTGGAGAATCTCTGGAGATGGCATGCCGCGCATTGCGATATGACTGGTGGAGGAGCCTGTTAAAAGAAAATGTAGGCTCAGTGATTGCCGTCGGTCATCACCGGGAGGACAATATCGAGACTTTTTTTCTGAACTTATTCCGAGGCAGTTCTCTCACAGGCCTAAAGGGCATGCTTCCTCGCAATGAACTGGTGGTGCGCCCACTGCTGGAATGCAAGAAGAGCGAGATTTTGGCATATCTTCGCGACCACCACTTGAAATATGTAACCGATTCAACCAATGCCGACAATTATTATAAGCGCAATCGGATACGCAACCGCCTGATGCCGCTGATTTCTGATGAATTCCCAGGTGCTATAGATTCGGTAGCGCAAACAATCGGACATCTTGCCGACAATTATGGTCTATACCGGGATTTTTGCCGTAAATTGCGTGATAGGTATGTTGATGCTGACGGAGTGATTGATTTGTCTGCGATTTTGGAGAATGAATCTTATCCGCGGATGGTTCTGTTTGAAATCCTGTCTGATTATGGGTTCAATATGAGTCAGGTTGAAAATATCATTTCCGGATTTGATGGGACAAATGGAGAAACTACATTTGCAGGCAAGACATATCATGGCCGGAGCAGCTCATATTTTCTTGATCGTGGCAAGCTGGTGCCGTTGGACGATCTGAATGACGGACAGAATGAAGTGACAGTAGATCTCAATTGCCATCCTTTTGAAACGCGGAGAATGACTGTGGCTGAATTCACAGTATTGAAGAACGCGCGGATGCTCAGGCCGGAAGCAATGTATGCCGACAGTGGAATAATGCTCGAAGCTCCGGAATTCATTATGCGCGGATGGCGGACCGGAGACCGCATGCGTCCGTTCGGCCTTAAAGGCAGCAAACTGCTGAGCGATCTGTTCAGCAATGCAAAACTGTCGCTTAATGAAAAAAAAGGAGTAAAAGTGATTTTGCGGAACTCTGATATTATCTGGATTCCAGGAGTGAGATGTTCTGCTTTGTTTCCAGTAACCGATAAGACAGAAGAAGTAATAGAAATAACATATAAGCCTTTGCGCAAATAGCTGTTATATGAAAGAATTGTTAATAAAAAATATGGTCTGCCATCACTGCGTCAGGGCTGTCGAGCAGATTCTGCGGGATGTAGGGGCCGAAAATTTTAATGTCGAGCTTGGAAAAGCCACATTGGAGCAGCCTCTGTCAGACGCTGCAATGGATCAGCTGGTGTTGCGTCTGCGCCGTGACGGGTTCGAGCTTATTGCTGATCGTGAATCGGAAATCGTTGAAAAAACCAAACATGCGATTCTCCATCATGTCAGGGAAGAAAAAGAAAAGCAACACAACCTTTCAGAGTGCATTGAGCGGCAACTTGGTATGAGCTATGACACGGTGAGCCGGATTTTTTCGGCCAAAGAGGGCAGGACACTGGAGAAATATCATATAGCGCAGCGCATCGAACGGGTCAAAGAATTGCTTCAGCACGACGAATATACCCTGAGTGAGATCGCATATATGATGGACTATTCAAGTGTGGCCCATCTGTCCCGACAATTTAAGAGTGTCACCGGGCTGACTCCGTCTGAGTATCTTCGCGGGTCCAGGGAGCGCCTTGGGTTGCATGAGATCTGACTGACAGGGAGGAATTTGGTAAATTATTTCGACAATTGTGTAACGCAGACGGCATGAATCGGCAGTATCTTTGTGTTGGAATAACATAAAGATCATAAGCTATGAATTTCAGCCATTTTTTCACATCTCTGATTGCAATAGTCAATGAGATGTCACCTTATATTATATTAGGCTTTATTATCGCAGGCTTCCTTCACGTTTTCATCAGGCCTGACACAATGGGGCGGCATCTTGCCGGCCGTGGAATAAAGCCTGTCATGAAAGCCGCGCTGCTCGGCATACCGTTGCCATTGTGCTCCTGCGGTGTTCTTCCTACAGCAGTCTCTTTACGCAGACAGGGTGCGTCAAAGGGCGCGACAACATCATTCCTTATAGCGACACCTCAGACCGGAGTCGACAGCATTGCAGCGACTTATTCGCTTCTGGGGTTGCCGTTTGCCATCCTTCGTCCAGTCGGAGCTTTGGCCGGTGCTCTTTTAGGTGGCGTCGCCGTAGGCAGGTTAGACAGTGACAGTCAATCCGGATCTAAAACCGCATGTCACTCAACTGCGGGCGGCCATGAGCATTCTGATGCAGGCTTTGTAAAAAAGATTATTGAGGCTGTCCGCTACGGACTTGTCGACATGGTAGGCAGTGTAGGCAAATGGCTGGTAATAGGTCTGATTGTCGCAGCTTTGATCACCGTGCTTGTGCCGGATGAACTGTTCTTGGGGCTCAGTCAGTATCCTTTGCTTGCCATGCTGGTCATGGTTGTGGTGTCAGTGCCAATGTATATATGTGCCACCGGCTCAATTCCCATCGCTTTGTCTCTTATAGCCAAAGGTCTGACACCCGGAGTCGGTTTTGTGCTTCTGATGGCCGGGCCGGCAGCCAATTTCGCATCCATGATAATTCTGTCAAAGACAATCGGGCGTAAAAGCACATATATATATGTCGGCTCGGTGGTTTTAACAGCCATTCTTTTCGGACTTGCGATTGATTATCTGCTTCCACGCGAGTGGTTCATGCCTTCTGTGTCGCATCTGTCACCTCATTGCCACCATACTTTCGGAATATTTGAAAGCATGTGTAGCCTGTTGCTGTTGTGTCTGCTCGTTTATTCAGGAATCAGACAGCACAATTGCAAAATAGACCATCAGCATAATCTTAACACAAATGCAAGTAATATGAAACAGGTTTATATCATTGAAGGAATGTCTTGCAGTCACTGTCAGGCATCTGTAAAGAAAGCTATCTTAAATCTTAAGGGCGTTCAGTCTGTAACCGTGGATCTCGGTTCGGGAGAGGCAGTGGTTGAAGGCGATGTTGACGCCAACACTGTCCGCGAGGCGATCTATGAGGCCGGATTTTCGGTTAAAGAGTAAACTGCCGGACTGAAAAAGCAATTCGCGGGTGCCTGATATTTGACCGGGCATCCGCGAATTTGTCTGTAAAATAGTTTCTTGTCATCGGCTTCGGATTACAGCCGGGAATTTGTCCGTCGGATATCAATCTTCTTCGGAAAGTCTGTTGCGGTCAATGGATGCGGCAATCTGCTTGTTGGCCTTTACGCCTAACTTTTGAAGATTCTGCGCCCTGGTGACAAGGTTTCCTGTTCCGCAGCTTAATTTTGTCATAGCATCGTCAAAAGCCTTTCTGGTTGATCCGAGGGCTTTTTCTATTTTCTCCATGTCTTTGGTGAAATCCGCGAATTTGTCGTACATCTTGCCTGCCTCCTCAGCGATGGTGATGGCATTGCGCGTATGGCGGTCGCGACTCCATAACTGCGCTATGAGTTTCAGGCCGGAAACAAGATGTGTCGGTGATACGATCAGCACATTTTTGTCATAAGCTTCCTGCCAGAGTGTAGGTTCAAGACGCATGGCGGCGATATAGGCCGGTTCCGTGGGAATGAACATCATGACGAAGTCGAGTTTTGCATCACCCACATAATCCTGATAACGTTTTCTGGCGAGTTCGTCAATATGTTTCCGTACGGAACGTACATGCTTCACTGAGGCAATCTGCCGGCTTTCATCATCAGTGGCATTGGCATAGTCTACAAATGCGGTGAGCGATACTTTGGAATCAATCACTACAAAGCGTTTGTCTGGATAACGGACAACAACGTCCGGACGCAGTAGCGTACCGTCTTCATTCCGCAGAGTGTTCCCGGTCTCATCAGTACTTGCCTGGATGAAATATTCGACATTTTTCTGCAATCCTGATTTTTCGAGTATGGATTCGAGCACCATTTCACCCCAGTCACCTTGCACTTTGCTGTCACCGCGAAGGGCTTCTGACAGTTCCTGAGCCTGTCGGGAGATAGACTGGTTGAGACTTACCAGATCTTTTATGCGTTCAGAAAGTGAAAAGCGCTCACGGGCTTCATTGTTGTATGTCTCTGTGACTGTCTTGCGGAATTCTTCAATGTTGGAGTGAAGAGGCTGGAGAATTTCACGCAGTTTCTCCTCATTCTGCGTTTTCAGATCTGTGGTATTCTGTCTGAGAATGTCGTTGGCGAGATTTTTAAATCTGTTTTCAAAAATCTGTTCCTGCTCGGCCCTGTTTTTTTCGGTTTCAGCTTTTTCTGCCAGCAGCATTTCTATACGAGCGCTCAAGGCCGAATTCTCTTCCTTGACAACGGTTGTTTTGGCGACGGCTTCGTCAAGCCTGCACATGAGCCCCTCATTTGCTGCTTTAAGATCTGTCAGTGTGGTGTTAAGAGACTCAATCCGGGATGAAGACTCGATTTTAATTTTCTCACACTCCAGTCTTAAGGCCATGTTTCCCTGCTCGCACATTCTGGATTCCTGCTCTAAACGGCGAGAAACAAGCGCAAAATAGACTGCGGCTCCACCAGCGATGAAGACCAGCAATACAAGAATTATGATTGTCATGATTTCAGTTCAACACTAAATTCCCAAGAGCGCGGTTCGATGTTGATGCAAACGAATAAGCCCGCGCAAACTGACGGATTTTTGCAAGAGTCTCGTTTTTTGGACAAGGGGGAGATTTCTGCTGAGAAGATGAGATTAGAGTAACGGTTGGAGGAGTAGAATTTTTATCCATAGGCATGTACCTTTTGTGATCGTGCAATATTGAAGTGAGTTATTAGTCCAACGCTTTTGCGGGACTATTTATTGTTGACCGGACCTAATAATTCATGATTGTCAGATACGGATTGAATATTTTTTTGCATGAGGCTTGGAGTATTCACAAATTTCACTACCTTTGCTGTGACCACATTTCTGAGGTCGCTAATATACATGAATCACTATTTATGGATCTTGTCGTAATCAATGAATCCGAGCCTCGATGCCTTGCCTTTTATCTGGCTGAAGAGGAATATCTTGCAAGAAAATATCCTGACAGAGATTTCTTTTTTGCATGGCAGGTGAAGCCCACCGTTATCATAGGGCGCAACCAGCAGATGGCAAAAGAAGTCAATGTTGACTTCTGCCGGAATGCCGGAGTAGAAATTGTCCGCCGCAAAAGCGGTGGGGGTGCTGTAGTCGCCGATATGAATAACATAATGTTTTCGTATATCACATCGTCAGACGATGTTTGTGGCACCTTCGGGAAATACACTTCTATGGTTGTGGCCTCTCTCAGGATGCTGGGTCTTGACGCGTCAGACAACAGCCGCAATGACATACTTATCGGTGACCAGAAAGTGTCCGGAAATTCATATTATCATATTCCCGGCAGAAGCATAGTGCATGGCACGATGCTGTATGACTATGATCCGGTTCTCATGGGAAATGCTCTTACTCCGTCTCACAAGAAACTGTCGTCTCATGGGGTGAAATCAACACGTAGCCGTGTGACTACCATAAAAGAGAAGTTGCCCGGACTTTCAATCTCAGATTTCCTTGATCATATATTGCGTACAGTTCCAATGGGTGGAAATGTGCTGACTCTTACCGCAGATGATCTGAAAGAGATTGAAAAAATAGAGCAGGAATATTATGCCGAATCATGGCTGAGAGGCAAAAATCCCAAAGGATCGCTTCAGGTAAGTGAACGTATTGACGGAGTGGGAGAAATATGCATTGACCTTTCTGTTTCTCACGGCCTGATTTCTGATTTCGAAATGACCGGAGATTATCTTGAGAACACCGATGCATCAACGGTATTGAAAAATCTGCTTGTCGGGTGCCCGTTCGATCGGGAGGCGGTTTTAAAATTGCTTGACACAATCGAAATCCGGGATATTATTCCCGCATTGACATCCAGACAGATTGTTAACCTTATATTCTGAAAAACCTAATCAAAACATTGTTTAAAATGGAAGATCTTAAAAAGACATGTCTACATGACCGGCATGTTGCTCTCGGAGCACAAATGAGTCCTTTCGGCGGATTCGACATGCCGATCCAGTATAAAGGGATTATCGAAGAGCACAACGCCGTGCGAGAAGCGTGTGGAGTGTTTGATGTCTCCCATATGGGCGAAGTGTTTGTCACAGGTCTGCAAGCCGAAAAATTTGTCAATTATATTTTTACAAATGATGTGGCCGGGCTGCCTGACGGCGGCATATTATATGGCATGATGATGAATCATGACGGTGGTGTTGTCGATGATCTGCTCGTGTATAAGCGTGGAGAGAATAATTTCCTGCTGGTGATCAATGCTTCAAACATTGACAAGGATGTTGATTGGATCAAATTGCAGTCCGCCTCATTTGATGTTACAGTTGACAATGTCAGCGAAAATTATGGCGAACTTGCAGTACAGGGGCCGGATGCGGAATCTGTAATGGAAGAAGTGCTCGGCATTCACTGTAAGGAACTTGTGTTCTATACCTTTCTTGAATCGGAATATGACGGCAAACATATGATTGTGAGCCGCACCGGTTATACCGGTGAAGACGGATTTGAGATCTATGCCGATCATGACACGATTGTCAGACTGTGGGATATTCTCATGGAGTCCGGTAAGGCGGCACCTTGCGGGCTTGGCTGTCGTGATACCCTGCGCTTTGAAGTCGGTTTGCCTCTTTACGGTGATGAACTGGCTGATGACATAACTCCGGTCGAAGCCTGTCTTTCTATGTTTGTAAAGCTCGACAAGCCCGAATTCATAGGTCGTGATGTGGTAGCCCGTCAGAAAGCTGAAGGTGCTCCGCGTAAGCTGGTCGGACTGGAGATTCTTGACCGTGCTATTGCCCGCCACGGGTGCGAGGTGCTCAATGACAAAGACGATGTCATAGGCTATGTTACCACCGGTTACCGCGGCATTTCCGTGGATAAGAGCATTGCGGCAGCCCTAATAGCCACCCCGTATGCTGTTAAAGACAGTGAACTTAAAGTGCGTGTGCGCCGCAAGACATTCCCAGCTCGCGTGACAGCAAAGAAGTTCTATAAAAAATCATACAAGAAATAATTAATAACTATTCTTAATAATCACATATTCTAAAACAACCACAATCATGAGCAAGACATATTATTCTCCCACACACGAATATATTACAGTTGACGGCAATATTGGCTATATCGGCATCAGCGACTACGCGCAGCATGCGCTTGGCAATGTAGTTTATGTCGATATGCCCGACGAGGGTGACGAGATTGAAGCCGGAGAAGATTTCGGAGCTGTTGAAAGTGTCAAGGCTGCCAGTGACCTTATTGCTCCTGTCAGCGGCGAAGTACTTGAAGCAAATGAAAGACTTGCCGACAATCCACGTCTGATCAACGAAGATGCGATGGCCAACTGGATTATCAAAGTTGAACTTACCGATTTGTCACAGTTGGATAGCCTGATGGACGAAGAGGCATACAAAGCTCACTGCGAAGCTGAAAAATAAAACTATGGGACACCGATATTTTCCACATACATCAGCTGACATCGCCGAAATGCTCAAGCGTTGCGGCATGGAGGGTCTGGAAGATCTATACAGCGATGTGCCTGATTCGCTTAAGCTGAAGCGTGGTTATGATCTGAAACCTCAGATGAGCGAAAAAGAGGTGCGTGACTTTTTTGAAGGACTGGCCATTAAAAACCAGCCTTTGACCTGCTTCGCAGGAGCCGGATTCTACGACCACTATTCTCCCGCTGTGATTCAATCGATCCTCTCTCGGTCGGAATTCCTGACTGCCTATACTCCATATCAGCCGGAAATCTCACAGGGCACGTTGCAATATATTTTCGAATATCAGTCAATGATGACCCAACTGACCGGCATGGAGGTATCGAACGCATCAATGTATGACGGCACTACTGCAGTCGCCGAGGCTATGCTTATGGCGGTGGCTCATGCCCGCAAACGGAACCGGGTACTTGTTTCGGCTACAGTCAACCCGATATATCGCGAGGTGATCGATACTTATGCGCATTATCATGGCGTGACTGTCGATACAATTCCGGAAAAAGATGGCGTGACTGATATTGCCGTCATGGAGGAGATGCTGAATGCTGGAGATGTAGCCGGAGTGATCGTAGCCACACCGAATTACTATGGTATTCTGGAAGACTATACCGGATTTGCCGATAAGGTCCATGCAGCCAAGGCTCTTCTGATAATGACTGCTCCGGCTTCTGTCTTGGGCGTGATCCGTACACCCAGAGAATGGGGTGCTGACATTGCGGCCGGCGAGGCCCAGTCATTAGGCATGCCGTTGAATTTCGGAGGCCCGTATTTAGGATACATGTGTTGTTCTAAAGCTCTCATCCGCAAACTGCCGGGTCGAATAGTAGGAGCGACGACTGATGCCGACGGAAGGCGGGTATTTGTGCTTACACTCCAGGCTCGCGAGCAGCATATCAGACGCGATAAGGCAACTTCCAACATCTGCTCCAATCAGGGATTGATGGCTCTTTATGCCGCAGTCTACCTGTCACTGATGGGCGCTAAAGGGCTGCGTGAGGTAAATGAAATTTCAGCCGCAGGCGCTCACTATCTTGCAAAGAAGCTTGTTGAAACCGGAGCGTTTGAACTGAAGTATCCAGACAAACCGTTCCTCAATGAATTTACGGTTAAATTCAAAGGGGAGGTCAAATTGATTGATTTTATGGAGGTTTGCACTTCATGTGGCTGTCTGCCTGGCGTGATGCTTGCTGATGATGAACTTCTGGTATGCGTAACTGAGACACGTACCCGTGAAGAGATCGACCGCTATATCTGGCGCGCCGAGACGTTCTCAAAAGCGACTCTGCCTTCATTTGCTGAAAATAGGAATATAAATGACTGAAATGACGTTCCACTGCTATGAATAAAAAATATTACGGCAAGCTTATTTTTGAGCTCTCTCGTCCGGGACGTCAGGGCTATTATCTGTCAAAAAACGGATGTGACGATGCTTTAGCCTCTCTGCCGGCGAATCTTCTTAGAGAAAACGCGCCTGAACTTCCTGAAGTAGACGAACCGAGTGTTGTCAGACATTACAACAACATGTCGACCAACAACTTTGGTGTCGACACCGGTTTTTATCCGCTTGGATCATGCACTATGAAGTATAATCCAAAGATCAATGAGGAGATGGCATCACTGCCCGCATTCAGTGCTCTTCATCCTTTCCAGCCGTCGGCTACCGTTCAGGGTGCGCTTGAAGCTTATTATGAACTCCAGAAGATGTTGAGTGAAATTGGCGGCATGGCTGAATTTACATTGAATCCCTATGCCGGCGCTCACGGTGAACTCACCGGTCTGATGGTTATCCGTGCCTATCATGAAAGCCGCGGAGATCTGAAAAGGACTAAAGTGATTGTGCCTGATTCGGCTCATGGCACCAATCCGGCATCAGCGGCTGTAGCCGGCCTGAAAGTTGTAGAAGTCAAAAGCCTTGCAGACGGCACGGTTGATGTCGATGCTCTGCACGCTCTTCTTGACGATACTGTGGCCGCTGTTATGATGACCAATCCGAATACAGTTGGCATTTTCGAACATAATATTCCGGAGATTGCAAAGATTGTGCATGAATGTGGCGCTCTGTTGTATTATGACGGAGCCAACCTCAACCCATTGCTTGGAGTGGCCCGCCCAGGAGATATGGGCTTTGATGTTATGCACATAAATCTCCACAAAACATTCTCAACTCCCCACGGAGGCGGTGGCCCAGGCGCAGGGCCTGTCGGCGTAAGAGCCGGCCTGGAACAGTTCCTCCCGAATCCGCGTGTGGTCAGACGTCAGCCTGGAGGAGATGCGCTGTTCGAACTTGATTTCGGAACAGAGAAGGGTCCGCATGCGCTTGGCCGCATTTCGGCTTGGCTCGGCAATTTTGCTGTAGAGCTCAGGGCTTTGGCATATATACTTTCACTGGGAGCCGATGGGCTGAAAATGGCAGGCCCGCTTGCGACACTCAATGCAAACTACGTCAAGGAATGCCTGCGAGATCTGTATCTGCTGCCGATCGACCGTGTCTGCAAACACGAATTCGTGTTTGACGGGTTGGCCGACAAATCGACAGGAGTGACTACTCTTAATGTCGCCAAGCGCTTACTCGATTATGGCTTCCATGCTCCGACAATCTATTTCCCGCTGCTCTACCATGAATCACTTATGATCGAGCCGACAGAGACCGAAAGCAAAGAGACGCTGGATGAATTTGTCGGTGTGATGCGGGAGATAGCCCGTGAAGCAGCAGAAGATCCTGAAACGGTTAAAGCGGCACCGTTGGAAACCCCGATTCGCAAACCGGATGACACGGCTGCGGCTCTGAATCCGGTAGTGACTTATGCTGAACTCTGACTGCGCTATGGAAAATTTTGATTTGATCGTAATAGGGGCAGGCCCCGGCGGCTATGAAGCAGCCGCCGAGGCAGCCGCCCTTGGCCGTAGGGTAGCAGTGATTGAGCGAGACGAGCTTGGAGGAACTTGCCTTAACCGCGGTTGTATCCCGACGAAGGCCCTGTGTCGTTCGGCCGAAGTAGCCATGACAGTAGGCAATTCATCAGAATTCGGCATATCAGCCGGAGAGCCGGTGATTGATCTGCCACGCATCATGGCTCGCAAAGACGAGATCCTTGCCGGTCTCAGAGAAAGTGTAGGGATGGTGCTTAATGATGTAACGGTGATCCGTGGAGAAGCGAAATTCATATGCGCCTCGACTGTAGAGGTGAATGGAGAATGCTATACCGCCCATGAGATTATTGTAGCTACCGGTTCACGTCCGGTAATGCTTGATATCCCAGGCAAAGAACTCGCTTTGTCAAGTGACGAAATTTTGTCCATCCAGACACTCCCGTCAAGCCTTATTATAATAGGTGGAGGAGTCATAGGGATGGAATTCGCTTCAATATTTTCAGCATTTGGTGTCAAAGTGACGGTGCTGGAATATTGCAAGGAAATATTACCTCCGTTTGATGTCGAGATAGCCAAACGCCTAAGGACATCTCTTAAGCGAAGAGGAATTGAGATTGTGACCTCCGCACAGGTTACGGCTATCAATCCGGGCCTGACAGTGGAATACGAAGTCAAAGGCAAATCAAAGACTGCTGAAGCTGAACAGGTATTGATGGCCGTAGGCCGTAGACCTGTTGTGCCCGAAGGCCTTGATGGAATAGGTGTCAGATTCGAACGTGGCGCAATAGCTGTTGATGACAATATGAAAGTGTTGTTTGACGGATCGGCACCTGAAAATGTGACACTCTATGCCATCGGTGATGTCAACGGCCGCTGCATGCTCGCCCATGCTGCATATATGCACGGACTTGTCGCTTTGGGGAAGGCGAAACTGACCGATATAATACCTGCGGCAGTATTTACCTGGCCTGAATGTGCGATGGTAGGACTCACTGAAGAACAGTGTGCCGCCGCCGGTCGTCAGATTAAGATCGGCAAGGCAATGTTCCGGTCAAACGGCAAGGCATTGGCTATGGGTGAGCCGGACGGACTGGTTAAAATAATTGCAGACTCAGAAACTGACGAACTTCTTGGCTGTCATATCTGTGGAGCGCACGCCGCCGATCTGGTGCAGGAAGTCGCTACTGCAATGACTGCCGGACTAAAAGCCTCGGCGATCTCTACAGCCGTGCATGCACATCCGACTCTGACTGAAGTGGTCAAAGCCGCAGTGCCAAAATAAAAATCTATGGTTAATCAATAATTGTCACTCTTGATCCGGGGGGAAGAGTTTATCCTCCCGGTCAAGATGATAATCTTTTGACAGGAGGGCAAGGAAACGGCTTATCTGAGTTATGGCCTGGCGGGTCTCGGCAGTCACTTCTTTGCTTTGGAGCCTGAGCATAAGCATTCCGTAAAGAGCATTGAAACAAGTCTCAATTTCTCCGGTCGGTTTTTCGCCGGATTTGGCTCTCAGTTCAACGATGTATGGAAGTGTTTTGTAGAATTCAGCCGTATATTCCGGGAAACGAGGATCTTTCAGAAGGGCGAGATGAAGGTCGGTCAGCTGTATGATCACATTCTTGTTGAGCTGAAGATGTCCGCTTTTCTCAACATTCTCACGGCGCATCATGTCAATCAGCGACTCATACCATTCAATCATTTCTTTCTTTTGGGCCGGGTCAAGCTGAAACTTGTCAATGACATTTTTTTCGATCTTCTCAATGTCAAGGCCATTGGCACGGATAATATCTTCGATCTGCCACATATACAACAGATATTCCGCTATGTTTTCTTTATGTTTCTGAGATGCGATATACATACTGATGATTATTTGTGTCTGCAAAATTAACACATTACGGCCTAATTTGTCATGCCCCGGAAATAATATTTTGTAAATTTGCACCTCGAACAATTACAAATCCGACAGGCAGACAATGATTACTACCGACAAACTCTCATGTAATATCTTAGCGGATCTTTTTGTGGCTCATGGCATTAAGGATGTGGTGCTTTCTCCCGGAAGCCGTAATTCGCCTTTAATTGTCGCCATTGTCCGCAGAAACGAGTTGAGACATCACGTAGTCATTGACGAGCGCTCGGCTGCGTTCATAGCCTTGGGAATGGCAATCGAGAGCGGATGTCCGGTAGCCTTGGTGTGTACAAGCGGGACAGCCTTGCTGAATTATGCACCAGCGGTGGCCGAAGCCTTCTACAGAGGAGTGCCGCTAATCGTTATTTCAGCAGACAGGCCGGAAGAATGGATTGACCAGGATGATTCGCAGACTTTGTGGCAGCAAAACGCTCTTGCTCCCTATGTCAAACGCAGTTGCGATCTTGGCGCCCATCTTGAATTTGAGAACGGCGAATGGGTGTGTAACCGTCTGATCAATGATGCGCTGATCGAGGCAGTCAGCGGGCGCAAAGGACCGGTGCATATTAATGTCAGACTTGATGCGCCACTGAACAGGACGGCCGAATTCAAGGCTGGAGATAGCCGTGTGATCCGTCAGCTTACTCCGCCATTCGAACTGGCGACTCCGGAGGCACGCAGGCTGGGGGAGAAGCTTGCCTCTCCGAAAAGAGTGTTGATCATTATCGGTTTCCATCAACCGGACGAACGCCTCAACCGGGCTTTGATGAAACTTTCCGCGTTGCCGAATGTTGTTGTGATGACTGAGTCGATAGCCAATCTCCATTCACCATCGTTCATCTCCAGGATAGACATGACGCTGAGAATTTTGTCGGCTAACGATTGGAAAAAACTTCAGCCGGACGTGGTGATAACGGCTGGAGGTGCACTCGTGTCACGACATGTCAAAGAGTGGATCCGCTCAATGGACAAAGGAGTGGAACACTGGCACGTTGGTCTGTCACACGTCACCGTTGACTGTTTCAAGCATCTTTCATTGCGCATAGAGATGGAAGCTGCCGTTTTTCTGCGCCAATTAGCATCTGCATTGCAGATTTACAAAACTCCGTGCGACTATTCTTCCGAATGGCATGAAATCTACAGACAGGCAACAGCTTCTCACAATGAATATGTAAGAAATGCCCCCTGGTGTGATCTATCGGCGTTCTCGCATATAGTATCCCACATCCCTCGTCATTGGAATCTTCATCTTTCAAACGGCACGGCGGTCCGCTATGCACAACTGATGGATTGTTCGCGTCTGCATCGGAGTGAATGCAACCGTGGGGTGAGCGGGATAGACGGATGTACATCCACGGCGCTCGGAGCCTCAGTGATCTACCGTGGGGTGACTCTGCTGATCAGCGGTGATATGAGTTTCCAATACGATATCGCCGCTCTGTCATCGTTTTTGATCTCTCCGAAATTCAAGATGATTGTATTGTGCAATGGCGGCGGCGGTATATTCCGGTTCATTTCCTCAACCTCAGATTTGCCGGAGATGGAAGAATTTCTGGCTGTCGGAACGCGCTTGCCGCTGAAAGACCTTGCTGCTGGATATGGCTTTGCTTTTTTTGATGCCTCTTCGTCAACAGAACTGGAGAAGGCGCTCGCTGCATTTGTAGCGGAAAATAGGAAGCCGGCCCTTCTGGCAGTCAATACCCCGCCGGAACTTTCCGCCAATGTTCTCAAACAATATTTTGAGCGGCCTTAAGCGCATCTGGTTTTCCGATATCAATCCAATTATAGGACTCATCGGGCATAAAGCCGCAAATCCTGAGATCTTTGCATAATGATGTGTAGAATGGTGTGATCGAGAATTTTGGGTCATTACTGAATTTTGCCAGAAACGGGAATACCGAAGGATTGACAATATGGACTCCACCGAAGGCGAGATTCCGGCATCCGGCAATTTCTTCCGAATTCCACGGACTTCGGATTTCACCGGACCTGATGTCTGTCCATCCTTTCATCTGCATGGAATTATCGAAAAGCAGATAACGGGATGTCTGTCTGTCAGCCACAAGCAAAGTCACATCTGCCTGAGAAGACTGATGATGGGCTATCATTTCCTTAAGATTGAAATCAGTCAGTATATCGGCGTTATGAAGCAGTATCTGGCTATCTGTTCCAAGCAGACCCTTGGCTTTAAGCAAGCCTCCGCCGGTATCAAGAAGAGCATCGCGTTCGTCGCTGACGGATATGTCAAGTCCGAAATTGTCATTGCTCTTAAGGTAATCAATTATCTTGTCGGCATAATGATGAACGTTGACAACGATCTGTCTGATGTCTGAGTCCTTGAGTTTCAGGATAACTCTTTTCAGCATAGGCTCGCCTCCGACCTCAACAAGCGCTTTCGGCATTGTCTGCGTGATCGTGCCAAGACGTGTACCAAGCCCGGCTGCAAAAATGAAGGCTTTCATAATGTGCAATCTATATTTTGCTCACGGTGTGTGAGGCGGACGTTGACATGCGGGAATTTTGTCTTTATATGTTCAGCCATATGCTGGGCTCCATAGACACTACGGTGCTGGCCGCCGGTACAGCCGAAATTTACCGCCAGAGAGGTGAACCCGCGACGGTCGTAACATTCCACTGACGGATCCACCAAGCCATAACAGTTTTCCATGAATGTCTGTATTTCACCCTTTGATTCAAGAAAGTCAATCACCGGTTTCTCAAGACCCGTTCTGCTCTTATACTCCTCATATCTGCCCGGATTTTCCATGCCGCGGCAATCAAACACGAATCCACCTCCGTTGCCGGAATAATCTTTCGGGATGCCTTTTTTATAGGAAAAGCTGCTTACATGGACTGTCAGTAAGCTCGGACGAACCTCCTCCGTAATCGAATCGATTGACTCTTGTTCAAGCATGGCGGCCAATATCTCAGTCAGGTAAGGATAGGAGTCATTCCCTGTTGCAAGTAGATTCTGAAGATTGGCCAGTGCAAGCGGGATGCTTTTCAGAAAATGAGGCTTGCGTTCGAATTTTCCACGAAAGCCGTAAGCACCAAGCACCTGCAGGTTGCGCAGCAGTTCATATTCGTGAAGACGCTCCCGGAAAAGTCCGCTGTCAATTCCGCTCACATAGCGTGATGCGGATTGGAGGTATGTCTCAATCAGCTCTTCCTTGACTTCGGGAGTGAATGCCGCACGGGCCTGAGAGATGAAAGAGACAAGATCATACTCTACAGGTCCTTTCCGGCCGCCCTGGAAGTCGATGAAGTACGGAGCTCCGTCTTTGATCATGACGTTGCGGCTTTGGAAGTCGCGATACATGAATGTCGGCTTCCCTGAATGGGCCAGACGTGTTGCCATCAGTCTGAACTCTGATTCAAGGCGTCTTTCATCGTAAGGCACACCGGTTGTGTTCAGGAAACAATATTTGAAGTAGTTCAGATCCCACAGGATGGCCTGACTGTCAAATGCCGCTACCGGATAACAATTGTTGAAATCCATTCCTTCAGCCCCTTTGTATTGGAAATCCGGCAATATGGCAATTGTTTGCTTTAATAAGGGTATATCTTCGCGCATTTCAAATAGGGAACTGTCACCAAGATCCTCCTGGATATAACACAGTCTGTCATCTGACACTGCAATGACCTTTGGTACCGGCAGCCCTTTTGTGGAGAAGTGGGCGGACAGATATATGAACGCATTGTTTTCAATGGCAGATGTTCCAATGACTCCAACAACAGTACGTGGGCCGGAGATGCGGAAATACTGGCGGTTGCTGCCGGCTTTGGTAAGAGGACGGATTTTGTAATGGTCTACACCGAATGTCTGTGCATATAATGTTGAGAGCATATTTTAACTCTTGTTTTTAAACAACTTCTAAACAATTTCTGAGATTTTGACTCCTGGATAGGAGACCGTTCCCAAATTCGATATTAAGCAACTGCGATGAGTGGCTTATCAGCTGCAAAATTAGTCAAAATATCCAATTTGCTCTTTCATTCGGCTGCCCTTTTGCGTATATTTATAAAAATACCTAACTTTGAAAATATTTTGATAATTCAATATGTCAGTTCTCACAAATAATCTCAGCCGTCAGATCAAATCACTTGATGAGCGGAAACACCGTCGGCGCGAGCAGGCCTTCAAAGCAGAAGGTTCCAAATGCGTACTCGACACACTTCCGTTTTTTAACGTGCGTCATCTGTTTGCTACCAAAGACTGGCTGGCTGCAAACAGGCGTGACTGCAGAGAGCTTTCTGGTTCGGTTATAGTAGAATGTGCCGGATCAGAAATTGCAAAAATGTCAAGCCTTGTCACTCCGACAGAGGTAATTGCGGTTTATGATATTCCAGAGTCGCATCTGGGGAATGGAATCGCGCAGAAAAATCTTGTCCTTGCTCTTGACGGCATACAGGATCCCGGAAATCTCGGTACTATCATACGTGTTTCCGACTGGTTCGGCATACGCGACATATTATGCGGGACAGGGACTGTTGACTGTTACAGTCCGAAAGTGATACAGGCTACAATGGGGTCGATATCAAGGGTCAGACTTCATTATGGCGATCTCACTGAAATGATCGTGGCAAGTGGCGCTATGCGTGTATATGGCACATTTCTGAACGGTGACAGCATCAGCGATGCCAAGCTGACAGATACAGGAGTCATTGTCATAGGGAATGAAGGCAACGGAATTTCGGCTGAGGTGGAAAAATCTGTTACAGACCGCCTGTTGATACCATCATATCCGGAAGGCGAGCCGACAGGAGAATCTCTGAATGCGGCTATAGCCACAGCCATCACTCTGGCTAAGTTTAGAGGAATTTGAAAATCTGACACTAAAACATCAGGGGCTTGTCACTGGCCTCTTAAGCAATAGTTTATAATTGATGAAAGGTAATAAGACAGCGTGGTTCTGCACAAGTTGTGGCGCCGAATCGTCAAAATGGCAGGGAAAATGTCCGGCTTGCGGCGAATGGAACACTATGGTAGAGGAGCGGATAGTGTCAGATGACAAAAAATCGCGATCACTCACTCCTGTCAGGCTGAAACAGACAAGAACAAAGCCTCAGCTGATTCATGAGATAGAAACCAGCGATGAGGCCCGCATCAAAATGCCGAGTGGAGAGCTTAACCGTGTTCTCGGCGGCGGTCTGGTGCCCGGAAGCCTCGTGCTTATAGGTGGAGAGCCGGGAATAGGGAAATCCACGCTTGTACTTCAGAACATACTTTCGATACGCTCCAGAAAAGTCTTATATATTTCCGGTGAGGAAAGTGCAAAACAGTTAAAAATGCGGGCAGACCGTATAGGCCGTCCGAATGACAATGTATATATAGTCTGTGAGACTTCTCTTGAGAATATAAAGGATCACATTGAAGATGTTGATCCAGGACTTGTGGTGGTCGATTCGATACAAACAATAGCCTCTGACGCTATAGAGTCAGTAGCCGGAAGTGTCTCTCAGGTAAGGGAATGTGCCGCCCAACTGCTGAAATACGCAAAAGAAACTTCCGTTCCGGTATTGCTGATAGGGCATATAACCAAGGAAGGCAGCATTGCAGGCCCGAAAGTGCTTGAGCACATTGTCGATGCTGTGCTACAGTTCGAAGGAGACCGCCAGAATATATACCGAATTCTGAGGTCCATTAAAAACCGTTTCGGATCTACAGCCGAGTTAGGCGTCTATGAGATGTGTCAGCGAGGACTCAGAGAAGTATCCAACCCCTCGGAAATGTTCCTTTCGCAGAATGACGAGGAACTCTCCGGAATATCTATCGGGGTGACGATGGAAGGTGTCAGAGCATTTCTTATCGAGGTGCAGGCATTGGTCAGTACTGCGGCCTACGGCACTCCGCAGCGCTCGGTGACAGGCTTCGACTCCAAACGCATGAATATGCTCTTGGCTGTGCTTGAAAAACGGGTCGGGTTCAAGCTTGCGGCAAAGGATGTCTTTCTCAATATTGCAGGTGGTCTGAAAGTCAACGATCCATCGCTGGATCTCGCTGTCATCTGTGCGATTCTTTCTTCCAATGTAGATATAACCATCCCGAACCGTATCTGTATGGCTGGCGAAGTCGGGCTGTCCGGAGAAGTTCGTCCGGTCAGCCGCATCGAACAGCGAATACGCGAAGCTGAAAAACTTGGGATGGAAACGATTATAATTCCACGCAATAATCTCAAAGGCATCGACACTTCAGGACTTGGCATCAGGATTGTTGAAGTGGCAAAGGTAGAGGAGGCTTTCAGAACTCTCTTTGCATAAACAAATCAAGAAAGAGCATGTTATGCTATTAAAGCGTTACAACTATATCCATATGAAAATGACAAATTTAAGATGTATATTTTTTAGTTTATCCGCTGTTGCCGGTGCTTCATTTGTTTCAGCCCAGACGGTGGAGCATATCAAATATGGAGATTTCTCCAACTGGGTTACCCGCCACATACACGAATCGGCTGTGATAGGCGGACATGACAAGACTATATATGAGATAGGCCCGACACAGACAATCGAGGGCAACAAACCCTATTCAAATCTTGGCGGCTCGCCGTGGGCCACGAGCAATGTCTATGCTAAAGTGTCAGGCGTTGTCAAAACTTCTAATGCGGTTTATCCTGCGGATCGTTCGGCTAAAAACAAATGCGCGAAACTCTGCACTCAGATCGAGAAAGTGAAAGTGCTCGGTCTGATCAACATGGATGTTATGGTTGCCGGCTCGATGTTTCTTGGTAAAATGTTTGAACCGGTTACATCAACAAAAAATCCATATTCGAAAATGGAAATGGGCATACCGTTTTCCAAACAGCCTAAATCACTGGTCTTTGACTATAAAGTAGACATGCCGAATGTCAACTATCGTGTAAAGTCTACAGGATTCAGCTCAAAAAAGCAACTTCCGGGACATGACAATGCCGTGGTATTTGTGTTTCTTCAGCGCCGTTGGGAAGATTCAGACGGCAATATCCATGCAAAACGGGTGGCAACAGGAGGAGAACATTTCTCAAAGACTGCTTCCTGGACAAACGGGCATCGTCTTCAGCTGACCTATGGAGATTTAAGTTCAAAAGGTCCCGTGCCTGATTATCTGCAACTGCGTAGCGGTGATGACCGTTACTATGCACGTAACTCAAAGGGTAAAATGGTCCCGGTCACTGAAGAAGGATGGGATTCCGCCAATGCGACCCCGACGCATATCATAGTCATGTTTTCTGCCGGTAGCGGAGAACCCTATGTCGGCACTGAGGGGCTGACATTATATGTGGATAATGTCGGTTTTGGATATTGAGCATCGATATGTTCCGGTTTAAAGAATTTTCGATCGATGATTCTGAATGTGCGATGAAAGTCGGCACTGACGGAGTGCTTCTTGGAAGCTGGGCTGATGTCGAAGGCGCAATGAATATCGTTGACGCCGGATGTGGCTCCGGTCTGATCTCCCTGATGATGGCCCAGCGCGCTCCACAAGCGAGAATCTATGGAGTGGATATTGACAGAGATGCTGTTAAGTGCTGCCAGTCCAACGTGGATTCTTCACAGTGGAAAAATAGGATCGAAGTTTTTCAAAACGACATAACATCTTTTTTCCCTGACAAAGCCTCGTCACCGTTACTGATTGTGTCGAACCCCCCGTTTTTCAATGAACCATTGAGATCTCCTGATACTATCAGAGCGCTTGCAAGGCATGGAGAAGAATTCGGGATAGAATCGCTGCTAAGCCTTGGAGCACAGCATCTTGTGATGCCTGGAGACTCGATGGCTTTCATTTCGCCTTATGGCAGAAAAGATGAGATTGAATGGCTTCTTTCATGTAATCGCCTTGCATCCCGACGGATGACGTCAGTGTTTTCGAAAAGAGGCAAAAAGGCATTGCGAATCTTATGGCAGGTCATGCCGGAAAGATATATGAACACACGGTGTGTTACTGAAAATCTATATATCCGCAATGAGGACAATGAATATTCAACTGCTTATAAGCTTCTGACATATCCTTTTTATCTTGATAAATAAACTAAAATCGTTTTACATTATGCTGCCACAACTTCGGTTCAAACCGGCTGAACGTTTCCTGCTATTTTTCATCGTGCTTGCGGCCTGTGCCTTGGCTGGATCTCTGATAGTTGGGTTTGTGGTTCATAACGGGCCTACTACAAAAGCTCTAAGACTGGCCACTGTCATCCAGGACTGTATCATATTCATCCTCCCGTCTTTGATGACCGCAGTATTGATTTCCTCGTTGCCGGCAAATTTCCTGAAAATTGAGTCAGCACCTTCCATAAAGCTATTGATATTGGCCGTGACAGCTATGCTGGTTTCAATTCCGCTGATGAACTGGATCGTTATGATGAATGACAGTCTTGTGTTACCCGAAAGTCTTTCCGGATTAGAGAGTTGGATGCGGCTTCACGAAAATGAAGCCCGTGCCTCAGTGAAAATGCTTCTGGGTGATGGCTCTGTAAGTTCATTGATCATTGACTTGCTTATAGTCGGAATATTGGCAGGATTAAGCGAAGAAATTTTATTTAGAGGAACTTTGCAACAGTTATTTTTGTCATCAAGACTTAACATACATCTGTCGATCTGGATTACAGCGATCATATTCAGTGCCATCCATATGCAGTTTTTCGGTTTTGTTCCGCGACTATTGCTTGGAGCCTATTTCGGCTATCTGTTGTGGTGGAGCCGGTCTTTGTGGTTGCCGGTTATAATACATGCCTTTAACAACTCAATAGTGGTCTATTCCACATGGAAGTCCGGTGAAATCTCAGAGGGTGGGGGAGACAGCTCGATTGATCAATGGGGGCTTGATTCGCCGATGCTCATATTGGCTTCGGCAATATTGACCGTCTTCATTATATTCCGTTTGCATAGAGAGCAGAAGTCTGCGGTCATCCAGAGAGTTAAATAGTGCTAAATTAACTTCATCGAATTGATTGATGTCGAAATAAATATTAATTTTGACAATAAATAATTGTAGAAATTATCTTAACCTAACTTACTGAAATACTCCACTCGTCGGTAAATGGCTCTTATTCCCAATTGCCGACGAAAATTTTTGTAAGTTAAGTAATTCAAACAAACACAGATGGCAAGAAAGAAGAAAGATCTGCCGCTTTTAAGCGGTGTTGAAATACTGGATGTGGCGGCGGAAGGCAATTCCATCGCGCGGGTTGACGAAATGGTTGTGTTCATACCGTTCGGTGCTCCCGGAGATATCGCTGATGTGAAGATTGACCGTAAAAAGCGTAGTTATGCGGAGGGACATATCGAACGTCTGACACAGCCCTCTCCAATACGAGTCGAGGCAAAATGCGAACACTTCACTCTATGCGGAGGGTGCCGATGGCAGCATCTGCCATATGAATTCCAGCTCAAATGCAAGCAAAAGCAGGTTGAGGACGCTCTTCAGCGCATAGCCAAGATTCCATATCCGGAACTGACTCCTATTTTGGGATCAGAAGAAATCTGGGAATACCGGAATAAAATGGAGTACACATTCTCAAACAAAAAGTGGCTCACATTCGATCAATTGCGTTCAGGAGAGGAGTTCCCGGAGCGCCGGGCAGCAGGATTCCATATATCAGGCGCCTTCGACAAGGTATTGGATATAAACAAATGTCATCTGCAGGATGATCTCGGTAACCGGTTGAGACTTTTTGTCAAGAAATTTGGCATGGACAATGACTATTCCTTCTATGACCTAAGGGAGCAGCATGGCCTGTTACGTACGTTGATGATACGTATTGCATCTACCGGAGAAGTAATGGCTGTAATGGTATTCGGCGAAAACGATGAAGAAAAAATCGGGACATTGCTATCAGCTGTAGCCGCTGAGTTCCCGGAAATCACATCGCTGCTCTATGTCGTCAACACAAAAGTCAATGACACGATCTCAGATCAGGCCATTCACCTTTATCGCGGTAAGGAATATATTGAAGAGGAGATGGAGGGTCTTAGATTCAGAGTAGGCCCCAAGTCATTCTATCAGACAAATTCACGGCAGGCCTACAGGCTTTACAGCGTGGCCCGTGATTTCGCCAAACTGACCGGAAACGAGCTGGTCTATGACCTTTATACCGGAACCGGTACAATTGCCTGCTTTGTTGCCCGCAATGCCAGGCATGTAGTCGGTATCGAATATGTCCCTGAGGCCATTGACGATGCTAAAATAAATGCCGGCATCAACGGGTTGGACAATACGGAATTCTATGCCGGCGATATGAAAAATGTATTGACATCAGACTTCATAGCTGAACACGGACATCCTGATGTGATGATTGTCGATCCTCCAAGAGCCGGCATGCACGATGATGTGGTCAAAGTAATTTTGGAAGCCGAGCCAAAGCGGATAGTCTATGTCAGCTGCAATCCGGCTACCCAAGCCCGTGATCTGGCATTGCTCCATGAGAAGTATGATATTGAGGCAGTACAGCCGGTAGACATGTTCCCGCACACCCAGCATGTGGAGAATGTAGCCGCACTTACATTAAGGAATCAATGACGTATACAGTAAAAGAGCGCCCGCTGCATCACGCAGTGGAGCGCTCGAAATTATAATCATCAATTCTAATTATCGGTATTCGTTTTCTCAAACTCATCTTCTGAAAATCTGATCGGGCTCACGTTATGCCCGATTCTGGATTGTATATCAGGAGGTGATAACTGCCAATTGATTTGGAATAAGGGAAATAGCGGTAATTTTAAATTCAGAAAAGGATAAGAAATGGTTGTGTCTTCAAATGACTCAGCAGAAATGCATGTTTGGTTGTTGTTTCATGTATATGTATTTGAGAAGTCTTAATTCTGTTAACGTTCAGGAGTTATTTTTCGTTTTCGATGCAAATTTAATATGATAATAGCTCATATACAAGCAACTTAACAAAAGAGCATAGCATTTAACCAACACCGGGCTTAGAATGCGTGAAAATGATGTTTATTTGCTAAAAATAGTGTTAACAGGATTTGAATTTTGGATTTCTTGCATAATTGAAGCGATTTGTCTACCTTTGTCGTGGTTGATATATGGTTGTATTATTTTAAAATTTTCTGTCGGAACCAATGTCTTCAATCAAGACAAATATAATCCTTAATGGCCTTAATACTATTACCGGAATTGTTTTTCCTGTCATTACTTTTCCATATGCGGCAAGAGTGCTGCTGCCGGAAGGGATAGGGACTGTTAACTTTTTGAACTCAATAATATTATATATAATTCTATTTTCGACCCTCGGAATTCCGGCATATGCCGTCAGGGAAGTGGCAAAACACCGCGACAATAAGTCCTTACGAGATAAATTTGTGGTTGAAATTCTGTCGTTGAGCCTTATGCTGTGCATGTGCGCTTATGTGGCTGTATTCTTAATGGCGAGATTCATACCTCAGATTCATAGCAACCAGACGCTATTTTATATACTCAGTCTGTCGATATTTTTCACCTCCATCGGATCGGAATGGTTCTATCAGGGCATTGAAGATTTTAAATTTATAACCATACGTGCAATCGCTATCAGAACCTTGGCGGCATTGTCGCTGTTTGCCTTTGTCAGATCATCATCCGATCTGATAGCTTACGGTTTTGTTATGGTCGGTACAACTGTCGGCAACTATATCGCAAACTTTATTCATCTTAGAAAATATATATCAGTCAAAGACATCGAGTTTAAAGATTTGCAGATTATCAGCCATCTTCGCCCGGCGCTAAAAATCTTTGCTTTATATCTGATCACAAGCCTATACTTACTGCTGAACTCAGTCATGCTCGGATTCATTAGCGGAGACGAAGCTGTAGGCTTTTTTACTGCCGGAAATAAAATATCCAATATCTGTCTCACTCTGATCACATCATTGGGTACAGTGCTATTGCCGCGTTGCTCCCACCTTATAAAATCCGGTGATATGGAAAGTTTTTCATCGGTCATAAACAAGTCTCTCAATCTGACAATGACTCTCGCATTGCCGATTACTGTCGGGCTTATGCTGCTTGCCGGCCCAATAACTATGATATTCTGCGGGCCCGAATTTTCAGAGTCTATACCCGTGCTGTATATCTCAGCACCGATAATCGTATTTATCAGCCTTACCAACCTGATGGGAATTCAGATACTTTATCCGATGGATAAAGTCAAACTTCTGATTATTGGGGCCAGTGGAGGGGCGATTATGAATATTTGTCTCAATATCATACTCATGCCGCCGTTGGGGGCTAAAGGTGCGGCAATCGCCACATTTGCCGCTGAATTGTCTATACTGGTTATTCAGATAGTGTTAGGACGGTTATATTATCCGTTCAAAATCTCAGAGCTGATTAAATGGAAAGTGATAACAGCCACCACGGTTATGGGCATTGCAATATATCTCAGCCAGACATTCCCGATGTCAGATCTCGGACGATTGATTATAGGATTTAGTGTTGGAATCACCGTGTATGGTGTGACATTATGGATACTTAAAGATCAGATGCTTTTTGAAATAATAGATTTAATCAAAAGCAAAATCTCAGGTCATTGATATGAACGAGAGTTTTTATAGTTAGACCTTTAATTCCACACATATCAAGAAAAAGTCTGGAGTCTTGAAATGAATCAGAAATAAATATATGCCCATAATCACTATTATGTAAAATTGTTTTACGCGTTTTTTTTGATCTTGAGCAGGATGCTTAAATTGAGCCGTTTTTACTCCTCTCCTTTTTCATTCTGCCTTTGCAACGATTAATAAGAACAACAGCCGCTACGTTGTTTTCAAATTGACCGGTAGCGACTGTTGTTTTGCCATTTTACTTTTTCTTATTTGTAACCAATAGTTTCTTTAGTTTTGCGGGAGTCAGGGTCTCAGGATATTCTGAAAAGTTCAACCGCAAGGTACAACCTTCACGATAACGGCTACATCCGAAAGCGGTGTTACCTTTTATCAAATTACCTTGGCCACAAAGCGGACATTCGATCTGTTCAAATTTGCGGACGCTGGGAGTGCGAGGTTTGCGTGGCTTGTCTCCTCCCTTGCTTTTTGCCGGTTCTGAGTCGCCTCCTTTGTTCTTGCCTTTGCTTTCAACCTCAATCTGAATTTTAGATCGTGTGTTGTCACTTAGAACACTAATAACAATCTGATTTATAAGCGTTTTAAGTTCATTGATAAACTCAGTGGCAGAATATTCGCCACGTTCAATGCGTCGCAATTTATTTTCCCACAGGCCGGTAAGCTTGGCGCTTTTGAGTAGTTCCTCATTGATAGTCTCAATTAGCTCAATCCCGGCTTGCGAGGCCATTATTGACTTGCGGTTCCTATAAATGTATCTTCGCTTAAATAATGTTTCAATTATTGCCGCACGGGTAGATGGACGTCCAATACCATTTTCTTTCATGGCTTCACGTAATGTTTCATCATCTACCGTTTTACCGGCAGACTCCATTGCCCGCAAAAGGGTTCCTTCGGTATAATATTTTGGAGGTTGGGTTGTTTTCTGCTGCAATGCCGGTTCATGAGGGCCGCTCTCCCCTACTTTGAATTCAGGTAAAATTCTATCATCCGAAGTGTCATCTTTAGACTCTTCTGCAGGAGTGTCATCATACAGTTTCCGCCATCCGGCATCTTCGATCACTTTTCCGGTAGCCTTGAAGCCATGCTTTCCAACAGTAGCGCTTACAGTTGTACTGAGAAAACGACAATCGGGATAGAATGCAGCGATAAAGCGCAATGCGATCAGATGATAAAGCTGTCGCTCATTGCCGATCAGCACTGCCGGTGACTGACCTGTGGGGATTATGGCATGGTGATCCGTAACTTTTGAGTTGTCAAAGACTTTTTTACTCTTAGGCAGCTTTGATGTGAGCAATGATTCAGTCAATGCTGCATAAGGAGTCATGTTCCGTAGAATACCCGGAACTTTCGGGTATATGTCTTCAGAAAGGTATGTGGTGTCTACTCGCGGATAAGTAGTTACTTTCTTTTCATATAGAGACTGTATCAGTCGCAGAGTCTCGTCTGCCGTCCATCCCCATTTTTTATTACACTCAACCTGCAACGATGTCAGGTCAAAAAGTCTTGGAGGGGCTTCCCTACCCTTTTTCTCCTGTATGTCATTGATTACCAGCGGAGACTGACATATTTCATCCAATGTTGCTGTTGCTTCGTCCGGAGAGTGAAAACGTCCGGCTGTGGCATTGAACGTAGCTCCGCGATACAAAGTTTTGAGTTCCCAGTAATCTTCCGGTTTGAAATTCTGAATTTCGAAATGGCGCTGGACAATCAGGGCCAGTGTAGGTGTCTGTACTCGTCCGATTGACAATACATTGCCCGGTGATGAATATTTCAAAGAATACAAACGTGTGCCGTTCATACCAAGCAGCCAGTCTCCGATTGCGCGTGAAAGGCCGGCATGATATAGATTATTGAATTCCGATTCCGGTTTCAGATGTGCAAAACCTTCGCGTATGGCATCATCGGTAAGTGATGAAATCCAAAGCCGCTTGACCGGACATTTGATCGATGCTTTCTGCATCACCCACCGCTGGATGAGCTCTCCTTCCTGCCCGGCATCACCGCAGTTGATCACTTCGTCAGCTTCGGCAATCAGATTTTCTATTACACGAAACTGGCGTTCTATACCGGAATCATTGATAACCTTGATCCCAAACCGAGCCGGGATCATGGGCAACATACCAAGAGACCATCTTTTCCATCTCTCTTCATAATCCCCCGGCTCTTTAAGGGTACACAGATGGCCGAAAGTCCAGGTCACTTTATAGTTTCCTCCTTCGTAATAACCCTCCTTGCGGGTATTGGCGCCGAGTATTGCGGCGATATCTTTTGCTACACTTGGTTTCTCAGTTATGCAGAGTATCATTTACGGTGCAACGATTTCTTCTTGACGGTGGTGGTTGACGGACCATGTACTGTCATGAAAAGAATCTGAATTTCAGAAGTGTTCTTGAGTGCCGGGAAGTCAATTTCCACAGGTATCTGCCCATTGTCCTCCCATTGGAAATAGCGCTGGAAATCCACTCCATCGATATCTGTTGAAGTCACAGCGGAACCGAGACATGTCAGACTTACTCCGTCAATACGGTTTGAAGTGTGGGGACGTCCTATCAGCTTGCCATATACACGTGTGAGATCCGAGCGGTAGTCAATGCTGTCCGCTTGGAACGACAATGTGCTATCAGACGCAGACTCATAGTCTTTGACTATTTTTGCCTCTGAACAAAAACTGATGGCAGCCATTATTGCCGCAGAAATAAAAAATCTTTTCATGATGAATGGTAGTGCAAATTTAGTGAGAATTATTTGTTCTGACAACCTTTGAGGTTTGATTAACTGCCCGTCAGATAAGTCTGAAGACAACTGATCGATGGGTTCACAGCTATGATTTTACCCTGAGGATTAATGAGATATGATGCAAATCCGTGATTCAGCCGATAGTCAGCTTCGAGGTTTTTCATTTTTGCATCAGTGATGTGAAACTGCGTACTGGCTTCCAGATTATCTTTCTTAACGACTTCTTTGAAAAACTTCGGATCTGAATCGGTATTGACCGAAAGGATAGTAAAAGGTTCGGTATATGTCTTGTTTCTGAAATAACGGTCATATTCGCCGGCTGCTATACGAGAGACTGCATTCTCGCTATCCCAGAAATTGACCAGCACATATTTTCCGCGCAATTGGCTCAGTGAGACTTCCACGGAATCATTGACAAGCATTTCTATTTCCGGGGCGGTATAGCCTTTTTCCGCCTTCATCACGCGTTCGGAATAGGCGGATATCAGCAAAACTATCGCTGCGAAGAAAGCTATGTAGCTAAAAATCTTTTTCATAAAAAAGAGTTTGAAAAGTCCTTATCTATAAAGACAATTCAAACTCTTAAAAGTTCTACCACTTAGAGGTTGTTTAAAAACAATAGTTAAAATCTGAACGAAAGTTTTGGGCGCCTATGACTCTTCATCTCAGTCACATAGCTCGCTATGCTCCTCCTTCATTTGCATCAATTTATCTAAAAGATACACCACTCAGATTTTAACTATTGGTTTTAAACAACCTCTTAATATATATCCTTTCAGAACGGATAGCCTATGGCCAGATGGAAGGCCAGAGACTTTTTAAACGACTCCATATTGTAATAACCCCTCTTGCCGGTGTCATACGGGGCATGGATTCCAATTCCAAGATCACCTCGGATAACCAGCATCGAGATGTCAAAGCGCAGACCTACACCAGTTCCCAATGCAAGATCTTTAAAAAAAGTTTTGGCCCGCAATTGTCCGCCGGGGCGGGAAGGCTCATTTTTGAGAGTCCATACATTGCCTGCATCAAGGAATACCGCACCATGAAGCGGTCCAAGTATGGGAAAACGGTATTCAGTATTGGCGATGAAAGTAAACGTACCGGTCTGGTCAAAATAGCCGTTGATCTGATCTGCAGGCGCACGGTATGAGCCGGGACCAATCGAACGGACGGTGAATGCCCGTACCGAATTGGCTCCACCACAGTAGAATTGCTCGCTATAAGGCACCTGAGATGAATTGCCGTAGGCGTATGCGGCTCCAGAGCCAAGACGGCTGACAAGCCAGTGGTTTCCGCCAAGACGCCTTCCATATACTACCTGCGCATATCCTTTTACAAATTGGGAGAATGGCGTTCTGAAAAGTGTTTTCTCGCCCTTTTTGCCACATAGCTCATAGATTGACCAGAATACATTTCCGGCCTCCTGTAGCGTAAACTGCACGTTGATGGTATTCTTGCGCATAGTGCGGTCATACACAAAGCTATAGGACATCTGTGGTATGTATTGACTCTGGAAACTCAAAGCAATCGCCGGATTGGCATTCATTATCGAATCAAAAACCGGGGTTGTATGCTGCAACTTATTATATGTGAGTTTAAACAGCGTGAAAGTATTGGAGATATACTTGGACGACTGCCAGTCATAAGATAAGCCGGCATTGAACTGGCTGAGTTTGAAATAGTGCGGTCTGTTAAGCAGATCTGCGCCTAATGATATTTTAGTCCAGCTCAACTCTCTGCGTGATCGAGGAATGAATCTTGGCGCAAGCAAACGCGGGAACGCCAGCGTGGCATTCAGGCCTATCTCATAGGAATTGAACACTGAATTGTGTCTGCCCGATCCTGTCTGCCACTCATATGCGCCGGTCAAAGAAACCGTCAGCAATTCACCGCCGCCGAAGAGATTGCGGTTTGTAAGACCCAATGTGACACCCGGTCCAAGATAAGAATTCGATTTTGAAGACACATTTGCTTCTACAGAGGCTTCGAGAGGCTTATCGTAGGCGCATTCAATCACGACATTGAGCAGATTGTCATTTTTTCGAAGTGTATCCGGGATGACATTTATGTTGATATTGTTGAATATGCCGAGCCGGGCCAGTCGGGTTTGTGTAGCATTCATCTGCCTTACGGAGAATGTGCGCCCTTCACGGAATGCGATGCATGATGGAATCAGCCCGTCTCGAAGCCTTGACGGGAGATAGCGGATCAGAGTTCCCTTGGCAGTTTCTGTAGTATCAGGTATCCCTCCTCCCCTATTCCTATATATATAGGTGGTGATATCTCCTGTCCGGTAACGGTTCAGTGCCATCGGCGGAAGATTGTCGGCAATGTCAAGTTTGAGCGCTATGTTGCCTTTGTTTATCGTACTGTCCGCAAGATACTGTATATAGTCCGGGCGAAAGAAATAATAGCCTCTGTTGCGGACAGCATTGGCTATGTCTACACGCAACGCTGCAAGAGAATCCGTTGAATAGCGAGAACCGAGCTGGAAATATTTCGACTTTCGAGCCACAGAATCAATAATATGATTCAACAATACAGTATCAGGCAATAATACTATGGAATCGATCATATATGGCCTGCCGGCCTCAATCTTGTAAAGTATCGAGGCCTTTTTCTTATTCCGTTTCTGAACAAGCTCATAAGAAGATGTCCCGGAGAAATAGCCATTATTGTCCAGGATCTGGTCAAGCATATGCACTCTGACTTCAGGACGCACATCTGCCACCAGGACAGGTTCTGAAGCAAGTTTTTCATAAATCCAGTGCTTAAGCCCTTTGGGAGGATTCGGCCAATTATTGTAGACCCAAAGGCCAAGAGGAAACGGATACCGGACCGATGCTGACCCTAAAAGAGCGTTGTTTGGTTTCACAGAAACAGCCTCTGTAAGAGATGAACGCACGTCAGACGGAAATTTCTGCTTGTCAGGAGTTTTGATTTCCACACCCTTAAGCCCGGTATACAGAATATCATCCTTGCCAAGCCTCTTTGTTGTCGAGCAGCCTGACAGAAGCACGGATGCGATTGCCATTAAGATCAGTATTTTTTTCAAAGCCTGCTGTTTTTAGAGTTATTATACAAATACATCAATCCCGTCTGATACCGAAGAGTTCCCAAAGTGTGTTGAGTTTCTTTTTCAGTACAAATCCGACTCCGGTCTGTGTTATCTCACCTTCCAGAATACTTTCATATCCGGTATGCCGGAATATTTTAATATACATAGAGCCTGATTGATTAAGAAGATATTCAAACGAAATGTCGTTGATGAGATTTTGTGAAAAATTTTCATCTGCATCAGCATCCGTAGAGTAGTTTCCACCCACCACGATCTTGAATCTATCGTTAAAGAAAGATTTGCTGACACGATAGCTATACGATGTAGTGGTCGAAGTAGATCCGGAGTAAGTCTTGTCATACTGGTCAATGCCGAATGAGATATCAACCCCGCGAATGTTGTTGGCGGCCCACGAGTTCAGCTTGGATGTCAGGAATGAATATAGCTGATTGCCTGACAGATTGGCATTGCCCTTGGTCCCGGCTCCGGTGTAAACATTGTATAGCAGCATATTCATCGCCTGATTTGCTCTCTGCTCGGCAGACATCGAGGCAAGTTCGTTCTGAACTGTGATATCGTCATTTGTTGCCAAGTCGAAAGCCACGTCCATATTGTCAAGCGAATTGGTCACCGAAAGGATCACATCGAAATTTACCAGACGGGAATTCTGCCCGTCCTGAGTGACATTGGCTTTCATCACATCAACGGCATGAATATTTAGGATCGGGTTCATCATATCGCCATTGAATGATATGTATGATCCCTCCTGGAATTCAAATTGCTTTTCGCTCATAAACGGAGGTGTATAGCGCACAAAACCATTGTTGATGTTTATGCGTCCTATCATTCTGTCCCCATTGAGTTCAGACATTGTGAACACAACGTCTCCTTCCGGCTGGATGTGCACTTTGTTGCTTCCGTTGGCTGACAAGTCTACGTTTATGGTAGATCCATGCTCCAGATGCAATGCGGCTTCAAGGTCCAATGCCATTGTTTTGGCTACTAACGAATCAGCCATCACCATATTGGTAGTGTCATTAAACTGGATAAAATGCACCATATCCTCGCTACTCTGAGCAGAAAGTGTTTCTGTGGTTTCGGATAGTATATATGTAACATTGGTCTGAGGAAGCACACGGAGATCTGCATTGACCCGCAGAAAATTCATATTGCCTTTGACTGATGCATTGACATCAAGATATGCTTTGCCATAGACATCGGCTCCACGAGTTTTCTGGCTGTTGACAATCTGAATATTTGATGCTTTCATTGATAGGTTCAGACCAAGATTGGCTATATTTCTGGCATCAACAGATCCGTTGATCTTCAATGGATTCTTGTTGCATCCCATTATATCGAAATCATCAAAAGATATGATACCGCTGTCTACCGGAATTTTTTCGTCTGAGAAACCGAATGAAGTTCCAAGCATCTTTACCTTGACAGCAGTAGTATCGAAATTAATGAATCCATTGAATACTGGCTTGCTAAAGTCTCCGGTTATCTCCATTTCGCCGTTAAGCATTCCGCTGATTGTTGCCATTCCCTGCGGAATAAATGGATTGACCACTTTCAGCGGGAAGCGGATCATGCGGAAATCCAGAAGAAACGGTGTGCCGGATGTGGAGTCATTTAGCACACCCTGTGCAGTGATTGTCTTGACAGAGTCAACCATCAGACTGACATCGGCCATAAGTTTGCCATTCTTTGAATTGGCTACATCAACATCAAGATCAAATGTCCCGACTCTCTCTCTCCCGTAGAAAAGATCTTTGAGACCAATGAACCCTTTGCCGGTCAGCACATTATTGTCATAACGGAAGCGCATGTCTGCATTAAGATCTCCTTTGACCGGAGGCGCGAACGGATTGATCGAGAGCCAGTCCTGAAGGTGGATCTGCGAAATCTGAAGCACCAGGTCTTCCTGCGGGGCACCGGCACCATGACTATGGCTTGCCGAATCGACTCCGGCCGGAATCTCAGTGAACAGTTTTACAAAACTTTTTTCACCCATAAGTTCAAGATCTGCGTCAAGGTGCTTGTTGGCAAGATTGAAACTGATATAGTTGTCCTTATTGATAGTCCAGGGCTTATATGCGATAGTCGGTTTCAACGGCACGAACTTGACACTGACCAAGCTGTCCTCCAAAATGGCGGATAAGCCAATGTTGAACCCTTTCTCGCCCTTGATATTTTTCTGATTCATGTAGGCCGTAAACCTGTTGACACCGGCAAAGCCATTCAGAGTCACATGTGCAAAATCATCGAAAGTGCCCGGTTTGTTATTTATGGCGGCTCTATAAATCAGATAATCACCATGCTGAATCGCATTTAATGAGATTGAGTCAAGACTGGTGCTACCGGTCATGAATCCATCAATAAGTGTGCTGAATGATATCACACTGTCATTGTGGATTCCTGCAGACAGATGGTCGAACTGTGTTTTTGCACTTTCCCGAATATAAGAAGACACAATATTGTCGCGTCCCATAGTCAAAGCCATATCCATACGAGGGAAAGCGGAGTGCAGCCTGTTGACGTTGATGCGCATACTATCGACTTGCTGATTGATTTCATTCAGCCCGGCATTCAGTCCGTCTACAAATGAAAACAGTGATACCGGCGAATGAAGGCGTAGATCCATATCTCCGTTTACTATCCCTGCGTTCAGCAGCGAATCGGAAGAGTTGAGATCAACCGATATCGGCTTGGACAATACTATATCAAGGGCAGGGAGATTCCATGTCAGATGGGATACGTCAACCGTTGCATCAATAGCCTGTGTGGCCAGATTGAAATATCCTTTTGAGTTGAGATCAACAGAGCCTCTGTTGAGTGAATCAGATAAACCCAAAGCCATCAGGTCAAGATTCCTGACATCTGAATTCAGATCCCATAGAATTGTATCACGATCAAGCCGTGCGTCAAAACTGACGGTCGCATCAGCATTGTAGTTGGAACTTTCAAGTGTGCCGGTGGCCTTTCCGTCATGAAGCGATGCGTTTAATGCGATGTTCTTGTAAACAGCCTTGTTGTATTCTATCGCATCAATTTTCGCATTAGCGTCAACGAATGAACTCCTGTTCATCGGATTATAACCTTTGCCGTCCACGACAAACGTACCTGAAACTTTCCCTATCCCCAATTCCGGCATGAATGCATCTACAGGGAATTCGCTGATATTAAGAGTCGCATCATATCCTTCTGAACGACCATTCCATTTGCCACTGCCGGCAAGATGCCCGCTGCCAGTAGCCAGATCAACATAGCCGGTGACACGCCCCGGATGATAATTGACAGTTCCGTTGATTCCGAGAGCAGGCACTTTCTTTATCGGCAAAAAAGCGAACTGGCGGTCTGTGATTGTAGCAAGATTCCCTTTTATTGACAGTTCGCCGCCAATTTTTTCCGGGCTGAACGGATTGTCGATCTCTCCTTCAAGCGCCACATGGGCTAAGGGACTCATGCGCAGATCGAGATTATAGACATTCAATCGGCCAGAAGAGCCATCAATATCAGCCGAAAGCGATATCGGGGTCAATGGTTTAAGCATACCGGCCATATCAGGGAATGCCCCGGAGATTTCATGGGGATCTATACGAGCAGAAGCTTTAAGCATCAACGGTAGATTCCGGTCAGTCATCAGATCGCCCATTCCCATTTCCGCATCGAATCTGAGAGAAGATCTGAGTGTCTCGATAGAAAATCCGGACGCAGAGATCAGATCCTGATTCATAGAAAAATTACCGTCGGCATGAATTTGCAAGCCACAGAATTCACTGGCGTTAAACTTTTTGAGCGGAACACGTATGGCGGCACCTTTATTGTAGAATGAATCAATTTCAATGGTAATGTCTGACACATCTATATATGATGGAGTGAATCCGGAAGCCGGTTTGGCTCCGCGCTGGGCATAAAGACCTCTTTTGGCTGTCAGTCTGATAGTGTCAGCTGAAATTGTCCACAATTCAGAAGTGGTTTCATCCTCTTCCTCTTCTTCGGATCCGGATATTGACGCTGTTGACTCAAGCAATGGATAAATATAAGTGGCAGATACGCTGTCAATTTTAAGGCTGCGGCCCAAAATAGTCTTCCGGGCCATATCTACAGAAGCATCCGAGAGTGACATCATATCTACATTGCACCCAAGAGAATCAATTGTCGGAAGCATCTCCATCGAGTAGCTCAGGTCACGAAGAGTTATAACGCCAGCTTTTATTTTCATCGGCTTGGATGATGCTGTGTCCTGAGGAGCGGATGTCGAATCCTGAAGAATCCGTAGTTTTACTCTTACACCCTCGATATCCGCACGTGAAAGGTTGATATCGCCTTGGTTCAAATTAATATCCGTGCCGTCAATGTCAACCTTTCGGATATTAGCCCGTAGCCACATGAGAGAATCACTGTTGCCCAATTGATAGAAACTGTTGTCAAGCGAGGCTCCGGCTACTTCGATTTCTCCTTTTAAAAGAGGCATAAGCCTGACATTGACTGACAGTCTGTCAGACATCAGCATTGTGTCACCATTGGCCTGGACCACGGTTGTGTTCTCGACCTTAAGACGCAAAGGGAAGCCAAGACGCAATTTGCCTATCTCGACTTTCATTCCTGTCGATTTTGCCACTTGTTCTGTTGCGATTCCGACTGCAAAATCCTGAACGAAGGGCACATAAAGCAAAACAGGCATAAGTATAAGCAACAAAACTATGCCTAATACCGTCCAAAGGAATGCTTTAAGAATTTTTTTACCAATCGTATGACTCAAGGCGCACTAAAATTAGAATGTTAAACGATATGCTATATAAACCACAAAAGTACTACAATTGTTTTAAAATTTCTTTAGAAAGTTAAAATGACATCCGGACATTGTCGAAATTGTCGAAAGTTGCAGCCAAAAAGCAGTTCGGGCTCAAAAAATTGTATCACATTAATATTTTTTCGCTATTTTTGCAGAAATTATCTACAAATGAAAAATCTTATATTACGCGCTATAACCGGAGCTGTCTATGTAGCTCTCATTTGCTACTCAGTACTTGCAGGCGGATGGAATTATATAATCTTTTTCGCATTGATCACATTGCTGGCACTTCATGAGTTCTATAACCTTTGCAATTCATCTAATGGAGGAGAGAATATCACCACTCTCGTCATTGATATAGTCGGAGGCATCATACTTTGCATCGGGCTCGGATGTGTCAACATGTCATTGCTGTCACCCTTTACAACTGCTGTGCTTGGCGGAACGTTTTTCACCGTCTATCTCCTCTATTTGATTGTTCGCCTTGTAATGCAACTCTACAGTCAGGAAAACTCTCCGCTGACAAAACTGGCTTATTCTTATATGGGACAGATGTATATAGCATTGCCCGTGGGTATCATGTCTATGTTCTATACATTCCCAAACGGTAAATTCCTGCTGCTTGCCATGTTTATCATGATATGGCTGAATGACACCGGTGCATTCTGCGTTGGATCACTTTTTGGAAAGCATAGGCTGTTTCCACGAATATCGCCAAAAAAATCTTGGGAAGGATTTGCAGGAGGTGTGATATTCGCTATTGCCTCGGCTTTTATGTTCAAATATGCCTTTCCCCAGTATTTTGTGTCGATTTCATTGGCAGGTCTTTGCGGCCTTGGAGCCGTAGTAGGTGCATTTGCAACATGGGGAGATCTTGTTGAATCTCTTATAAAACGTACTTTGGGTGTCAAGGATTCAGGCACTATTCTTCCCGGACATGGAGGTATACTTGACCGCATAGATTCTCTGCTTCTGGTGGTTCCGGCCAGTGTGCTTTATCTGACAGCTCTTATTTTATACTGCTGTTGATCACAGGGCTTGTCAAGCCCATTGCTTATGATTATATCATACATTAATTATTCATACTTACACTTATCCGAAATGAAAAAATTATTATGCCTTACTGCTTTAGGCATGGCCTTCATCTCCTCTTGCAATTCAGGCAAGGACACCAAGGCTGTGGCTGATACAAATGACGATGTCATTCTCCATGCATGGTCTTGGTCATTTGACACCATCGGCGCTAATATGAAAGATATTGCAGCTGCCGGATATACTTATGTGCAGACTTCACCGGCTAACACTTGTTTTGTTGGTGAAGACGGTGGTTTGGCTCTGTTCTCGGCCGACGGTGATTCAGTCAGGGGCAAATGGTATTATTACTATCAGCCTACAGATTGGAAAATCGGCAATTACCTTCTTGGCAACCGTGATCAGTTCAAGGCCATGATGGACAGCGCAAAAAAATACAATATAAAGGTTATTGTTGACGTACTGCCGAATCATACAGCTGTCGACCATACGGCAGTCCTGCCTGATCTTGACAACGCTGTTGGCGGTCATGACAAGTTATTCCATGCAAACGGATTTAACGATATCCGTGATTATAATGACCGTTATGAGTGCACAACCGGAAAGATGGGCGGCCTGCCTGATGTGAACACCGAAAATCCGGATTTTCAGCATTACTACCTGACATATGTCAATGATCTTCTGAGCCTTGGTGTGAAGGGATTCCGTTATGACACCGCAAAACATATCGGCTTGCCGTCTGATCCTCTCGATTCGTTAGCCTCCCGAAATAATTTCTGGGATGTGGCAACCGGTAGAGAAAGCGTCAAAGGTCTTAAGCTGGCTGTTCCTGCCGACTCATTATTTATATATGGAGAGGTTCTTCAAGACAAGAATGTCAAAGAAAAGGAATATGCCGAGTATATGAATCTTACCGCCAGTGCTTATGGCCATGCGCTGCGCACCGTCTTGGATAAAGCTGATTTTGCCGCTGATTCACTGCTTTCTTGGCATCATCCGGCAGAAGGGAAAAAACTTGTCACATGGGTGGAATCACATGACACTTATGCCAATGAACATGAATCGGCCGGACTGACTGACCAACAGATCCGAATGGGATGGGTATTCCTTGCGTCCCGTCAGAATGGCACACCGTTGTTTTTCAGTCGTCCGGCTGGCAGCACACGCGAAAATTTCTGGGGTAATAACCGAGTTGGCGCCCGTGGAAATGATGAATTTAAACACCCCGAAGTGGTAGCTGCCAATAAATTCCGGAAGGACATGAGTGGAACTCCTGAAAAAGTCATTTCGACTGATAACGGAGCTGTAATTGAAGTCAGCCGCGGTTCTTCTGGCGTGGCTCTCATCAATATTTCAGGCCAAGAGCAAAATCTCAACGGGCTGGAGACAACCGTGCCTGACGGTGAATATCATGACCGGGTATATAATTCCATTTTTACTGTTAAGTCAGGCAAGATTAGCGGAACTCTGTCACCCTACACCTCATATATATTATATAACAATTAATTCCCTCTTTCACCTAATGGATCATAAGGCGTTGACACAAACCATGTTGACGCCTTATGAACTTTTTTATCACGCAAATTGTTACCAAGTAGTAAACATATTTTAAAAAATAATTGTAAATTTGTGCCATATACTCGCCTGTCAGGGCAAAATGGCCTATCATCTATACAGAACAACCCTATATTACTTATTTTAAATTATTTTGAAATGAATACTGACACTATCGGCTTAAACGCAGGATGCGTATGGGCTGCCCTTAACGAAGCGGATGCACTTGGGACCAAGCAGCTCAAGAAAATAGCAAAAATCAAAACAGAGAAGGACCTTTATGCCGCTCTTGGCTGGCTTGCACGCGAAGGCAAAGTAAATTTCCAGGAAAGCGAAGACGGCAAGGAACTGATCGTTTCTCTTGTCCAGTAATAATTCGCTTTTTGCTATTGCCTTTTTAGTCTGTTCTTTCCCGTACTATTTCACTATAACGGGTATGCCATCTTCAACAAGCTGACATACCCGTAAATTTGACCATCCTAAAATTATTTTTACTTACAACTACCCGTCCTTCTGATGAATCCTCTGTTTTCTATTATCACCGTCACTTATAATGCAGCTGCGACATTACCTCCTACATTGAAAAGCGTCGGAGAACAGACTTGTCAGCTATACGAGTACCTGCTGATTGATGGCGCTTCGACAGATGAGAGCGTGAAACTCGCAGAAAAATCGGGAATCAGCAATATGACCATAAGTTCGGAGCCAGACCGAGGTCTATATGATGCAATGAACAAAGGGCTTGGACTGGCTCAAGGTGATTATGTGATATTTCTTAATGCCGGAGACTCCTTTCACTCCAAAGATACTCTTCAGGAAATAGCTGATGCGGTTATGGACAATGATTATCCCGGAATAGTCTATGGCCAGACTCAGATCGTTGATGCTGCCCGCAAGCGGATCGGTGACCGTCATCTTATAGCTCCATCTGTACTTACGCTCGACAGTTTCAGAGATGGCATGGTTGTATGCCATCAGGCTTTCGTTGTGCTTCGGAAACTGGTTGACAACTATGATACGCGCTATAAATATTCTTCGGATTTTGAATGGTGTATCCGCTGTCTGCAGCGGTCTCATCGAAATCAATATATTGACGGCATACTGATTGACTATCTGTCAGAAGGTGTTACCACATCGCATCATAAAGCCTCATTGGTGGAACGTTTCAGAATAATGAGCCATTATTATGGCCTTATTCCTACTGTCTGCCGTCACATAAAATTCCTTATCCGAAGTCTGAAACGTAAAACATCAAAATAATCAGCGGTCTTTTGAATAGTAATTGATCGAGCCCATTATTTGAGCCTATCCGGATTTTTTGCAATAAAGTCTTTCCAGGATTTGGGCGCATTTGTTTTTGCCGGGCGACTCGATTCATAGAAATGGCATAAAGCTGCGCCCAATGCGTCTGTCGCATCAAGTTCTATGTCAAGTTGCTCGTCTGATATCCTCAGTATCCGTCTCAGCATTTCACGGACCTGCTCCTTGCTTGCCGCTCCATTGCCGGTTATGGCCATTTTGATTTTTCGCGGTTCATATTCCGTAATAGGTATGTCACGTGAGAGCGCGGCAGCGATAGCCACTCCCTGAGCTCGGCCAAGCTTGAGCATGGATTGAACATTTTTACCGAAAAACGGAGCTTCGATAGCCATTTCATCTGGCAGAAACTGTTCGACAAGTCCTAATACTCGCTGATGGATGTGAAGCAGGCGCAGATAATGGCTGTCATACTTGTTGAGTTTCACCACTCCCAATGCAATCAACTCAGGATTCTTGCCTTTGATGCCGAGAATTCCGTAACCCATTATATTGGTTCCCGGATCAATACCTATTATGATCTTGTCATGCTGCATTCTTGTCAAAGAGGCTGTTCGTCCATATATGTTGAAAAGAATAGAGCCTTTTCTCCGAATTTTGTATGTAGAGACTGTCGCAGAGCAGCCCCATGCCCGTCATGCCATGTAACTGCATCTTCAATAGATTCAGTCTTGAAACTAACCGCAAAACTCGAACAATCTTCCTGAACTTCGATCAGGATGCGTGAGAAACCGGGTTCTGATAATATCCCGGAGGCTAAGGCTGAAGGCACATATTCATCTCTCACCCATTTGCAAAAATTGTTTTCAATGCTACGTTCTACGTGAAATGTGGTATTAATTATAATCATATTTTCAATTGGATTCAGATTTATTTGAGATAACAATTGCGGGATCCACCCTGCGGTTTGCCAGATATCCAAGCGCGACTGTCGATAAAGCGGCAAGGGCGAATGCTAAAATTTTATTCTCAATGCCAAAAAATTGCGGTGACACAAACACGAAACATGTTACAATAAAAGTCATGGCTAACGCAGGTATCAATGCCACCCAGTAATTACGTTTTTTACGGGCAAGCCAGATGTAGATCGCCCATAAGACCACAGCTGCCAATGTCTGATTGGCCCATGCAAAATATCGCCATACAATGTCGAAGTTTATAAGGGTAATGCCATAGCCGATCACAAACAGAGGAATACACACTGCAAAGCGTTTCAATATGGACCGCTGGTCAATTTTGAATATATCGGCTACAATCAGTCTTGCGCCTCTGAAAGCAGTGTCGCCTGATGTAATCGGAGCAGCCACAACTCCAAGCAGCGCCAACACAGCTCCGACTTTGCCTAAAGTGGTATGAGATATGACATCTACCGCCCATGCCGCATTTCCGCCATGTTCGGCAAGCTGTTCTCCAAGCCCCGTCGGGCCATGAAAGAAGGCCATTGCGATAGCAGCCCAGATCAGGGCTATCACGCTTTCAGAAATCATAGAGCCATAAAAAACCGAGCGGCATTTTTTCTCATTGGTTATACATCTTGCCATCAGCGGAGACTGAGTGGCATGAAATCCGGATATGGCACCGCATGCAATGGTTATGAAAAGAGTAGGAATTATAGGCAGTTTATCAGGGTTTAACTGAAAATTGTGAAGTGTGGTTAGTTCCGGAATTGCATATGAGCCAGACAGCAGCACAACCAACAGACCGGCAGCCATAGCAATAAGCGCGATGCCGAATATCGGATATACTTTGCCTATCACCTTGTCAACCGGCAGCATTGTGGCCAGCACATAATAGGTAAGGATTATCCAGACCCAGATGTTTTTGGCGACAGACGGCACCATTGATGCCAGTAATTCCGCCGGACTCAGAATAAAAACGGCTCCGACCAACACCATCAGTGCTATCGAGAATACTCGTACTACAGAGCGGGTGGTGATACCCATGTATATGCCTATGATCTCAGGCAGACTGCGCCCGTCATGGCGCATGATCATCACGCCTGAAAGAAAATCATGCATAGCGCCAAAGAATATGCCTCCGAGCGTGATCCATAGAAATGCAACCGGGCCGAAACATGCGCCAAGAATGGCGCCGAAAATAGGTCCGGTGCCGGCAATGTTCAGCAATTGAATCAAAAATACGCGCCATCTGGGCAATTTTATGTAGTCAACTCCGTCTTCACAACGATCCACCGGAGTTGGGCGCTCAGAGTCTATATCTGCGAGTCTCTCAAGATATCGGCCATAGGTAAAATAGGCTGCTATCAGTAACGCAAGACAAGTCAAAAATGTTATCATGGTTTATGTGTGCTTAATTTCAAAATTCAAAGAGCCGAAGGAGAGCGGTCGAAATACCAAGGGTGATTAATAACTCTGACAATACCATCTGTGTCCTCCATTCCTGCAATACGAGATGCCCCACGATAGCAGCGCTTGCCGAAATCAGGATCGTCAGCATTCATCTGGTTGGTTTTCACCAGACCCGATGAATGGATATATTTTCCGTCAGAATCATAGATAGCAACATGTGAGATACGGCCCTCAGGAGTGTTTGAAAAGAACAGGAGATCACCTCTTCGAAGACTGTCTATGTCAGTCGGCTCAATTCGCCGTCCTATTCCTATTTGCTGACGGGCATCTCTGAGGGTTAGGATTCCGCGGTCAAAATATGCTACTCTTACCAAGCCGGAACAGTCGACACTCTTTGTTGAGCAAGCGCCCCACAAATATGGAGCCCCCATAAGCCAGTATGCTGTTTCAAGTATGCTGTCCACATCCAGTGACCGGCTCGCCCATTGTTCTGCCGGAATAACATCGCTGGAAGCAACGTAGCCTTTGCGCCCATCAGGCAACACTACCTCACAAAATGGGCCATCGCTCATTTTCCCTTCTACAATGGAGCTTAACACAAGCTCTGAAATTACAGTACGCGCAGAAGGTTCTGACGGTGAAGAATAAACTTTAGCCTCAGTTCGAGATGTAATTACAAGACGTTCTGATGAGCGCCATTCATTAATCTGAGGTTCTGACTTGCGGCTCAATCCGGAGATATTGATATAACCTTCATAGCCGTCAGGTGCTTCAATTTTAATCCACTCTTCATCTTCCTCCAATATTAGCAAAGGAGTACCCATTATTACCTGTGACGTCATTTCCGACGCATGGCTTTTACCATCGCGAATACATGCAACGGGAATGCGAACCTGAGCCCAGTTTCGATCCTGTGCTTTTAAAGGGAAGACAGACAAGGCAACGAATAATATTGCAAATAGAGTTCTAAACAAATACATGGCAAATAAAAACTTATTACAAAGTAAGCTATTTTTGTAATAATATTAAAAATGCCGACAGCTAAAAAGTGTTATTATGCTATCCGCAAGTATGCAAATTCAAAAGGAACTTGCTTCTTGGCTGCTCAGATCGAAAATAGGCTGAGGGCATTGGAGGTTGTAGCTTCCTCAACGTCTTTGCAAGGAATATTCAGACAAGCGGCAACCCGCTCGGCGATATTGACAATATAGGCACTCTCGTTGCGTTTTCCCCTGAATGGGACAGGCGCAAGATATGGAGAATCTGTTTCAAGCAATATTCTGTCCAGCCCGATTTCCGGGAGAGTATCACCAAGTTTCGAGTTTTTAAAAGTAACAATGCCGTTGATTCCAAAATAAAAATCTCCGGTCTCTCGAATACGTCTTACGTCTTCTGCTGTTCCTCCGAAACTGTGAAATACCCCACGCACTTTACCGGCTTTTTCAGTCAGCACAGTCAAAATCTCATCCAGTCCGTCCCGGCAATGGATTATTACCGGAAGGTCACGACTTATAGCCCAATCAACCTGGCGGCTAAAGGCTATCAGCTGCTGCTCGCGATAAGAGCGATCCCAATAAAGGTCAATTCCGATCTCCCCTATCGCCACATATTTTTCAATCGAGGCTGACAGTTCTGATTCAATTTTTGCAAGATCTGCTTCCCAAGCCGCCCCTATTTCAGTCGGATGAAGCCCCATAGCCATAAAAATTTTGTCTGGGAAACGATCTCGCAGATCGTTCATCGGACCGATAGTGGTCAGATCTACATTCGGGAAGATCAGCTTCTCTACGCCGGCAGCAAAAGCATTTTCTACAATAGTTTCACGCGACGGCAAAAAATCGTCAAGATACAGATGAGTATGAGTGTCTACAAACATACAACCTACTTATTGCGTGTCGCTGATTTCAGAGCGAGATCAATGAAAAATGCCCGTGCGTCAGGTGGGATCGGGAGCTGGTCCAGACATGATATCGCCGTATCAATATAAGCCCGTATCAATTCATGTATTCGTTCCGGCAAGCCAAGACGGTCATATACAGCTCTTACCTTGTTTATTTTTTCTTCTGCCGGCACATCGCTGCCTATCAAATTTCTGACTTCTCCCGTCTGATCTTCTTTCAAGGCCATTATCAGCAGCCAGGTCTTCTTATCATTGAGGATGTCTCCGCCAATTGCTTTGCCGAAAGTCTTGGGATCTCCATATGTGTCAAGATAGTCATCCTGAAGCTGGAAGGCAAGACCGAGATTCACGCCATAGTTAAAAAATTGCAGCTGGGTTTCAAACGGAGTCTGGGCCATCAATGCGCCCATGCCGCATGCGCAGCCAAGCAATACAGAGGTCTTCAGGCGGATCATTTCCATGTATTCCTCTATCGAGACATCAAGGCGCTTTTCAAAATCCATGTCAAGTTGCTGCCCTTCATAGATATTCATGGCAGTTCCGTTGAACAGATCCAAGGCGGAGGCAAGGTTTTCACCCGCCTTTATAGCCAACAGCATTGTCGATGTGGTCAGCATTGCATCACCTGAAAGAATTGCAGTCTCTTCGTCCCACTTTCTGTGAACAGTCGGACGACCGCGCCTGACATCCGCATTATCCATGACATCATCATGCAGAAGAGTGAAATTGTGGAACATTTCGATAGCAACTGCTTGATGAATAGCCGTCATGGGATCTTTTCCCATAGCCTCACAGGCTGCCAACGCCATTACCGGGCGTAATCGTTTGCCGCCACAATCCAGAGTGTAATGTATCGGATCATATAGTCCGGCCGGGTTGGCCGGAAGCTTCAAGTTTTCAATCGCTTTGTTGACAATCGAAATATATTCGTCAAATTCTTTCATAAAACAAGTTCTCTAAATCTTGATCCAAGGTGGTGTAGTGGCAAGTTTTTTGATGCCGCATTATTTGCGGCGGCGTTTTTTCTTGCCATGCTGTGTCAGAGCTTCGGCCACTGAGACTTTGGAGCCCATATCATCTTCTTTGTCGCTTTTGCGCAAGGCATTGCCATTGTCATCGAGCAACACGAAGTCTAGTTGCTTTTTCTCCAGGTCGGCGCGTGCCACCCGAATATCCACATTGTCACCAAGACGATAACGATGGTTATGCCTACGGCCTACCAGACAATGGTTTTTCTCGTCAAAATCATAGTAATCGTCTGCCAGATCACGCATCGGCACAAGACCTTCGCAAAGATTGTCGTTGAGTTCTACATAAAGGCCCCATTCGGTCACGCCGGAGATAATGCCGGAAAATTTATCTCCGATATGTTCCTGCATGTATTCAACCTGCTTGTATTTGATAGACGAGCGTTCGGCTGTAGCAGCAAGCTGCTCCATTTCACTGGAGTGTTTGCATTGATCTTCAAGTTTCTGAAGATTTACGCTACGGCCACCTGCGAGATAACGGTCAAGCAGGCGATGAACCATCATGTCAGGATAACGGCGTATAGGAGATGTAAAATGTGTATAATATTCAAATCCAAGTCCGTAATGACCGATATTGTCAGTGGTGTAAATAGCCTTAGCCATTGAGCGTATGGCAAGAGTCGACAGATAATTTTCCTCTCCTCTACCCTTCACCTCCGCAAGCATACGGTTAATCGAACGGTTGATCTCCTTGGGGGTTCCCGATGCTTTGATTTTGTAGCCGAATGTTCTGGCAATTGCGGCAAGATCAGCCAGACGGGACGGATCAGGGACATCATGCACTCGATAGACAAATGCCTTGGCTTTTTTCTTGCCCTGCGGTTTGCCGACAAATGTAGCGACTGTGCGGTTGGCAAGCAGCATGAATTCTTCAATTAGTTTGTTGGCGTCTTTAGAAACTTTGAAGAATACACCCAGAGGTTTGCCGGCTTCATCAATATGGAATTTCACTTCCGCTCTGTCAAATTCAACAGAACCGTTCTCATAACGCTGCCGGCGAAGTATCTTGGCCAGTTCATCAAGTTTCTTAATGGCTTCGACACAATCACCAAGACCGGTTTCAATCACATTCTGAGCTTCTTCATAAGAGAATCGACGATCTGATCTGATCACGGTACGGGCAATTTTCGATGTAAGCACCTTGCCGTCGTCATCCATATGGAAGATCACCGAGAATGCCAGTTTGTCTTCATTCGGACGCAACGAGCATATGCCGTTGCACAAGTGTTCAGGCAACATCGGCACGACACGGTCAACCAGATAAACTGAAGTGGCACGTTTTTGCGCCTCGCGGTCTATAATCGTATCGGGATGTACATAATGGGTCACGTCTGCGATATGAACACCGATCTCATAATGTCCGTTCGAGAGACGTCTGAATGAAAGCGCGTCATCAAAATCCTTTGCATCAGCCGGGTCAATGGTGAATGTGAGAACGTCACGCATATCGATACGCTGCGCTACGACTTCCTCTGTTATTCCGGCTCCGATTTTATCCGCAGCCTTTTCTACAGTTGACGGATATTTGTAAGGCAATCCAAATTCAGCGAGAATGGCATGGATCTCGGTGTTGTTCTCCCCTGCCTTGCCGAGGATATCGACAACCTCTCCGCTTGGATTTTTGAAATCGTCTTTCCATTCCGTGATCCGCACCACAGCTTTATCTCCGGTCTTGCCGCTTTTAAGCTTTGCCTTCGGGATAAAAATATCTGTAGCCAGATATTTGGAATCTGTCAAAAGATAACCGAAGTGCTTGTCGACTTTCAGAGTCCCGATGAACGTCTGCTCCTTTTTCTCAATTATTTCTATGACCTCTGCTTCAGGCTCGGCACCTCTTCGATGAGCTGCGATATTGACTTTCACTCTATCGCCATTCAGAGCATGCATCGAATTGCGTTCAGCCACGAAAATAGTCTCGCCATCAGAATCAGTAATTACAGAATTTTTCCCATTACTACGACGGACAAACACACCAATAGCTTCATTGCCACGCTGTGGAGATTTGTATTTACCCGGCGAAACCTCTATGATTTCGCCGTTGAATGCCATTTCAACCAGCTGCAAAGCTATGTTGCGCTGCTGAACTGCGGTTTTAGCCCCTATAGCATGGGCAACTTGCTTATAATTATATGTGTTGTTCTTCTGCTGCATAACAAAGTCCATCACCTTCTTCGCGAGGGCAATGTTGCTTTTTGAGCTTGCAGCTTTTGCTGATTGAGCCATAGTAGTTGAAAATTAAGAGGTATATAGAAATTAGAATTGATACAATAGGAGACTCAGGACTGCATCAGGCGTCAATATTTGCGTAATTGGCGTTTGACTCGATGAAATCACGACGCGGACCTACGTCTTCGCCCATGAGCATTGAGAAAATACGGTCTGCTTCAACAGCATCACTTATTGTCACTTGTTTCAAGAGGCGCTGTTCAGGATCCATTGTGGTGTCACGGAGTTCTTCCGCACTCATCTCTCCTAATCCTTTATAACGCTGAACTTTGGTTTTTTCTCCATTGACAGCGATAAATTGTTGAACCTGGGCTTCTGTCCAGCAGTATTCTTCTGCTTTTCCACGGGTACATTTATACAGCGGCGGTGTTGCCAGATAGAGATATCCCTGTTCGATAATCGGGCGCATGCGGCGGAAGAAGAATGTCATCAGCAGCGTCGCTATATGACTACCGTCGACATCGGCATCAGTCATGATGATTATCTTGTGATAGGCAAGGCGTGAGATATTGATGGCCATAGGATCATCTTCAGTTCCGATAGTTACTCGCATTGCGCGGTAGAGGCTTGTTATTTCCTGATTGTCAAGAATCTTATGATCCATAGCTTTCTCAACGTTCAGAATCTTGCCTCGCAAAGGAAGAATAGCCTGAAATGTACGGTTTCGGCCCTGCTTGGCGGTACCGCCGGCCGAATCACCTTCGACAAGGAACAGTTCACAGTCTTCGGCATGACGTGAAGAACAGTCAGAGAGCTTACCAGGCAGACCTCCTCCCGAAAGGGGTGATTTGCGCTGAATTTTCTGACGGGCATTCAAAGCTGCATGACGGGCCTGAGCTGCAAGTACAATTTTGTCAACAATAACCTTTGCCTGACGCGGATGCTCTTCAAGATAATATCGGAGAGCTTCGCTGACAGCAGCCGAAACAGCACCCTGAACCTCACTGTTGCCAAGCTTGGTCTTGGTTTGTCCCTCGAACTGAGGTTCCATCACTTTCACGGAAATCACAGCCGTCAGACCTTCACGGAAGTCATCGCCGGAAACTTCAATCTTAACTTTTTCAAGAAGCTTGTTGTCTTCGGCGTATTTTTTTAGAGTAGTCGTAAGGCCACGGCGGAAGCCGGTCTGGTGTGTACCGCCTTCAATCGTGTGGATATTGTTCACAAACGAATACACATTCTCATTGAATGTGGTATTGTATGTAAGAGCTACTTCCACGGGAATACCCTGGCGCTCGGTGTTGAGATGTATCACATCATTGATCAGAGATTCTTTGTTAGAATCAAGATACTGTACGAATTCGCGAAGTCCATCGCGGGAATAGAAGACCTCACGGCGCGGATTTCCGGCCTCATCAACTTTACGCATGTCAGTAAGCGTAAGGGTTATGCCTGCATTCAGGAATGCAAGATCCCTCAGGCGGTTGGCCAATGTATCATAATCATATTCCGACACGGTAAAAATACTTGTATCCGGACGGAACGTAACAGATGTACCGGTTGAGTCGGTGTCTCCGATGACAGTAAGTTCACAAGTGGGTTTGCCATAAGCGTATTCCTGCATATAAACCTTTCCGTTACGACGCACTTCCGCTCTGAGATAAGACGAAAGCGCGTTCACACAAGAGACGCCTACACCGTGCAGACCGCCTGATACTTTGTAGGAGCCTTTATCGAATTTACCGCCAGCATGAAGGACTGTCAGAACTACCTCAAGGGCACTTTTGTGCTCCTTTTCATGCATATCGACAGGGATGCCTCGCCCGTTGTCAACAACGGTAATTGAATTGTCGGCATTTATAGTCACCTCTATATGACTTGCATAGCCGGCGAGGGCTTCGTCAATAGAGTTGTCGACCACCTCATAAACCAGATGATGCAATCCCTTGAAACTGATGTCGCCAATATACATGGCCGGGCGCTTTCTAACGGCTTCCAAGCCCTCAAGCACCTGAATATTGCTCGCGCTATAAACTTCTGATTCGCGTTCTTTGTCTTCTGACATGATTATATGTTCTATAGTTATTTTTCGTTATTATTTTACCACACAAAATTACTAAAAAGATCGGAATTTAACAAATGCAAGTCCTCAAATATGGCTTAATTACTCGGTGTCGGCTCTTTATGCGCGATTAATAGGGGGCTACTTGTCACTGGTCATTATCTGAGAAAGGCGATTTTCGAGCTCTGTGGAGCTCAGGCGGGTTGTAAGCGCCCCCCTGTGAGCTACTGAAATATTGCCGGTCTCTTCCGATACGACTATCGCAAAAGCATCTGTTGCCTGCGAAATACCAAGAGCCGAGCGATGGCGCAGCCCCAAAGCCCTCGGTACGTTTCGGTCATGACTGACCGGAAGAATACATCCGGCACTTCTGATACGATCGTGATCAATTATCATCGCTCCGTCATGCAATGGAGAATTCTTAAAGAAGATATTCTCAATCAGACGCGAATTGATATCAGCATCAATAATGTCGCCACTCTTTTCATATGACTCTAATGGTATTTCCTGCCGGATTACTATAAGTGCGCCGGTTTTGGTTTTGGACATATTCATGCATGCATAAACAATCGGGAGCACATACTTGCGGGTATCTGCAGATGAGTTATGTTTTTCATGCCGGAATAAATTTTTAAGAAACCTCCAGCGCTTATGATCGCCAAGTTCAACAAGGAAACGCTTTATCTGATCCTGAAACAAAATCACAAGTACCAAAAGGCCTATCCCCATAAACTGATCGAGAATAGAACCAAGAAGCTTAAGTTCTATAATCTGTGATGTCAGCACCCATACTATTATAAATGCCAGCACACCGAAAAATATATTCAATGTGCCGCTCTCTTTCATTATCCTATAAAGATAAAAAAGCAGAAGCGCCACTATGGCTATATCAAACGCATCCTTGATGCCAAACTGAATCATACAAATGTATTTTTAAGAATTGAGCAAACTAAAGAGAGTTACAGTCTGAGCGGCTTCGCGTACATCGTGGACACGAATGAAAGACGCTCCTTTAGTCAAAGCTATAGCATCAAGGGCAACTGTTGGTGCAAGAGCGTCAGATGGTTCTATATTTAAACTCTTTGTTATCATCGATTTTCTGGATATACCGACAAGTACAGGACAGTCAAGCACGGAAAAGGCGGACAGATCATTCATCAGTTTGAAGTTTTGTTCAAGGTTTTTGCTAAAGCCAAACCCCGGATCAACAATCACATCAGCCACTCCGGCAAGCCTTAACTGGCGCAACTTGACCGAAAGATCCGAAACCACATCGGCCACTACATCAGCATATGCTGTAAACTGCTGCATGGTTGCCGGCGTTCCGCGCATGTGCATGAGTATATACGGAGTTTTTAACCGGGCTACCATGTCGAACATATTGGAATCCAGCGCTCCTCCGGATATATCATTAATGATATCAGCGCCCATCTCTTCTATGGCAGCCTTAGCCACATCTGCGCGAAAAGTATCAACCGAAACCGGGATTTCAGGCGCTATGCCTCGCAGTACTGCCATCCCCTTGCGCAAGCGGTTCATTTCTTCTTGAGGAGAGATGTCACCAGCACCCGGCCGCGATGAATAAGCCCCAATATCAATAAAATCGACACCATCCTCAATCATTGACTCTATGCGCAGACCTATTTCAGTTTCATCCATTGTGCGTGAGCCACTATAAAAGGAATCGGGCGTGACGTTTACTATCCCCATCACTTGCGGACGGTTATAAACATGGAGACAGCCTTTTAAATTAAGCGAAAACGGAGCAAACATCGCGATTATACTACATAAATTAATATCACGCGAAATTAGTTAAATTTTTGCTTATCCACAAATCAATTCCACAAACTTCTCAGCTACATCCCAATTCATATAAACCACAACACGACCTCTCTTCCCAGAGAAGTCGTGTTGTTGTCTTAGCAATAAGACTCTACAAACCTAACATAAAAACACATTTACTATTATGCAATTCTTCTCATATAACTAATGAATTTACGCTAAGATACTAACAATCTATACTAACCCTAAAACTAAAAATCATTGATTAATTTCGATATTCATGAGATGGAGAAAACCGAGTGAGATTACTCTCGGCTGAGGCTTTCTCACATTGCAAAATTATATCTATTCTGAGGCACACGCAATACATCAACGGTTAAATTGAGGTTTTATAAAGTTAATTTAGACATTCCCACATTGATAATCAGCAGAATACATATTTTGCGATAAATAAAAATATAGAATGTTATATGCTCTAATTGAGGTAAAATATATCGTTTTGTATATTTATATGCAACAAATGATACCCCTTTTTCAAGTCATGAAACAGATTTTATATTCATTAGATCACCCTCAAATGTCTCTCTTGAGATAGCTCTATTCTTAAGTTTGTTGCGATATGTATAAATGGTGTATACCGAATAGTTCATCATTTGAGCGATACGCGAACTTTCCTCTATCCCAAGTCTCATGAATGCGATAATGCGCAAGTCGGTGTTGAGTTTTTCGCCTTCGCGCAATACAATTTGCTCCTCTGGGCGAAGAAGCTTGTTGACCTCTGCTACAAAGTTTGGATATATATGGAGAAATGCATCATCAAACACATCATAGAACTCTTTTGAGTGCTCTTCAATATATTTGCCTTGCTTGGTTATTTTGAGTAGATCATCAACCTTTCCGGTGGTTATTTTTCGGTTGACCATCTTGTTGAATTGCGTCAGTTTGTCCATGTATATCGAGCACAAGTTCAAAAATTGCGATATATACACATCTTTAGTGCTATTGGCTTCTTCCAGCCGTAGCGCCATGCGATTCATCTGCCGATTTTTTCGATGGAGCACATAAAGCGTAATAGCAAGTATCATCAACAAAACCGCCATAACCACCATAATGACATACAGTCTTATGTGGGCACTCCTGATTTCTGCTTTTTGGGCCCTTTCGATTATCGGCAACACTTGCGAAGACTGCAGTATGCGCAATGGAGCATTACACTCTACCGCATCTGACAAGGCTACGGAGAGATAGTCATAAGCATGCTGCACATCGCCATTGAGATAAATAGTCTTGCCAAGCTCCTGTAGGGATGCCACTTCAAGAGTAGCACCACGGGTGTCCGCAATAGCTGACAACGCCAGATAGTATTCATAAGCATAATGCTCCCCTCTCGCCTTTGATATTTCGGCGAGCAGATGACAGGCTCGCGCATAGAGATTGTCCTCCGGTTGCAACTGATCAATCAGCAGCATCGCAAGTGCCTGGGTTTTGGAATACTCTTTATTATAATAGTAGTATTCGCCCATATTCAACATATATCGCGGAGATCCTTCCTCCAGGTGGCCGATCAATGACTTTTGGGCATCATGAGATTTGGCCATATATCGGTCATATACATCCGGATAATTAACATAGTAAGCTGCAATATAGAAATACATCTGCCGTGCAGCATCGAAATACTCTTCCTGAAGACCCTTGGGAAGTGACCTGAAATCAATCCGCGAGAGCTCGTCCTCAGCCTGACTGATAAACGCCAGAAGCGGCAGATAGGTCAGACGCCTCAACTCAAAGCGCACTGCTACAGAATCCTGTTTCAGATCACGTGCCAGACTAGCCCCTTTATCATAGATAGAAACAGCAGAATCCGTATTATATGCATTATACATATCACCAAGCATCAGGAGCGTAGACAAGCGATCGTCAGAAGAGATCGAGCTGCATTTCAGCACGTTCTTGAGGGAGTCAATAGACGTGCGACGCCTGAATATATACACCTCGCGATTCTCAAGCTCCGAGTCAAGAGTCTTGAGCATTGAAGCAACCTCCCTGCGGCCGATAGTCTCACTGCCGGCCACAAGGAGGTTTGCAAAAATCATCAAAACGGCAAATACTTGAGTTTTGCCGAATCGACCTGATGCGTTAAAGAATCTGAACATTAAGTTTGTCATATGCTCGTTCCGCTTTTGCTCTTGCTTCTTCTACTGAGTCTGCGGTGGCGAGTATCACGCCCATGCGGCGATGACCTTTGACTTCGGGCTTGCCGAATATACGCATCTGCACACCGGGCTCTTCAAGAACTTTTTCCAGATTATCCATAATAACCTCAGTACTGTCACCTTCAACCACGACCGCACGAGAGGCCGACGGGCCGAGGAAACGTATTTCCGGAACGGGCAGACCGGTCAGTGCACGTGCGTGGAGGGCAAACTCGCTAAGATCTTGTGAAATCATGGTTACCATGCCTGTGTCATGCGGACGCGGAGAAACCTCGCTGAAAATCACTTCATCACCACAAACAAACAGCTCAACGCCAAAAATGCCATATCCGCCAAGCGCATCAGTCACTTTACGGGCGATTTCCTGAGCAGCCTCCTTGGCCGCGGAATCCATCGACTGAGGCTGCCAGGAATAACGGTAATCACCATCTACCTGAATATGCCCAATTGGTTCGCAGAACGAAGTGCCGGCAACAGAACGCACTGTAAGCAGTGTGATTTCATAATCAAATTTTACAAAACCTTCCACTATGACACGTCCTGCTCCAGCGCGGCCTCCTTCTTGGGCGATCTTCCAAGATTTTTCAATATCTTCTGCTGTTTTAATTACACTTTGACCATGACCGCTTGATGACATGATCGGTTTCACAACGCATGGAATGCCAATAGCTTCTACGGCAGCCTTGAATTCCTCAAAATCAGACGCGAAACGATATGGCGAGGTCTTCACTCCAAGTCCTTCAGCAGCCAATCGGCGTATTCCCTCTCGGTTCATGGTCAGCAGGGCCGCTTTTGCAGTTGGAGTAACGTGAAACCCCTTTTCTTCAAGTCCAACCAATACCGGAGTAGCAATAGCCTCTACTTCGGGAATTATATGATCAGGCTGTTCCTCTATTATCGCAGCACGCAGCGCATCGGCATCAAGCATGCTGAACACACGACTTCTGTCGGCTACGTGCATGGCGGGAGCATTGGCATACTTGTCACAAGCGACAACCTCCACTCCCATGCGCTGGAGTTCGATTGCCACCTCTTTACCTAACTCGCCACTGCCAAGGAGCATGGCTTTGCGACCGCTTTTGGTCCACTTGCTTCCAATCTTTGTCATCTGGATCTAATAAATGATAATGAGTGATTACAATATGCTGCAAATTTACCGATTTTCCACGAAATATCGTTCAAACTAACAATTTATTTTGTAACTTCGCCCAAACGCCGGAATTTCCATCGGAGAACAAAACATAGTGTTTCACCCTGCCGGAATGGCGACAGAATCACCTATCATGAAAATATATCTGCAGCAAAAAAGGCCGGGCCGTACGCGGCAAGCAATAGTGCCCTGCCCCATAGAACTTCCTGCTGGACTGAATACCACAGGCGAATTGATCAGTTCGCTTGTGCGCATTATAGTATCGGCATACAACGATCGCATTGATGATGTCCCGGCTGATCCAGACGCCGACTACCAGGTAGCCCCGATGACTGAAGATCAGGTTAATAATCTTGCAGAAGCAGGTCGCATTGCATTCGGACTTATCTATAATAACAGAAAGGAAGATCCTGAAAAAGCCATAGCCAATGCCCTGCAATGCCATGAAGACGGCATTTTCAAGATCTTCCTCAACGGGAGCCAGCTCGGTTCGAATGAAAGTCAAGTCGAAATCGCCGAGGGAGACACCCTTACAATAATACGCCTAACCATGCTATCAGGCAGAATGTGGTAAAAAAGCATCAAACTTATGAGAATTCATTGGAACAACAGCTACAACGACCTTTGTGTGTCCTATATTGAAAAATTGAGAAGCGGGTTAAACAACACTCGCAATCTATCCGGCGAAGCACATGAACTTCTCAGGCATTTTTTCAATGATATCGATCAGACGTGCCATGAGTCGCACTTCGAAACAGCATTGCACAGCTACTTTAAACAGCGCGGGGTCTGGAATACATTGGAGTTTCTCGAATGGGGATTACGTCCTGCAATAGACTATCTGTTTGGCAGCAGCTTGGATGGCCCTGCCTCCTGTAAAGAGTGGACAGACCTCTTCGGAGAGTATATCAGACTTGAAGCCAAAGCTCCATATACCACAGGCTATACCCGACATTCCTTGCGTTCCGCTCGTATCAGCCTCCACATTTGCAAAATAGCGCAGGCTCTACGCCAGTTTGTATTGCTCAAAGCTACCGGGTTTTCAACTGCTCAGATCCTACGTAAAGGGCGAACACCTGATGAACAACAGGAATTTTCCACCATAATCGACATTGACAGCTGGCTTGCAGCAAAAATCTCGATTGGAGACAGGGAGTGTATCGACTATCTGACCGAAGCCATGATATCGGAAAATAATACCAATCGCATGTATTTTGATCATTTCCGAGCTATCTCTCTAAGTGGCAATCACGAATTGTTAGAACTTGAGGGCAGATTACTGCTTGCTGCACGTATGCAGGAAGGGCTCCGGCAAGCTATAGTAGAGACTATGGATGAAGGCCAACCGGAAAGTTTCATATATCTACTGAAGATTATAATAGACAATAATCTTCAGCGGTTTTCAGCTATAAAAAGAGGGCTTGCCGTGGCAACGGGATTTGGAGATCAGGAAGCATCAGAACGTATAACAGAAAAATTCTTCACGCTCGTATCCCATCTTATATCAGACCGTGATAATGCAGCGAAAGCGATTGGCTGTGATGACCCCATGACTATTTACTTAGCGCTGTGGGCTATGGCATTCTTTGACACAGACAGCGTGAAGCTGCCTGTCAGAGAGTTGCTTGAGCACTCCCCTGCCCATATTGCAGAAGCAGCTGCTTTGTTTATTGGATATCTTCAGGATGTCGAATTAATAAACGAAATGACATCTCTCGCACTTCGCGTCCGATCTCAAGACCACAAAGTAATAGCAGGACTTCTTGACATGTATCTGAGGGACACACGTTTTCAACTCTATCTGAGAGCAAATGAAAATGACATGCGAATCCCAGACCTCAGCTTTTATTTTGACTCCAGAGAAGATGCTGAAGCTGACTTTACTTTGCTGACAGTTCTGTATACCTCAGTCAAAGACAAAGAGGTCTTTGACCCATATGTGTTCCCTTGGGTCAGCAGAGTCCTTACAAAAAGCCGGATTGCGCAGAAAATTTGCAGACTGGCACTGCTGATATCCTCTCCGGACTATACAGAAAAGGCGCTTGATTATGTTTGTTCGCTGGATCCGTACGACAGAGGGCTTTACATCAAATATCTTTTATATAGGTGTCAGACGCGGCGCCAAGTCGAATTCGCCGTTGCCATGATGGCTGACAAAGGCAGCGACGCTCGTGATCAAGCCTGCCGGATAGTCAGGAATTTGCATGACTGGAATGATTTGGTAGATGAAGACTATCTTGCAATGGAATCACACCTGCGCCTCAAAGCGGCACCGATGCGCACATGTATTATAGAAATTCTCGGTTCACGCCCTGACAACAAAGCCATCAGCTCTGTAAGGCGTCTTTTTTCAGACAAATCAGCAGACCGCAGACTGGCCGGGCTCAGCATACTAAAAAACTGGATTGCCAAAGGCGAGAAAGCCGAAGCCATAAACGCACTTAAACCCGAACTTTCGGCCATAGCCAATCCAACATCCAAAGAACGGGTGCTGCTTGAGTCCATTTTTGCCGAAAACGATTCAAAAGAAAACATATACACACCGGAAAATGGATTCGGTCTATATTCCTGCGATGCCAAAATTTCTGTCTCCGTAACATGCCCGGCTGATTTCAGTTCGGAAAAAGCGCTGACTTTCAAATCTGATGAAAATATCTTAAAGAAGATCCTGCAAAAAGGAAATAACCATGCCGTAGAACTGATTCAGGCTATTATCAATTTGATCGAGAAACATGCCGATTACGAATTTACGGATCGTTATGGAAACATTTCACGCTTAGGCAATACCGTTCTAAAATCATATAAGCTGGGGCTTGAGTCTCTCGCCATGCCCGAAGTCTGGAAAGAGTTTTACTATAATGAGATCCGCTCTCCGGAAAATATTTTGCGTCTTTGGCTTGCAACAATCACCTCCAACGTCTCTGACAAGCCGTTTTATCCAATATTGAAACGAATATTAGGCCGAGCTTTCGATCCTGGCATTCTGAACCCGGTTAAAAATTCCACTTACTTTCATTCGGCAATTGACATAGTATCCGCTTTGGCAGAAGAATACTGTTGCGGGCAGGCCATTTTGGAAATCGCGACCGATTTCATATCGGATTTCGCACTTCGCATAAAAGCAGATGAATGTATAAGGAGCTATAAAGCCCATACATGGGAATTGCCACAAGACCACTGCATTTACAACGTCCAGCCGATAGCCACACTAATGGCAATCTGCAAAAAATCAAGCAGCGACATGCCAGATAACCTGTTTCTGCGGTCCTTTGCCGCTCGCTACGATTTAATATGCAAGACGAAATCCTGCATAGCCGACAACAACTTCTACCTAAACCCGCTCAATGTCATGGAATATCTCCGCGCATGGAATCTCGGAGCGATTTCAGATGAAGCCATGCTTAAAGAAATGATGTCAGGAGCCATGAGAAAGAGCATGATTGCTGAATTTTCACAATGCTTGCCGGCAGCCGAAAAGCCACGTTGGGCCCAACAGCTCACACCACTCAGCGGTCACGAATGCAGACTGATCAACAAGGCCATTGAACGCATACTTGACATCGAGCTGAAAAGGGGTGATTCAGAAACTCCGGTTTCTCCTTTAGCCTATGAAATCAGAGTCATCAGCGGAATCGACAGGCTATTGCAGATCTTGCAGGCCCTTGGAAAAGACAAGCCCGTAGCCAAAGGATATTATGCCAATCTAAATAAACGTGAAATACTGAGTTCCTTGCTTCAGGCCTGCACTCCGGCAGACTCAGACACTCCACAAGAGCTAAAGCAAAAAGCAAAAGCAGCCGGAATTACAGATGAACAACTTGCTGAAGCAGCGATGTTCTCCCGACGATGGCTGGAAATCACCGAAGAAGCCATTGGCTGGAAAGGGCTTTCAAGCGGTGCATATTACTTTATGGCTCATACAGCTGACACCCTGGATGACCGCGCTAAGTCGCGCATCTCAAGATACTCAGCGGTAGAACCTGGCGACTTTGCTGATGGCGCCTGCGACCCGGCATGGTTTCATGAGATCTACAAGGCATTGGGACGTAAACGCTACGAATTTATATATGCCTCGGCAAAACATGTGGCCGACGGCAACCGCCACAGTCGTTCCCGGAAACTCTCTGATGCTCTTCTCGGCAATCTGAAAGCAAAACAAGTTATGGAAGAGATTTCAGAGAAAAGAAATAAAGATCTGGTAGTATCCCTTGGCTTGATACCTCTGGGGCGCAACAGACATAGCGACCTCAAAGAACGCTATATTTTTCTTAACAAATTTCTGAAAGACAGCAAGCAGTTTGGCGCACAGCGTCAAGAGAGCGAGGGACGTGCAGTTAAACTCGCTCTTGACAATCTCGCCCGCACGGCAGGTTATGGAGACTCCACACGTCTGACATGGAGCATGGAAGCCACCCTCATTAAAGATGCCGAAAAATACCTTGTTCCAAAACATTTCGGTGGCGTCAGCTTAAGACTGCTTATTGATGACGGTGAACCTGAGATAATCTGCGAAAGCAACGGCAAGATTTTGCAAAATATTCCTTCAAGACTCAAAAAAGAGACTTATGTAAGTCATCTGAAAGAAGTGTATAAACTATTGAAAGAGCAACACTCCCGTGGCCGGGCTTTACTTGAACAGGCGATGATCGAATCCGCTGAGTTTTCCGGGTATGAGATCAGCAGCCTTAAAGAAAACCCTATAATATGGAAAATGTTTTCACGCCTTGTGCTTGTAACGGACTACGGACAGACCGGTTTCCCCGGAGAAGACGGAGCATCAATCATTTCAGCTGAAGGTGTAATCAATGCTATAAGCGCAGACAATCGTCTTCGCATCGCCCATCCTTTCGACCTGTTTTCCAGCAAAGAATGGAGCGCATATCAGTCTTTTGTTTTTGACCATCAGTGGAGGCAGCCGTTCAAGCAGGTGTTTCGTGAACTATACATCCCTACAACTGAAGAAAAAGGTTCAAACCGATCCATGCGCTATTCCGGCAATCAGATCATGCCGTCTCGCGCTGCAGCTTTACTTAAAAAGCGACAGTGGACTGTAGACTATGATTACGGACTCCAAAAAATATGCTTTAACAGCAATGTGACAGCTGTGCTATATGCAATGGCCGATTGGTTTTCACCCGCTGACATCGAATCGCCGACATTGGAATATGTCGAATTTCATGACCGCAGAACATTCAAAGACAAGAAAATTTCAGAAGTCTCCCCGATCGCATTCTCTGAAATCATGCGTGATGTTGACCTTGCCGTGAGTGTGGCCCATGCAGGAGGCGTAGACCCGGAAACCAGCCATTCTACCATTGAAATGCGACGTGCCATTGTCAGTCATACATTGCCTATGTTCGGCATTAGTAATGTCAGCCTGGCCGGCAACTTTGCAAAGGTAAGCGGACAACTCGGCTGTTACAACATTCATCTCGGCAGCGGAACTATCCACAAGGAAGGCGGAACACAGATTGCCGTTCTGCCAGTCCATGCTCAAAATCGTGGGCGCATCTTTCTTCCATTTCTTGACGAAGACCCGAAAACCGCAGAAATCATTTCCAAAATATTGCTTTTCGCAGATGACTCCGGCATCAAAGATCCTTCAATCCTTAATCAACTATGACATGAAGCCGACATTTGACGGCCAAAG
>ERZ778513.86-NODE-86-length-82991-cov-18.004449_pt1 | contig 82991 bp, 91 predicted proteins | sample MGYA00510345_ERZ778513 | MGnify/ENA primary metagenome ERZ778513 (study PRJEB29527, sample SAMN07138966) | mouse gut metagenome | material: feces | host: mouse | place: China:Nanjing | collected 2016-01-25 ... | reverse complement strand
AGTATCCCTGCGGAACTTGCTTGGGATTTGAATTTGCCATTGCCGAGGGGGTATGGGTTTGTGTGGTTGGGGGGACACGGAGTAGGAATGGTTGCTCTGTATAGATTTTTTACACAGGCTTGTAATCTTAAAGTGGATTTAAGATGGGATAATAATTCAAAAATGACCTATATCAATCGTTATAATTTTTTGAAAAATAACCAAAATGAAGTTTATAAAACTTTTAATATTTCTGATGTAAGAAAAGAAAAAGATTTCACAAAATATTTATGTTTAGTATCCCAACCAAAAGCTATTCTTTGGAGTGTTAGATGTCCTATCGGGCTCCTTAAACACGCATTGGGGGTAGATTGGGGGAATCGTTGGTGGCGCAAAGATAAAGAAGTGCAACAAACTTTTAATTTGACATACAATTGGAATAAATATATAGAATGGTTAAGATATAACAAGCCCACCATTAATCCTAAATTTTGAATCCTTGAAATCCAACTTATTTATAATGAATGCTTTATCCTCTCATTTTAATCTTGATAAAGTGTATTATCTTGATATGAGTGCCATTAGTCATCAAAAAGCTTTTGAAACTTTGGAATCTTTGTCTAAGATTTTTGGATTTTCTCCACCTAGCAAAGAATCAGAATCTATTTTTAAATGCTATGAATTTAGAGGAAATCTTAGATTTTTGCTTCCTCTAAAATTGTATGCAAATAAAGCAGATATTCCAAATTTATTTAAGAAACATCAAAAAAATAAGGAAAATCTGTTGATTAATAAAAGTAGCATAGTTTTAATGCTTAATCGCCCACAAAATGATAAAAATGCTATTAATATTTTACCTCAAATTAATCAAAGTGATTTGGTTAATGATATGGGGATTTATGTGAGCAGGGAAGATTTAGAAGTTTTAGAAAAGGATAAAGAATTTTATAATGCTATAAAAGAGTATTTAAAAGATTTTTGCGATGCTATTAAAGAGGAACTTCATAAGACAGAAGCAAATAGAATCAAAGAAGAAGATATTTTAATATATCTTAAAGAAAACAAGGAAAAAAGAATTGAACTTAAGAATCTGCTTGATAAAGAATTGAGCCATATCAAACAAATGCGTCCCGACATTGTGGAATCTTGGAAATATTATCAAGAGTTTGAGAGAATGTGTGAGGAGATGGATAAATAAAAGTGGTTGATTGTCCTTGTGAGATTTGGTTTATGGATTGCTACGAAGTTATATAATGCAACTTCTCGCAATGGCACAATGGAAACATTATAAGAAATTGCCTTGTCATTTTATTCCTTACAAGGTTTAGCAAATTTGCAATCTTAAAATTATTTTTTAGCTTAAATTTGCCATAATTGCCAAATTAATTTTAAAAGGGCGCGTGATGATAATCAAAGGTGCGATGGTTTGTGATGCAAATGGCGAACAAAGAGGCGATGTCCGAATAGAAAAAGGCAAGATTGTCGCAGTAGAGCGAAGCATTATGCCAAAGAGTGGCGAGGAGGTTTTGGGAGCAGATAATCTTATTTTGCTTCCGGGCGCGATTGATTTAAATACACGCGTAAGCAATTCAATTTTAAGCAAAGAAAATCTTTTGAAACTTTCCTGCAAAGCCGCACTTGGTGGAATTTCTCAAGCAGTCTTGATTCCAGATTGTAAGCCGACTTCAAGTAGTGAATTGGGATTGGAGCTACTCCACGCATTGAAAGATGAGTTTAAGGCGCAAATTTTGGGCATTTCAGACGCCGTGAATGTAGAAAATCCAAAGTCTTTAAATGAACTTGCGATTCTGCATAAGAAAGGAGCGAAAGGTATCTTTGCAAAATCCAACATTGATGGCAATCTGCTAAGACGTGCTTGCGAATTTGCACTAATGTTTGATGTGCCGATGTTTTTTTCTTGTGAGGACGAATCGCTAAGCGCAAATGGAGTGATGAATGACGGAGAGCTTTCCTCAAGACTTGGATTGCCCGCCATTCCAACCTTAAGTGAAACAAAAGAGGTTGCGCAAATGAGTGAGGTTGCAAGATTTATGGGTGTAAAAGCAGTTTTTTTGGCTCTCGCAACAGAGCGCAGTGTAGAAATTATTGAGGAAGTCAAAAATATTCATCTCAAATCTATTTCCAAAACCAAGACCCCACACCTTTTTTTGCAAACCTCCATTCACCATCTAATGCTAACAGAGAATCTATGCAATCATTATAACACCGCAGCAAAAATCAAGCCACCTTTGAAGTCCGAATCTACGCGCACAAAATTGCTAAAAAGAGTCAAAAGAGGAGAGATTGAGTTGATTACTTCTTTGCAATCTGCGAAGTCTCAAGCGCAAAAAGACCTTGCCTTTGAAGAAGCTGCCTTTGGTATAGATATGATTGAATGTTTCGTGCCGATGTGTTATACATTATTTGTTAAAAATGAGCGTATGAACTTAAGCGAGTTAAGCAAGATTTTAAGCTTGAATCCAGCTCGTGCGTTAGGTTTTAGCGAAAAAGGATTGATTGCGGAAGGTTACGATGCGGATTTGATTTTGATAGATCCAAAAGAAACTTGTGTAATGGATAATCCCGATTCGCCTTATAATGATTGGATTTTTTATGGCGTTGTGAAAGAAATGTTTGTTGAGGGAAAGCAGTGCTTAGGATTTTACACGCATTCTTGAAAGGAGTTGTATGGAAGCAAAATTATTTTTAGTTTATGAGAGATTTGAAAATTGGTTTTTTGGCTTTTTGCCTAATTTTATTAGTGCATTGTTTATTTTGGTTATTGGATATTATCTCTCTAGGATTCTGTCAAAATATATTTCAAAAGCTGTGATTAAAGCAACAAAAGATGAAACATTAGGAGAATTTCTAAAAAATGTTGTTTTTGTCGCAGTTTTGATTTTGACCTTTATCACTGCGCTTTCAAATTTGGGTGTGAAAACAACCTCTATTATTGCAGTTTTAGGAACTGCAGGTTTGGCAATTGCTCTTTCTTTGAAAGATTCTTTATCCAATCTTGCAAGTGGAATCTTACTCGTGGTTTTGCGTCATTTCAACAAAGGAGATACGATTTCTGTTGGCTCTATTACGGGTAAAGTAGATTCTATTAATTTGTTTCAAACTAAGCTCACCACTCCAGATAATCAAGTGGTGGTTTTACCAAATTCTAGTATTGTCAGTGCGCCTATTATCAATGTGAATGCAAATGCAACGCGTCGTATGGATTTGATTTTTGGCGTAGGTTATGCAAGCGATTTGCAAAAGGCGAAGCAAATCTTAGAAGAGATTTTAGAGCAAGAAGAAATTGTTTTGAAAGAGCCCGCACCTGTTATAGGTGTGAATGCTTTAAATGCAAGTAGTGTAGATTTGATTGTGCGTTTTTGGGTAAGGAGTGAGAACTATTTCACAGCAAATATTGCAATGCAGCAAAAGGTTAAATTGCGTTTTGATGCAGAGGGTATTGAGATTCCATACAACAAACTAGATATTAACCTAAATCAATCAATGGGAACGAATCCATAATGCAAATTATTGGCGCGGATTTTGTAGTGCTTTGTGATGCAGAATTTCGCGTCCTCAAAAGAGGTGGGGTTTGCTTTGAATCCGATGAAATTATCGCCATAGATTCCTATACTTCCTTATGCCAACAATACCCCGATATTCCAAGTCAATATTATGAATCCTGCGCTATCACGCCAGCATTAGCAAATTTACATTTACATTTGGAGTTTAGTCAAAATGAAGGAATCTTGCATTTTGGAGATTTTGGAAAATGGCTAGATAGCGTGATTGTGAATCGTGAAACTTTAATGCAAGAAAAATTAATGGGTGTTAATTTAAAAACTGCAATGCAACAAGGAATTACAGAATGCTTGCGAAGTGGTGTGGGGTTTGTAGGGGCGGTTTCAAGTTATGGATATGATTTGGAAGTTTTGGCAGATTCTCCTTTGCGTGTGCTTTATTTTAATGAAGTTATTGGTTCAAAAATAGAAGTTTTGGACATTTTGTTTCAGAATTTTCTTGCGCGTTTGCAGGATTCTAAATCTGTGCAAAATGAGCGTTTTATCCCAGCGGTTGCAATTCATTCTCCCTATTCTGTCCATTCAAAACTGCTTGAAAAAACACTTCAGGTTGCACAAAAGGAAAATTTGCCTCTAAGCGTGCATTTTTTGGAATCTCAAGCGGAGAAAGAATGGCTAGAAACTAGTAGCGGGTATTTCCAAAAGTTTTATCAAAAATTTTTTGGGAGCAATCCTAAATCTTTTTATGATGTGCAAGGTTTTTTGGAGTTTTTTAAGGATACAAAAAATATTTATTTTGTGCATTGTTTGGAAGCGGATTCTCAAATCTTAAGGGAAATTACCACAATGAAAGGCAAAATCATTACTTGCCCTAAATCTAATCGCTTGTTAAACTCCAAGCTCTTGAATCTTAACGCATTGCAAGAATGTGGGATTCCGTTTTGTTTGGGGACAGATGGCAAAAGCTCCAATAATTCTCTTTCTTTGTTAGATGAGTTAAAAATCGCCTTGTTTGCATATAGTGATATGCCTTTAGAGTATTTTGCGAGGGAATTATTGCTTAGTGTAACGCGCAACGCATTTTTGAATACCGATTGGAAGCTTGGAGAATTAAAAGTCGGAAATTTTGCTGATTTTGCTGTGTTTAAAATCCCCAAAACAGAGGAATTTTTAGCGCAAAATTTAATTTTATATGTTAGAGAGGCATTTGCGCTTTATATCAAGGGAATGGAAGTTTTGGAAAATTTACAGGAAAGGGAATAATGCAAAAATTAACGATTTTTAGAGAATACGATATTCGCGGAATCTACAATGAAGATTTAACACGAGAAAATGTTACGCGCATTGGTTATCTTTTGGGGCTAGAATTGCAAAAAAGGGGAGGCAGAAATTTGGGTGTGGGTTATGATGCGCGTGTGCATTCGGAAATCATCTTTGATTGGTTTTGTCAGGGTGTTTTTGCAAGCGGAGCTTGTGCGTATAATCTAGGGAGGATTCCAACTCCTGTGGGATATTTTGCCTTGTATAGTGAGTTTGAAGTACAATCGCAAACTTTGCAACTTGAAGGAAGTGTGATGATTACAGGTTCGCATAATCCTCCTAAATACAATGGGTTTAAAATTACTCTTTGCAAAGAACCATTTTTTGGTGATGCAATTTATGCGTTAGAAAAAGACTTTTACACACTTGAGTTTGAGGAGGTTGCCAAAAAGATTCCAAAAAATACAATTCCCCAAAAGCTGAATGTCTTAGATTTGTATGTGGATTATTTGGCAAATGAGTTTGCGCATTTAAAAGGGTTTGATTTACCTATTTCTATGGATTGTGGGAATGGAATCGCAGGGGTTGGAATCGCACGCATTTTGGAACGTTTGGATATTCGCTTTAAAGGATTATTTTTGGAGCCTGATGGGAACTTTCCTCACCACCACCCAGACCCTAGTGAAGAAAAGAACTTGCAAGACCTTAAAACAGAAGTGGCAGCAAGAGGTGGAATCGGGTTTGCCTTTGATGGCGATGGGGATAGATTGGCGGTGATTAAACATACACGAGAGGGAGGAAAAGTCTATAAAGGTGATGAGCTTGCGATTATTTTTGCACAAACGATTCCACACCCTATTATAATTGGTGAAGTGAAATGCTCATTAAATATGTATGAAAGTATTGATAGAATCGGACAGAGTATAATGTATAAAACAGGGCATAGCAATTTGAAAGTTAAATTAAAAGAGAGTGGTGCGCATATGGCATTTGAAGTCAGTGGGCATATTTTCTTTAACGATAGATATTTTGGGTATGATGACGCAACTTATGCAGCTTTACGTGTTATAGAATTGCTGAAAACAAAGGGCTTAGAGTTTGATAAAGTCCTAGAATCTTTGCCTAAACTCTATTCTACTGATGAAATCAAAATTCAAACGAGTGAAGAAGAAAAATTTGCGCAAGTAGAACGATTAAAAGAGATTTTAAACGATGTTTCCAAACTCCCTGCAAATTTCCCTAAAATCGTTAAGATTATTTCAATTGATGGAGTGCGTGTGATTTTTGAAGAAGGTTGGGGGCTTGTGCGGGCAAGCAATACCACACCTGTGCTTGTAACGCGTTTTGAAGCCAAGAGCAAGGAAGCAGTTGCAATGTATCAAAGAGCACTTTTAGCACTACTAGACAATTTCAAAAAAGAGGAGCAATAATGGAGCAAATCGTCTTGCAATCTCCCTTTGATATGCACTTGCATTTAAGGGACGGAGAGATTCTTGAAAGTGTCGCGAAATTTACTGCACAAAGCTTCAGTGGTGCGCTTGTAATGCCAAATCTCAATCCACCGATTCTAAATGTAGAGGACGCGCTTGCCTATCAAAAGAGAATTTTAAAGGCTTGCGGAGATGAAAATTTCAATCCAATGATGTCTTTATATCTCACAGAAAAATTAGACAAAAAAGAGCTTCAAAAGGCAAAAGAAAAGGATATTCTCTTTATTAAACTCTATCCAAAAGGGGCGACAACAGGAAGCGAGAATGGTGTAAGCGAAATTCTTAATACGAAAATTTTAGAGATTTTAGAGATTGCGCAAGAGCTTGGGCTAATTTTGAGTATTCACGGAGAGAGTAATGGCTTTGTTTTAGAGCGAGAAGCGGAATTCCACGTGGTGTTTGCAGAACTTGCGGAGACTTTTCCGCGCCTAAAAATTATTTTTGAGCACTTGAGTGATAGACGTTCTATTGCTGTGGTAGAAAAATATGACAATCTCTATGCTACACTGACTTTACACCATATTAGTTTGAGCTTAGAAGATGTTATTGGAGGAGCATTGAATCCTCATTGTTTTTGTAAGCCTATTTTAAAGACACCAAAGGACAAAGATGCTTTGTTGCAGATTGCCTTAAGTGCGCATAAGAAGTTTTCTTTTGGTAGCGATTCTGCTCCCCATTTGCAAAGTAACAAAGAAAATGCCAAAGGTGCGGCAGGAATCTTTACTGCACCAATTTTGCTCCCGGCACTCGCGACGCTTTTTGAGACACATAAAAGTCTAGAAAATTTAGAAAACTTCATAAGCGGTAATGCACAAAAAATTTATGGAATCCGCGCAACTGACAAGCAAGTAAAGTTGATTAAAAAACCAATGACAATTCCGCAAGTCATAGAGGGAATCGTCCCGCTTTATGCAGGAAAAACCCTTGCGTGGAGCTTTGGCTAATGTCAAAAATCGCAGTGTATCCTGGCACTTTTGACCCGATTACAAAAGGGCATTTAGATGTGATTGAGCGCGCGTGCAAGCTCTTTGATGGGTTGATTATTGCTGTTGCAAAATCAGATAGCAAACACCCTTTATTTTCTCTTGAAGAACGCGTCAAAATGGTGAATTTGGCAATTAAGGATTCCAAAAATATTTCTTGCAATGTGTGTGTGCAACCTTTTAGGAATCTCATCGCGGATTTTGCAAAAGAAAATAATGCAAATATCCTTGTGCGTGGGCTTAGGGCGGTAAGTGATTTTGAATATGAATTGCAAATGGGATATGCCAATGCGTCTTTGAATCGTGAATTGGAAACAATTTACCTTATGCCCTCGCTCCAAAATGCCTTTATTAGCTCCACGGTGGTGCGTTCTATTCTTTTACACGGAGGGGAAATTGCGCATCTTGTGCCAAATTCTGTTAAGGTGCATATTGCAAGTTTGCCTCATTTTGTGGATTGGAATGCGGAATCTAAAACGAAAGATTCCCTCTTAAAGGATTAAGATGTATTGTGCGATAGAGGGAATTGACACGAGTGGAAAAAGCACACAAATTGCAGCTCTAAAAGAGATTTTTAAAGAAGCCCTTTTCACTTTTGAGCCCGGCGCGACAGAGATTGGCAGAGAGATTCGTTCTACTTTACTTGAACACGATTTGCATTGCACATCAAAGACAGAAATGCTGTTGTTTTTGGCTGATAGAGCAGAGCATAGTGAGAGAATCTTAAAACCAAATGCAGATAAACTCATCATTAGTGATAGAAGTTTGATTTCTGGAATTGCTTATGCGAAAGACTTTGATTTTGAGATTCTGCGCACTTTGAATTTTTTTGCCACGGGCGGAATTGTGCCTAATAAAGTTGTGTTATTGGAATTGACGCAAGAGGTTTTAGAGGAGAGATTGAGCGCAAAAAGTTGGGATAAGATAGAAAAGCGTGGAATCTCTTATTTGCTTGAACTTCAAGAAGCCTTGAAAGAGGTAATTTTGAAGCTTGAAATAGAATCGCTTTTGTTGCAAGCGGATTTATCACGGGCAGAAATTACTGCAAAAATTGTGGATTTTATAAAGAGCTAATGCGCTGTCTGCTCTGTGGAAATTGGACATTTTATACTTTCTGCAAAAACTGCTTTAATGCAATCCATATTACTCCGCGATATAGAGAAATAAAGGGCTTTAAAATTTATAGTTTCTTTGCTTTTGGTGAGATTGAGTATCTGCTACACGCTAAATATCAAGTGATTGGTAGTAAAGTCTATGGAATCTTGGCAAAAAAAGCAAGTCAATATTTGAAAAATACTCTAGAGATTCCGCTTAACGCTTATGCTGTGGGAATTGATGATAAAATCAGCACACAAGGCTACGCACATAATGCAATTTTGTTGTATCATTTAAAACAGGCGGGATTGACGCCACTCTATCAGACATTATACGCCAAAAACCCTGTATCTTATGCAGGAAAAAGTTTGAAATTTCGTCAAGCAAATCCGCGCAATTTTTGCCTTAAACGCAAGGTAAGGGGCAAAGAAATCGTATTGGTTGATGATATTGTTACAACAGGCTTAACGCTAATGGAGGCAAAAGAATGTTTGGAATCTAATGGTGGAAAAGTTTTAAATGCTTTTGTCTTAGCAGACGCGAGAAACTGAAAGCAAACATATTAAGAGCAAGAGCAATAAAAGAACTTATTTAATTTCCAATTATAAATAATGACAAGAATTCAACAATTGCGACATTCTGCAAAAAATCTCGCAATTGTGCTATGCTAATCATCTTTCATCAAGTTGTCTTTAGCAGCTTGTGGAAGTTTGGTTAGAAAATTTCCCATATTAAAATCCACTCCTTGATTGGTGGCTTCATTGACAAGCGCAATGGCTTTTTTAGAATTAAAAGAGCTTAAGGGATTGTAGGGTTCGAAAAGACAATTTGTAACTGCTAGTGCGTAGGCATTCTTTTTGATTTCGCTAGAAGAAGCGTGTGGGTTTTCAATATGGGTAATGCTTTGGATTAGTCTTTCATCAAACTTCCAATGGTCAAATAAGAATCCTAGAAATGCCACATGATCAATACCGCAATATTGATTCTCTAGTTCGGATACATTTTGAAAATTATTTGTTTGATTTTCGGTTAAAAATTCCTTCGCTTTGCCTGACTTTAGGAGCATATTTGCAAGCAAAATCATTCCTAAACGCAAAAGCATAGCGCATGGCACAAGCTCATTGGAAAGTGCTTTGTCTTCTTCTTGAAGCCAAGTAGAGATGAAATCCACTTCATTAGAACAATTAGCTAAAAATACTCCTGTATCTAATCCATAAGGAGAAACATCAATAGAAAAATTAGACCGAATAGAGTTCGCCAAAACAACATTTTTGATATTGCTAATTCCGAGCAACGAGACAACTTGTTGAATTGTAGAAACTTGATGAGAAAATCCATAAAATGGAGAGTTTGCAAGACGCAAAAGCTCACCAATTAATAAGGGGTCTTTAGAAATGATAGCAACAACTTTACTAATCTCCAAATCTGCTCCGCTAGAATCAACATATTCTTGTAGTTCCATCACTGTTTTAGGGAGCGGTGGGAGATCATTAATAGTCTCTAAAAGTAAAGGATTCATTGAAAACTTCCTCTATTTAAGGTATTTTTTGTAAATAATTTTTTATTGTATAGTATTTTTAGTAACACATTACTTAATTAAAGTTTCAAAAATAACATAAAATTGTGAATAAATGGTAAAATAATCAGAAACTTTTAGGAGATTTTATGCGCTTTGGAAAAATTGATTACCTTAATCTTTTGCCTTTTGAAACTTTTGTGCGGGCATATCCTAAGCCATCGCATTTTCAATTATTTTATAACAAAAAAAAATCTTATCCTGCAAAGTTGAATCGTGAATTTTTGTTTGGGCGCATTGATGCGGGATTTGTTTCATCTATCACGGCACTTAGGGCAAGGAGAGAGCGTTTTTGGGCTTCGCAGGTTGGAATCGTAGCACGCAAGGAAGTTTTAAGTGTAATTTGCTTGCCAAAGGAAAAGGGAGAAGATTATCAATCTGCGACCTCTAATGCGCTTTTAAAAGTTCTTGGTTTAAAGGGACGTGTATTAATAGGAGATAGAGCACTTGTAGAGGTTTTGAAGCAGAAAAGTAACCATCAAAAAGATTATGTGGATTTGGGCAAGTTTTGGGTAAAAAAGGAACATTTACCTTTTGTTTTTGGGAGATTGTGCGTCAAAAAGAATCATTCTTTTTATAAAAAATTAATCCATTCTTTTTATAAAAAGCATATTAAGATTCCACATTTTTTGCTAACAAAAGCTGCACTTAAAAGCGGAATTTCAAAACAAGAGATATTACAATATCTCCAAGTGTTGTCTTATAAAATAGACAAAAAAGCAAATTTTGGCGTGGAAAGATTTTATAGAAATTTAAGGATTTTAAAGATTAAAGCACCACGGAGATTTTAGGATTTCTTGTGTGGGAATAAATATGGAATCCAAAATAAAATGACATTTAATAAAAAATGCAGGTTATTTTGAATATAATATATCCTTTTATTTTAAAATATTCCCCAAAAGAGTGGGGCTTTTAGGAGTAGCAATGGAGCAAACATTATCCATTATCAAGCCTGATGCGGTGAAAAAAAATGTTATTGGAAAAATTGTTGATCGCTTTGAAAGTAATGGGCTAAGAATCGCAGCAATGAAAAAAATCAGACTTAGCCGATGCGATGCAAAAGATTTTTATGCAGTGCATAAAGAGCGTCCCTTTTTTGGCGAGTTGGTAGATTTTATGGTAAGCGGACCAGTTGTGGTTATGGTGCTTGAAGGATTGAACGCGGTAGCAAAAAACCGCGAACTAATGGGTTCAACTAATCCAAAAGAAGCAGCACCCGGCACCATTCGCGCGGATTTTGCAGAGAGTATTGATGCAAATGCAGTGCATGGAAGTGATAGTTTGGAAAATGCTAAAAAAGAAATTGCATTTTTCTTTGCTACAAAGGAAATTTGCTAGTTAATGCATAAAATTGCTTTCACAAAGGCATTTCAGAGTTGCAAGAATGGAGAAAAAGTCCGATTTTGCATTGAAGAGAATCAAGTCAAGTTGGAGGGTGTTTTATCTTGTGATAAAAGTTATCCCGATATGCTTAAACTCAATGGAATCTTAAGCGGGGTAATCACTCTTGTCTGTGATTTGAGTGGAGAAGAATATCAAAAAATACTAGAAGAGCCTGTAGGATTTTATCTAAGTGATACAATTGTGCATTTAGATAGTGAGCATTTTGAAGAAATTGTGGAATGCAAAGAGGGCAAGATTGATTTTGAAGAAATTTTACAGAGCGAATTAGAGATGATTCGCTGTGATTATCATATTAAAGAAAATGAATTTAAGGAGTAAAAAATGGCAGTACCAAAAAGACGCGTGAGTAAAACAAGAGCAGCAAAACGAAGAACACATTATAAAATTACATTAGCAGTTCCTGTAAAAGATAAAGACGGAACATGGAAAATGCCTCATCGTGTAAATAAATTTACTGGAAAATACAAAAATAATTAATTGGAATCTTACAGATGAGAATTGCCGTTGATGCAATGGGTGGAGATTTTGGCTCTTCCCCACTTGTGCAAGGTGCTTTACAGGCATTAAAAGAACGCGATTTTGCACTTGTACTTGTTGGGGATGAGCAGGTTATTGCGCCACTTATTCCTGCAGAATGCAAGCAAAAGGTAGAGATTGTGCATTGCACGGATTTTATTACAATGGAAGAAGGTGCAACTTCTGCACTCAAGCGCAAAGAAAGCTCTATCTATCTTGCAATTGAAATGCTTAAAAATAAACAAATAGATGCAGTGGTTTCTGCTGGGCATAGCGGTGCAACAATGAGTCTTGCAACTTTAAAGATAGGACGTTTAAAGGGTGTTTCTCGTCCCGCAATTTGCACGCTTATGCCACGTATAGATGCACAAAAAAGTTTAGTAGTAGATGCGGGCGCAAATGTTGATTGCAAACCAGAGAATCTCTTTGAGTTTGGAATTATGGGACACGAGTATGCAACTGCGATTCTTAACTATCCTAAAGCACGGATTGGTTTGTTGGCAAATGGAGAGGAAGAATGCAAGGGCAATGAAATGACAAAAGCTGCCTTTGACCTTTTAAAAAAACATCCAAGCTTTATTGGGAATATTGAGGGAAACAATATCTTTGACGCAAATGTAGAAGTAATTGTGTGTGATGGATTTGTCGGTAATGTTGTGCTAAAAACAAGTGAGGGAGTGGCGGATTCTATTATTTTTTTGTTAAAGAAATATATTAAATCCTCTCCTATTGGAATCTTTGGTGCATTGTTTATGAAAAATGTATTCAAAAAGCTTAAAAAACAAATTGATTATGCGGAATATGGAGGTGCGCCACTTCTAGGAGTAGATGGGAATGTCATCATTTGCCACGGAAAAAGTAATGCAAAGGCGATGAAAAATGCAGTTTTTCAAGCAATTTTAGCGGTTGAAAATAATGTCAATGACAAAATTTTAAGTGCTTTAGAGAAATATAAGATTTAAGAAATGTCAGTAAAAATACCAATTTATGCGTCTTTAAGTTCTATTGGTGCGTATGTTCCTAGTAGAATCGTGAGTAATGAGGACTTATCTAAAATTGTTGAGACGAGTGACGAATGGATTACGAAACGCACAGGCATCAAAGAAAGGCGATTTGCAGAGGACAATGAAGCAACAAGTGATTTGGCAACCAAAGCCGCAAGAATCGCAATAGAGCGCGCACAGATTGATATTAGTGTGATTGATGCGGTGGTTGTTGCTACAATCTCTCCTGATTTCTTTTGTATGCCCTCAACAGCGTGTGTAGTGGCAAATAACTTAGGAATCATCAATAAACCTGCTTTTGATATTGCAGCGGCTTGCAGCGGATTTATCTATCTCCTCTCTCTTGCAAAATCTTTCATAGAATCCCAGACTTACAAAAATATCTTGATTATTGGTGCGGAAAAGATTTCAAGTATTTTAGATATGGAAGACCGTAGCACTTGTGTTTTGTTTGGTGATGGAGCGGGAGCTGCGGTTATTCGTGCAACAGAGGATAAAAGCCTTAGCGTATTAGATGTGCAGTGTGCTGCAAATGGGCAATATCAAGAGCTTTTGATGACACCAGGTTGTGGCAGTCGTTATCCTGCAAGTGCTGAAATTTTGAGAGAACGTTTGCAATTTATCAAAATGAAAGGCAATGAGACTTTTAAAATTGCGGTAAAAACTTTGACAAAAGATGTGGTAGAGATTCTACAAAGAAATCATCTCTCCAAAGACGAGATTGATTTTTTTGTCCCGCATCAAGCAAATTTACGCATTATTTCTGCAGTAGGAGAGGCATTGGGATTCTCAAGTGAAAAAGTCGCCCTCACTGTGCAAAAATATGGCAACACTTCCGCTGCTTCCATTCCTATGGCTATCAATGATTTATACGAAAGCGGTAAAATCAAGCAGGGTTCAAAACTGCTTTTGGACGCTTTTGGTGGTGGCTTGACTTGGGGTTCAGCGATTCTTGCCTTTGGCGGTCAATGATTTTATTGTGGGTAGTGTTTTTGCTTGTTGCAAATGTCAATACAAAATCTTGCTACAAATAAATGCGTTAGTTCGCCCTGCCAACCAATCTAGCTACCAAAGCCAATGAGGAATCTTTGGCGCGCGGAATCAAAGTTTCTTCATAAAATAGAATCTCTAAATCCAAAAAGGCGTGTAAAAGTTCGTTTTTGTGTAATAAATGGCTAGAATCACTTGCAAAGGCATTGTGCGATTCTATCTCGCTTTTGGCAAAAGTTTCAAAGACTAAGATTCCACCTTTTTTTAATCCCTCACACATCAAAGGAAACAATCTTCGCTCTAAAAAATAGCTATTGCAAATAATATGATAGTTTTGTGGCAGAATCTTAAAAGAATCCAAATCTGCGCAATGCGCGTAAATATTGCGTTCATTTTGCAAAGAAGTAATCGCAAAGTCAGAAATATCTATGCTTTCTACCTCAAACCCACAATCTCGCATAAAGCGCGAATTGCGTCCCATACCGCAAGCAATGTCTAGTGCCTTGCCTCGTGGGGCTGCGGTAATGAATTGACGCAGCAGAGCAAGAGGCTCACTCGGAATCGGATTGTTTTTATGACGCAGATTCCATTTGTCTTGGTCGCTTTGCATTAGTCGCAGAATCTTTTGAGAATCTCTTGATAGGAATCAATGCGTCTATCACGCAAAAATGGCCAAATCCTACGCACTTCCTCACTTCTTTGCTTGTCCCATTCAAAATACAAAATTTCTTCTTTTTCTACGCTTCCAAGTGCAAGCAATTCGCCTTGCGCTCCATAGGCAAAACTAGAACCCCAAAAAGTGATTCCCTCCATTACTCCGCTTTTGTCTGCTTCAAAACCTACGCGGTTAATCGTTGCAACAGGGATTCCATTTGCGACACTATGTCCGCGTTGCACTGCCATCCACGCTTCCCTTTGCCGTTCTTTTTCATCAGCTTTATCACTATTGAACCAACCAATTGCAGTGGGATAGATGAGAATCTCTGCTCCTTTTAATGTCATAATGCGTGCGGCTTCAGGATACCATTGGTCCCAGCATATAAGCACCCCGAGCTTGCCTAAGCTTGTGGTAATAGGCGTAAAATTCAAATCTCCGGGCGTAAAATAAAATTTCTCATAGAATCCCGGGTCATCTGGAATGTGCATTTTGCGATATTTTCCCGCAATACCTCCATCGCGCTCAAACACAACTGCTGTGTTGTGATAAAGCCCCGCACTTCTTCGTTCAAAAAGTGAAGTTACAAGCACAATTTTATTGTTTTTGGCAATTTGACTGAAATATTCGCAATCCGCTTCAAAACTCAACGCATAATCAAAAAAATCTACATTTTCACTTTGGCAAAAATATTCTTGCGTATGAAGTTCCTGTAATAAAACTAGTTGCGCTCCATTTTGTGCAGCTTCTTTTATCATTTGCGTGCTTATTTGCTGTGTAGAGGATTTGCTACCTTTATAGGATTGTTGGATTAAAGCAACTTTGATTTTGGATTCCATTTTTACTCCTTAGTAGTCTGTGTCCTCGTAATCTTCCTCTCCGCTATCGTAATCGTCCTCATCATAGAGGAATTTATCGCTATCTTCATACTCTGAATTGTAGCCGTCGTATTCCTCATCCTCAAACTCTTCGCAATTTTCGTCCTCAAAAATTTTCATCTTTTCTCCTTTTTAAAATCATTGCAATTGCTTCGCTCGCCAAACGTAGCCCAAAACTTGCTGTTACTCCGCTGAAACTCCCAAGCTCTTTACATTTTGGCTCTTCTGGGCTAAAGGCTACCATAAAACTGCCTTTAAAACCTTGCTTTTTCAGTCCTTCGCGAAATTTTCTTGCAAATTTGTCCCCATAACTTTTCCAAATTGGCGCAAATTGAATCTGTGAGGGGTCTAGTTTTTTAGCACTTCCCATAGAAGAGAGCAAAAGAGGTTTTGTGGGAGATTCGGGCTGATTTGCGACTTTAAGCGCAAGAGCAATTTTTGCGTCAATGTCGTCAATCGCATCTAAAACAATGTCATAAGCAGTAAAGTCAAATTGTTGAATAAAGTCTCGTGTGATTTTTGCATCAAGGGGAATGACACCTTGATAAATTTCAGCAAGAACTTCTACTTTTTTGCGCCCGATTCCGCCTAAAGAGCCGATTTGGCGGTTTTGATTGCTTGGCTCGAAACAATCAAAATCTATAATGCAAATTTCACCGATTCCTGTGCGATAAAGGCAATCTAACGCAAATCCCCCAACACCCCCTACGCCAAGAATAAGGGCTTTGGAATCTTGTAGCTTTGCTAAGCCCTCTTCTTTGAATAATGGTAAAGTTCTTACAAATCTTTTATTCATTGAATCCTCCGCTAATCCAATCCTCTAAAGTGCGTAATCGATTCCTTGCGGTAAAATCAAGGGTAATGGGAGTGATAGAAACATAACCATTTTTGGTCGCTTCAAAGTCAGAAGTTTCGTTGTTTTCTCGTTCATTCCATGCAAGAGGATGAAGCCCAAGCCAATAATATTCCTCTCCGCGAGGATTGCGATGTACATGTGCATCGTTGCCATAGGCTCGGATTCCAAGTTCGGTAATTTTAAATCCCTTGCAGTCTTTAGGAGAAATTTGTGGAATATTGATATTTAAAAATTCTCTTGCATCTAGAGGATATGTGTGATTTAGGATTTTTTTGGCTATTTTGTAAATACTTTGTTTTGCGAGTTCAAAATCAAATCCAAAATAATTTTTATCTTGCAAGACTTGTGAAATAGCAATAGATGGAATCCCGTGCAGAACGCCCTCCATTGCAGCACTTGCTGTGCCAGAATAGCTGATATCCTCTCCCATATTAGAGCCAATATTGATTCCGCTCACAATTAAATCCGGCATAAATCCCTCTTGGTAAAGCGCATTTAAAGAAAGATAAACACAATCCGTAGGGCTTCCGTCCTCTAGCTTGTAGAAATCATCTTCTATCTCCACAAAACGCAAAGGGCGGGTGAGTGTCATTCCGTGCCCACAGGCAGATTTTTCACTTGCGGGTGCTACAATCATAATGTGTCCAAGTGGGCTTAACGCACTTTGAAGTGCTAAAAGTCCCGGAGATTGATAACCATCGTCATTGGTGATTAAAATGCGTTTCATTGCTGCTTCTTAAAAAATAAAATAATGACTTAAGAGTTCATTCAAAATTTTGTTGGCTTTTGGGTTGAGCGTTTTAAATTGTGTCAAAATAGAATCCGATAGATTTTTTGCTTCCTTTTTTGCGCCCTCTAATCCCAATAAATTTACATAGCTATTTTTATCAGTATCGTGCTGTGTGGGTTTGCCGGCTTCTTGTTCGCTTTGTGTGGTATCTATGATGTCATCACGAATTTGAAAAAATAATCCCAAGTCTAATCCTAATTTGTAAAGAGATTTACGCGTCTTTTTGTCGCAATCTGCAAGGATTCCACCCATTTGTAGGCTTGCTGCAATCAGCTTGGCTGTTTTGTTTAAATGAATGAATCTTAGTTGTTTTAGCGGAAGTTTTTGATGTTCAAAATAACAATCTAGTGCCTGTCCTAGCACCATACCATAGATTCCGCCATTATAGCTTAGACATTGGATTAATTTAACCTTTGTTTTTGGTTTTAGTTTTGCTTTTGTAAGCAGATAAAAAGCGTGTGTATTTAGCCCATCGCCTGCTAGAATCGCACTTGTTTCGCCGTATTTTGTGTGGAGTGTTTGGCAACCTCTGCGCAAGGGTGCATCGTCCATTGCAGGTAAATCATCGTGGATAAGTGAATAAGTATGTAGAATCTCTAATGCAAGTGCAGGGGCAAAAGCCTTTTCTAGCATTTTGGGTTTATAGCTTGCGACAATGCTTAAGAGCAGTTGAGGACGGAATCTTTTACCGCCATTTAAAACCATTTCCCACAAGGCATCTTCAAAATGGGGGTGAAAACTCGCAACTTTAGGAGCTTGATTCTTGACATAATGTTCAAATCTATCAAAGACTAAAGGCATTAGATTCATTTAAAAGTCCTTGTATTAAGCTATCTTGCGTATTTGTGGGTTGTGCTTTTTGATTGACATTGATAAAAAATTGGAAATCATCTCGCGAAATCAACCATTTTTGCGTTTTGTCTGGAAATTTACCAAGCAAGCGAATAATTGCATCATAGCCTTTTGGAACAATTTGCTGATTGACGCGCAAGACTTTGTCGCCTACTCTTAGACGTTCAAAACCATTTTTGGCATAAGGTGCGACAGAGGTTACCACAAAATCGCTATTGACTTCAATCCCTACGCGCCCTAAAAAATCTTCTTTTAAGAGCATTCCTCCACGTCTTTTATCCACACGCGCCTGCAACTCCATTACTACTCCATTGCGTGATATACGCACAGGCACGCTTTCGCCCTCTTTTAAATCAAAGACTACACGATGAAAATGTGCAACATTTGGAATCGCTTCGCCATTAATTGCCATAATAATATCTCCATACGCAAAGGGATTCGCACTGAAAAATGGGTCAATGAGATTAACTTCCACTCTATCCTCACTATTTTGAAAAACGCGCACTCCAATGTCTCCATAATAAACAGAATCACTATAAACAAATCGCTCTAAATAGGCTTTTTCAATAAATTGATTTTTACCAATCCCAATTCCATAGATATGATCGCAAACTGTGCTAATAAGGCTATTTTGAAAGGTTGGAGTGTTGAGCGTTGCATAATCAATGGGGCTTTGCATACGCGTTTGAATTTTGCCACTCACGCCCTCTTGCGGTAGAATGCTTGCCATTTCGTCCTCTAGGATTTCTTTATTGATAGAACGCAAGGAGATGGGGAGTAATTCATTTTTAGATTCCAATAAATACATTCCGACAAATGGGTCGTGTTTTAGGATTTTATAACCTTTGGGTGTGGAGTGTGGAGAATAAACAAAAAGGGCTACTTTGGAGGGCGTCAAGCTGATTTCAGATTCTTTTGTAAAATCCCCTAGTCGTTTGATTGCGATTCCATAAGTGTTGCCTACGCGCTCCATTGAAAGAACCGCCTTTTGTTTGCAAGCTTCAAAGTCGTATGCAACAAGTGGCAAATTCAATACAATGATTCCATATCCTAACCAACAAAGTTTTTTGAAATTTATTAAATTCATCATAACCCCTTAAATGGAAACTCTCCTAAATTACCCAACATTCCCATCGCCATATTTTTGCGATTTTGCTCCACACTCTTAGAAATGTCATTAAACGCACTCATCAGCAGAATTTGTAGGGATTCCTTGTCCTCTAGCAAAGAATCGTCAATGCCAATATCAATGACTTCTCCCTCTCCATTTGCTGTGATATGAACTAATCCCCCACCACTTTTGGCACTGAAAGTCAAGTTTTTACTCTCTTCTTGCGCTTCTTTAAGCTTTTCTTGTAGGTTTCCAAGTGTTTTGGCAAGCTCCTGCGGGTCAAACATTTTTCAACTCCTTTTTAATTGCGATGATTTGGTTTTTTTCATCTACTAGCACAACTTTTGGTGTATAAGTTGCAAGTTCTTCTTGCGTATAGGTGGCATACGCCATTACGATGATTTTATCTCCTATTTGCACCTTGCGTGCTGCTGCACCATTTAGGCACATATCTCCCTTTCGCCCCTCTATCACATAGGTTGAGAATCGCTCACCATTGTTGATATTGACAATATCTACCTTTTGTCCCTCTTGAAGTCCTGCGGCTCTCATTAGTTCAATATCAATGGTGATAGAGCCTACATAATTGAGGTTGGCATCGCTCACGCTTGCTCGATGAATTTTGCTATATAACATTGTGAGATTCAATTTAAAACCTTTTTAAGAATTTTAACACATTTTGTCCAAAATATTTTTATTTCATATTTTTAGAATCTTTAAATAAAGATTTTCTTATAAATCCAAAAGTGTATAAATCGGAACAATTTTGCGCAAATTTTCTGCGCCTTTTAGGGATTCTAAATTTAAAATAAAGCAAGATTCCAAACAATTTGCTCCCGCTTGTTTAATGAGATTGACTGCGGCGACTGCCGTGCCACCTGTGGCAATCAAATCATCTATTAAAAGCACATTGGGGGATGGATTCTTTGAATTTTTAAACGCATCAATATGGATTTCAATTTCACTAAATCCATATTCCAAAGAGTATTTTTCAGAAATCGTTGTATAAGGCAATTTGCCTTTTTTGCGAATCGGCACGAATCCAACTCCTAGTGCGTAAGCCAAAGTTGCACCAAAAATAAAGCCACGACTTTCAATCGCGGCAATAAAATCAATCTTAAAAGATTCATAATGTGTCTTAAGATGAGAGATAATAAAATGAAAAACTTGTGGATTGTTTAGAAGTGTTGTAATGTCGTAAAATAAGATTCCAGGTTGTGGATAATCCGAAATCGTGCGGATAGAATCAAGCAATTTTTTTTTGTCGTCTTGGGTGAGTTGTTGCATATTTTTCCTTTTAAAATCATAAATTCCCGAAATCTTAACGCGTTTTATCTTAATGTGTCAAGAATTTAAGTTTTGTTTGGATTAAAATTTGATAAAAGTGGAAGTTTGCTACAATTTCAAACAAAATATAAAATGCTCTTTTAAAGGCAGAATCTTAAAATGCAAAATCAAAAATTGCTTAAAAATCTTTTTGTTCTTTTATTGGGCTTGTGTTTGGCAAGTCCAAATCTCTTTGCCTTTGCAACACCTCCTATTAGCAGACAAGCACTGATGAAGCATATTTTTGCGCCCACACTTTTTAGTATGTATAGCAAGGACTATGGAATGCTTTATTGTCAGCTTTATGGTGTCGCTGGTGTAAGCAAAAGCTTCAAAAATGACACTTGCGAAGTAAGTGCAAGAGCGGTTAAGGAAATGCGACATTTTGCGATGCAATACACGCGCAATAAGGTTTTTTTGGAGCAGCAATATCGTTTGGGCTATAAAAGCGGTTGGTGTTTTTTGCAACGCGGGGGGAATCTCTTTAATGCGGAGTTAGTGCGTGATGGTTATGCGGTGGTGCAGTATTTTGATGTTACAGAATCCGCAGTGTTAGCAGATTTGGAAGTGCTAGAAAGCATTGCAAAGGCTGAAAAGCGCGGATTATGGAAAGAGTGGAGTAAAGAAATGGAATGTCTGAAAAGAACTTTGCAAGAGATTGCCAAAGAAACATTAAGCAAAGATTCCGACAAATAAATTGCGCAACTTTTCATATGGAATCTTAAGGAGATAAAATGATGTTGGGGTTAAAATGCTTTTGACGAGTTTATATATTGTAGGAATTACTGCAGAGGGAATGAGCGGGGCGTTAGCAGCAGGAAGGCATAATATGGATTGGTTTGGAGTGGTTTTTATCGCTTGTGTAACCGCGATTGGCGGAGGTTCTATTCGTGATGTGCTTTTTGGGCATTATCCTCTTACTTGGGTGGCTCACCCCGAATATTTGCTCATCGTGTGTTTTGCGGCAATTTTGACGACAAGGATTCCTTATTTTGTTGCTAGATTTGAGCGCACTTTTTTAGTATTAGACGCTATGGGGCTTGCGGTCTTTAGTGTAATTGGCGCGCGTGTGGGGATAGATTTGCACCCAAGTGGAGCAATGGCGGTAACAGGAGCAGTCATCACGGGAGTGTTTGGCGGAATCTTGCGGGATATTTTTTGTGCGAGGATTCCGCTTGTATTCCAAAAAGAGCTTTATGCTAGCATTTCCTTGCTTGTAGGCAGTTTATATGTAGTTTGCGAATGGATTAGTGCGAATTATTTTGCAATGAATCAGAATCTTATCATTATTGCTTGTCTTTCTATTGGCTTTGTTGCGCGCTTGGTTGCAATTCGTTATCATTTGGGGCTACCAACCTTTAAATATACACCTAAATCGTAGTAGAATCCTTTATCCTGCCTTGTTGTAGGATTTTATTGTGGCTTTTTGTAAAAGATTCAGTCGCAAGGACGCAGTAAGAAACTCTATGAGGATAAAATCAAAGCCTTTTAGCAATAAATAAGGTGCAAACATTTGCAGAAAATGCTTTGGTATAAAGAGGCATAAAACCTACTTCTTGTAGCTCGCTATTCAGCTTTTCTGCGGTGAGAAATTCTTCAATGGAATCAGGCAGGTAGCGATAAGCGCGATAGTTTTTAGAAACGATTCCACCTATGTAAGGTAGGATATTTTTGGTATAAAATCCCATAAGTTTTTCCAAAAGCGTGGGATTCTCACATTTGGTAAATTCTAAAATCACTAAGATTCCATTTGGTTTAATCACCCGCGCAAACTCCTCTAAAGCGCGTTTTCTTTCTACGACATTGCGGATTCCATAGGCAATACTTAAAATATCCTTACTTGCGTTTTCTAGTGGGAGTTCTTTTGCTTCACATTGCTTAAATTCTACATTGGGAAGTTTTTTGCGTGCGACATTCAGCATTCCCTCACTTGGGTCTAGTCCTATTATACTTTGAATTCGCACATTTTCTTTGAGTGTATTTTTGTGCCAATGGCTTATCATATCTCCCGTCCCGCAAGCAACATCGGCAATATTTAACGCGGATAGGGATTCTTGTGGCAAGTTTCTAAAGGCAAGCTGACAAGCTTTTTGTCTCCAAGCAATATCTATTCCGCAGCTCATCACGCGGTTTGCCAAGTCATAGCTTCCTGCAATATTGTCAAACATTGCAATGATTTCTTGTTGCTTATTTTGCATTTTGGGGTTCCTTTGAGTCTTGTAATGCTTTTTTTGCAAGTTGCAACCAAGCTTCCAAGCTCTCAATCTGTGTTTTTGTTGCCTGTGTGGAAGTGCCACCATAGGAGTTTCTGCTATTCATAGAAGCCTCTAAATCTAGGCTTTTGTGCGCCTCTTGTGGAATCGCGCTATCCACACTGCATAATTCCTCCGCACTTAAGTCGCTTAAGTCCTTGCCTAAGGATTCTGCAAAGGCGACTGCTTTTCCTGTGATATGGTGCGCCTCTCTAAATGGAATCCCACAAGTCTGCACGAGAAAGTCTGCTAAATCTGTTGCGCTTAAATGTCCTTTTTTGCAAGCTTTGAGCATAGAATCTGTATTGATTGTCATTGTTTGTAAGGTGTCTTTGAGGATTCTTAACGCAATGCTTAATGTCTCAAAACTATCAAATACGCCCTCTTTATCCTCTTGCGTGTCTTTGTTATAAGCAAGCGGCAAGCCTTTCATTACTACCAAAAGCGAGAGGAGATTACCATATACGCGTCCGCTTTTGCCGCGCAAAAGCTCGGGAACATCGGGATTCTTTTTTTGTGGCATTATGGAGCTTCCTGTGGAATACGCGTCGCTTAGGGTGATGAATTTAAATTCATAGCTACTCCACAGCACAAGCTCTTCTGCAAGTCTTGAAATGTGCATTGCAATCATAGAGCAATCATAGAGAAAATCTAGCGCAAAGTCTCTATCGCTCACGGAATCTGTGGCGTTTAATGTCGGTGCAATAAAGCCTAAAGTTTGTGCAGTGAAAAATCTATCTGTCGCATAAGGAGTGCCAGCAAGAGCTGCTGCACCTAAAGGACAAAAATTATTGCGTCTAAAAGAGGATTCCAATCTTTCAAAATCTCTTGCAAACATACTGACATAAGCACACATCAAAAAGCCAAAATTCACAGGTTGGGCGTGTTGTAAGTGTGTCATACCCGGTAACATTGTTTGTGTGTGTTGTTTTGCAATTTCTAGTAAGGTATCAATGAGTTCTAAAAGGAGCGCACGTAAATTGTCGTTGGAATCTAGCACAAAAAGCCTAAAATCAAGGGCAACTTGGTCGTTACGACTGCGCGCAGTGTGGAGCTTTTTGCCCACCTCACCGATGATTTGTGTCAGTCGCTTCTCCACTGCCATATGAATATCCTCATCGCTAAGGATAAACTCAAATTCCCCTCGCTCCATTTCCTCTCTGACTTGCTCCAAGCCCTCACAGATTTTCTCTGCTTCGCTTTGTGTGAGGATTCCACATTTTGCTAACATTTTAGCGTGTGTTTGTGAGCCTAGAATATCTTGTTTGTAGAGCTTTTTATCAAAGGGCAAAGAGGCGTTAAATTCATCTAAAATTTCTGCTGCACTCGCGCTAAATCTCCCACCCCAAAGTTTTTGGTTTTCCATATTTTTGCCTTAAAAAGGTTTGAGAATAACTAAAATCGTGATAAAAATAATAGCGAGGGTTGGCACTTCATTGTAAGCACGGAAAAACTTACCACTTTTAAAACAGCGATTCTCTCTAAAAGCCACCAAAAAACGATACAAGCTATAATGGTAAGCAAGTAAAAGAGCTATAATAAGGAACTTCGCGTGCATCCAGCCACCTTTTAGCCAAGTGGGTTCTAAGACAAGCAACCATATCCCAGAAATCAATGTGCAAAGTAGCGCGGGATAGCCAATAAAGTTAAAGAGTTTTTCCTCTTGAATCTTGACGACTTCTACAAAGCCGGTGTTGTCTAAATGCTCCGCGTGATAGACATAAAGTCTAGGGAGATAAAATAGCATCGCCATCCACGATACAAACGCCACAATATGAAAAATCTTTACATAAAGATATGTCATAGATTACTCCTTACAAACTGAAAGTCAGAATTGTATCAAAACAGACTTAAAGTCAAGCGAAAAATTAATTATCTTTTTTGTATAATCCGCGACAAATTGCTAAAATAATTGAAATTTATATGAGGATTTTATTTGCACGAGTTGTTTTTGAACCTTGATGTTACCTTTATGCAAAATGCGATTCCAACCTTTGCTAAAGCTTTGTGGCTGACGCTGCATTTATCTTTTTTTGGAATCTTATTTTCTGTTCTTTTGGGGTTTTTGATTGCTTTGGCGCAATATTATAAATTGCGTTTTTTCACTGCATTAATGCAAGGCTACATTGAGCTTTCGCGCAACACGCCACTACTCATTCAACTTTTTTTCTTATATTATGGATTGACGCAAATCGGATTCCACTTAAGCGGATATGCTTGCGCCCTCATCGGTGTAGTGTTTTTGGGCGGAAGTTATATGGCGGAGTCTTTTCGCGCAGGATTGGAATCTGTGGGCAAGATTCAATTAGAATCCGCACGAAGTTTAGGGCTTAATGAATGGCAACTCATCGCCTTTGTTGTGTTGCCGCAAAGTCTAATGGTGAGTTTGCCCTCTATTGCTGCAAATGCAATTTTCTTGCTCAAAGAAACTTCGGTTGTCAGCGCGATTGCTCTAGCAGATGTGTTGTATGTAACCAAAGACTTAATCGGCAGTTATTATAAGACAAATGAAACTCTGCTTTTACTCGTGCTTTGCTATTTGGTGGTGCTTTTACCTTTGTCCATTTTGTTTTCGCTTTTGGAACGACACTATAAGCGGTTTGTTTAGAGGTAAATGTGAAAAAGGAAGGGAATGTGGTTTTTATTGAAATGGATAAAAGATTGATAAAAAACAACAGAGTTTTAAATATGGATTTTTTGACTATCCTTAAAGAAATGCTATTAAATCATAGAATTTTAGGGACTAAATAGGTGAAGTATATAGGTATTTTAAATTAGGACATACAATGGAATTGCTCTTTTTACCGCAAAATATTCTAAGAATCGCGCAAGGTGTGCTAGTAACACTTCAAATCGCGCTGATAGCGATTCTGTTTTCTTGCATTTTTGGCTTTATTTTAGGATATTTGATGACTTTGCGTTGTATGATTTTACGCAGTATTTGCCGATTGTATTTAGAATCTATCCGCATCATTCCGATTTTGGCTTGGTTGTTTATTGTTTATTTTGGCTTTTCTAGCTTTTTAAATTTAAGCGGAATCGCCGCGTGTATCCTAGTCTTTAGCCTTTGGGGAATCGCAGAAATGGGCGACTTGGTGCGCGGAGCAATCTCAAGTTTGCCTCCACATCAAAGCGAGAGTGCAAGGGCATTGGGTTTAAGCGAATTTGCAGTGCAGTTTTATATTATCTTTCCGCAGAGTTTTAAGCGACTTCTGCCAAGCCTTGTAAATCTCTTTACTAGAATGATAAAAACAACCTCTCTAGCAGCACTCATTGGTGTGAGTGATATGCTAAAAGTCGGACAGCAAATCATTGAAGTGAATCTCCTTGCTTATCCAACAGCGAGTTTTTGGGTGTATGGCGGAATCTTTATGGTGTATTTCGCGCTATGCTATCCCCTCTCGTTGTGGAGCAGAAGTTTAGAGAAAAAATTAATATAAGGTTAAGGCGATGAATCCTGTTCTTTTGAGATTAGAAAATATTACGAAAAAATACGGGGACAATTTGGTGCTAGATTCTGTGAGTTTAGAGGTTGCAAAGGGAGAAGTTTGTGCTATTTTGGGACCAAGTGGTTGCGGTAAAAGCACCTTTTTGCGCTGCATTAATGGTTTAGAGTCCATACAAGGAGGTAAGATTTTTTTCAAAGACACGCAAATTAGTGGGGAGGGCTCAAAAGCGCAATGGAAAAAAGTGCGTCAAAAAATCGGTATGGTATTTCAAAATTATGAGCTTTTTCCTCATTTGAGTGTATTAGAAAACATTATCTTAGCACCAATGAAAGTAGAGAATCGCAAAAGAGAGGAGGCAATTACAGAGGCTTTAAGCCTCTTGCGCCGCGTAGGTTTGGAGCAAAAAAAGGACGCATATCCCAAAAGCTTAAGCGGTGGGCAAAAACAACGCGTTGCCATTGTGCGTGCGCTTTGTATGAATCCAGACGTTATGCTTTTTGATGAGGTTACTGCTTCGCTTGACCCTGAAATGGTAAAAGAAGTGCTAGATGTGATTAAAGAGTTGGCGGGAGAGGGAATGACAATGCTGCTTGTAACACACGAGATGAAGTTTGCCCAAAATGTCGCCGATAGAATCGTGTTTTTTGATAAGGGAAAAATAGCAGAAATTGCAACGCCACAGGAATTTTTTAGCAATCCCAAAAGTGAGCGTGCAAAGAAATTTTTAAATATTTTTGAATTTTAGATTCTAAAATATTTCAAGGTTTGACATAGTTTTTGATAAATTTATCTAGCTTTTTCCTTTTTGTAACACCAAAAAGCCTTAGAGCAAAGAATCTCCCAATGAAAAACAAGGGCAACCAAATAAAAATTCCATTCATTAGCATAGCGGGTTTATTGTCCGAGAGATACATAAACAATCCAAGTATAAGATAATTAATAAGCATAAAACCAAAAATTGCCAACAGCGTAAGATATAAGCTATCGTGTTTGAGGTGAGAGAAGTAATAATCTTTGTTTAGATTTTTTAATGTTTCCACTCTGTAAAGTCCGGTATTTTTGTCTTTCAAAGCAGCGACAATCACTTCATCGCCACTTTCAAGATTGATATCATTAGAGCTAGAAAATGCGGACATCATCGGGCTAACAGCACCTGCGCCCGACAAAGCAAGGAGAGGGGAGAGTTTGCCAATAGCATTAAGATTAAAAATAAAGGTTTTATCGCCCATTTTGAATCTCTTGTCTTTTTGTATGAGGGAGCTAATCGCACTAGTAACTCTTCGTGCATTACCTTTTATCTCGCCAAATGTATGTGTAGTTTGTGAATCGCTAGAGTTTTCAATAACGCCACGAAAAACCATAAATTTTGATTCTATGCCCGTTTCAACTTCTTCGCAAAAACTTTGTTGAGCGGATTCTATGCTATTTGTTTGTGTGCCGCTAGGCTGCGGGGTGGGGGGTAACTTTAGATTCTTGAGTTGGAAGGATAAAAAGTGAGGTTGCTTGGTTCTCGTCCTCTTTGCCTTGTTCAAAATCTACTTCCATTCCATCTAAACTATGCTCCTCTGTGTATGAAAATTTGGATAAATTTTGAATTTCCTCTAACTTAAAAGTGTAACGTTTGCCATCTTCTGCCCTTAGGATTCCATTGGATAGGATTGTTCCTTTCATTGTTTCGCCTTTATATTTAAATTTTAGCTTGGAATCATAGTATATTTAGCAATAGACAATTTTATAAAAAATCTGTATAATTACTCATTCTAATAAGGAGAGGTTATGAAAAAAGTTTTAATCATTTTGGGAATCTTAGGCTTAATGTTTGCATTTAATGCTTGCAAAGGTAACGACTATCAGCACCCTTCTCATCGTAGTGGTCAAACAAAATAATCCAAATTCGGGTTCTGTATGAAAATGCAGAATCCCTTGAAATCAAGAAAACTTCCTCATTTAAGACAATCTAAGTTAAGTCAATCTGGTGTATTGAATAATTTTGGAACAAGTTTTGCTTTATTCTTATGTAGTTTAAGCGAGAAAAGGATATTCAAGCAATGAAACAACTTTGTAAGATTCCAATCATTTTATTAGCATTCATCTGCTTTGCGATTCCCTCCTTTGGCGCAAAGGTAGGCGATTTAGTCAATGTAGTGGGCGTGCGTGATAACCAATTAATTGGTTATGGTTTGGTTGTGGGGTTAAATGGAACAGGCGATAAGACGACTTCAACTTTTACAATGCAATCTATTTCAAATATGTTAGAAAGCGTGAATGTCAAAGTGGATCCCAATGACATTAGCTCCAAAAACGCAGCAGCAGTAATGGTAACTGCAAAACTCCCCGCCTTTGCAAGACAAGGGGACAAAATTGATATTGTTGTTTCTAGCATTGGAGATGCGAAATCATTAGAGGGCGGGACGCTTTTGCTTACCCCGCTTAGCGGTTTAGATGGTAGAATCTATGCAGTAGCACAAGGAGCGGTTGGAATCGGGGGTAAAAGTGAGCGAGGAGGGAGTGCGAATCACCCTTTAGCAGGTATTTTACCTAATGGCGCAACGGTGGAACGTGAAGTAACTTATGACCTTTATAATAAGCTTAATGCAACTTTGAGTTTAAAGGAATCTAATTTTCAAAATGCTGTGCAAATTCAAATGCGTATCAATGCGGCTTTCCCCAATCCTCAAAATGCAGGCGAGATTCAAACTCCTGTCGCTACTGCCGTAGATCCTCGCACAATCAAACTGCAACGCCCACAAGAAATGAGTATGGTAGAGTTTTTGGCTCGCGTGCAAGAAGTAGAGGTAGATGCGATTAAAGAAGACAAAATCATCATTAATGAACGCACAGGAACGGTGATTGCCGGAATGGGTGTAGAGGTTTCGCCAATTATTGTAACGCATAATAATATTACGATTAAAGTCAGCAATGAGCCAAATAACGACCCAGAAGCTGTAGATATGGGCAATGGAGCAACCTTTAGTGCGCAAGGTGCAATGGTAACAAGTGCGAATAATCCGACGATTTCAAGTGTAGCACGTGCTTTGCAACGAATGGGGGCAACTCCTAAAGATGTGATTGCGATATTGGAAACGATGAAAAAAGCGGGCGCATTTAATGCGGATTTAGAAATTATTTAAGGAGTTTAAAATGAATCTTGATTTTAGTGGAATCGGTGGATATTCTAAAGAGTTATTAGACGCAGCAAAATCTACGCCAAACATTATTAAAACAGATGACGATTCAAGATTGAGAGAGCAAACAGACGCTTTTGAAGCATTGATTATCAAAAATATGCTAGATACTGCGCTTAAAATGGACGAATCTCTTTTTCCTAAAGCTCCCGGACACGATATTTATGAATCTATGTATCGGGATACTTTAGCCGATAGTTTAAGTGGAAGCTTTGGGTTTAGTGATTTACTTTATGATTATCTTAAAGACTTGCAAGGCAAACAAGGCGTTAAGGGTTTATAAGTGATAGACCAAAATCTGCTAGAATCTTTAAGTAGTAGCGATAAGGAATCCTTTGCGAGAGGTTTAAAGGAGCTGATTACTCAAACCTATGAAGTAGAAAAGGAATTTGTAGAGTTAAAAGCTCTTTTTGAGGAAGTGTTAGATGTTTTGCCAACAGCGGTTTGGGTGCTAGAGCAAGAGGGGAAGATTTTTTATCAAAATAGCCTTGCTAGCGAGATTCCAGAGTTATTAGAAAAGTTTGATTTATCACAAAATAATCGGCAAGAAATTGAATTGGAAGCTTTTGGTGAGCTAAAAGTCTATTTGGTGCAAGCCAATCAAAAATTAAATAAATTGATTATTTCTGCCACAGATATTACAAGTGAGAAAAGACGCGAAAGACTTGCTTCAATGGGTCAGATTTCTGCACATTTAGCACACGAAATCAGGAATCCTGTAGGTTCAGTTGCCTTGCTTGCCTCCACGCTTGCAAATCGTGTGGAGTTAAAAAATAAAACCCTTGTATTAGAGATTAAAAAATCTATTTGGCGTGTAGAGAGAATCGTAAAGGCAACTTTGTTGTTTTCTAAGGGTGTGCATTGCAATAAGGCAAAAATTAATCCCAAAAGTCTTGAAGAGGAGCTCAACGAATCACTAAATTATTATACTTATTCTAAAAATATTGATTTTTTATTCCATTTTGAATGCGATTCCTTTGAGGCGGATTTTGATTTGCTTTGTATCGTGCTACAAAATTTCTTATTTAACGCGATTGATGCGATAGAAGAGGGCGAAGAGGAAAAGGGAATTGTAGAGATTGATTGTATTAAGGATTCCCAAAATACGATTTTTAGAATTTATGATAGTGGTAAGCCTATTGAGAATCCAGAGATTCTTTTTGAACCTTTTAAAAGCACGAAATTAAAAGGAAATGGTTTGGGCTTGGCACTCTCTTTGCAGATTATTGAGGCGCATGGAGGCACAATTTCTCTTATAGAGGGAGAAAGAAAAGGGTTTAAAATCCTCATTCCGTAATTCTAAATTCACTTCAAACGCGTAAAATTTGCACATTTGACTGAAAAATTAAATTTTTGTTACATTTTTGCATTGGGATATAATAGGAATTAAGCCATTTTGAGTTAAAATTTTTAACTACAATGAACAAAAAGGGCAAAAATGAGCAATAATATTCAAGAAATGCAGAATGTAAAGAGTCTTCGTGAGGTCAATATCAAAGATAAACGGGTTTTGATTCGTGTAGATTTTAATGTCCCAATGGATAGCGAATTAAATATCAGCGATGACACAAGAATCCGTGAGGCGATTCCTACCATTAATTATTGTATTGACAATGGTGCGAAGTCTATTATTTTGGTAAGCCATTTGGGGCGTCCGCAAGGTAGAAGCAATGAATTTTCTCTGAAGCATATTTTGAAACGATTAGAAAGGCTTTTGGCTAAAGATGTTGTTTTTGTGGATAATTTAGAAAATGCACAAGTTACTTTAAATACATTAGTAGATGGCAGTATTGTGTTACTAGAAAATATCCGATTCCACGAGGGAGAAGAAAAGAATAATCCAGAATTATCTCAAAAGCTTGCTAGCCTCTGTGATATTTATGTCAATGACGCGTTTGGCACAGCGCACCGCAAACATTCTTCTACTTATGGAATCGCAAATTTCGCCAAAGAAAAAGTGGCAGGATTGTTACTTAAAAAAGAAATTGATTCTTTCGCTATCGCCCTTTCTAACCCTTTGCGTCCTTTGTTGCTTATTGTTGGAGGTTCAAAGGTTTCTTCAAAGCTTACGCTTTTGAAATCTATTTTAGATGTGGTAGATAAGATTATTATCGGCGGCGCAATGAGCAATACCTTTTTACAAGCTGTGGGCTATGATATGAAAAATTCTCTTATTGAAGAAAATTTATTAGAAGAGGCGCGTAATATTCTAAGAAATGCAAAAGAAAAAGGTGTAAAAATCTATTTGCCCGTAGATGTTGTTTCAACGGACAATCTCAAAGAACCAAAAGAAATCAAAATCAGCCCTGCACAGGATATTCAAGAGGGTTTAATGGCGGTAGATATTGGACCTGCAACTGTGAAGCTATTTAACGAAGTGATTCGGGATTGCGAGACGATTATTTGGAATGGACCTCTTGGTGTTTATGAAAATCAGAAATTTTCTCGCGGAACTTTTAGTATTTCCCATACAATCGCAGATACTTATTCGTATAGTGTGATTGGAGGAGGTGATACTGCAGATGCAGTAGATAAGGCGGGAAATAAAGATGGTATGAGTTTTACTTCAACAGGAGGCGGCGCGAGTTTAGAATTGCTTGAGGGTGCTGCATTGCCAGCATTTGAAGTATTGGATAAGAGAGTATAAAATGGGAGAACCCCCGACGAAAATAAAAAACTAAAGGAGAGATTCCGTAAGTCTCCTTTAGTTTTAAAATTAGAGGTAGATGATGTTGAATCTTTTTATTAAACGCAATGGTATGGTGGTAAGAGAAAGTGTGCAAGCCGTAGAGGCTATCCAAGTAGATGCAGATATACTTTGGATTGATTTGCTACACCCAACAGCGCAAGAAATTGCCTATATATCTAAAACTTATCTTTTAGATATTCCAACAAAAGAGGAACGCGAAGAAATTGAGGAATCTTCGCGTTATTGGGAAAATAGCGAAACCGTAACGATTAATACCTACTTCCTTACGCGCCCAAATACAGAAAATGTGTTACATAATGAAACAATTACTTTTTTGCTTACGCGTGGGATTTTATTCACAGTTAGATATAGCGAATTTAGGGTTTTTGACGAAATTCAGCAGAGGGTGCTTGCAAGTCCAAAAAAATTTGAAGATGGATTTGATTTGATTTCTAAAATTTTTGAATTGCGCGTAGAAAGAGACGCGGATATGCTAGAAAGCATTGCGAAGCAAACGCGCCTTTTGCGTCGCTCTGTGGTATTTGACAAGAAATTAGGCGATGAAATCTTGGAAAATTTATCTATTTTGCAAGAAATGCATTTAAGTTTGCGTGATAGTTTGTTTGATAAAAGACTTGCAATCGCTGCACTTTTGCGCACGCATAAGGCAGATTCAGAGGTGAAAAAGGACTTAGGCACGGTGCTAAAAGACATCAACTCTTTGGTAGAATTTACGAATGTTAATATGAATATTTTAGATAACATTCAAACGCTTTTTTCAAGTCAAATCAATATTGAGCAAAATAAAATCATCAAAACCTTTACAATGGTAACGGTTGCGATGATGCCACCTACATTGATAGCTACAATTTATGGAATGAACTTCACACATATGCCGGAGTTGCAATGGACTTATGCTTATCCTGTCGCCTTAGGAATAATGGTGATTTCAACGATTTTGCCAATGCTTTATTTTAAAAAGAAAAAATGGCTCTAAGAGAATACTTGCGTAAAACTTCTAGGTGGGGGGATTATCCACAAAAATAGCTGTTTTTGAAATCCATCTTCATTCTATCGGGGATTGTGTGGTTATTTTGTGTGCTTTGTATGTTATTGAAAATCCTCTAACCCTAAAGATTTTTAAGTCTTTTAAGTTATAGAAACCTCCCCGAACTTATCAGGGATTTTCTCAAACGCAAATGGGTAGGCGGTAGTTATGGTGGAATCTGCAAATGTGTGTGTCTGCCAACAAACGGCAGGTGTGCAGGATTATTATCGGGATTCTTTTATGCCAAAGCTTTGGAGATGATTCAAAAAGTGTGTTAAAGGAATCCTCAAAATTCTTTGGGATTCTATGATTTGAGTAAGCTTTTACACTCCCTTTTGCTTCCAATAGGTTTGTAGCTCTTGTGCAATGTTTTGAGGCTCTTTTGTCTCTAGTGTTGGATTAGTGAGAAATTCCAAAGTCGCAAAAAAGCGATTTTTTGGCATAAAACCGGGATAGATAAATAATTCTTTGCCACTTTGGCTCAAAAAAACAAGTGTGGGCGTGGGTTTAATATTGTATTTTTGTGCCAAATCCGCAGTGCTTAACTCTTGATTTGAAAACCTGATTTTATGCGTTTTGGTGTAGCTGATGTTGATATAATAAGGTGCGTAGTTAGATTTAAGAAAGCTTTTGATTTCAGGATTCTCTTTGATGAGATTTTTTAGCCTATCGCAATACACGCAACCATTTGCCGAAAACACAAGAAAAAAGGGTAGATTATCACTTGTAATCTCGCTTGTTTCCTTAAATACATCAGAAACTTCCGCATAGGAGTTTCTATCTATATTTTTCATTGCCTCTAATTGTTCTTTTGTGTTGTTTGTGCCACTAGAGACAATCTCATCTCCAACCTTTTCTTGACAAGCATTGAAGCTAAAGGCTAAGAGAATGGAGCAAAAAAAGTATAAAATTTTCATTTTTCATTCCTTAATAAATATGCAATTATAGCCTAAAACAGCTCTTTTTTGAATTTAGAGACCTTGCATTAAGAGATTCCACAGATTATCTACCTCAGCTTCTTCTAAGAACTCTCCGCGTAAAGAAAGCCATTGTGCAATGTGTGCTTGCTCAAATACCGCACCTTGCATACAATCTTTGTGTCCGCGAACCAATCCGCGCCCTAAGATGATTTTATCTTGCAGGGGTTGCTCGCAAATGAGGCAAGTTTGCAAGGTATTTCCTCTGCCTTCAAAGCGCAAGAGTTTAGCGTATAAATTAAGAATTGCGCGTTTGGGATTCTCTTTTTCTAGTCGTTTTGTCCCTTCTTCTAAATGCTCAAAATAAAAGGAATCTAGATGAGAAATATCTCTTAAATGCGTATTTAAGAGGTTGAGGTATTGTTGCCAAAAATAGCGTTTTTGCGTGTCCCGCTCCCAGATGAAACCTAAATGGATTGGCTCTCTTAGTCTGCCAATTTCACGCAAGTCTTGTTGTATAGAAAAGTCAATCTTGTGTCCCAAATGCACGACACTATGGCGCGCACCATAGAATCTATAAAGGGTGTAAAGTTGGCTTTGTGTCAGGATTCTAACGAGCAAATCTTCCTCACGCACACGCAAAGTATGTAGAATATAGCCTTGCAAAAGTTGCCTCTATCATTTGAATATAGATAGAATCTTAGCATAATTATTTTTGGCATTGATAAAGATTAGCAGTAATCTCCAAATAAACTAAAAAGGCTTCATCGGGATAAATTTTTTTAAGTGATTCGCAATCTGATGTGGTTTGGTGGTCTAAATTCCTAAAGGCTCTTTGCCTTTTGCAAATTTCTTTTTTATCTTTTATGACTATTTTTACATTTTCTCCAAACTTCGCTGCTCTATTTCTTAATTGAATATCCACACTTTGTTTGAAGTTATATTCATTAAGTGAATTGACATAATGAGTATGTAGCTCTTTACCGCCAGCTTCTGCGTGAATTTCTCCCAAAAATTTACAATCATTTGGTATTGTTTGTAAATATGTTACCCTTTCGGCTTCAGGAGTTGCTTTTATGTTTTGTGATATTACACAACCCGCAAAAAGAATTCCAATACTTAAAATACAGAAAGCATAATTAAATATTTTTACATTTTTCATTGTGGTTTCCTATTTTTAGTGAGAGCATTACTCCCGCTTTTTATTTTTTGGGTGGATTATTTCCGCGTCCTCCGCCTGATGGATTCCCTGTTGTGCTAGGACCATTAGGTGGTCTTGGATTGGAATGTTCCAATATAATTTCAAAAGACATTTTAACTCCTTTCGTAAATACTCTATTATAGTAGAGTGCAAAAGGATTATAAACTAACTAAACTTAAAAATCTATCATAGTAGAGTATTTAAGTGAGCAGTAAAAAGATTAATGATTCTAAAAATGAAGAAATAAAACAATTCCACCAAAAAATTGCAAAAAATGTTGCAAGAATCCGCAAAGAAAAGAAAATTTCACAACTTGAGTTAAGTTTGTCTTTAGGCTACCAGTCGGTTTCTTTGGTGGCAGGAGCGGAAGCGGGATATAAAAATATTCATTTTAATTTGGAACATTTATATAAAATCTCTCAAATCTTAGAAGTGGAAATTATTGAATTTTTTAAGTAGTTTTGCTGATTGAATCAATAAGGATTGTGGAATCTCGCAAGGATGTAAGGACAGACGGCTTCAATTCTTTGTCATTGCGAGGTGGAGCCGAAGCAAATCCATAATAAAATCTCGCCTTTAATTTTTAAGATTTCATTGTAAAGCCTAAAGTGTGCAAAGTTATAGATTGCCAAGAATCCGCTAAAGCAGATTCTCGCAATGATGGAGTGATTAGCTTATATTAGCGTATGTTCTGCTAGCACCTTAAATCCAAGTGCAATCAAAATACAGCCCGCACTGATTTCAAGAATGCGTGTAGGGATTTTGGTAAGGGTTTTACTAAGAGAGTAGGCAAGAATTACACATAAAAAGGTAATACCTCCAATCAAAGAAGCGCTTTTAAATAAAGGTGCATTTTGTGAAAAGATGAGCATACCCGCAGCAAGTGCGTCTATGCTCGTAGCGATTCCAATGAGGAGTAAAACCCATAATGAAAGGATTTTGTGCAATTCTTGCTCCTCTTTGGTTGTATAGGAATCTTTAATGATTTTTAATCCTAAGACTAAAAAGACAAGAAAAGTAATCCAATGGTCAAAAGAATCAGCAATTTGTGAGAAACTATCGTTTGCAAATTTTATTATAACCCAGCCAAAAATGGGCATAAGTGCTTGAAAAAATGCAGTTACTAATGCGATTTTCAATCCGTTTTGTATGCACCATTTTTCATACAATCCATAAGAAAATGCAACAATAGACGCATCAACTGCCAAAGTGATTCCAAGCAAAAGAATCTCTAAATATACCATAATACATCTATCAAGAGAGATTAGCTAACCCTTCTATGGGGGAGCTTGCAGTAGCATAAGGTTTTTTTGGAATCCTACCTGCAAGATAACTTGCGCGTCCTGCACGCACTGCATCACGCATAGCTTGTGCCATTAGAATCGGGTTTTGTGCTTGAGCTATGGCTGTGTTTGTTAGCACTGCGTCTGCTCCAAGCTCCATTGCAATCGCAGCATCAGAGGCGCAACCCACACCTGCATCTACGATAAGTGGCACATTGATAGCCTCTTTGATAAAGGCGATATTGTAGCGATTCTGTATGCCAAGCCCGCTACCAATAGGTGCTGCAAGAGGCATTACTGCACTTGCACCAGCATTTTCTAAATGTCGCGCCATAATGGGGTCATCGTTGCTATATGCAAGCACGCAAAAGCCATCTTTTGCTAGAATTTCGCAAGCTTTTAATGTCTCTAAGACATCGGGATAAAGTGTTTTTTGTGTGTCGCCAATAATTTCTAGTTTGATAAACTCAATGCCTGTGGCTTCACGCGTTAAGCGAAAAAGGGTAATGGCTTCCTCTGCTTTAGTGCAACCCGCAGAGTTTGGCAAAAACTGAATCTTGCTTTCCCTGAAATAGTCTAGCAGATTTTCCTCGTTGGGATTCGTGATATTAACGCGTCTAACGGCAACCGTGATGATTTCTGCTTCCGAGGCAATCGTCGCGTCAAAGGTGGTTTGAAAGTTTTTGTATTTGCCGCTACCCACGATAAGGCGACTTTGAAAGGTTTGATTTCCGATTTTTAAAAGTTGATGATTCATAAAATTTCCTTAAAGTGATAATAAAATTCTAAATGTAGCGGATTTGCTCAATTAAATCAAGAGGACTAAATGAAAAATCATTGCATTTTTTCGCAATTTCTTGTGCGCAAAAGCTATGCAATAAAACACCACAAATCGCGGAATCTAGCGGAGTGCGCCCTTGCGCTAAAAGCCCACCAATGATTCCTGCTAATATGTCCCCACTTCCTCCTTTTGCTAGAATATTTGCGCCAAAAGGATTGATATAAATGTTTTTATCCTTGCAAATCAGTGTATTTGCTCCTTTGAGCACTAAAATTGCGTGTGGATAGGTATTGCAAAACTTTAGTGCATAGGTGATTCTGTCTTTTTGCAAGTCTTGCGTAGAAATTGTTGCAAGGTTGCATACTTTTAGGATTTGTGTAAATTCTTTTGGGTGGGGTGTTAAAAGGATTTGTTTGTGGGTTTGTAGAATTTCTAAAAATAAAGAATGATAAAAAATATCCGCATCTAGTAATAAAGGGAGATTTTTAAGATTTTTTAAATTTGGTAAGGGAGATTCTATGCCAAAACCCATACCAAGCAACATTGCTGTTGCATTTTGTGGAATCTCTTGCGGATTCATCAGACTAAAAGGGAGATTTTGGATTTTTGCTTTGCTTGCTACACTCACAAGTCCAGCCCCGCTACGTAAGCCCGCAAGTGCGCTTAATACACCCGCACCGATTTTTTCTCCTGCATAGACGCACAGATGTCCAAAATCTCCTTTGTTTGTGTTTTGTGCGATTCTGTGCGGAGGTTTGAAATCACTCCTCTCTAGTAGTTTGAAGCTAGAATTTGGCGCAAAAACTTCCTCGCTAAGACCTAAGTTTATCAAATGCACTTCACCCACAAAATCTTTTGCTTCGTCGCAAAATAATGCTATCTTTAATGCACCCATTGTGAGTGTAAAATCCGACTTAAAGGCTACCTCTCCACCTAGTGCGCCACTTTTTGTGATTCCACTTGGAATATCACAGGCAATTTTGATTGCATAGGATTGATTAAGAATGCGTAAGATTTTGGTTATTTCTAAGTCTAATGTCCCCCTAAAACCTGCTCCAAAGATTCCATCAATGATTATCTCATAGTCCATTGCAGATTTTAAGGACTTTAAGAATCTTAAATTCAATTTGGAGTTTGTTTGCAATATTTCTAGTCGTTGGAGCTGCGTTAGGCATAAAGGGCTTTTTGCGCCTTTGGGCAAAAAGAGATGCACTTCACAGATTCCACAAAGCATTCTAGCTAGTGCCAAACAATCTGCGCCATTGTCGCCACTCCCACAAACAAGTAATACTTTTTTGGGAGTTTCAAAAGGATTAGATAAAAAGCGATTTTTGATGAAATAATACATTCCACTTGCGGCATTTTCCATTAGCAATTCTGCGGGTAGATTAAAGCTTTTTGTTGCATTTTTGTCTAATTCTTGTGTGCTTAAAAATAAATTTTTCATTTTGGATTCCTTATAGAGAACAAAAGCTTTTGGAATCTTAACAAAATATGCTATAAATTCAGTCTAAAAAGTGATTGTATAAAGAATTTTTATGGCATTTAAAACTATTTTTTTAAATTTTTTTGTAGTTTGTCTTGTATTGTTTGGTTTAATGGGTTGTAATGGAGAAAAATCCAAAAAAAATAAAGAAGACAATAAAACATTAGAAAACAACGCAACAAGCCTCTTAAAATCAAAGCAACAAGAGGAAGATTCTTTGGAATCTCCCTTGCAACAGCAGTTAAAAAAGAATCTTAAAAGCCATTTAGACGAATTAAGCAAAGAATTGCAAGAAAAGAATCTAAACAATTTGCAAATGGAGCAAAACACAGGTTTGCAGAAACATTTGGAGCATTTTGAGAGCTATCACGGACGCAAAGATATTCCTAAAAAGGATTCCGCACAAAGGAATCTCAACGAAAAAATACAAGAAGCATACGAGATTCAACAAAAGAGGATAGAAGCATTGCGTCAAAAAAATGATGAAATGAGTAAATAACGCTAAATTTACTAGATTATAAGTAAGTTTTGATTAAAATTATAAATTTTGAAATTAAAGAAAGGGCTGGTATGGCAAAACGCGTTTTGGTTAAATATTCGGGCGAAGCATTGTCTGGTGAAAGCGGCTTTGGGATTGAGAGTAAAATTTTGGATTATCTTGCAAGGGAGCTTAAAACACTTGTGGAAGCTGGAATTGAAGTTGGAATCGTGATTGGTGGGGGGAATTTTATCCGTGGCGTGAGTGCATCTCAAGGTGGTTTGATTCGGCGTACAAGCGGAGATTATATGGGAATGCTTGCAACGATGATTAATGGCGTTGCAATGCAAGAAGCTTTAGAATATTATGGCTTAGATGTGCGCGTGCAAAGTGCGCTAGAGATTAAAGAAGTGTGTGAAACCTACATTAATCGGCGTGCGATTCGGCATTTAGAGAAAGGACGCGTTGTGATTTTTGTAGCAGGCACAGGGAATCCCTTTTTTACTACTGATACCGCGGCTACTTTGCGTGCAGTGGAGATTGGAGCAGAGATGATTATCAAAGCAACCAAAGTAGATGGCGTTTTTGACAAAGACCCTGCAAAGTTTGATGACGCAGTGATGTTGCGCCAAATCGGCTATGACCAAGCTCTTAAAGATAATATTAAAGTGATGGACGACACTGCAATTGCGCTTGCAAAAGACAACACATTGCCGATTGTTGTATGCAATATGTTGCGCGAAGGAAATTTGCTGAAAATTATACAAGGCGATTCTGGTGCAGTGTATTCTAAAGTATCCAATGAAAATTAACTTAACTAAAGGAAAAAAATGAGAATTGAAGAAATCGCATCAAAAGCATTAGAAAAAGTCAATGGTGATAGATACTTGCTGTCAAATATTTTATTTATGAGAATTGATGAATTAAGTCGTGGAGCAAAACCTCTTGTAAATAAAAATGTTAAGGCAGATAAGCTTGCGGATATTGCTTTACTTGAAGTGGCAGAAGGTAAAATCGGTTTAGATAAAATTGAAGAATCGCAAAATTAATCCTCTTTTTAAGAAATTTAAAGGTATTCAGATAAGATAAATTTAAAATCTCATGCTAAAGAAGGTAGAATTTGGAATTTTTGAAACAAGTTGCAGAAATCACAAGCCCTAAAGCAGCGTTAGAGTTGTTATATTCTATGGTAGAGGAGACACCAAATATCCAAAATGCAATTGCTTTTGCTACGGAATTGCACAAGGAACAAAAAAGGAGAAGTGGCGAACCTTATATCGTGCATCCTCTGCTTGTTGCGTGCATTGTGGCGTATTTTGGCGGAGATGAAGTAATGGTGTGTGCAGCACTTTTGCACGATGTGGTAGAGGATACAGACGCGACATTAGAGGATATTAAGTGCAATTATGGTGAGGATATTGCTTCACTTGTAGATGGTTTGACAAAAATCGTTGCGATTCGTGCAGAAGAGTTGCCCGCGTCCCATTCTAATGAAAAACTCGTCGTAGCAGCCTTGAGTTTCCGTAAAATGCTCATTACCTCTGTCAAAGATGTGCGTGTGCTTGTTGTGAAACTTTGCGATAGATTGCACAATATGCTAACGCTTGGTGCTTTGCCCCCCAATAAACAAAGGAGAATTTCTGAGGAAACACTTGTTGTTTATTCTCCTATCGCCCATCGTTTAGGAATCTCCTCTTTGAAAAATGAGCTAGAGGACAGAAGTTTTTATTATATTTTTCCTCAAGAATACCGCAAGATAGAGGAATATTTTTTAAGCCACAAGCAAACGATTCAGCTCAAACTCAATGCCTTTATCCAAAAAGTGCGCAAAAGTCTTGTGCAAGAGGGCGTTCCAGAGAGTGAGTTTAGCATTGCAAGTCGGATTAAACGGCATTATTCTATCTATCTTAAAATGCAACGTAAAGGCATTTCTATTGATGAGGTTTTAGATTTATTAGCAATCCGCGTGATAGTCAAAAATCCTTTAGATTGCTATAAAGTCTTGGGGATTTTGCATTTGAAGTTTAAGCCCATTATGTCGCGCTTTAAAGATTATATTGCTTTGCCAAAAGAAAATGGTTATCAAACGATTCATAGCACCTTATTTGATGATTCTGCTATTTTTGAAGTGCAGATTCGCACAGAGGATATGCACAAAAGTGCAGAATATGGAATCGCAGCGCATTGGAAATATAAAACCGGTGGGAATAGCGGTCCAAGTCTTGATTGGCTTAACAAGTTGCAATTTCAAAATAATTCTATTGAAGAATTTTATGAGCTTGTAAAAAATGATTTATATCGTGAGGATATTGTAGTTTTCTCTCCTGATGGCGATAATTATTCTTTGCCGATTGGTGCGGTGGTGTTGGATTTTGCCTATGCGGTGCATACAGACATTGGGAATCGCGCAAAAGAGGCTTATGTGAATAATCAAAAATCCTCTTTGCTGACTACATTGAAAAGTGGCGATATTGTAAAAATCATTATGGCAAAAGATACGATTTTACGATGTTCTTGGATTGATGCGGTGAAAACCTCTCGTGCAAAAAGCCAAATCAAGATGAATTGTGCAACGCGTATTAAAGAAATTGAGCGCAAAAGTGCGATTAATATTATTGCAACGATTTTCGGTAAAAGCGCAGAAGAGATTGAGGATTATATAACAAAAAATGATTTAGAGGATACAATTTATCGTGCGACAACGGATATTGGATTCTTAAAGGATATTAAGAATCGCATTAAGAATTTTTATAAACAAAACGCTGGATTTTTGGAGCAGATTAAAATCAGAATCCTAAAGCTCAAAGAATTGCGTTTTGACAATCTTGTGATTGAAACCAATCATACGATTAATCAAGCGGTTTTTGATTATTGCTGCCACCCAAAATTTGGGGATTCCATTATCGCATTTAAGAGCGGTTCTAAGGCGTTTGTGCATCATAAGCTTTGCGAGCGAGCATATTTGGAGATTCAAAAAGGCGTTAAAATGCTTTATGTAGATTGGTTGGAGGATAAGTTGCAAACTTATAAACTTATCGTTGCGTTAGAGAATCAAAAGGGAGTATTGGCTAATTTCTTGTCTTTTTTAGCAAAGCACGATATTAATGTTTTAGGTGTGGAATTAGGCTCACAAAAGAGTACTTATGCAACGCATTGTGAATTGCGGTTTGAATCTAGTATTACCGAAATTAAAGAGCTTAAAAATCTTTTAGGGAATAATTATAAAATCATAGAAGTGCATGCGTTAAAAGACGCGTATGCAGATTAATTTAAGGAGTATGTATGAATGTAGAATCTCAAATTAGCACTGCTTTAGAAGAGATTAAACGCGGTACGCAGGAGATTATCGGACTAGAAACCATTGAAGATTTAGTAAGTGCATACTTTAAAGAAGGCAAAACTTTTACAATTAAAGCAGGTTTTGACCCGACTGCACCTGATTTGCATTTGGGGCATACCGTTCTTTTGCAAAAACTTGCTACTTTTCAAAAATATGGTGCAAAAGTTTATTTTTTGATTGGTGATTTTACAGGAATGATTGGCGACCCAAGCGGCAAGAGTGAGACAAGGAAGCCATTAAGCAAAGAGCAAGTGTTGGCAAATGCAAAGACTTATGAGGAACAAGTAATAAAAGTCTTGGACGCAGACAAAATGGAAATTGTCTTTAATTCCGTATGGCTTGATAAACTCGGCACACGCGGTATGATTGAGCTTGCTGCAAAATTTTCGGTGGCTAGAATGTTGGAGAGAGATGATTTTGAAAAACGATTCAAAGCACAGAATCCTATTAGTATTGTAGAGTTTTTTTATCCGCTTTTGCAGGGTTATGATTCTGTGGCACTGAATTGTGATATTGAGTTTGGTGGCACAGACCAAAAGTTTAATTTGCTTATGGGCAGACATTTGCAACGCGCTTATGGATTAAACAAGGGACAATCTGTTGTTATGGTGCCGTTGCTTGAGGGATTAGATGGCGTGCATAAGATGAGCAAGAGTCTAGGGAATTATGTCGGAATCACACAAGAACCAAAGGAAATGTTTGGGAGGCTTTTGAGCATTTCAGATTCTTTAATGTGGAGATATTATGAACTATTAAGCACAAAAACACTTCAAGAGATAGAATTGCTAAAAGAGGGAGTAGCAAAGGGTAGTTTGCACCCAAAAGCAGTCAAAGAGGATTTGGCAGTAGAGATTATCACGCGTTATTATGATAAGGGTTGTGCTTTGAATGCAAAAGAGGAATTTGCAAAAGTTTTTGTAAAAGAGGAATTACCAAGTGAGATGCCAGAGTTTAAAAAACCTTGCGGCATTTGGATTGCGCAGCTCTTGAGCGAGTGCAATCTTTGCACATCTAATTCTGAAGCGTTGCGCCTTATCAAACAGGGAGGAGTGAAGCTGAATAGTCAGAAAGTTGAGGATTCTAAGATAAATTTAAATCAAGGTGAATATATTTTGCAAGTTGGCAAGCGTAAATTTGCTAAAATTATAATTCAATAAACTTCAAAAAAGGAAAGATATGCTACACACACTCAAAGCACTTAAAATTGGAAAATACACCATTCCTTTACCTATTATTCAAGGGGGAATGGGAGTTGGAATCAGTTGGGATAATCTCGCGGGTAATGTATCTAAATGTGGTGCGCTTGGCATTATTTCGTGTGTGGGAACAGGCTATTACAAAAGAAGTGCATTTGTGCAAAAAACGATTAAGCATAGACCTTTTGATACTATGAATTTTTATTCCAAAGAATCTCTTATGGAGATTTTTAAGAATGCGCGAAAAATTTGTGGCGAAAATCCTTTGGGTGCAAATATTCTTTATGCAATCAATGAATATGGGAGAGTGGTGCGTGATGCTTGCGAAGCGGGGGCAAATATGATTATTACCGGAGCGGGATTGCCTACAAATATGCCAGAATTTACGAGTAACTTTCCTAATGTTGCTTTGATTCCTATTGTTTCTTCCGCCAAAGCTTTAAAGATTTTGTGTAAGCGGTGGGAGGGACGTTATAAACGCATTCCTGATGCAGTGATTGTGGAAGGACCATTGAGTGGAGGACATCAAGGCGTGAGTTATGAGGATTGTTTCAAGCCCGAACATCAACTAGAGACTGTCGTGCCTGAAGTCATTGAAGAAAGTAAGAAATGGGGGGATATTCCAATTGTTGCTGCAGGAGGAATCTGGGATAGAAAAGATATTGACAAAATGCTAGATTTGGGAGCAAGCGGAGTGCAAATGGGAACACGATTCTTGGGAGCTAAGGAGTGTGATGCTACATACTATAATGAACTTATGTTAAGAGTTAAAAAAGAAGACATTGAATTGATAAAATCTCCTGTGGGTTATCCTGCACGCGCTGTGATTACAGGTATTGTTAAAGGGTTACGTGAAGGGCGTCCTCCTAAAATTGCTTGTGTGAGTAATTGTGTAAGCCCTTGCCATAGGGGAGAAGAAGCAAAAAAGGTGGGATATTGTATTGCAGATGGTTTAGGAGATGGCTATCTAGGAGACCCCATTAATGGCTTGTATTTCACAGGTTCAAATGGTTATCGGATTGAGAAAATCCAAAACGTGCAAGAAATTTTAGATGAATTAAGCCGATGATTAGATTTTTTCTCCTATTTTGTTTATTTTGTAGTGGATTATTAGCGGAAGTTAAAATTCTTTCGGTGCAACAACTGCAAAATGGCATTGTTTTAAATTTTAATCAAATAATTAAACCAACAGATTTTAAAAATTTTCTTTTGCAAAGTCAAGAAAAATTACGTTATGTTTATGATATAGAATCCCAATTACAAGGGAGTGCAAGAGTTTTTGAGTTTCAAGGCGATGTGCGAGTGAAAGTGGCTCAAAACTCTCAAGAAAAAGTGCGTTTAGTTATTACAAGTTCGGAACAATTAAAGATTGAATTGAAAATTAATAAAAAACAAGCAACCTTTACGATTCCTAATGCTAAATTGGCGCAAAGCAATTTTTCCATTGCCTCACTTTTTGAGCCTCAAATCCCTGCCAATCAATCCAAAGAAATACAAAAAAAACAAACTCCTGTAAAGACAGAATCGTCAAAGTCAAGCCCCAAAAAACAAGAAAAAACAACCCCTAAGACAGCCCATACAACAAAAAGTTATTCCAATAAAATAAACAAAACCATTGTGATTGACCCAGGACACGGAGGTAAAGATTGTGGAGCAATGGGCGTAGATAGAGTGTGTGAGAAAAAAATTGTGTTGAATATCGGTAAATATTTGCGTGATGAGTTGAAAAAACGCGGTTATAAAACTTATATGACGCGCGATAAAGATGTATTTATTGGGTTGCGGCAGCGCACAAATTTTGCCAACAATAAAAATGCCGATTTGTTTATCTCAATCCACGCTAATGCAATTTCGGAGAATAAGGCAAAATTTGAGGGAGTTGAAAGTTATTTTTTATCCACTGCTAGGAGTGAGCGTGCTAAAAAAGTTGCTGCATTAGAAAATAAAGACGATACAGAGGGAATGAATTATTTTTCTAAGCAGTCTTTTTTAAATACCTTAAATACGCAACGCATTGTGGCTTCTAATCGTCTAGCTATTGATATTCAGTATGGTATGTTGCAGTCTTTGCGCCCTAAGTACGCAACCCTAGATGGTGGTGTGCGTGAGGGACCCTTTTGGGTGCTTGTGGGGGCGATTATGCCTTCTGTTTTGCTTGAAGTAGGCTATATTACACACCCCAAAGAAGGTAAAAGACTGAATCAAACCGCTTTTCAAAAAACGATTGCCAAAGGCATTGCTGATGGCGTAGATGGCTATTTTCAAAAAAATCCCTAAAGGTTAATAATGGCAAAAATTACGATTCCTCATTTAGTATTTTCTTCTTTATATTTTGTTCTAGCGCTTTTTACGATTTTGATGTTAGTTTTAACAAGTTTTACTCCAGATTTTAAACATATGTTTCGGCTTACAACACAACCTTTTGGCGTATATTTTAGCATTAGTGCGATTCTGCTTGCTTGTGGTGTAATAGTGAGCCTTTTTAATATTGTGCGTATTTATTCTAGCCATTTACCGAAGTTATATAGTTTGATGATTGGTTGTGCATTGTGTGTGTTTGCATTTTTGCTTTATTATGAACTTTTTGTAATGCGTAGAACATATTTTGAACCTTTTTCTTTTGAAGATTCTTTAAGATTAACTCAAGAAAATGTTTTTTCTAAAACGATTTATCAAATGTTTGTAGATTATATCTGTTATATATTTTTTGTGATTTTTCCAGCAATTTTTTATATTTTTAACTTTTCTTTTAATAAAAGCACAAATTTTGGCAAACTCTTGCAGCTCATACAACCAAGTTTTAATGTAATGCTAGGCGTTTTGTTTGGATTCTCTATTTCACCTTTTTTTAAAAGTGGAATCTTGGGTTATTTTGATTTAATGTTATTATGTGTGGGAATTGGATTGGTGTTATATTTGTGCATTAAAAGAAATATTGATTCTTATGAAATATTTAATTTATTTTTGCTCCTTATTATATGTGTAGTGATTATGATTTCTTCTTATAGTTTTGTAGATAGCGAATCTTATTTTGAAGTGCGTAAAGCGTTTTATGCCTTAGTATTGTTTGGTTGGTGTAGTGCGTGGATGATGAAGCTCACGATTCGGCGTTCAGTTTGATTGAAAGTTTTTATGTAATTTTTTGATAAAGGATATTTGATGAACAAACCTTATTTGAAGCAGTTTCCAGATGAGTTTGGGTTCTTTGGAAAGTTTGGTGGCAGTTTTGTGCCAGATTCTATTAAAAGCGCAATGGAAGAAATCAATACAGCTTATAATCTCATTGCGCAAAATAGTGATTTTATTGCGGAATTAAGAAAGATTCGGGAGACTTTTCAAGGGCGTCCAACGCCGATTTATTTCGCGCATAATTTAACTAAGAAATATGGCGGAGCTGGGATTTATCTAAAGCGTGAGGATTTAAATCACACAGGAGCGCACAAGCTCAATCATTGTATGGGTGAGGCACTTTTGGCAAAATTTATGGGTAAAAAGAAGCTAATTGCCGAGACAGGAGCAGGGCAGCATGGTGTTGCAATCGCAACTGCAGCCGCTTATTTTGGATTGGAATGTGAAATCCATATGGGAGAGGTGGATATTGCTAAAGAACACCCTAATGTCGTGCGCATGAAAGTCTTAGGCGCGAAAGTGATTCCTGTTACTTTTGGAGCTAAGACGCTTAAGGAAGCTGTGGATTCCGCCTTTGAATCCTATTTGAAAGACCCCAAAAATACAATGTATGCAATCGGCTCTGTCGTAGGTCCGCACCCCTTTCCAAAAATGGTGCGAGATTTTCAAGCCATTGTGGGCGTGGAATCGCGGGAGCAGTTTTTAGAAATGACAGGAGAATTGCCTGATATTGTGTGCGCCTGTGTAGGGGGTGGGAGCAATGCTATGGGAATTTTTAGCGGATTTATTGAAGATGCCGTAGAGCTTGTAGGGGTTGAACCTTTGGGCAAGGGAAATGCGTTAGGGCAGCACGCTGCGTCTTTGAGCTATGGGAGTGAGGGAGTGATGCACGGGTTTAATTCCATAATGCTAAAGGATTCTAAGGGTGAGGCTGCGCCTGTGTATAGTGTGGCAAGCGGATTGGATTATCCAAGCGTGGGACCAGAACACGCCTATTTGCATAGCATTGGGCGCACAAAAGTCGCAACGATTAGCGACAAAGAGGCAATCGAAGCGTTTTTTGTATTGAGTAAAAATGAGGGAATTATTCCCGCAATTGAATCTAGCCACGCATTGGCTTATGCTCTCAAAGTCGCTCCGAATTTAAAGGGACAAAAAATACTCGTCAATCTAAGCGGTCGTGGAGATAAAGACATAGATTTCGTTGTAGAAAATTTCGGCTATGGGGAGTGAGGTGGAATCGCTTTTTGCGATTCCATTACAGATTTACGCTTTGTGGGAGAGTGCTTAGTGAGCTACAAATGCATTGTAGATTTATAGTTATTCCTTAGCCTAAATATGGGATAACTTTATATTCTATATTATTTTCCACAATAAATTTCTTTACTCCATAATTCATATTTTTACAACTCGTTACAAACACTCGGCGCATATTCTTTTTAGTAAAAATCTTTTGATTTTGCTTTAAATATGCAGTGCAATCGCCTAAAAATTTCCTTAAATGTCCTTGTTTTACTTGCGAATGCTCCCAATTTTTGCATTGAATTAAAAGTGCCTCTTTACCCCTGTAAGCAATTAAATCAATGCCTTCATCGTACAATCCCTCATTAATACCTTTAAAATATACCTTATAGCCCTTCTTTTGATAATATTTGCCGATTTGCAATTCGTATTTATCGCCTTTTTGTTTATTTCGTGATTTGCTAGAAATTTTGTGAGTTTTGTATTTTACTTGAGTGTCGCTAGAATATTCGGAATCCTTAACAATATGATTTTGATATTGGTTAAGATTTGTATGTTTGTTTTCATTTTTGCCACTATCTTGAATATTTTTAGCATTATTTAAATTGGCTTCAATTTCGTTCAAACCAGCTTCTAATGCATCATTGGTATTTTCCCAAGCTTGATTAATATCTTTAAAGATATTAGACGTGCTTTTAAATGCAATTTGAAAAAGACTTTTATGTTCTTTGGTTGGATTGTCAGCATTTTCCTTACGTTCGCTATCAATATCATTTAAAAACCGAATCAAAAATACACAAAATACAATAAATAAAAATGTATCCCAACATAAAAAGCCCTATGGTTGATTTTACTCAATTAAATTACTTGAGCCATATTTAAGGCTCATTTTGCTTTGACATTCTTATCTAACACATTCGTGCTACTGTAAGTTTCTAGTGTAATATGCAATCTTGTGGCTTCAAAATCTTCTTGGCTCGTATTTAGAAGTACGACGAATGGCGACACAAAATCATTATACCTATTTTTTGTACTACAAACCTTTTTTATCTATCTTTTATGTTAGTTTAGAGTTATTCCCTAGTTGTTATTGTTTTTTATAATCTTGCATAATGTCTGCAAATTCTTTATGTATAATGATTTTATTAACCAACTCTTTGACGCCTTTATTCAAAGTTGCAGCCATATTGGTGCAAGCTGTGAAAGCTAAAAAAGCAGATGGATAATTCGTTTTGGATTGGATATTGAAAGTTTTTGAAGTATTTTCTTGCGAAATTGTTACATCAAATTCCCAATAAGCGTTTGCCAATGCACTGCTACCATAGATATTATTAAGGTTGCCAATAATAACAATATTAGAATTTTTATCATATAGCCCAGCTATTTTAAGTTCTTCTATAAGAGCTTTTCTGATGTACTCTGAAAATGGCTCTCCGCTTGGTGTAGAAATCGTTTCAGCTAACCTGCATAAAATATGACTTTCTCCTGCGTTGTTTGCACTAAAATTTCCCACTGCAACCTTGGTGCTATATTTTTTTAATTCTATCACATTGTCTGCCGATGAATGATATTCTTGTGTTTTGATTCCACAGCCTGTAAAAAAGAATATAAGTAAATTGACCAAACAAAAACTAAATGAAACTTTCATCTTTCCTCCTTTTTGACTTATTATAATAAGTTGAAATGTAATTCTACAATGAATAAAATTAAATTTAACTTATTATGATAAGGTGATTTAGTTGCCACTAGAGCCTGAAGAGATTAAAGAAATTTATAAACAAATCGGCGCAAATGTTGCAAAAATAAGGAAGAAAAATCATTATTCCCAGCTCAAACTTTCTTTAGCCATAGGACACAATTCCGTAAGTCTTGTTTCTTTTGCTGAAATTGGGTTAAAAGGAGCGCATTTTAATATTGAACATCTTTTGCAAATTGCTAAAGTTTTAGAAGTGGATATTTGTGAGTTTTTTGATGGAATTTCGTTTCATGAATCAAAGAGCGAAAATAAATAAATATTTAATTAAGCAAAAATCTTGCAAGGAATAAGATTATAGAATCATAAATATGTTAGAATTGTAGATTGCCGCGATTCCTTGTGGAATCTCGCAATAACGAAAACTTAGTGAATCTCTTACAAGGGCGCAAGTGGAATCTTTAAAAAGCGCACACATAAGAATCTAAGAGATTCTATTCTTTTTGCGCATTTTCTTTTAATGTAGTAGCAAAGTCTAAGAGATTCTTGCTCCAAGGGATTTGCAAAGGGGAAAAGAATCCAAGTTGCGCACCGCTTTCTTTGGCAATAAATTCTGCGGCTTTGGTGGAAAATTCCGGTTGGGCGAAAATGATTTTAAGATTATTGTTTTTAATCGTTTCTATGACGCTTATCATTTCTTGCATTTTTGGACTTTTTCCCTCAATCTCAATCGCAATTTCCTCTAAGTGATAATCTCTAGCAAAATACCCAAGCATAGGGTGAAAAACAACAAATTTCTGATGTTCTTTTAAGGTGTTTAAGATTTGCCTTAATTGCATATCGGTTTGATTGATTTCAGCAAGGAGGGCTTGATAAGCTTTTGAATAATCTGTCTTTGGGTCTAATTCTTTTAAAGCCTCGTAAATATTCTGTGCAATTTGTTTGGCGTTTTGCGTGGAGAGCCAAATGTGTGTATCCCCCTCATTGTGAGAATGTCTCTCGTGTTTTTCGTGTGAATGCGCAAAGTTAATTTTTGTGATTCCTGAACTATTATCATAGATTTTCATTGCTTTGTTTTGCGCTTTGAATCGCTCTAGCCAAATAGCTTCAAACTCCATACCAAGACCAAAATAAACTAAAGCAGAATTTACTTTTTTGACATCTGAAAACTTCGGCTCAAAGTCGTGGGGATTGATTCCAGATTCTATTAAGGCAAACACTTCGTATTGTTCCCCTACTATTTTTTGCACAAATTCTTGTTGCATAGGAATGCTTACTGCAATGATTTGTCGTGCATCTTGCGCAAAAGTGATTTGACTTATCCACAACAAAGCTAAGAATAACTTTTTCATTGTCTTTCCTTTTAGTAATAATTAAATTTTTTTGAGATATTATTATACCTTATTTTAAAATATGCGTTCATAGCTCAATTGGATAGAGCATCAGACTTCGGATCTGAGGGTTGGGGGTTCGACTCCCTCTGAGCGTACCACATAGAACTTTCTTAACATTTATCAATCAAACAAATTTAAAAAGGCTAAAATATGGATTTAAGCGCATTAAAAGCAGAGATTAAAGACGGATTAAAGACTTTAGAAAATTTGGATAATATTGTTACGATTTTTGGCGGAGCGCGTGTGAGTTGCGAGAGTAAAGCTTATCAATCCATTATGAAGCTAGCGCAAAAACTTGGCGCAAAGGGTTATTCTATTATGACAGGGGGCGGTCCTGGGATTATGGAAGCAGCGAATCGCGGGCTGATACAATACAAAAAAACTCAAAGTTTGATGTTCCCTAGCGCAAGATTGAAAAATCATTCGGTTGTATCTATTGGTTTGAATATCCAACTTCCCCACGAACAACAAATGAATCCTTATGTAGAAGTGCCACTGAAATTTCAAAATTTTTTCAGCCGAAAAATCGTTTTTAATTATAATTCTACCGCATTCATTGTAGCAGTCGGAGGGTTCGGCACTTTAGATGAATTAAGCGAGGTTTTGGTGTTAATTGCGACAGGTAAGCACAAAAGAATCCCGATTATTTTGTATGGTAAAGATTATTGGAAAGGATTTATGCAATGGCTTCAATGCACGATGTTAAAAGAGGGCGTTATTTCAAAAAAGGAATTAGAACTAATCCAAATTGCAAACAAACCCAAAAAGGTTTTAAAGATTTTAAAAAAATATCAAAAACAATGATGAATCCTGTTAAAACACAGGATTGCCTATACCATACATCATAAAAAGCACCATAAAAGCTGCGAAAATCCCAAGTAGCAAAGGAACAAACTTTGACATATTTTTCCTTAAAAGAGTGAAAATGAAAAATTTAGCATACAATAAAAGACCTAAAAGTTTCCAAGATTTTGTAGGACAATCGCATCTTTTTGGAGGAAATGCTCCTTTAATGCGCCTTATTTTGAGCGGTAAGATGCCACATAGCTTTTTCTTTGGACCTCCCGGAAGCGGCAAAACGAGTGCCGCGATTCTCATTGCTAGAGCAATAGACTCTCCTTTTTATTTTCTAAATGCGACAAGCTTCAAGTCAGAGGAATTGCGTGCAATTTTGAAAAATTATCAAAATACATTACAAAAACCATTGATTTTTATTGATGAAGTGCATCGTTTAAACAAAACCCAACAAGAAATGCTTTTGCCCATTATGGAAAATTATCAAGCGTTAATTTTGGGAGCTTCTACAGAAAATCCCTATTCTGCACTCACTCAAGCGATTCGTTCGCGTTCAATGGTATTTGAATTTTATCCCCTAGAGAAAAAGGATTTAGAAGAGATTTTAAAACCTTATGCACTAAGCACAGAAATTCGAGATTTTTTAATTCAAACAAGTGGCGGCGACGCAAGGGCAATGCTGAATCTGCTAGATTGTGCCTTAAGCACGGATTTGCCCTTAAATGTGGAGCTATTAGAAACTTTCCGCAAAACAAATTTAAGCGGAACGAGTGAGCTAGATACGCATTATAATCTGATTTCCGCAATGATTAAAAGCATTCGTGGAAGCGATGAGAATGCAGCGATTTATTATCTTGCGCGTTTGATTGCTGGGGGTGAGAATCCGGAGTTTATTGCGCGTCGTCTTGTGATTTTAGCGAGTGAGGACATCGGAAATGCGAATCCAAATGCGTTAAATTTAGCTAACTCTACCTTGCAAAGTGTTGCAAAGATTGGTTATCCAGAGGCAAGGATTCTTTTAGCGCAATGCGTGATTTATCTTAGCAGTTCGCCCAAATCCAATAGTGCCTATTGTGCCATTGATAAGGCATTGCAATATGTAGAGCAGAATCCCAACGAGCCGATTCCGCAAAATATTGTGCAATTTAACAAAAACTATCTTTATCCTCACGATTTTGGTGGTTTTGTAGAACAAAAATATCTTCATAAGGATTTGAAGTTTGTAGAGTGGTTACCTAAGGGGTTTGAAAAGACTTTAAAGGAATGGCTAGATAAAATTAAGGGTAGAGAATGAGAATCGCAGATAGTTATGAATTGCTAGAGTATCTAAAGTCGCAGAATCTTTTGCCAGTGATTCCACAAGACTTTGTAGAGATTTCTTTAGCGGATTTGGAATCCTTAAAAGATTTATGGTGGTGGCCTAATGCGCTAAGTTTTGAAGTAATTGTCGGGGCGATTTTGGTACAAAATACGCGTTGGGAGCAAGTTTCTAGTGCGTTAGAAAAATTAAAAAACAAAGAAGTATTGAATCTAAACTCTTTGAGTGAGATGTCCTTGCCAATCTTACAGAATCTCATTCAAAATGTCGGATTATACCGCCAAAAAGCAGCAAGAATCCAGCAACTTTGTCAGAATATTTTAAAAGATTTTGGAGACTATGCAAGTTTTTGTGCGCAAGTTTCAAGGCAGTGGCTTTTGAGTCAAAAGGGCATTGGAGCCGAGAGTTGCGATGCGATTTTGTGCTATGGATTAGGAAAAGAAGTAATGGTTGCAGACAAATACACTTATAAGCTACTCCAAAGCTATGGTTATACTTTGGAGTCTTATGAGGATTTACAAGTTTGGTTAAGCAGTGGAGTGTATGAAAATTATGACAAGGTTTGCACGCTTTATGGCTTTAAGATTCCGCTTAATCTGCTCTTTGCAAGATTCCATGGTAAAATTGTAGAATATTGTAAAATTCATAAAATCTAAAGGAAAAAATATGCAAAAATATAAGAATTTTGAACCCATAAAGGTATTTTTGGAAATTTGTGCGATTCCGCATTCAAGCTTCCAAACGCAAACATTAAAAGAATGGATTATTGAAAAAGCGCAGAAGTTTGGCGCAAAAGTACAATGCGATACAGCGGGCAATGTGCTATGCACAAAAGGCTTACCGAAGTTGTGCTTGCAAGGACATTATGATATGGTGTATGTTGGACAATCTGCACAATTTTTGGTAAAACCCAAGTTTATAGAGCGTGAGGGCAAAGCATTTTTGTGTGCGGAGGATTCTAGTTTGGGGGCAGATAATGGCGTGGCTTTGGCTTGTATGTTGCTTGCATTAAGGGATTGCCAAAATATAGAATGTCTCTTTACAATAGATGAGGAGGTAGGAATGATAGGAGCAAAGGAGATTGCACTGCCTCTTTTGGCTCCGTATATGCTAAATTGTGATAGTGAGGAGATAGACGAGGTAGTATGCTCATGTGCGGGTGGTTATGATTTGGAATGCAAAATGTCTTTTCCAAGCCTTGAAATCACACAAGATTGTGAGGTTTTGGAGATTTGCACGCAAGGTTTTATTGGGGGACATAGTGGAATTGAAATCCACAAAGGAATTCCTAATGCGATTTTGGAATTAGCCAAAGTGGCACAATCTCTTATAGAATGTGGTGCGCTAGCAATAGAGTTTTGTGGGGGAGAAAAGAGAAATTCTATTCCTGTGAATGCGACTTTATCCGTTGCGATTCCACAGGAGAGAAAGGCGCAATGCAAAGAAATCCTAGAAAGAATCACACAAGGAAGTTTAGAGGATTGTGTACAATTTAAAGTTACGAAAAAACCACTAGAAAAACAAAGAAAGACTTTTGATATTCGTAAGCTTTTGGAAGCTATTTTGGGCTTACAAAATGGCGTCATAGTTACCCAAAATACCGAGCCGATTCTCTCAAGCAATCTTGGCATTTTGCAACAAGACTTTCAGGGTGAAAAAGTGCAGATAGAATTTGTAGTAATGGGGAGAGGGAATCAAGAATCTTTAATGCAGGACAATATTGCCAAAGAGAAAATGAGATTAGAAGCATTGGGTTTTGAAATTGCATTATTGGATTATTATGCGCCTTGGGAGAGAGAGGAAAGCGAATTGTTGCAAAATGTCTTGCAAATTGCTCAAAAGCACAATTCTAACGCGCAACTAAAAAGTATTCACGCAGGGCTTGAATGTGGAATCTTAAAACAAAAATATCCCTCCATTTGTTTTGCTTCTATTGGTCCAAATATTTCTCATCCGCATTCTGTACGTGAAGAGCTTGACTTGGAAAGTTTTGTATGCTTTGATAAAATTCTGCAAGATGTGCTTAAAAGATTTGACGCATTTTAACAAAAACCTAGAGAGATTCTGCTAAAATTGCTCAAAATTTAGTTTTAGGAATCATAATGGCAAAACACAAATGGAATTTAAAATTTCTTGTTTATTTTGTGGGTTTTGGTTTTTTGCTAGCCCATTCTAGCTTATTTGCTGCCCCTTCTCTCGTGAATGGAATCGCATTTTTCGTCAATGATTATCCTGTTACTTTAATGGAAGTTTATAAAATACAGCAACGCGACAAAGTTTCGCAACAGATTGCGATAGACTTGCTTATTAATGACCGCTTGCATAAAGAGGAAATAGATAAAAGAAAAATTATTGTCAATGAGATAGAGATTCAAGATGAGATTGCACGAATCGCAAAGCAAAAAAAGGCAACATTGGAGCAAGTGAGAAATTATATTCAAGGGAATGGCGGAAATTGGGAGCATTACAAAGAGGAAATTAAACGCAATTTGCAAAAAAGAAAGCTTTATCAATCTATTACGCAAGAGGGTTTGAGAATGGCAGATGAAAAAGAGCTTGAAAATTATTATAATACGCACAAGCAAGAATTTTCTATCCCTCAAAGCATAGATGTCGTCAAATACTTCAGCAAAGAGGCAAAATCACTTGAAAAAGTTGTCCAAAGTAATGGTAAAGTCGTTTTGCCCAATGTGCAAAAGACAAATGAAGTATTGCAAACAATGGAGTTACATCCGCAAATCGTCAGTGCTTTTACACAAGGGGCAATCGGCAGATTCACTCCGATTTTTCCTGTTTCTGATGAATTTGTTGTGTTTTTGATTAAGGCAAAAAATAATCCTGCGCTTTTGCCTTATGATAATGTGCGCAATGTAGTTTTGCAAAAAATAATGGAACAAAAAGAGGATTATTTGATTTATGAATATTTTGAAAAGTTGCGTTCTAACGCAAAGGTAAATATTGTACGTTTAAATTAAGGAGTAAGTATGCGTAAAATGCAAGAAATTTTGAAATGGGGTTTGTTTGGTATGGCGATGAGTGCGGCGGCTTTTGCCTTTGTAAGTTGTAGTTCTAGTGTTGTTACTCCCAATGACCTAAAGTTTGCTCCCTGCTATCATCAAGGAACAAAGACGGCTAAGAATTGTGAGGAAGTGGATTTTGTAACGCTTTTGGAATCCAAAAAAGAATGGAAAATCCATTCATATCATTTCAAAGGCAAAACCATTATTTTAGAAAAAAATGTAGAGAATCTCCCGATTTTGCAGTTCTCCAAAAATCAAATCTATGGCACTTTTGGATGTAATCAATTTTTTGGAAGTTATTTGATTCAAGAGCAATCTTTCCACCTAGACAATGTCGGAATGACGCGTAAAATGTGCGAACCCAATACGATGACACACGAAGACATTTTGGTGCAAAACTTTCTTAATGCTTCTACAAAGATTCTTGTAGTAGAAGAAAGCAAGGGAATGAGTAAAATTTTCTTTATAGGAAAAGATTTTTATTTGGTATTGAACTAAACATATAAGTTTAAAGATATTTTTACCAAAATTACAATAGGCTTTTGAGATTTAACGAATAAAGGAAAAATATGTGGGTTACAAAATCCTATAACGATAAATTTCAACAAGAATATAAAATAGAACGCAAATTGCACGAAGTCAAAGGTGAAAGGCATACATTGGAGCTTTTTACCTCCAAAGCATTTGGTGAGATTGCCTTGCTAGAAGAAGGAATGTTGCTTCAAAAAATGCTTTGTGTGCAAAGTGAGTTTTTGGCACATCTCTTGGCTTGTTCGCACAGAGCACCCAAGCGTGTATTGATTGCGGGAAGTTTCAACTTAGAAATTGCTTTTGAATTTTTGCGTCATCAAGATTTATGCGTAGATTTTTTGCAATTTGATTTAAAGGTTTTAGAATCGCTTGTTAGCTTTTTTCCGCATTATAAAGAAGTGATGGAATCCCCGCGCTTTACTTTGATTCCACAGCAAAGCAAAGAATTTTTAAGGCAAAATACACAAGAAAATCGGGTAAGTTATGATATTGTCCTGCTTTTGGATTCTGCACAGCAAGCGCAGGATTATCAGCCTTTGCTAGAAGAAAAAGGAATTTTAATGATAAAATCACCACAGATTCTTTTAGAAACCTTAGAAGTCAAGCGTTTATTGGAATCTTTGGGAGATTTTAGGGTGAAAATGCCTTGTTTCGCGCCTTTGTCTCTTTTACAAGATTGTTATATTTTTGCCTCTAAAATCTATCACCCCACAGCGGATATTCAGTTGCAACGCGCAGATATGTTAGAGGGATTGCAATATTATCACGCAAATTTACATTTGAGTGCATTTGTGTTACCAAAATCCGTTAAAAACATGCTTTTTGGAGTAGCGAAAAATTGAAGCTTAGATATGCTATTGCATTAAGCGGTGGAATCGCAAGTGGAAAAAGCACAGTGGCTTCGCTGCTAAAGCTTTATGGGTATCATATTATTTGTGCAGATGAGATTGCACATACGATATTGGATTCTAGCGCAAAAGAAGTGATTGCGCTTTTTGGTGATGAAATCTTAAGTGCAGATTGTAGTGATTGCGCATTGAGGATTGATAGGCAAAAATTAGGAAAGATTGTGTTTGCAGACAAAGTTGCTAGGGGCAAGTTGGAATCCATTTTGCACCCAAAAATCCGAAAAGAGATTCTACAACAAGCGCAAAAGCAAGAAAGTAAAAAGGTTTTATATTTTATTGATATTCCTTTATTTTTTGAGACAAAACATTATCCAATTCAGCAATCTCTGCTGATTTACACAACAAAGGATTTACAGATTGAACGTCTTAAGAAACGCAATCACCTAAGTGAGCAAGATGCGCTTTGTCGTATAGAATCGCAAATGCCATTAGAAGATAAATGCGCAATGGCTAGTTATGTGATTGACAATTCAGGAAGCTTAGAGGAATTGCAAAGTGCGGTGGAAACTTATTTGCGCTCTCTACAAAAGCTTAAAATTTAATTTAAGCTTTGTTTGCTATAATTACGCCTTTTAGTAAAAGTGTAGGGGTGTTAGCTCAGCTGGGAGAGCGCAACGCTGGCAGCGTTGAGGTCAGGAGTTCGAACCTCCTACACTCCACCATATATGCGTCCGTAGCTCAGCTGGATAGAGCAACAGGTTGCGGTCCTGTAGGTCGGGGATTCGAATTCCTCCGGGCGTACCATTCTCCCTCTTCCTTAAATTCTCATAAATTTTGATGGATTAATATAACTTTATGGAATCTTAATTTTATTCTCTATAAAATAAATCATTGTTTAGCTTGTTAGTCTAGTGTGGATTAGAAACTTATTCTATCATTTGAGCGTATTTAAGGAATGAAATGTTTTTACAATTCAAACAAACCACAATAAATCTTATTTTACTTAAAGGCTATTCCTGCGGGGGGGGGGGGCTTTTAGTAGAAAAATTAACATCTCTAAATTTAAAAAATCCGCTTTTATTCCTCTCTTCATTTGGCAAATTTTTTCTCATTATTCTATCATATCAGATTCTTTTAGGTAAGCAATTCTTTTGCAATCTTCACTTTAGAATTATTGATAAACACTAAAGAAGGGTAATATTGATGTTGAATAAATTGGAAATAGAATCGTTAAGGCAGTATTATGAGGCGCAGATTGGGCATTTGCGTCAAAGAGCAGTTTGTATTGATACAATGACAATGGATATAGAATCTTTCCATATTGCTATCAAGGAATTGCAAGATAGAAACTTTGCCAATCAATCTAAAGAAAAAAGTTTTGAAATCATTTCTCACATTCATATGCAAACCTTAATGAATCTTGAAATTCGTTTAAAGAATTTGTTGCAAGATTGCAATGGTATTGAGTTTGCCAAGACCAAAAATGCGCACAAAAGCAAGAGTGTCAAAAAAGATTCCAAACATTCTTATGAATTTTTGGCTGTTTTGCACTCTAAAACACAAGAGTTAAAAGAGAGTTTAACATTTGCCCAAACGGATTTGGAGGATATTTTAAATGTTTCAAGGTTGATGCAAAAAAATGGCGAATTAATCAGTTTGATGACTTTAAAATTGAGTAAGAAAGTGATGAGCCCTGCAATGACCAATGGAGTTTTGCAAGATATTTCTATCAAAGCGCGTCAAGTTATAAAAACATTGGACGGAATTGGTGAGGGATTGCAAAGCGCAACAGAATGTATTTGCCAAAAATACGAGCAATTACAAATGCAATTAAGAGAGATTATAACGCCTTTGGAATGGGACAAAGCAGAAAGGTTGCAAAATTAGACAATGCGTTATTGCGAGATTCTATATTATGGAATCGTGGCAATCCGTAGCTTTGAGATTGCAAAAAACAATGGAATCTCAAAGGTTGAAACCTTTTTTGTCTTATAGAATTTTGAAGTTTTTTTAAAGCAGTTCAGGATTTTTTATTATTTTTAAGGTTTTTTTGAGTTAAAATATCGCATTAAATTTTGTGTAATTGCCATTACGCAAAATTTTTACAAAACAAATTGTCTTACAGGCATTTAAATACCAAGCAAGCCCTATGCTTGGAATCATTCATATAAAAGAGGAAAAATGAAAAATTATCTTAAAATACTTTCTCAATTATTTTTAGGCGTCCTTTGTGGTGTTGTCTTATTAACAGGTTGTTCTAAAGAAAATAAAGGCGGAGAACAACAGCAAAATATGGCACTTCCTGTTAATACGCATAATGTTAAAAGACAAGATGTGCCGATTAACTTTGAATATCCTGCAAAGCTAACAAGTTTGCAGAGTGTAGGAATCTATGCACGTGTAGAGGGAGTTTTGTTGGAGCAATATTTTGTTGAGGGTGCATTGGTTAAAAAGGGCGATAAGCTCTTTAAAATTGAACCTGACAAATATCAAGCAGCTGTCAATATGGCACGAGCAGCTTTTAAAGCTGCACAACGTGATTGGATTAGAGCACAAAAGCTTTTCAAAAATAAAGCACTTAGCCCAAAAGAATATGATTCTGCACAATCTACTTATGAAAATACGCGTGCGAACTTGGACGCGGCAATGATTGATTTGGGTTACACTGATGTAATGGCAACTGCAAGTGGTAAAATCAGTATGAAGCGTTACGACATCGGTGATTTGGTGGGTAAAGTAGGAGCAGATAATTTGCTCACAACCATTACGCAATTAGACCCAATCCACGCAGAATTTTCTATCCCTAGCAATGATTATTATTTCTTGCGCACTTTGGATTATGAAAATGTCAAGGTGATTTATCTGCTTTCTGATGGCACACCTTTTGATAATCTTGGTAAATTAGACTTTATTGATAGCGTTTTAGAACCAAGTACGGCAACAATTAAAGCGCGTGCTATTGTAGAGAATCCAGAGCATTTGTTGGTGCCCGGAGAATTTTCGCGCATTCGTTTAGATGGAATCATCGCAAAAGATTGCATTGCGATTCCACAAGTAGCACTAATGCAAGACGCCAAAGGAAGCTTTGTCTTTAAAGTTGTGGAGGGGAAAGCCCAGCCAACACCTGTGGTGTTAGGTTATAATATCGGTAACGATGTGATAATCAAAAGTGGTTTGAATGACGGAGATATAATTGTTACAAGTCAGTTGATTAAATTGCGCCCGGGTGCTCCAGTAACTCCGCTCAATCAGGCACAGACCAATCAAGCTCCAAACAATCAGGCTAAGCCTTAAGCAAAGGATTCTTTAATGTTTTCTAAATTTTTTATTGAACGTCCTGTTTTGGCAATGGTGATGTCCATTATCATTGTCATTGCTGGGGCTTTGTCGGCTTTTTCTTTGGCAGTGGAGGAATATCCTCAAGTAACTCCACCAGAAGTCGCAGTATCTGCTACTTATCCCGGCGCAAGTGCAGAAGTTATTTCTAATACCGTTGCAAGTGTATTGGAGAATAGTATCAATGGGGTAGAAAATATGATTTATATGCAAAGTTCTTCCACTTCTAGTGGTTCTTTAAGCATTAATGTGTATTTCACCAATGAAACAGACCCAGACCAAGCAACCATCAATGTAAATAATCGTGTGCAAGCTGTGTTAAGTCAATTACCACAAGAAGTCCAAAGGTATGGCGTAACAGTTAATAAGCAGTCTTCTACGATTTTGGCGGTTTATTCATTATTTTCTGATATGCCCAATCAAGATGCAACTTATATTGCAAACTATGCCGCAATTAATATTTTAGATGAGTTAAAACGTGTGCCGGGCGTTGGTGATGCAACACTTTTTAGCAGACAAGAATACTCTATGCGTATTTGGCTTTCTCCTGATAAATTGACCAAATACAACCTTACTCCCTCCGAAGTAATTGCTCTAGTTCAAGAGCAAAATTCGCAGTTTGCCGCAGGATTCTTTGGACAAGAACCCGTGCGAAAGGATTTAGAATTTACTTATAGTGTAACAACAAAAGGACGTTTTAGTGATGCAAAAGAGTTTGAGGAAATTTTGATTAAGACAAACGAAGATGGTTCTGCTCTGCGTCTTAAGGATATTGCACGGATTGAATTGGGGGCGGAGGATTATAGTGTGAATGCTTACTATAATCAAAAAGAGGCAGTTGCCTTTGGTGTTTTTTTGCAACCTGGAGCCAATGCGTTAGATGTCGCCGATGGTGTGGCTGCAAAGCTAGAGGAGCTTTCAAAAGATTTCCCTGATGGTTTGCAGTATGCGATTCCTTATGATACAACACAATTTGTGAAAATATCTATCGGTGAGGTGATTAAAACTTTTGTTGAAGCAATTATTCTTGTTGTGATTGTTATTTACTTCTTTTTACAAAACTTTAGGGCGACGATTATTCCTGTTATTGCAGTGCCAGTGTCTATTATTGGCTCATTTGCGGGAATGTATTTGCTCGGATTTTCTATTAATCTATTGACACTTTTTGGGCTTATCTTGGCGATTGGAATCGTCGTAGATGATGCGATTATTGTTATAGAAAATGTAGAGCGACTTATTCACGCAGAAAAACTCCCCGTAAAAGAAGCCACGATTAAGGCAATGGAGGAGATTCAAAGCCCGGTTATCGCAATTGTATTGGTGCTCTCTGCGGTGTTTATTCCTGTTGCGTTTATTGGAGGATTTAGTGGAGAGATTTACAAGCAGTTTGCGGTAACTATTGTTATTTCAGTTGTTATTTCAGGATTTGTTGCTTTGACGCTTACGCCTGCACTTTGTGTTTCAATCCTTAAAACAAAAGAACCAAAGCCTTTTTATATTGTTAAGAAATTCAACACTTTCTTTGATTGGCTTACACATAAATTTACCGAAAAAGTCGCGCATACGATTCGACGTGGAAGTTTGTATGTGATTCTTTTTGTGGGGTTATTGGCAATTACAGCAGGACTTTTTACGCGTGTGCCAAGTGGGCTTGTGCCATCAGAAGATAAGGGTGTTTTGCTTATTTCTATGCAGCTTCCACCAGCAACTGCTCTTAGCAAAACAACACAAATGGCAGATTTTGTGGCAGAATCAGTAATGAATAATCCAAACTCCTATTCTATTATGACACTCGCAGGTTATGATATGCTCTCAAGTGCAGTAAGAAGTCATGGTGGTACAGCGTTTATTATGTTAAAAGATTGGAAAGAAAGAAAGAGTGCAGGGCAGCATTCTCAAGCTTTAGCGGGCTCTCTAACAGGACAGCTTATGAAATATCCTAGCGCAATTATTTTCGCACTCAATCCTCCACCGATTATGGGACTTAGCTTGACAGATGGATTTGAAATGTATATACAAGACCGCACAGGAGCTCCTGTGCAAGAGTTGCAAAAAAACACGCAGCTTGTTTTAGAGGCTGCACAAAAGCGTCCAGAACTCACAGGACTACGAACAACCTTGAGCGTAAATGTGCCGCAATATCACATAGATTTGGATAGAGAAAAAGCAAAAGCAATGGGGGTGAATGTGGTTGATGCCTTTACGACACTTCAAGCAACTTTTGGGGCATATTATGTCAATGATTTTAATCTCTTTGGGCGCACTTACAAGGTGAATGTGCAATCTGAAAGTCCTTTTAGAGAAAAGCCAGAGGATTTGCGTAATGTCTTTGTGCGCTCTAATAGTGGCGAACTTGTGCCGATTAGCGCGCTTGTAAAATATGAACGCGTGATTGGTCCAGATATTTTGGAGCGATTTAATCTCTTCCCGGCAGCACAAATTTCAGGAGATGCAAAACCGGGCTATTCTTCAGGGGACGCACTTTTGGCGATTGAAGAAGTCGCTAATGAAGTTTTGCCAGAGGGTTATACGATTGCATTTTCAGGAAGTTCTTATCAAGAAAAAGCAAGCAGTGGGACAGGAGCGGTTGCTTTTATCTTTGGACTTGTTTTTGTTTTCTTGATTCTAGCGGCACAATATGAGCGGTGGCTTATGCCTCTTGCAGTTGTTACTGCTGTGCCTTTTGCGGTGTTTGGTGCGATTTTAGCAACTTGGCTTAGAGGATTAAACAATGATATTTATTTCCAAGTCGGGTTGATTACCTTGATTGCACTAGCAGCAAAAAATGCGATTTTGATTATTGAGTTTGCAATGCAGGCGCGAGAACACGAGGGTAAGGATATTTATGATTCTGCGGTGGAAGCAGCAAGATTGCGATTCCGCCCGATTGTAATGACTTCGCTTGCATTTACAATCGGTGTTTTTCCTCTCGCAATTAGCACGGGTGCAGGGGCAGCTAGTCGCCACGCAATCGGAACAGGTGTCATTGGTGGAATGCTTGCAGCAACTTTTATTGCTACTTTCTTTATTCCGCTTTTTTATACTTATTTTGCAAGATTTAGCGAATTTATCGCGTCTTTTAGGAGCAAACATGTTTAAGATTTTTAAAATTTGTTTTCTTCTTGCGATATTGGCTATTTTAGGAAGTGGTTGTTCTCTTTCTCCAAAATATGCGCAACCACAAACAAACTTGCCGGATTCTCAAGAGGCAATACAATCTGCGCAAGAAACAGCAATTTCGCAAAAATGGTGGGAAGAGTTTGGAGATGAGACTTTAAATCGTTTTGTGGAGGAAGCATTGCAGAATAATTATGATTTACTTGTTGCAATGCAAAGAGTAGAGCAGGCGCGTAGTCAATGGAGCTATGCGAGAAGCGACCGCTATCCTAATATCCAAGCACAGGGCGGGGCAACAAAGAATCGCAAAAATCTAGCGCAAAATCAGCCAGACAATTACAACAATTTCTCTTTAAGTGCGGTTTTGAGCTTCGAGCTTGATTTGTGGGGACGCGCAAGAGATGCGGACAGAAGAGCTTTGGCGCAGTTGTTTGCAGTGAAGGCAAATCGGGATATGGTGCGCTTAAGCCTTGTTTCAAATGTTGCAGAAAGTTATTTTGGAATCCTAACACTAAATAATCAAGTGCAGATTTCTAAAAATACCTTAAAAAGTCGCGAGGAAAATTACGAATATCGCAAGAAAGAGTTTGATGTAGGTAAAATTTCTGAAATTGATATGCAACAAGCGAAATCCGAAATGGCAAGTGTGCGTGCGCAGTTGCAGAGCCTTTTAATGGAGCAAAATGCTGCACAAAGTGCATTTTTGATTTTGCTTGGACGCGACGGAGCGGGAGTTTTTGCTAATGAGATTCCAACACAACCACAAGATTTGCCTAATTCTCCTATGATTGAGGCAGGTTTGCCCTCTAGTATTTTAGAGAAGCGACCAGACATTGAAGCGGCAGAACAGAATCTCAAAGCTGCAAATTTTAATATTGGAATCGCAAGAAGTGCATATTTTCCAACGATTTCTTTAACGGGGCTTTTTGGTTATGTAAGCCCGCAATTAAATGAGCTTGTGAATACTTCTAATTCTACATGGAATTTCGGAGGAAACTTTGTTGGAAATTTGATTGATTTTGGACGCACAAGCTCTAATGTAGATTTGGCTAAATCTCAATATGAAGAGATGATTCTAAACTATGGACAGACTTTGCGCACTGCCTTTGGTGAAGTCCGAGAAAGCTTGTTTAATTATCAAATGACAGGAGAGAAGTTGAGCAGTTTAGATGAACAGGTTTTAGCACTTAAGCGCACATTGGAGCTCGCGAATTTACGCTATGGTGAAGGTTACACGAATTACCTTGAAGTGCTTAGTACACAAAGTTCTCTCTTTAGTGCGGAGTTAAGCCAGCAAAGTGCGAAATTAGAAACTCTAAGTGCAGCAATTAGTCTTTATAAAGCCTTTGGCGGTGGTTGGGATAAAGAAAAATATCAAGAGGAATAATGCTTGAATGGTGCAATAAAACAAGCTTTTGCGATTCCATTGAATATTCGCTTTTGACTTATATTACGGATTGCCTTGAAGTTGCACTAAGCAACTTCTCGCAAAGATGAAGCTTAACTCGTCCTTGCGTTTCACTCACTACATTCTTGAGAGGGCGAGGCTAGAAACAATCCATAATCTTGCAAAACTTAATTTTAAGCAAGATTTTGTTACACTCTGCATTTTAAAAATTAAGGCAATATTGGCTTTATTGCTATGGAGATTTAGAATGAATGAAGCAAAATCAATTTGGATGGACGGCAAATTAGTGCCTTGGAAAGAAGCGAATGTCCATATTCTCACACATACATTACATTATGGTAATGGTGTATTTGAGGGCACAAGAGCATATAAGACTGATAAAGGAATGGCGATTTTTCGCCTACAAGACCACGCAAAGAGGCTGATAAATTCTGCTAAGATTGTCGCGATTGTCCCAACCTACACACAAGAGGAAATTGCAAAGGCGCATATAGATGTGCTAAAGGACAATGCTTTCAATGGCAATGTATATTTGCGCGGAATCATTTATCTAGGCTATGGCGTAATGGGCGTGTATCATAAAAATGCGCCAGTGCAAACGAGTGTAGCAGCGTGGGAATGGGGTGCATATCTCGGCGATGAGGGATTAGAGAAAGGGATTCGCGTCAAAACTTCATCTATTGTTAGAAATTCTACAAAATCACTCTTTGGCAAGGCAAAGGCGGTGGGCAATTATCTAAACTCGCAAATGGCAAAATTTGAGGCTATTGAATGCGGTTATGAGGAGGCTTTATTGCTTGATGAGAATGGAATGGTAGCAGAAGGAAGTGGAGAGTGCTTTTTCATCGTGCGTAATGGGGTTTTAATCACTCCTCCAAGTGATAGCGTGCTAGAATCTATTACGCAGGATTCCATTATTACAATTGCACAAGATTTGGGAATCAAAGTAGAGCGCAGAAATATCACGCGTGATGAAGTTTATATCGCCGATGAGGCGTTTTTTGTCGGGACTGCGGCGGAAGTTACACCTATCTGCGAGTTAGACGCACGTGTGATTGGTAGTGGGAGACGAGGTGAAATAACTCATAAACTCCAAAATGTGTTTTTTGATGTTGTCTATGGGAGAGATGAGAAATTCTCCCATTGGCTAACTTACATTTAAATAAAGGTTTGATATGCCCATTGATTTAAACGAACATTTAAGACAAAAAAACAGAAATTATAACGACCCAAATACTAGCAATAATTCTAACAATGACAAGGGTGGAGGTAATAGCGGAAACAACAAAAATCGTGGATTTCAAACCCCTAAAATGCCGAATTTTAGTATGCCAAATGGTAAAAAAATGGTAGGATTGTATCTACTAGTAATTCTTGTGATTTTACTCTTTTTGCTTAAGCCTTTTACAATCATCAATAGTGGTGAAGTGGGTGTAAAGATTACGACAGGGGAATTTGACCCGACTCCTTTGCAGCCGGGCATTCATTTTTATATTCCTGGCATTCAAAAAATTATTGCAGTAAATACAAAAGTTAGAATCGCAGAATTTACAAGTGTAGAAACTTCAAGTTATCGTAATCGTGATGAGGGAAGCCTAAGAAACCAAGCCATTAGTGTGTTGGATTCTAGGGGTTTGTCTGTGTCGGTGGAGCTTGCAGTGCAGTATCGGCTAGATCCTTTAAGTGTGCCGCAAACCATTGCAACTTGGGGTCAAAATTGGGAAGAGAGAATCATTACTCCCGTGATTCGTGAAATTGTGCGCAATGTCGTAGGAAGCTTCCCTGCGGAGGAATTACCGACTAAGCGGAATGAAATCGCAACTTTGATTGACCACAAATTCCGCGAAAACATTAATGGGCTTGAGAACCGTCCTGTGGAATTAGTTTCTATCCAATTAACCGAAATCGTCTTGCCTGTCGCAATTAAAGAACAAATTGAACGCGTGCAAGTTGCGCGACAAGAAGCCGAGCGTGCAAGATATGAGGTAGAGCGCGCAAAACAAGAGGCAGAGAAAAAAGCTGCACTAGCTAAAGGTGTTGCGGACGCAACTATCATTGAAGCCGATGCACAAGCCAAAGCGAATCGTTTAATTAGCCAAAGCCTTAATTCTCCGCTTTTGCAGTTGCGTCAGATTGAGGTGCAAGGAAAATTCAATGAGGCTTTACAAAATAATCGCGACGCAAAGATTTTCTTAACACCCGGTGGTGCAACACCAAATATTTGGTTAGATTCTAAAGATAATCAACGCGCAACTTCTGTGAGTAATTAAGGAATTTTAAGTGCAGGCAATTCTCAAACAAATTGCGTGGGAAAAGCTCAATGGCTTGATTCCTGTTATTGCACAAGATTATAAGACACAGGAAGTTTTAATGCTTGCATTTATGAACAAGGAAGCATTAGAGTTAAGCCTACAAAGTGGTTTTGCGCATTATTTTTCGCGTTCCAAGCAGCGCATTTGGAAAAAGGGTGAGCAAAGCGGACATACACAAAAAATCTATGAAATATTGCTAGATTGCGATAAGGATAGCCTGCTTGTAAAAGTGGAGCAAAAAGGTGTTGCTTGTCATAGTGGCGCAAAAAGCTGTTTTTTTAATCTTGTTAGTCAAGGTGAGATAACGAATACTGCCTTAGAATCCCAAGCGGATATGAGCGTGATTTATGGAGTGGTAGATTCTCTTTACCATATTTTACAAGAGCGCAAAGGTGCAGATTCTAAAACTTCTTACACGGCTTCACTTTATCATAAAGGTGAGAATACGATTGCAAAAAAAATCGTGGAGGAAGCTGCAGAACTTGGTTTTGCAATCAAAGATAAAGATTCTAAAGAAATTATTTATGAAGCAGCAGATTTACTCTATCACGCACTTGTTGGGCTTAGCTTTAGCGATATTTCACCCGATTTGGTAAAACAAGAGATTGTGAGACGTTTTGGGTTAAGTGGAATTGAGGAAAAAAATTCGCGTCAAGAAAAATGATTCAAGGTTAAGCTAGATTATGGACGAAATGAAAAATTATTTAATGGCTCTGCTAGATACAATCCATTATTTTTCTTTGCCTGATTATTTGGTGCTTAGTTGCATTTTTTTAATTATCTTATTGTTTTTTTTACTAAGCATAGCATTGCGTTTTAATGCTTTGCTCGCAACCTTAACATTTGTTATTAGCGGAATTTTTCTTTTTGGCTCTCCTTTTATTTATCAGACGATTATGGAATCTTATGTCAAGCAAATAGACCTTACGCTTTTTCATAATGAACAACTGCATTATGATGATGTGTATTATATTGAAGGACAATTTACCAATGTGGGTTTAATAGACTTTAGAGGTTGTGTGTTGAGCGTGAATTTTATTCCAATGGGATTAAAAAAAATCAAAACTTTGCGGTATAAAATTAAGCCTAAATTTATGCACATAGAAAATTATAAGATTCCTCTTAAGAAATTAGAATCTAGGGAGTTTAAACTTATTATCCCCTCTCCGCAAGCAAATATGAAATTTACTTTAGATACAAAAGGGGCGTGTTATTAATGGAGGGTAGATGAAAGTCGCAATTAGTATTGGGGATTCTAATGGCATAGGCTTGGAGATTCTGCTTAAAAATCACAAGAGGATTTCTAAACTTTGCACTCCGCTTTATTGTGTAGAGAAAGAATTATTGCAAGAAGCGGCTAGAATGCTACAAATAAAACTACCCAAACATTTAAAGTGTATTGCCCCTAATGCCAAGATTCCTCCTATTATGCCTGCAAAAATCACCAAAGAGAGTGGCGCGTATTCTTATGCTAGTTTTTTGAGTGCGCTTAATCTCACATTGCAAGGTAAGGCAAAGGCATTCGTTACTTTGCCGATTCATAAAAAAGCGTGGCAATTAGCTGGGATTCCTTATGTGGGGCATACAGAAGCCTTACGAGATTTGCTGAAGATGAAGCAAAAGCAAGCTATAATGGTGTTAGGTTCGCCTAAACTTTATGTGGCACTTTTTACAGACCATATTCCATTGCAAAGTGTCCCACAATCCATTCAAGTGCAATCTCTGAAAAGTTTTTTGCTTCATTTCGCACCTTATGTTACAAAAACACCCTGTGGCGTGCTTGGTTTAAATCCGCACGCAGGAGATTTTGGGGTGCTAGGCAAGGAGGAGGAGGCAATTACGCAAGCAATTAATAAAGCAAATCAAACGCTTAAAAAACAAGTTTTTATAGGACCTCTTGTGCCGGATACTGCATTTGTGGGTAAGCATCTGCGTTATTATGTCGCAATGTATCACGACCAAGGCTTGATTCCACTCAAAACTTTATATTTTAAAGAAAGCATTAATCTAACGCTTAATCTGCCAGTTATTCGCACTTCTGTGGATCACGGCACAGCATTTGATATTGCTTATCAAAACAAAGCGGACTCTACAAGCTATTTGAATGCGGTAAAAGAAGCGGTTTTCCGTGCTAAGAAATGAAACGCAACTTGTCCGCATTAAAAAAACACATTAAAGGAACTAGAATGAAAGAAAAAACAAAAGTCGTTTTGCTAGGTGGGAGCAATTCTATTGCGGTAAATGGCTTGCAAAAGGGCTTAAGACAAGAAAATATAGAGCTAACAAATCTTGCGCTTGGTGGCACGGATAATCTGCAAAATCTTTTTGAACTCGTCCATAGTAAGAATCAAAAAGTCTTAAGTGAAGCAGATTTTATTGTTATTGAGACTAATATTAATGATTCGTATATGATACCGCAAGGATTCAACCTCCAGACGATAGGGAGAAATTTCTGTTGGCTGTGCGAAAAACTCTATCAATTCAATAAAAAAGTGATTTTCTTGATTTTACCCTTTGTGTATGATAATCTTTCTTTGAATGCACTTTTAAAGTCAAAAGCAAATTATTATGGATTCAATGTAGTGGATATACACGAGCAATATAAAAAATGGGGATTACTTCAGTTTTATAATACCACAGATGCGTATCATCAAATATATGCATTGATGTGTTTAGTTGGTCAGAGGATTATAGAATCTTTTGATGAATTTAAATCGCCAAAGCCTCGTATGGGTTGTGCGGAGGACTTGCCAGATTTTGCGATTCTCTCTCCTGTTGAATGTATGGGTGCAGAATCCCTTACACCCATACATTATGGTAATTCTACCTACCAAGAAACAACTTATAAAATAACGAAAAACAATGCAATCCAATTTCCAGAAGAAATGGAGGGCTATGCAGTCGTAGGGGTTAAAATATGGAATCTCGGGTTAGTTCGTAAAAATAGCGTGAGTTTTGTGCTAAGCAATCAAAAATCAAAAGTCGTTAAAACGATTCTTGATGGGCATTTGCTTGTGCATACTTTGGATTCTATCCTAGAGATTGATGGACAAAGTTATTTTAGGATTAACACGGAAAATGAGCCGATGACGGAATCTAGTGTGTGGCTTCACAAAGATAGACAAATTTACCCTGATATTGATTCTACAAATGTAGTTTGTTTCTATCTTGCGCGTGGAGGCAAATGGAATTATGAGATTCCATACAATGTAGAAGTGCAAGTAGAATCCGAATATGACTTCAGCCACATTCTCCCCAATTTTAAGGCGATTAAAGAAATCATTGAAGAGTATTGCATAAGAATGGACAAAGTAAAATTTGCTCCTTTGCAAAAGCAAATCCAAACTCTCCAATCTCAAAGTGGCAGTGCTACTGCTCGTCTCCAATCCCACTTAGCCTACAAATTAGGTAATGCAATGATTCTAAACTCCAAAAGCTTATGGGGAATGATACGCTTACCTTATGTTCTAAGCTATATTAAAGAATCCCACAGAATAGAACAGCAACAATATCAAGAAAGAATCAAAAAGAATCCAAAACTAAAACTTCCTCCTCTAGAATCTTATGCAGACTATAAGGAAGCAATTCAAATCAAAAACTACACTTCTTATAAACTAGGTGAAGGTTTGATTGCTGCGAATCGTGCGGGGGGGGGGGGCAATATTGCTTTATTTGCTCAAAGCCTTTGTGGCTAAAGTCTGTGGGTTAAAGGTGGTGTGAGGATTCTATTGTCTTGCGATTCCATTTTGTCATTGCAAACAAAGTGAAGCGCACATTACGAAGTGATTGTATAGGTTTGGGTGAGTTGCTTTCCACGCCCACATTTGAAAATCTATAACCTTGCAAAACTTAGCCTTTACAATGGAATCCAAAAATTAAATATGAGATTCTGTATTGTAGATTGTCACGATTCTATAAATTAATTCCACAAGGATAGAATGCAAAATCACAAGAGTGCAGCGGGGAGATATTCTCTTAGCTTATCGTATCAATTTGCACATTACCGCTATAAATTGCGTGGCTAAATTCCCTTAAAATGCGTTGTGTTTTGGCTTCTGTATTTTTGCGCAAAATATCATTATAGTTGCTTGTGGGATTCTTGGTATAATTCTTGGTATAGAGCCCTTGCAAGTGGTTTAAATTATCTTGAAATTCTTTTGCAACTTCTTGCCAACCATCTTGTGTAATACCTAAAAATCCGAGTTCTTCTTCTTTTTTCTCTGGATTGGAATCTTGAGATTCTTTTTCGCGTTGCTCTATGCGCTCTACGCTTGCGCTTAAATTACCGGCTCTTGTGAGCATTTGCGCGACAGAAATTTTTTCATTGGGAGACATACCCGCAGTTACTCTTTCAAAAGCTTGATATTGTTCATCGCTCATAAGCTCCAAACTAATCATTCCATAAGTGATTCTCTCACTGCTAAAGCTCTCTTGATTCTGTTGTTGCAATTCTTTATTCTGTGCTTTGTTTGTGGATTGTACATTTTCGTTTAAGAGATGATTCGCTTCATTATAAATTCCACCTAGGGAGTTTAAGTTTTGATTGATGACCATTGTGAAACAAAATCCTTTCTTATTTTAAAGTCAAAGTTTGAAATATTGTCAAAATTGAAAATTTTAAAGCAAAAAGGATTCCAACTTTTTACATTGTTGTGAAATTTCGGGATAAAAATTTGCAAGATTTTATATAAAATATATAAAATCTTGCTAGGCTTTAAGCAAAAATAAAATATAATTTCAGAAATTTTTAATATTAAAAATTTCTGAAGACTAAGGCTTATTTGTTTATGAAATATTTAAAACTTCTAAAATATTTGGTTGTATTCTCTTTTTTTGGTACTTTTTCGTTAGCTTCTCCTTTTGGCAACAAAATCATTGTTCCAATTATTGCACTTGATAAGGATTCCGCACATTATGCGTATGTGCCGGCATTTGATTTAAAAGTTGGGGAAAGTGGAGAGATTATTCGTTGGTTTGATAGAGAACATTCTGGAATCGTGGCAAAAGCTGCAGTAATAGAGATTCAAGACAATCGGGCAAAGATAGCCTTTGAACCTTTTGTGGGATTAGAGCAAAGTGCCTTTCCAACACCTACTTTGACGCCACAAAAGAATGATGAAGTGATTTTTCGTAGTTTTAACGACAGAGCATTTTTGATTGCACCAACGCAAGATATTTATGAAAAAATTAAAGCCGCCTATCCAGAGATTACTTGGTTGCACCCTGATTTGTTTGCGGCTTATTTAATGGATGTAGGACATACCGCGCCTGTGAGGGGAGATTTCCGCAAAATCTGCACACAATATGCTGCGGGAATTGTATATATGGTGAATCTCAATGAGGGGCAAGCGTTGGATTGCCAGACTTTTCGTATGATTAAAAAAGACTACATTACGGGACGCGCACCGGTAGAGGAGCGTATGTTACCATTTTTCTCACGCATTGGAAGAGGTAATCAAGAATGGTTTTCTTATCTTTTTAATGATGCTAAAACACAAGACTATTATATATATTTTGACGCTTTAGTTAAAGGTGAGATTCGTGACGAAGACGCAACATTTTTTGGAAGAATTACAAATTATTTTCTTGATGGTATAAAAGATATTTTTTGAGGATTGATGATGACAGAACAAAATATCAAGGACTTAAAAACCATTGTAGGTGAGGGTGAATGTTTCAGTGATAAAGCGCATTTGAGTGCTTATTGCTATGATGCAACAAAAGAAAGAAAGTATCCTGAATGCGTTGTTTTTCCGCACAATGAAGAAGAAGTCAGCCGTGTGCTAAAATATTGCAATGAGCATTTAATCCCGATTATTCCAAGAGGTGCGGGAAGTGGATTTACAGGTGGAGCACTTGCGGTGCAGGGTGGAGTGATTTTGGCACTAGAGAAACATATGAATCAAATTTTAGAGATTGATATGGAAAATATGGTAGCACGCGTGCAACCCGGTGTAGTAAATATGCAATTACAAAAAGCAGTGGAAGCAGTTGGATTGTTTTATCCACCAGATCCTGCGAGTGAGCATTATTCTACTTTGGGGGGAAATGTCAGTGAAAATGCAGGAGGAATGCGTGCAGCAAAATATGGAATTACAAAAGACTTTGTGATGGCATTGCGTGCGGTGTTGCCAAATGGAGATATTATCCGCGCAGGAAAAAAGACAATCAAAGATGTTGCAGGTTACAATGTTGCAGGGATTCTTATTGCGAGTGAGGGAACATTAGCTGTCATTACAGAGATTACTTTAAAGTTGCTTAGTAAGCCAAAATATAAACAAAGTGCAATGGGGGTTTTTCCAAGTATTCAATCTGCGATGAATGCGGTGTATAAAACAATGGCAAGTGGAATCTCACCTGTGGCAATGGAGTTTTTGGATAATCTTAGTATTAGGGCGGTAGAGGAGAAATTTCACAAAGGTTTGCCAAAAGAAGCAGGGGCGATTTTGATTACTGAAGTAGATGGAAATTTGCCCGAAGAGATTGATTATCAAATCTGCAAAATAGAGGAAAAGTTTTTTGAAAATGGAGCAAGTGAGTTTGTGAAAGCAAACAATGAGCAAGAGGCGGCTGATTTATGGTTTGCTCGCAAAAACGCAAGTCCTAGCATTACCATTTATGGAAGTAAAAAATTAAATGAAGACATTACAGTTCCGCGCTCTAAACTACCTGAATTACTAGAAAGAATCGCAGAAGTTTCAAAGAAATATAATGTTGTGATTCCCTGCTTTGGACATACGGGCGATGGAAATGTGCATACAAATGTAATGGTAGATGGCAGTAAGCAAGAAGAACTAGAGAAAGGGCATAAAGCCATTGAAGAGATTTTTAAAATAGCAGTAGAACTAGGTGGCACACTTAGCGGAGAACACGGAATTGGAATCTCAAAAGCACCTTTTATGCATCTTGCATTTTCTAAAGAGGAAATGGAGCTATTCAAGGCGGTTAAAAAAGCCTTTGACCCTAATAATATTTTAAATCCGGGTAAAATGGCATTATAATCAAATGAAAATTATGTTAAAATTTAATTTTAGTTTTTAAGGATTTTGAATGATTTATGATGTGCAAAAAATTCGTGAGATTCTACCGCATCGCTATCCTTTGTTGCTCGTAGATAGGATTGTTTCTATGACGCCTAATGAAAAGATTGAGGCATATAAAAATATTACAATCAATGAAAAAATTTTTAATGGGCATTTTCCTACACAACCTATTTATCCCGGTGTTTATATCATTGAGGGAATGGCACAGGCGGGTGGCGTGTTGGCATTTGTGAGTATGTTTGGAGACAATGCGCAAAATACAGGCGATAAAATTGTTTATTTTATGAGCATTGATAAGGCAAAGTTTAGAAGTCCCGTAATTCCGGGCGATAAATTAACTTATAAATTAGAGGTTTTGAAGCATAAAGGTGGAATTTGGGTATTGCAAGGCTATGCCTATGTGGAAGAAAAATTAGTCGCTGAAGCGGAGTTAAAAGCAATGGTAGTAGATAACACAGAGAAAAAGGTATAAAAGTGAGTGTAGCAAAATCAGCAAAAATTGCGCATACTGCTATCATTGAAGAGGGTGCAATCATTGGCGAAAGTGTAGAGATTGGGCATTATTGTGTGATTGGCAAAGATGTGAAAATTGGAAAAGGTTGTAAGCTGTATAATCATGTAACGATTCTTGGCAACACAACTTTGGGGGAAAGAAATGAGATTTTTCCGAATGCGACTTTGGGTACAAAACCACAGGATTTGAAATATCATGACGAACCTAATGAGCTAATTTTTGGAGATTATAACAAAATCCGCGAATTTACGATGATAAATCCGGGCACAGAGGGCGGCGGAGGCAAAACAATTATTGGTAGTAATAATTTGTTAATGGCGTATGTGCATATTGCACATGATTGTATTGTTGGAGATTCTTGCATTTTGGCAAATGGTGCAACACTCGGTGGGCATATTGTGTTGGGTAGCCATATTAATGTAGGTGGTTTAACGCCGATTCATCAGTTTGTAAAGGTGGGAGATTATGCGATGATTGCAGGAGCGAGTGCGCTTTCGCAAGATATTCCTCCTTTTTGTATGGCAGAGGGGAATCGTGCGGTCGTAAGAGGGCTAAATCTGCATCGTTTGCGCAAACATTTTGAACACCACGAAGTGGATAGAATTCACAATGCCTATAAGCGTCTTTTTTTTGGTAATGCACCAATCAAAGAAATCGCACAGGAAATTCTTGACGAGGGCGTAAAAGATGCAAATGTTAAAAAAATGTGTGAATTTATTATTCAATCTACAAGGGGAATCCCTTTTACAAGGAAAAGTAATGAGTGAAAAAGTTTGTGATTTTTGCAAGTCCAAAGAATCTCACAAAAATCCATTGATTGCTGGAAATAATGTCTGCATTTGCAAAAATTGCATCATTGCTTCTTATAGTTTGCTTGTCGGGGGCGAGCAACACTTTGAGGAAGAGCCGGAATCTCTTGAACAAGAGTTAAATATCGTGCCTCCCAAAGAATTAAAAGCGGTTTTAGATGAGTATGTCATTGGTCAAGAAAAAGCCAAGAAAGTTTTTAGTGTTGCAGTCTATAATCATTACAAACGCGTATTGCAAACTAAAGGGCAAGCAGAGGAGGACGATACTGAGATTGCAAAATCCAACATCTTATTAATTGGTCCTACCGGAAGCGGTAAAACGCTAATGGCGCAGACATTAGCAAAATTTTTAAATATTCCTATTGCAATTTGTGATGCGACAAGCTTAACAGAAGCGGGCTATGTGGGTGAAGATGTGGAAAATATTTTAACGCGTTTGCTTCAAGAAGCTGATGGTGATGTGCAAAGGGCGCAAAGAGGAATAGTGTTTATTGATGAGATTGATAAAATCTCAAGGCTTTCAGAGAATCGTTCTATCACGCGAGATGTATCAGGAGAGGGTGTGCAGCAGGCGTTGTTGAAAATTATAGAAGGTAGTGTTGTGAATGTTCCACCAAAAGGTGGCAGAAAGCACCCCAATCAAGAATTTATCCAAATTGATACTAAAGATATTTTGTTTATCTGCGGAGGTGCTTTTGATGGATTAAAAGATATTATTGAGCGGAGAATTGGCGGAAATAGTTTGGGATTCCATCATAAAGCAAACGAAAAAATTGCGCAAGAAAATGTTTTAGAGCAAGTAGAGCCAGATGATTTGGTGAGTTTTGGCTTGATTCCAGAATTAATCGGGCGTTTGCATTTGTTTGCGACCTTGGAGGAAATTACAAAAGAGGCGATGATAGAGATTCTACAAAAGCCAAAGAACGCATTGACAAAACAATATAAAAAGCTTTTTGCTTTTGATGGGGTGGCTTTGACTTTTAAAAATGAAGCATTAGAAGAGATTGCGAATCTTGCGATTGCGCGTAAAACAGGGGCAAGAGGACTGCGTTCAATTATGGAAGAAATTATGCTAGATATTATGTATGAGTTGCCAGAATTGAAAGGTTATGAAGTAATTATCACGAAAGAGGCGGTTTTAAAACTTGCAAAGCCGATGTTAATAAAACAGAAAAAAACGAGCAAAAAAAGTGCTTAAATCCATTGTAAAGAGAGAAAGATATGCTATTAGATAGAGTTATTGGATTGTTTTCACACGATATTTCAATTGATCTTGGGACAGCAAATACGATTGTTTTGGTAAAAGGGCAAGGTGTTATTATTAATGAACCCTCTGTGGTTGCTGTGCATAATGATAGACATGGTAGGAATAAGATTTTAGCCGTAGGACACGAAGCAAAAGAAATGGTGGGTAAAACGCCCGGAAGCATTTTAGCAGTGCGTCCGATGAAAGATGGTGTGATTGCAGATTTTGATATGACAGAAAAGATGATTCGTTATTTTATTGAAAAAGCTCATAGGAGAAAAGCATTAATGCGCCCAAGAATCATTGTTTGTGTACCTTATGGTTTGACAGGAGTGGAACGCAAGGCGGTTAAAGAATCTGCAATTAGTGCGGGGGCTAGGGAAGTCTTTTTGATTGAAGAGCCAATGGCGGCAGCGATTGGCGCAGGTTTGCCTGTCAAAGAGCCTAAAGGAAGCTTGGTTGTAGATATTGGAGGAGGGACTACGGAAATCGGTGTAATTTCTCTAGGTGGGCTTGTGATTTCTAAATCTTTACGCGTTGCGGGAGATAAACTAGATTTGGCGGTTGTAGATTATGTGCGTCGCAAATATAGTTTGTTGATTGGGGAGAGAACAGGAGAGGAAATTAAAATTCAAATTGGTTCTGCTGTAAGTCTTGAGGAGCCACTTGTAATGCAAGTAAAAGGGCGCGATCAAGTGAGTGGATTGCTCAATACGATTGAATTAACAAGTGAAGATGTCCGTGAGGCGATGAAAGAACCGCTAAAAGAGATTTCAAATGCCCTCAAAGATGTATTGGAACAAATGCCACCGGATTTGGCAGGAGATATTGTAGAGAATGGAATCGTCTTAACAGGCGGCGGAGCATTGATTCGTGGATTGGATAAGTATCTTTCAGATGTGGTAAAACTTCCTGTATATGTGGGTGACGAGCCTTTGTTATGCGTGGCAAAAGGCACAGGAAAAGCACTAGAAGAGATTGATGTTTTACAACAATCTTCTTACGAGTAAGATTTTTGAGATACAATAAATAGAAAAGAGATGAAAAAAGTTTTTCTATGGACGATTTTTTTATTCATTGCATTGTTTATTTCAATGAAAATTTCTACCGAAGTGCAAAATAGGATATTGTCTTTAAGCGATAGTGTCAAGATAGGAATCTTAAACTTCAATAGCAATATATTAAAGGCAATTCAACGTCATTTTCATCAAGCAGAACAAATCAAACAACTTTCAGATTCTTTGAGAGATAAACAGCAAGTAGAATATTTGCTTGAAGCTCTAAAGATTGAATATAACGATTTGTTAGACTCTATTCATTCCCCTTTGCGTTTAAATATGCCAGAACTCACATTTGTGCGTATGATTTCGTTTGTGCGTATGAATGATTATAAAAAAATATGGCTAGAATATAAAACTAATAAAACTTATCAAAATGGAACGATTTTTGGGCTAATTAATGATAATAAGGTTGCGGGAATTGCGGTTTTGCAAAATCGGCGTTTGGAAGGCTTTTTGAATGGAGATGAGAAATGCAATTATAGTGTTGTAGTAGGCGATAGAAAATCACAAGGAATCGCAAAATACGATATTAATAAAGGTTTTATTGTAGATTATATTCCCTTGTATCCCAAAATTGAAGTCGGCGAAATTGTGCGAACAAGTGGCAATGACAATATTTTTTATCCCGGAATTTTAGTGGGTATTGTTGAATCTATTGAGTTACGACAGGGTTATCAGATTGCCAAGGTAAAGCCTGCTTTAGATGAAGTTACGAGATTTTATTGGCTTGTTGATGTGAATATTTCCCCTTTTGTTGTTAGTGCAGAGAGCAATGCCACAGAATCCCAAGAAATGTCGGAGGAGGGTTTGGACACATCTAATCTAGCAATTCCACATTGATACTCTTCGTTATAAAATTTCAAATTGGTAGTTGATTGGTTTTCCATTATTTTTCATAAGAATTGATTGTTTTAGAATCTCACAGAATCTTAAATTACAAAAAAGGAATGAAATTTGCTTCCTATTTTATAGATTAAATAAGGAGTTAAAAATGGAATTTCTTGATGAAGGGCTTAGTTTTTGTAGTTTTTTTGAAGTGGTAGAATTAGAGGTGAACAAATCCTCAAGCCAAAGCAAAAGCGAGAATAAAAGTGGCAGCACAATCCATCTAAACAGCACAGAACAGAACGAAAGATTGATGATTTTGTATTCCAAACAAATTGCAAACTCCACAAACTCTGCAAAATAGTAAGCCTAACAAGAACCATTGCGGATTTGTGCTTTGCACATAAAAATTGTAGAATCGTATATTGCTAATATCATAGAATTCTTCGTATCGCCTGCAATGCGCAGTGGAATCTTATTTCCTTTTTTCTTAAATTTCTCGTATATGATACAAAAATAATCATTCTTGATAATTTTGATACAAAATTATCACAATACACTTCAAAGATTGTAATTTGTTGTTATAATATGAGCTCAAAACTTAATATTTGGAGTTTGTATTATGATAAAAATCACTGAAAATAGCCTAAGAGATGGACATCAATCTTTGCTTGCAACGCGTATGCGCACAGAGGATATGATAGAAGCGGCGCAAGCTTTTGAACAAGTGGGATTTTATAGTGTAGAAGTGTGGGGTGGAGCGACTTATGATGCCTGTTTGCGATATTTAAAAGAAGACCCTTTTGAGCGATTAGCAATCTTTAAAGAAATTTTCAAAAAAACTCCAATCCAAATGCTTTTGCGCGGACAGAATCTCATTGGTTATCGCCATTATGCAGACGATGTGGTGCGTGAGTTTGTGCGACTTTCCGCTCAAAATGGGGTGGATATTTTTAGAATCTTTGATGCGTTAAACGACATTCGTAATTTGGAAGTTTCTATTAATGAGGTTAAAAAGCAAGGCAAACACGCACAAGGAGCAATTTGCTATACCACCTCGCCTGTGCATACGATTCAAAGTTTTGTGGAATATGGTAAGGAATTAGCAAAGCGCGGTTGCGATTCTTTGGCAATCAAAGATATGGCAGGTTTGATTACGCCTAATGCTACCTTTGAGCTTGTCAAAGCATTGAAAAGTGAGATTGGTTTGCCTTTGGCATTACATACACATTCCACCGCTGGATTCGCCTTTGGCTCGCATTTGAAAGCTATTGAAGCAGGAGTAGATAGCGTGGATTGTTCTAACTCTGCGCTAGCAGAGGGTACAAGCCACCCTTGCACGCAATCCATTGTGGCGACATTGCAAGGCACGCAGTGGGATACAAAATTAGATTTAGAAATTATGGAAAAAGCTGCAGAGATTTTGAAGCGGAATCGCAGAAAATATAAGAAATTTGAATCTGAATACAATCAAATTGATACCCGCGTACTTGTCAATCAAATTCCTGGCGGTATGATTTCTAATATGGCACATCAACTAAAAGAACAAAATGCGTTAGACAAAATGGACGAAGTCTTAGCAGAAATTCCAAATGTGCGTAAAGATTTCGGCTATCCCCCGCTTGTTACTCCTTCTAGTCAGATTGTTGGCACACAGGCGGTGTTAAATGTCCTAGCACAAACGCGTTATAAAACACTCACAACGGAATCTAAGAATATTATTAAAGGCTATTATGGCAAGACGCCAGCTCCAATTGCAAAAGAATTAATAGAGAGAATCCAAGCAGAGGGAGAGGAAATCATTACAGAGCGTCCAGCAGATAGGTTAGAATCAGAGTTGCAAAGGGCGCGTGAGGAATCTCAAGGCTTTGCTAAAAGTGAAACCGATGTGATTTCTTATGTGATTTTTGGTGGAATCGCGAAGCAATTCTTAAGCGAACGCAATGAAAATCGTCTAAGTCCAGAGGCTCTTACAACCTTTGAGGGCGCAAATGCTCCAATGGCAAAAGAATTTACAATCAATTTGCACGGAGAGACTTACAATATTAAAATTGAGGGAAGCGGGGCAAAAGATGAAAATGTGAGACCATTTTTTGTGCGTGTGAATGGGGATTTGAAAGAAGTTCTTGTAGAATCTAGTGAGAAAGATTCTAGCAAAGTCCCTAGCAAAAAATCCGATTCTTTGCCTCAAGCAAGCCTGCCGGGGCATATTATTTCGCCAATGCCAGGAAATTTGACGAAACTTAAAGTGCAAGTGGGAGATAAAATCAAAGAGGGTGATGTGCTAGCAATCGTGGAAGCTATGAAAATGGAAAATCAAGTGCTAGCAACGATTGGTGGAGAAATCAAAGAAATTTATGCCAAAGAAGGGCAACAAATTAGCGCAAACCTTGCGATTATGCTTGTAGAATAATGAAAACTCTAAGTGTGAGTGAGCTAAACGCACAGATAAAAAGTCTGTTAGAGGCAACTTTTTTACAAGTGAGTGTGAGCGGGGAGGTGAGTAACTTTACCCACCATTCTAGCGGGCATTTGTATTTCACATTAAAAGACAAAGATTCTAGCATTAAATGCGTAATGTTCCGCGGAAATGCTGCACGTTTGCGATTCCAAATCCAAGAGGGAATGAGCCTAACATTGCAAGGCGCAATTAGTGTTTATCCTCCACGTGGGGACTATCAGTTGAATTGTATTAGCGCTTTACCAAGCGGAATCGGAGAGCTCACATTGGCTTTTGAGCAGCTCAAAGAATCCTATAAAGCCAAAGGTTATTTTGAAAATAAAAAACCTTTGCTAAAGTTTCCCCAAAAAATTGCCTTGCTGACTTCAAATACGGGTGCTGTGTTGCACGATATGCTGAAAGTCGCAGAAAAAAGATGGAATCTTGTTGAATTTATTGCAATCAATACGCTTGTGCAAGGCGAGGGAGCAAAAGAAAGTATTGCTAAAAATATTCAAATTGCAGATAATTTGGGAGTAGATTGCATTGTATTGGCGCGTGGTGGCGGGAGTTTGGAGGATTTGTGGGCTTTTAATGAACCTTTAGTTATTGAGAGTATTTTCAATGCAAATACTCCTATTGTTTCGGCTATTGGGCACGAGCCAGACATCGTGCTAAGTGATTTTGTAGCGGATTTGCGTGCTCCCACTCCTTCAGCAGCAATGGAGATTCTATTGCCAGATAAAAACGAATGGTTGATGAACTTAGATACAATGCAAAACACGCTTAGTGAGCGATTCTCAAAGGTTTTGCAAGGAAAAGTAAATCAACTTCAAAAAAGTGCATTTTTGATAGAAAAAAATTTGCTTTTTAATAAAATAGAGCAGGCAAAGCAGAATCTTGACAATCTTGATTTGTTTTTAGGGCAGAGGATTGCGCATAAGATTGCCTTGTGTGCGTTGAAATTACAGAATCCAAGCTTCCAGATTCATTTAAAGATTCCGCAACTAATAGGCAAAAAATCTATGCAGTTAGAAAGGTTAAAGGCTGAATTTCGCGCAAAGAATCCTGAAAATTATCAGAAAAATGGCTATGCTTGCGTTTTGCGCAATGGAAAAAAAATCCAATGTTTGGCAGAGATTACACCACATACAATTTTGGAATTGCAGGATAAGAGCGCGACGCTTCAAGCGGAGGTGAAACAGGTATCCTTGCAAGGACGCACACCAACTTTTCTTTGCGAAAAGTAAAGCGAAGTGAGATGAAGCAATCCATAATCCAAAATCTCGCCTTAAAGCTCCAAATACTCCGAAATGTCC
>ERZ778513.75-NODE-75-length-85615-cov-7.851461_pt1 | contig 85615 bp, 69 predicted proteins | sample MGYA00510345_ERZ778513 | MGnify/ENA primary metagenome ERZ778513 (study PRJEB29527, sample SAMN07138966) | mouse gut metagenome | material: feces | host: mouse | place: China:Nanjing | collected 2016-01-25 ... | reverse complement strand
TGAAATAAAAGAGTTTACCCACCATTGAAATGGTGGGCTTGCACATTAATTGTCATAATTCCTCCAGGCATAATAATTCTGTATAATATTTATAATAACTACCATATATCATAGTATTTATGCTACTATTGAACATGGAAAGCGAGGTGGTCTGATGTGGTTCTTCAAGTATAAAATGAAAGCGCGCAGACAGTTCGAAGATCGTTACGGGATCAGGGTAACTGATCGCTGCACGGTCGAGCATTCGGGCCGGGATGTGTACCCAGGCCGGTTTATTTTGAAGTTTCCGCGCTGGAAGCACGCCAAAGCCGACGGGACACAGGATAAACGGGTCCATGACAATGAAGTGATCATGGAACAAAGCGTCCTGTGGATCGACGAATTCCGGATCATTTCCGACTGTTTCGCGATCGTAGAGCTTGTCCGTCTCCTTCGGGCCAGGGAATATGCTGTTTCCCTTTGCGCCCAGGAACAGAAGAAGCTCGATGAACGCAACGAGGAGTGGAAAACAGCGTTTCAGGATACGACGATCCGCCGGATCGTCGAACGGTTCGAAAAGAACCCGACCCGTTTCGAAGCCTACTGCGCCATGCTTTTCGAACAGCTTGGCTACCAGACTTTTGTCACCCCGCCAGTCAATGACGGCGGATACGATATCAAGCTCTTTTTGAACGACGAACTTTACGCGCTGGTCGAATGCAAGCTGTACAACCCGTCTTCCCGGGTCTCCCGGCCGATCATCCAGAAACTGGTCGGGGCCAACGAGATCGCGCGGGCGCCCCATCTATTCGTGGTCACGACGAGCATCTATACGAAAGAGGCGGTCGATTTCGCGCGGGATGCCGGTGTCCGGCTGATCGACGGCAATTCCTTGTGCGAACTGGTCAAACGCGCGATCGAGCACGAAGAGGTGCCGGTCCTTTCCTTTGTGCAGCTGACAGAAGAGGATCTGCAGACGTATATCGCGCCCGATATCGATCTTGAACCATTCAGAAACGGTTTTGGGTCCGGGCTATGATGGCATCCTGCGCTTCGGGCATGAGCGAAATAAACTGGGCGCAGTAGCCGGCGACACGTACGATGAGATCCTGATGCTCTGAAGGATGCGCTTTGGCATCGAGGAGCGTTTGCTGCGAAACGACGTTGAACTGGTTGTGATAGATGCCCTTTTTCCGGCTTGTTTTCAAGAACGACATGAAGCGGCGCCGATTGTCTTCTCCGCTCAGCGCTTCCGGATCGAAGCGCATATTCAGCAACTGCCCGGCTGCTACTTTTTCGTTGGGCAGCTTGGCGACGGAATTGATCACGGCGGTCGGTCCGTTCACGTCGGTTCCCTGGGTCGGCGAACAGCCTTCGTTCAGCGGCGTGCCGGCATACCGGCCGTCCGGTGTCGCGCCGACATCGAATCCGTTGGGAACATATGAGGTGATATTGCTTGTGGACATCGTGTAGCAGCTGACTTTCGGACCTTTGCTTTTGCGCAGCGTCTCATAGTGCGGCAGCAGGTCGAGATAGGAGTCAAAGACTTCTTTGACGATATAGTCCACCTCGTCGCTGTCGTTTCCGAACTTCGGCACCTTCAGGATCATCTTAAGGATCCTTCTCGCTTCCGGCGTTTCCCAGTTTTCCTTCATAGCATCCAGAAGCTGCTTCCAGGTGATCTTCTTTTCCTCATAGATCAGTTTTTTTATGCTCATCAGGCTGTTGCCGACCACGCTTGGCCCGATATTGGACTGGGAAATGACGTCGTACAGACAGCCGCCTTCCTTGAGCGTTTTTCCGGCTTCCATGCTTCCCTGGATCAGACAGGAGGCGAACGGATCGGCATCGTATACGGCCAGGGACGTATCGCAGATGGCGTCGCACTGTACGGCCAGATCCGAATAATACTTCAGGGCCGTTTTCCATGCGTCCCATACGTCTTCATACGTTTCGTACGTTTCTTTGAGCGAAAACAGCTGGATATTCGTTTCCGGATCCCGGCCATGCCAGCATACGATTTCGATGACCTTGCCCCAGTTGACATAGGTCATGCCGGTGGCGCGGTGTCCGTATTTTCCCGGAACTCCCGTTTCGACACAGCCGATCGGGCAGTAATCAAGGGCGTCTTCTTCAGGAATGCCGAGATCGACAAGACCTTGGACGGCAGTACGGTCATTGAAAAGCGATGGCATGCCGCATCCGGTCGCGATCAGGCGGGTGGCGGCTTCGAGCAGTTTTTCCGGCGTCTTCTCGCTGACGCGCATCGAAAAATTCGGTTCGGCCATGGCGCACAGGTTCATGGCTTCGATGCATAAATAGGAGAGATCGTTCGTTCCGTCGGTTCCGTCCGGTTTCAGTCCGCCGACGACCAGGTTGGAGTACAGCGGATAGCCCTGCGAGAATTTCGTGTGGCCGTACGGTCTGACCTTGTTGCATGTCGAATTCATGAGGAAAAAGTGCACGAGGATCTCGAGTGCCTTTTCCCGGCTCAGGCCATGTTCCAGGCGGTCTTTTTCATAATACGGTTCGATATACTGATCGAAGCGGCCGTAGCAGAAGGAATGGCCGTTGGATTCGATCATCTGCAGCACATGAAGCATGTAAACGGACTGTACGGCTTCGTGAAAGCTCTGGGCTTTTCTGCGCAGCATGACAGAAGCGATATGGGCCATGCGTCGGTATTCCGCTTTTCTTTTCGGATCCGGTTCCTCCTGCGCGAGCTGATCGTACAGACGGGCGTACCGGCTGCAGAAATCGAGCACTGCCTGCAGGGAAAGGAGGACGCTTTGATAATAGGCGGCCTGCTGCGGTCCAAGAGCAGGATCGTCAAGCTTTTTTCGGGCGTCTTCGATCCGTTTTTCCAGGCCGTGGGCGAGGACATATTCATGGTCGATGACGATATGGCCGTCTCCGGACATGGAAATTCCTCCCAGGTGAAGGACGCCCTGCTGCGAGGCCAGCCGGATCTCTTCGGTCAGATTTCTTTTCACTTTGTCCTCGTGGGTCTTGGCGTGCCAGTACGGGGCGATGGACCGGAGCGCGTCTTTTGTTTCCTGGCTGCACGCAAACACGTCGCCCCTCCTTTGTTCGAAGGCCGTGCTTCCATGGGTCCCGTCCAGCTCGTCGATGATCCAGTCGATCGAGTATTCGGGGAAAACGGGGGCGGCGAAGCTTTTCGATGCCTGATTGCCGAAGATCACGCTGTCCTGTTCGGCATAGATATCCATCTGTGCCAGGGTGGCAGCAAACGCTTTGGCTTTGCGCACGATATACGGCTCGCCTTCGGTCTGCTGAAAGCTTTTCGTATAGATCACAGCTCGCTGCGGGCAGATGGACGCTTTTCGGGATGCGATCCTTTTTTGAAACCGGCCGATCCGTTCGAGATCGATCTCATCGGTTTCGGGCTGAAATATCAAATACCTTTTTGTCATACTTCTTTCCTTTTCTCTTTTTTTCATTTTATCATGTTCGCCGGCAGAAAAGGAAAAACAAAATGTGCAGAAAAAAAGCGGCTTGCGCCGCCTTCGATCATATGATACCCAAGAACAGAGACTTTTCCCTGTATATACAGGTGGGTAAACTGTGTTAAGTATTAGGATCCCCACGCGCAGCGGGTCTTCAACACAACTTATCAACGTCCGTTTTCCCTTATCTCAACTTGTAGGAAAAATTATATATCCTTGGGCAATTCCTATAATACTCAATTTGACCCCATATTGCAAGTGCATACATTTACGGGAAAACATCTTTTTTTCCTATATCTTTTTTGAAAGGCTTTGCGTTATAATGAACAAAAAGAAAGAATTAATGGAAAGTTAACTGTATGGAAAAGAAAATTGAACGATTCTTCCTGAAAAATCATATTGAGCCAGATGAGATCAAGTACATTAAACGGGAAGATGGAAAAACGTGTATCTATTTGATCGACGGCCGTATCATAGATACATATACGCCTTTAAAAACGATTGTCGACGAGCTGCCGGTCGACGATTTTTTATCGATCAACAAGGGGATCGTGGCTGCGACGAGCCGGATCGTCAATATCAAGGATGACCTGTATACGATGCGGGACGGCAGCGTATTCAAAGGGCGGGCCAGGATGCCCAGGCTCCTGAAATACGAGCATGAAAAGAAATTCAACACTTCGCGCCGTTCGGAAGAGCTCGAGGTCGATGCGCAGTGTGCCATCTTCGACATGTGTCCCCTGCCCTTTCTTCTGATCGGGATCGAATACGATCATGACGGGCACGAGCTGGACTATCTCGTTTATTATGTGAACAACGCGTTCCTGAACCTGTTCGGGCGTTCGGAAGAGGAAATTCTCAGCCGTTCTCTCTACTCCTTTCCGATCAAGCAGAAAAATCTCGTTCTCATTGCCGATATCGCGCTAAATGGCGGCGAACGGTGCGTGCACATGCTCTCGTCCCAGTACAAAGTGCAGTGTTACCAGCCTGAAGACGGCTACTGTGCCATGCTCATGCTGCCCGAATTTTTGTAAATGGATATCAAGGTGTCTGCGGACATCTTTTTTTTACAATATTGTAAGATTTGAAGGAAAGAGATTTTGCTAAGATATGGCCATGAAATGGAAAATTATGATCATTGAGGATGATTTCCTCCTGGCTGAACAGATGCAGGCTTTGTTATGCGGGCAGTATGAGGTACGATGCGTGAAACGATTCGATCACGTCGTGGCGGATGTACAGGCTTACGAGCCTCACCTCGTCCTTCTTGATATCAATCTGCCTGGACATGACGGCTTTTACTGGTGCGAAAAATTGCGCATCTTGTCGAACGTTCCGATCCTTTTTATTTCGGCGCGCAGCACGATGCAGGATACGCTTCGGGCGATCCGGCTGGGCGGCGACGACTATGTGGTCAAACCGTTCTGTCCTGAGCTGCTCGAAGCGAAGATCGAGGCCATGCTGCGCCGCAATGAACAATACCAGGAGCAAAAGACGATCGATCTGGGATACGGTCTGGTCTATCTTGAAAACGGACAGGTGCTTCTGCACGAAAACGCAAAAGTGGATCTAACGCCGGCCGAGCGCCGGCTCTTCTCGGTACTTGTCCATCGAAAGGGGTGTCTTGTTTTGCGGACCGAGCTCATGCTCGATCTTTGGGAGACAGATCAGTTTATCGAGGATGGCACGCTTTCGACGCTTGTCAGCCGGCTGAGGCAGAAACTGAAGCAGACCTGCGGCAATGGTGTCATCCTAACGGCCAAAGGGAAAGGATACTATATCGAATGATCTTTTCTCTTATTATCGTGCTTTCTTTCAACGTTTATACCCTATGGCTGCTTCCTTCGATCACATTTTCTGATCTTGTCTACTGGGACCTGCTCGTACTGAGCGTCTGGCTGGCCGTTTTTCTTGTCCGTTTTTTTAGAAAGAAGGTTCGTTCGCGCAGGATCGGCCGGTGTCTGAGGGAGCCGGGGCCGATCGCTCCTCTTTTTCTTCCCTATATCGATCAGGAGGTGTATTTTCATGATGTCGACCGGCTGCAGGACGAGCTGGAGCAGGAGCGATGCCGCAACAGCGAGCTGAAGGATGGGATCGACCGGATCGTGCATGAGCTCAAGGCCAGTCTGGCGACGCTGAGCCTTTGCCAGGGGCAGGCGGATCAGGATACGACCAGGCTGGTGATCGAAACGATGAACCGGCAGCTTGGTTTTCTGCTTCTGCAGTCCAGACTGGAAACGAGTGTCATGGATGTGCAGTTTCAGAAAAGCGATCTGCGGTCTTTGATCGGCACGGCCATCAAAAACAATAAATATCTGCTGATCCGCAGCCGTTTCGAGATCCGGATCGACTGTCCGCCTCTTTTTGTTTATACGGATCCGGAATGGCTCATCTATGTATTGGATCAGCTGCTCATGAACGCGATCAAATACAGGCGGGATCCGCTGATCGAGATCCGGGCATTCCAGGACGAGAATGAAACGGTCATCGAATTCAAGGATCACGGGATCGGGATCGAAAGCCAGGATCTTTTGCAGGTTTTCGAAAAAGGATTTACGGGCGGCAATACGCGTTCGGGAACGTACCGGTCGACGGGGATGGGCCTTTATTTCGTCCGTACGGTGATGGATCGGCTTTCGGGATCGGTGGAGGTGCAGTCGGCTGCCGGTTCCTATACTTTGTTCACGCTCCGGCTTTTCAATGATGCCAGGAGGACGTGGTTGCGCAAAAAGATGGATCATACAGATCTGTAAGGATAGGAGCCTTCGTTTCCTTTACACTGGAATGCAGGAGGAAATGGATATGAAGAAACCAATTCTTGAAGTGGAACATGTGCAGAAGATATACGAAAGCCACGGGTACGGACTGCCGGTGCTCAATGATATCAGCCTGACGATCTTTCAGGGTGATTTTGTGGCGATCATGGGGCCGAGCGGTTCGGGAAAGACGACCTTACTCAATATGATCTCGTCGATCGACAGGCCGACCAGAGGGGCGATCCGGCTTGACGGCAAGGATATCGTGCGTCTGAATGAAAAAGAGCTTTCGAAGCTGAGAAAGGATAGAATCGGATTCGTGTTCCAGGATTATTCCCTGCTCGATTCGATGTCTCTGCTTGACAACATCGTGCTTCCGCTGACTTTGAATGGCGCGAAAGCGTCCCTGGCACTGAAAAAAGGAAAGCGTCTGGCTGCGCAGTTCGGGCTTTCCGGGCATCTGGATAAATTTCCGTATCAGCTTTCGGGAGGACAGAAGCAGCGCGGGGCGACGTGCCGGGCCCTGATCATGGAGCCGGCTGTTCTTTTTGCGGATGAGCCGACGGGTGCGCTTGATTCGAGATCGTCGCATGATCTGCTGGACTGTTTCAGCAAGATCAACGAGGAAAACGATACGACGATCGTGATGGTGACGCATGATGCGTTCGCCGCTTCCTATGCCAGGGAGGTGTATGTTCTCAAGGATGGCCGGATCGAGCTGCATCTTCATAAAGGTGACAGCCAGAAAGAATTTTTCAACCGGATCCTTGATGCGCAGGCGGCGATGGGAAAGGATCTGCGATGAGCCTGTTTCGTCTTGCGTGGCAGAATTTTGTCCTGCATGCGCGTCGATATGGCGCTTTGGTCGTGTCGCTCGCTTTTACTGTTTTTATCTTTTTCAATTTTGAGAATCTTGAATACTCGGGTTCGCTCGAAGGACTGAGCGCAGACAATATGGAGAAGATCGGCATGCTGATCGATGTCGTGAAGGTGGTCCTGATCTGTTTCATGATTTTCATGATCGCTTACGCGTCGAATGTGTTTTTAAAAAGCCAGAAAAAGGAATTTGGCGTGTATGTCTTTCTGGGCCTGACAAGTTCGCGGATCAGCGTGCTGTACATGCTGGAAAATATGATGGTCGGACTGATCTCGATCGTGGCTGGTGTGCTGAGCGGTACGCTGTTTTCCTATTTGTTCGCGATGATCTTCGTCAAGGTGTCTGCTTTAGGGATCGTGGCCGGATTTTCGCTGTCGGGACGCGCTGTCCTTGAAACTTGCCTTTTTTTCGTGCTTATCTATGGTGTGATCACTTTACGGGGCATGCGTTCGATCCGGAAAAGCAGCGTGCGCGATCTGCTATCGGCTTCGAAGCAGAACGAAAAGCTGAAGGAACATGGGCGTTTTCTCGTTCTCAAGGCGCTGGCGGGATGTCTTGTGCTTTGTACGGGGTATTATTTTGCTGTAAAAGATGGCGGGATGGATGTGCTGGGCAATGCGATGATCGCGACGGTGTGTGTCATTATCGGTACGTACTGGATCTTTGGCGGATTTCTTCCGTTCCTGCTGCAGAGCATGCAGAAAAACAAGAAGTTCCTGTATGCGCACCGGCGCCTGCTGTGGGTGGATGGTCTGGTGTTCCGGATGAGGCAGAACTACCGCTCTTTTGCGATGGTCTGTATCCTGCTCATTTGTGCGGTGACTGCGCTGGGATGCGGTTTCACTTTGAACAACCGGATCTCGGCGATACAGCAGTATTCGATGCAGTACGATGTGCAGATCATGAGCATGGACGGGGATGCCGAGGCGTACTTTGATGCCAGACTGCCTGAATCGCAGATGCATACGGTCGTGCCGGTGGCTGAGGCGAACGAACAGCTGTTCGTTCCCTATTCGAGCGTGTCTGATTTCGATCTTCCGGCATTCAAGGAAAACGAATGCGTGCTTCTGAGCAAAGGGATGATCATTTCTCTCTATACGGATCCGGGCAGTTTTTCGACCGAACTGGATGGCGTTCATCTGCAATGTATCGAGGATGTGCGTACGGCTGTTCTTGGCTTCATGCAGGACAAGATGGAAGTGCCGGTGTATGTGATCGGCGATGTCTTGTTTGATCGGGCTTTTGGGCAAAGCGACCGGCTCTACCTGTACAACTACAAATTCGCCAAGGAAGATGCGGATCTGCCGCTCAGTACGGACGATCCGCTGGTTGCGGGAATTTTCAGGATGGATGAAGACAATTCATCGTATTTATGGCTGAATACGATCTTCACGTTCTGCGTATTCCTGTTTATCGTGTTTTTGATCGCGGCATGCTCGATCCTTTTCATCAAGCAGTACAACGATTCGTTCGAGGATATCGAAGCGTATTCTCTGCTGCAGAAGATCGGTATGGACCGTTCGGTGCTGAAGCATTCGATCATCATGGAATGCTCGTTCCAGTTCGGGCTGGATTTTGTGATCATGTGCGTCTCTTCCTTCTTTTCGCTCACAGCGCTTTCCAAGATCGCGCAAGAGCCGCTGGGCATGGTGTTTGTGCTAAGCAATCTGGTGATCCTGGTGCTGATGATCCTATGCGATCTGTTGTGCATTTGCGCAGTGGAAAGTACGCTGCTGAATAGAAGAACAGTATAGATGGATCCATCATGCTGAACAGTTTGGTCGTTCAATGGCTAGGCTGTTTCAGCTTTTTTTGATTTCCTTTTTATTCTTTTAACTACATAAGCCGAATGCTAATCATTTCTATAAATATAATGTGAAATAATCGGATTTTCAGAAAAAAAGTCCACTATCCTCTTCCAGTTACGTATATAAAAGCGAGGGGTCTTCAGATCTCTCTGGAAAGGAGGACTTCATTGAAACACGATAAATCCTCGGAAACAAACGAAGAATACGATCCGATGATCGAACGGTTCACTTTGTTCAGCGACTTTTTCATGTTCGAAGCGTTTTCCAGAAGCGAAGAGGCTGTGGAACTGGTGGCCCGCATCGTGACCGGAAAAAAGATCTGAAAGTAGCCCGATACGGCATGGAAGCAAAAAGGGGCTTTCCTCTCTTCCGGCATGTGCGCTATGATCTGTTCATCGAAGATACTGAAAACAATATCTACGATATCGAGATCGAAAACGAAGGCCGCTCTTTGAATGAAAGAGCGATCGTCTACAGCAGCACGCTCATTGCCCAGCGCATGAAGACGAATGAAAAATTCGAAAGCCTGAAAGACACGTGGGTCATTTTCCTGACCAAAAAGGATATGGAAAAAGGATACGAGCCGTATTACGACTACAAATGGTTCGATCCAAAAGGGCAGCGTCTGCTGAGCAGGAAAGCGGCCATCCGGTTCGTGAACGGGCAGTATCGAAACGATGACGCGTTCGGAAAGCTGATGCATGATTTTCATTGTACAGATCCGGACCAGATGTATTATGATGAGCTTAGAGAAATCGTAAGGTATTTAAAAAAAGACCCGGAAGGAGTGAAAATTATGTGCGATATCATGAATGAGGCCGAAAGGCTATAGAAAGAGCAGTCGCGCAGAGAAGGTCTTGCGGAAGGCCGGGCAGAAGAGCGGGAAAACATGATGCGCAAACTGCATGCAAAAGGCATGTCTTTTGAAGAAATTGCCAGTATCATGGAACTGCCTTTGTCTTCGATCAAGGCATTCTTCCAAAAACGATCAAAGACTGCATAATTTCTGAAGACAAACATTCCGATAGGCTGAAAGAAAAAGGGCGCTTGTTTGCGGGAAGGATCTCACAGACAGGTGCCTTTTACTATACCTGATTCTCATCCCTATTAATAAACGCACAAAAGGAAGCAGTTCAATGAATCCCTGCTTCCTCTTTAGGAATATATCAATGACTTATATTCTTTTTTCTTTTCCAAAGTACGGCAAGCACGAGCACGCTGATCATCAGAGCGCCCAGCCATATCATATGGTTCGTTTCTGCTGCAGTATTTGGACTGGTCGGTTTGCCGTTTTTCGAAGAGGCTGGTGTTTCCGGTTCGATCGAAACAGTCACTTCGTTGGAAGGTGTCTGCTTGTCGTCATGGATCAGCACACCAACATTGATCCAGGCACTGTTGCGGGTGACTACAGGCACCTTGACCTGGAAGGTCAGATCAACGATCTGATCTGGTGCGAGCTCTTCGATCTTCCAGCTCACAACGCCATTTTCGATCGTTCCCTCTTTCGAGATGGATCCGGATACGAAACGCAGTCCTTGCGGAATGGCGTCTTTGACTACGATATCCCGTACTGTTTCCTTGCCGCGGTTCTGCACACGCAGCACATAGGTGATCGTGTCGTCTACGCGGGCTTTGATCCGCGTTTTCGATGGTTGGGCGTCATTTTGCGCCTGCAGCTTCTCGATCGTGATATTCGGCTCTTCTTTTGGCGTATCGATCTCCACCTCGTTGGACGGGGTCGGTTCTTTTGGATGGGTCGATTCGATCGCTTCAGCAATATTTTTCCATACGCCTTCGCTTTCCGGTACGTCGACTGCGAAGGAAACGGTTCTTGAAGCGCCGGCTGCCAGTGTTCCCAGCTGCCAGGAGATAACGCCTTTTTCGACAAGTCCGCTGTCAGAAACACTGCCATCGACCAGGATCAGTCCTTCCGGAACGACATCGCTGACGACGACATCTTTCGCGTCGGCCTGACCGTCATTCGTCACTTTGATAAAGTACGTGACACGATCTTTTCCGACTACAGAAAGCTTGTCTTTGGTGCGGTTGCCTTCGTTGCGTTTCTGCGATTTTTCGACAGTCAGATGCGGTGCTTCTGTTTCCACTTCGACCGGAGGGGTCGGTTTCGGGTCCGGATCGTCTTCATCGGATACGGTGGCGACATTGGCCCAGCGGGTGTACTCCTTGACAGACGGTACCTTGACCTTGAATGTGAACGTTTTTGCCTTTCCTGCTTCCAGAGAGGCCATGTTCCAGGTAATCTTTCCTCCCCGGTTCTGGCCCTGATCGCTGATTGAGCCGTTCACAAGCTCCAGTCCTTCCGGAACGATATCTTCGACGACGATGTTCTGTGCCGGTCCTGTTCCAGTATTGGTTACTTCGATCGCATAAGTGATCGTATCGCCGGCATTGGCCTGGATGAGACCTTGCGTGAGCGAACCGTCGTTCTTCGCCTGCCGTTTGACAATTTCGAGTTCCGGTACAAGAACTTCTACCTCGACTGGCGGCGTTTCGATTTCCTCGCGCGGCACGGTCGGATCTTCCTGATGACTGACGGATGCGATATTGCGCCAGCGTGTCGCTTCTTGGACTTCCGGCACAGTTACGCTGAACCAGACTTCTTTTTCTTCGCCTGGTGCCAGATCACCGATCTTCCAGACAATTTCTCCTGTTTCTTCATTCAGTTCGTGCGCATACGTTTCATCGACCTCTTTCAGAACGAGCGCTCCGTTTTCATGGGTCGGGATCGTGTCTTTGATCCAGACATCATGGGCTGTTGCCATGCTTGTGTTGGTCGCTTTCAGATAATACGTTACCGTATCCTGCGCGTTGCCGTGCAGAAGGCTGGTTACCCGGTCGCCGTCATTGAGCTTATGCTCTTTCTCCAGGATCACGGCAGGGACCATCGTATCGACTTTGACCTCGTTGGACGGGATGTCTTTCGGCTCGCCTTCGTCTGGATTGTCCGGGTTGTTTTCATAATGGGTATAGGCTTTGTTGATCCAGAGCGTATTCTGTTTCACACCAGGAATCGTTACCGTAAAGGTCACGGATCTCGATTGGCCTGGTGCCACGTCGCCGATCGACCATGTGATCGTCTGGGTGCGCTCATTAAATTCCCCATTGTCGCTGGCACTTACAAAGCGGAGGAACAATGGTGTTTCCATGAGCTCGGCTGTCGGGATCGTATCTTCGATCACGACATCTCTGGCTGTGGCCGTTCCAGTGTTCGTGACGGTCAGCCGGTAGGTCAGCGTGTCGCCAGTCTGTCCGGTCCGTTTTTCGAATGTGTAATCCGGATCCGCAGCCAGTTTCTGGTCTTTGACAATGGTCAGGTTCGGCAGATCCGTACCGACCACTACTTCGTTCGAGTCTTTTGGCTTTTCGTTGTCATAGATCAGCGTGGCGATATTTTTCCAGCTTGTTTTCTGATCTACTTTCGGTACCCGGACGCTGAATATCACCTGTTTTTCTTTCTGTGCCTCAACTACACCAAGTTCCCAAGTTATTTCATGAGTCTCCGGATTGTAGTTGCCACCTTTGATCGAACTGAGGATCAGCTCCAGTCCGTCCGGTACAGTATCCCGAACGGAAGCATTGTCAATCGTATGATCTCCAGGATTTGTTATATGGAGGGCGTAGGTAACGACATCGCCCGCTTTCACGGCCTGCAGATCTTTTGTCAACGGTCCATGGTTGATGGCCTGGAGCTTTTCGATTTCCAGATTCTTGACGATCGTATTGATCTTCACTTCATTCGAGTTTTTCGGCTCTTCTTCATCATGAGTGAGAACGGCGATGTTTGGCCATTCTTTATCTTCATTGACAACAGGTACCCGGACCTGGAACGAAACGATAGCCGTTCCTCCATTGGCTGCCAGCGTACCGACATTCCATGTGATCTTACGATTTGTTTCATCATACGAACCGCCATCAAATGCCTGAACAAACTCCAGACCATCCGGAACTTCATCCGTTACTACTACTTTTGTCGCGTCTTCATTTCCGGAATTGGTCACGATCATATCATAGGTGACGAGTTCTCCGGATTTCACTTCAAGCGACTCTGTTCCATCGTATCGTCCGCTCTGAGGGGTGGATTCATACTTGCGGATGGTCACATCTGGTTTGGCTGGCTCCGACTCGATCGTGACTTCTTCACTTGGATCCGGTTTTTCATCCAATGGACTGTCTGTTGTCGTTGTTGCGATATTTTTCCAGCTCGTCGCGCTCTTCACTTTCGGTACTTGTACCTGGAAAGAGACGGAGTAGGATGTGCCAGGAGCAAGATCACCGATCGACCAGGTAATTTTATTGCCATCCAGCGTCACGTTATTGATCAATGAGCTTTTGAGCAGGGTCAGCTGTGCATCCCCGTCTCCTTCCGGAACCGGTACTGAATCATGGATCATAACATTCTTAGCGAGTGCATCGCCTGTATTGATCACTGTTAGTCGATAAGTAACGAGGTCTCCTGCATTAACGGTCTGCGTTTCTCGTGTGAAAGGCTCAAAGTTGCGGGATTGTTCCTTATGGATCTCCAGTTTCGGTTTCTGTGTTTCGCTGTATGTATTCACAAACACAATTCGATTGTTGTCAAGCTTATTGTTGTTCATGTCCAGGTATTGGATCGAGTGAACCTTCACGCTTCCGTTGTCCTCCACAACAGTTATTTCCGCCTTGTATATGCGGGTATCGTGTTTCATTCCAGGAATGGCGCTTGGCAGCTCTTCGATTCGATATGTATAAATACCTGGTGTAGTAAATACGATCTTTCCAAATTCGAACCGTCCGAATTCATTGTTCTTTGCGATCGGATCGTCTGGAAGAGGCGTATCTTCCGGAGCGGCTTTGGTCTCCGCTTCCCTTCTGATCATTGTGAGTTTCCGTTTCTGCTGGGAATCAGCTGGCGCCGGAATTTCCGGTTCTTCCGTCTGGGAATCGACTGGATCCTCTTCATCGTCATTGATATCAAGTTCCGGCAACGATGAACGATGGATTTCGGAACTACCATCTAATGGCTCTTCTTCTGGCACAAATTCGGATTCTTTATTCAAATTCCGGCTGGTCGTGCTTTGACCGTCGGCAGAGATCTTGAAGGAATACAGTCCTGCCTGCATCGGGTATGGATCGCCATTAGGATCCATTGTCTTGAATCCGGAGATCACGACATCATCGGTGCTTGGTTTTAAATTTCGGAATGTCACAGATGCTTCTACGCCATTCGAGAATGTGCCATTGGAATCTCCGATCGTATCGATCTGCAGATATTTGTCGATCCATTTGCTGCCTGAATTTTCAGAAACTGAATACGCCGTATTTTTCGGAATATCATAAATGATCAAAGTATCGTCATGTTTCAATTTGAAATTCACCTTCGCGTCTGCACTTACGGTTAATGTTTCCTCTTTTCCATTGCGTTTTGCATGCAAAGTTTTAGATGCCATATTGTCTGAGAATTGAACTTCAAACGGGAAGTCGTAATTCAAATCATTTTCGTCCAATGTTTGGCCCGAGCCTGGAATAAGCTGTTTTGATATTCTCAGTCCGGCATCATTTGTAAATACAAATGGTTCTGGCGGATTCTGCGTAACGACTAATTCTCCATCGTGATCTTCCACATTCAATGTGTATTCAATTGTATCGGTATCATATTGCACAGCAGAACCAGCTGGCAGAGCTTCTTCTTTGATGACGGCCGTATAGTTTCCAACTGTATTAAATTGTACGAGCGGGAAGTCTACGGAACCGTCCGCACTGTTCTGCGCTTCCTTTTGATAAATTACATTGTCTCCATCATCAGTCACGGTCATTTCGAACGAATACGCCTGGTCTTTGAGTTCAGCCCCAAGAAGTTCTTTTGTTACGGATGGTCTCCATGTTCCGCTTGGCTGATAGACATTGACAAATGCCGCGGTATCACTTGTGACATCAGGAGCAGCTGAGGATACCATCGAGTAACTCGATGTCAAAGCGCCTGATACCGGATCCTTTGCAATATTCACTGTTACTGTATATTCGACTTTAGAATACTGAATATGTTCTATTGATCCCTGATGTTCTGTTATGCGGTATTTATATGTTCCTTCGTTCTTGAAGACGATCGGATCAAAGGTAGTTGCTGCCGTATGATCTCCTTTTCCTTGAACAGTGACCTGATTATGTTCTGGCATAGGAGCAGATCCTTCACCATTCAGATCAAAGACAAATTTGTCTGAATCTGTCATTGTTCTGCCTTCCAATGTTTTCATGACCGGCAGTTTTACAACGACTTCCGGATCATAATGGTTCACAAACTTTATTTCATTTACATTTATGGTTCCATTATTATAGATAGCATTCGGAATGATTTCGCCTTTGACATTTTTGGTTACATTGACCTTGACCTCATATTTTGCTTCATCATATTTTATTCCGGAAAGTCCGGTCGAGATTTCTTTTACAGTATATAGATAAGTGTTACCTACATTTTCTTCTGTATACGTGATCGGTCCGAACAAAGATTCAACCGAAGCCTCAGTTGTTGGCAATACAGAAAGGATCGTCTGGGCCGGTAATGGCGCTCCCTCTTCTCCTGTGATTTCAAACAGGAACCGGTCGCCATTTGTAAAGCTTCTTCCTTCCAATGTCTTCGTGACAGGAATTTTAAGCGTTCCTGTCGGACGGTAGGTGTTTGTGAAGACAACTGGATTTTCTGCATCAATAGCTGGATTTTCCCCTTCAACGCGCTGAATAACAGGAACAATCGTTTTTGATCCATCGTCAGTATCCTTTAATTCAAACGTGACTTTTACGGTTATTTTTGAAGTATCATAATCCAACTGTTCGATATCGCCTTTTTGTTCTTCAAGCACGAACCGGTATTCCTTATCTACATCTTCAAGAGTAAATTCTCCAATATTAAACTGGTTGGTATTTTCTTTTGAAAGATTAATATCCACTTTTGATGGTGTCTTAATTTTTGCCTGAGATGCGTCATCATTCCCACGAATCTGGAATGTAAAGATATCTCCGGCTTCTTCCTCACGTCCGTTTAATACTTTCCGGATTGGGATCGAAGCAGAAATTGGTTCATAATGCGTATTTTCAAATTTAGCAATTGCTGGTTCCTGACGCTCTCCATTTTCATCTACAACTGCTATAGTAGAAGTTATACCGTTTTCAGTAGTATTGGAAGCTTTGACAGTTATCGTATATGTCGTCGCAACATCATACTGGATATTCGTATCATTTCCTTTCAATTCCTTAATCGTATATGTATATGTTGCGTTATCGCCAGTTTTGATATGTTCATCTGTCAAAGGAATAATGAATTGCTTCTGAGCGATGTTTTCAGAATTTTTCAATAAATCATTCTTGGCGATTGTCAATCTGGTCTGTTCAGGCATTGGTGTATTCGCCTCAGCACTGATTTCGAATACAAAGCGATCATCATCTGTAAGGTTGCGTCCATGCAGCACTTTTTGTACAGGAATAACAATTTGATCGACAGCGTGATAAGTGTTTGTAAATGTTATTGGATTATTTTCAGTTATTTTTGGTGTATTCTCTTCAGAAGAAAGAGTGAGATGCGATACTATGTGCTGTGAAGCATTATCAGCAGTAGGTTCCAGCGTAAAAGTTAAAGCGATCAGTTCTTTATGCGTATCATATTCTACTTGATCAAGCGGCTTACTACCGACCACTTCATCAATGAGGAACTTATACGTTTTTCCAACATCTTCCAGACCGAAATCACCTAATGTAAAATTGCCATTCAGTTCACCGTTTTCTCCCTGTTTCACATCAATCGTATTCTTTTTTTCCTTTAATAACGCATTGAGTCGTTTTGGATTGTTAGACATTTCCTCTTCTGAAATCCTGAATGTGAATACATCCTGATCTGTTATGTTACGTCCATTGAATATTTTTTCGACTGGTATATTCACTTGAACCGGCTGCACTTTATCATTAACAAAGATTAGATCGTTCAGAGGATCTCCAATTGGATTTCCCGCATCATCGATTGCTGTAATGGATTCTACAGTTACAGTTCCATCATCTCCTATGACGGCCTTAACAGTTACATGATATTTATTTACGTCATATAGAACGTTATCTTCTTTTCCAGCAATTTCATGAATTGTATAAGTATACTTTCCTGATTCCATCGTATCGTCGAATACGATTGGTCCGAATTGACCTTCTGCTTTATATACATTATCTGCCGCGATCATTGCCGTTCCATTGTCCTGGACAAGACCGGCAACATTAATCTGTGTCTTTTCAGGCATTGGCGCTCCCTCAGTATCTGATGTTATTTCAAAAGTATACGATTCATCACCAGCAAACGCTTCTCCTGTAACAAACTTTTGTACCGGGATATTTACTTCCGCGATCTTATGGTATTCGTTGACAAAGGTTACACCGATCTCAGGTTTCGTATTATCTGTTGAAGCTTGAATTATACCTCTGACAACTGATTTGGAATTGGTTTCTCCATCAGGAACATATTTTCCACTGAACTGAATTTCCTTCACTTCGAATTGTTCGCTGGCTGTTTTGGCTTGAGCTTCTTTAATCTCGTATTTTGTTCCAACAGGCAGGTTATAAAGAATCAATTCATCATCTTTTTTCAGTTTAAATTCAAATTGTCCTTCTTTTCCCTCATCGCTTGTTTTTGTACCCAGTTCCTGATCCGATTGCCCTTGAGAAGGATTAGCTCGATTTAAGATATATGGCAGTGTTTTTATTGAAGTCTCTGCGTTCGTCAATGTGATATTAAAAGTAAAATCGGTATCTGTTTCTATCTGTGGATCTACCACTTTTTTCAGTTTGATCACTCCCGGATCTTCTGCATTGATAAACCGGACATAGTTTTGATCTTTAATCAGGCTTGAGAATGCATAACCTTCCTGGTACTTGCCCTGCTCAAGATCTAATCCTTTTTCGATCGTCCCGCTTAAGAAAGTAGTAGAAGTGTTTGGCGAAATCGGTCTAAGATTCTTTAGATTCGTATCGTCAGATTCACTGTAATCACTATTAGTATATGTCTTATCATACGTTCCAAGCTCTTTTACTTCATAATAGTATCCTTTATATTTTGAAGTGCTTAAATTATCGTCCGGTCCTGAACGTGGCAATCCTGTTATTAACGCCTGCTGCTTATTTGTTATCCTGAACGTTCCGTTTGGTGCGATATATCCTCTTGAAACTTCTCCTTCTTTTCTGTTGCCATTCTCATCAAGATTGTATATCAATATTTCATATTGATTATTCAGATCTTCACCTTCCGGATTTTGAAGAGTAAGTTGATAGACATATTGGTCTTGGTTTTCCGTAGAAGGCTCCTCATTCTGCAATGAATATCTTACTTCTTTTTCGACCTGGATCTGTCCATTCATCGCCGTCTCTTCCATAGAAAGCCCTTCGAACGGTACGGAGAAACGCATATAGCATGAAGAACCTGAAGCACCACGTTCAGTATAGAAAATAGACAGAACATAATTCTGTTTAGTATCTGAAGAATTCTCAGTTTCATTTTCACTAACACGTGAATTTGCCGTCACATTCTTCTTTTTAAATGCATAAATATTTTCTACAGTTCCATCTTCATTGGTTTGCTCAGCAATCGGTTCGTCTGTTTTATCATCTATGAAATCCCAAAGATTAACAAACATACCGTAAGAAGAATGGACACCTCCAAGATCGACAACCTTTTTTGTCGTTCCTTCTATGATATTTCCTTGACTATCTGTTTTTGAGAGGAATACAAAAAGGTCATCATCTCCGTAAAAGAAATAACGAAGTGGTGCACAATATCCATCTTCCAATACAAATGGTATCTGTGTTTTCATACCGAAATAAGCATTATGATCGCCATAACTATCACTATATGGCAATAATTCTTCGGCATATGTTCCTTCTGGGGTTTGTCCATAAGCAGCTCTTTGTGACTGCTTATCTTTACTTCCAAATTTTAAATCATGACCATCTTGTCCAAATGTACTTGCTGCATCCATTGGCCAGAATTCATTTGTTCGAATTCGTGTATTCTCTTCTCCGGAGCAAGGAGGGAGTAAATCTAGCTCATCCGCCACTACAGTCTGTGTATCATCTCTATTTACCTTTTGTAAAGTATAAGTTCCACCTCTTCTTGAAAAAGTGAGACTATAATTTTCAGCAGTTGAATCACTTTCTTTTGGCAACCCTTTAAAAACTGTTTTCCCGGTAAGTTGAGTCTCTGTTGAAAAAATAGCTGGCGCATTAACACCCTCGCTCCATTTCAAAGAACCGTCAGAATTAAACCCTTCTGCCAGATCAAAAGTTGCGCCTTGATAATTAACACCATCTGGAAATTGTGACCATTTAGATCTTCCAAAACGATTATATTTATTAGCGGAATTTAACGTATATCCCTTCCACTCTTTTAATCCCAATCCTGTTTTCGTATTATTATTTCCAAACGCGAACACTGTTGCACTTGAATTGATGCCTTGCTTATTTGTGACTGTAAAAAATTTATATTCTGGAAATTTGCTTTGCAATGATACTTTCATTTTCGCATATGGACGAGTATTGCTTGCAATACTAATACTTGATTGTGGAACAAGATCAGCGTTAGGATGCTGATTTATCCAATTTCTCAAATCATCTTCCGTCCATTCCGGAATAGTACTAGCATCTGAATTATTTTTTGCTGTGTCATCTGCGGCTTTTTTATTTGTATATAACCATCCATCACTAATATCGTAATCAAAGAAATCAACATCCTGAATATCCGTCGTTCCAGTTGTTGGCTCAAATACAAGACGGATGACCATATCTTCTGTAACAAGAACTGTCTTTTTTCCTGTATTCAGATCTTCACCATAATGAATACCCTTTTCTTCTTTTGTAAGATTCGCATTATTCTCATTGTTCGTAAATATAAATTTGGAAGGATCATGACGCATGATTCCATCCACTTCCATCTGAGGAGCCTGAAGAACTAAAAAGTCAGTTTCTTCTATCCGATCTTTATTTGTAGAATCCTTTTTCAGCCATACTTCTTTTAAAGAATAATTGGCATTATATGCGCTTGCATTCGCGGATCCGTTATAAAGCTTATTCATATAACGCATTTGTGGCTTTGTTAGGTATTGAACAGGTTCATCTTCGAATAATTTATAAAGTCGATCGATTGTTCTTACTTCTCCTTTATCGTTATCAGAAAACTTTACTGTATTTTTAGGATCTAAATCGCGTTTCAGTTCATAGGCTTTATCTACTTGATTATTGAAAAGTGACCAGCTAACATTTGAAGGAGTTTTTCCATTACGAAGGCTTGTGTTCCAAACCACAACAGGCTTTGGCCCTGTATAAGATGCCTCCACTCCAGATAAATATTGTCTTAATTGCAATTCCTGACTTATATCATAATACTTATCTTTTCCACCAAAATCCTCCTCAATATTTCCAAGATCCATATTTGGGAAATGATAATAATGCTGGATCGTAATGTTCGGATTGATCTTAGTATCCGTAGGTAAAGCATACGTTGATTCATCCGTCTGCTCTTCAGCCTGTATAGGAATACCGCTCAATAGCTGGCCCCCAGCCATACCGATACACAAACTCATGCTGATCAATCGTTTCAACAGTTTTCGAGTACGAAAAATCTCATTCCACTTCATAATCCTTTTCCTTTCCTTTTACGCAAAAAAACGCCCTTTCCTGTATGAAAAGAGGCGTCAAAAAGAACTTATGATCACTTCCAATTTATCATCTTCCCATACTTTCTCTACAAAAGCATCCTGCAGGATGGATCTGTACAGTATGGAATTCATCCTGTCGCGGGTGTTTTTTCTGCGATCAATCGTACAATAATAATACCAAAAATATATATAAAATGTCAAAAGAAAATATAATGTTATATCTATTATATACCTATTATGTAAATACAATAAAAGACCCGGACCATGTCCGGATCTCATTGCTAATTGCGGTTGTTGCTGCCAAGCAGACGGAGAATATAAAGGAAAATATTGATAAAATCCAGATACAGTTCCAGAGCCATGAAGATCGCGAACTTCTCCTGCGTCATGCCCGACGTGTTGGCCATGATCTGATTCGTTCTCTGCACATCCCATGCCGTGATCCCTGTAAAAAGCAGCAGACCAATGATACTGATCAGACGCGTGCTCATTCCCACACGGAACAGCATCAGGACAACCTGCGTAACGATCAGAGCAAGCAGCCCGGCGATACAGATCGTGCCAATGCTCGACAGATCCCGCCTGGTCGTCATGCCGATCGCCACCAGGCACAGGAAGTAAACTGCGCTGACAAGGAACGCGATGAAGATCGTTCCCAGCTGGTAAACGATACCGATCGAAGTCAGGGAAATTCCCATCGTGACCGCAAAAATAATGAACAGCATCTTCATGGTCGTGCTTGTCGCGCTGCGCATCGCCCCCGAAAATCCGAACGCGATACCAAACTGAACCAGCACGAGCAGAAGCGGCATCGGACCGACACAGAAATAATAATACAGACCAGTCGTATACATCAGAAAGGATGTCAGAGCGGTGAGCAATACACCAAAAAACATCCATGTATACGTTTTGAGCAGTCCTCTTCGCTGATCGCTTACACCCGAAAAAGACGAATAATCATAATCACTGTAATGTGGCATAAACTGCCTCCTTTCATAATTGAACCTTATTATACCATACTTTTCTTTTCTTCCTACCAGGAAGCAAAAAAGAGGCTTGCGCCTCTTGAGATCAGTCTTTGCGGATAAAGTCGAGCAGCTCGGTCGCCGCCTCGTGCAGACCGTGACGATTCTGCTTGTCGAAACCTAAATGCGTATAGATCTCGCCAAGGAAGATCCCGTTGTCTTTCAGGGAACGGAACACATTCTCGATCAGCGGCTCGCACACATCCTGCTGCTGCATCGGACCGAACGGATTCGCAAAATACGTCGTGGAAATGCCGACCTCCTGCGTCGTGCCCAGCGCCATGCGCTTGCCCATCTTGCACGTTTCCTTCGCATCCTCGACACTCAGCTCCTTGAGACCGTATTCGTCCGTGTAGTTGTTGGCATACGCGAACAGGTCGATCTTGTGGTTCGTTACCACTGTCCGGTACGGAGCGGCCGGAACGATCATGCGCGAATTCGGATTTTCCGGCGCCATGAAGATCGAACGATCCATATCGCGGTACGGCGTACCCGGATCCAGATCATCCAGACGGATGAACGCGCCGATCTCCGTACCCTGGCCGTAAGGAACACCATCTTCCACATGGATCGTGCCCATATCGTCGAAGATGACATCGATATCCTTGATGATATCCTTTCCAACGACCTTCAAAGCCTCGATCGATTCGGATTTGCCTGCACCCGAATCCCCCATCAGCATGATACCTTTCGTGCGGCCGTCCTTGAGCGTGATATTGACGAACGCGCCATGGATCGGCAGCCAGCCCCTGTGCATCATAGCAAGGTTGTGCAGCGTCAGCGCCATCTTCTTCATATAGCCGAAGTATTCGACACGCGGATGATCGGAAATCGAACCGATCCAGATATCGTTTTCCGTGTCATGGTAAAAGGTCGTCTCGTTCTTATTGTCTTCGTTGCCGTATAAAACGATCAGGTCCGGCTTTTCCTTCGCCTCTTCGCGCGTAGCCAGCTCGAACAGGTTCGCCAGCGAAAGCGCGGTCGCCGTATATTTCGAATTAAAATAAACAAAGCACAGCAGCTTGCCCACCTTCATAGGGAAGCAGAACCATTCATCCTTGTCGAAACGGAACGAATCGATCGGATTGTGGTCGATCTCGGTGAACATGCCCGTACGCTTGCTCGATTTGGGGTGAAGGATCATCGGCGTACGCAGCATGACCGTATCGATGATCGGGATCGCCTCGAGCTTTTTGTATTCATCCATCTTCGTGAATTCATCCGAGTGATGAACAGAGAAGCACGCATTCGTGCCCGCCTGCACCTGACGATACACCAGATTCGGACGCCCCTGCACCTTCTCCTCGAACAGACGGTATGTGCGCAGGATCAGATCGTTGAGAGAGCTGTCCTTCTGCACCAGGTTGTTGATTCCGAAATCGCTCGTTCTTTCCGAGTACATATATCCAAAACGTTGTAACGATCTCCAGGACTTGTAGATTTCCTCGAGAACTTCCAGCAGCGTATCCCGCTCATCCAGATACTCGCTGTCAATTTCTTCAATTTTGAAAATTGCCAAAATGCGCAAGAATGTAACAAAGTTTTCGGTCGCCTCGTCCTCCGTGAATTTTCCATGACGGAGCACGTAGTCATACAGTTTCGGGCTGTCTTCCTTCATCGAATGAATGAAGTAACTGATGAACCGCTTGAAAGAATCTGACCCCAGCAGGCTCTCCCGGTTTTTCGGATACGCTCTGCTGTAGTTCAGGATGACCTGCCGGCTTCCAATATGAATTTTATTTTGCATTCTATACTACTCCTTCCACAATAAGTACAATATACCTGAAAAAAATTGAAAAGTAAATGAAAACATCTTACAAAAAATGTAAGAAATAAACGAAAAAGGCGAAAATATTTTCATTCCCGCCTTTTCCTATTATCGGAAGATCGCGTCGATCCGGCTCTTCGCCTCCTCGATCGAGATCTCCTCCTTGCCTTCTTTGTTGCGGTCGGCCCATTCGACCATGCCGTCAGCCGCACCGCGCCCCACCGTGATCCGGTGCGGAATACCGATCAACTCCATATCCTTGAACTTGACCCCCGCTCTTTCCTTGCGGTCGTCCAGGAGCACATCGTATTTGTTTTCGCGGCAGTAGTCGTACAGCGCATTGGCCGTATCGAGCTGCACCGCGTCCTTGACCTGCACCGGCACGATACATACCTTGAACGGCGCCACCTCGTCGGGCCACACGATCCCGTGCTCGTCATGATGCTGTTCGACGATCGCCGCCATACACCGCTCCAGACCAATACCGTAGCTGCCCATCCATACCGGTCTGAGCGCGTTGTTCTCATCCGTGTACATCAGATCCATCGATTCCGAATACTTCGTGCCCAGCTTGAACAGGTTGCCCACCTCGATACCGTGATCGAACGTCAGCTTCGCCCCGCATTTCGGGCAGATGTCGCCTTCCTTGACCTGGCACAGATCAAGAACAGCCACCGGTTCGAAATCCTCCACGTTCACATTCGCATAATGATGATCGGTCTTATTGGCTCCGACGATGAAGTTGCGCATCTTTTCGATCTGGCGATCCATATACACCGGAACGCTCAGTCCGACAGGACCGGCAAAACCGACCTTGGCCCCTGTCGCTTTTTCCACGCTCTCGAAATCCGCCAGTTCCATCTCGACAGCACCAAGCGCCTTGAGCGCCTTCGTCTCGTTGAGCTCGCGATCGCCCGGAATACAGAACGCCACGACCTTTCCGTCCACATTGTAAAGAAGCGTCTTGACAAAATCCTCCGGTCTCTTTCCAAAGAAAGCGGCCACCTCTTCGATCGTCTTTGCGTTCGGCGTTTCAACAAGCTCCATTTCCCTCTTCTCTTCGGTCGAAGGCTCTTTCGTATCCACGACCTCCGCGATCTCGAGGTTACTCGAGAAATCGCAGCCTTCGCAGCCCACGACAATGTCCTCGCCAATGTTGGAAATCGCCTGATACTCTTCCGAAAGCAGACCGCCCATCGCTCCCGTATCCGCGCGCACGATCTTGTAGTTCAGATCCATCCGGTCGAAAATACGGCAGTAGGCATCGTACATCTTATCGTACTGCACATCGAGGCCCGCCTCGTCGATATCGAACGTATACGCGTCTTTCATGATGAATTCGCGCACACGGATCAGACCGTAGCGCGGCCTGGTCTCATCGCGGTATTTGGTCTGGATCTGGTACAGATTGTACGGGAAATCCTTGTACGATCTGCCATCCATGCTGGCCGCCATCGCGAACAGTTCCTCATGCGTCGGACCAAGGACATATTTCTTGTTGTAGCGGTCGAGCAGCGAAAACATGTTCGAACCGAATGCGCTGCGGCGCCCCGAACGGATATACACATCTTCCGGGATCAATGCCGGCATGAGCAGCTCCTGCGCCCCTTTGGCATCCATTTCCTCGCGAACGATGTTTTCGATCTTCGACAGGACACGCTTGCCCATCGGCATGATCATATACATTCCGTTGGAACTCTTTTTGATCATGCCCGCACGAACGAGAAGATTGCTCGAAATGGAATCTTCGTCTTTTGAATTTTCTCTCAATGTATAAAAGAAACTGTTGCTTAATTTCATGATTATATCTCCTTTATGACTGTCTGACTTTGCGGATCATCGCGTTCTTCTCGATCGGTCCGTCCCATTTAGTATACACGATTTGCATCGGTCTGTTGCAAACTTCGAGAATATTTCCGTTTTCATCCTCGATCGCTCCGACCGGCACGCGCGTTGCCGGGATGTTCGGACCGAAGATCTCCATCGTCTGATTAGGCAGAAAATGGTTTTTCACCTGCAGCATCGCCGTTTTCGTGAACGGATCGTAATCGAGCACTTCGGCAACAAACTCCTGGGTGACGATCTCGTCGTGATCGACATACAGCTGCACGTTCTCGTCCGGCACACCCTCGTAAAACCCGGGACCGGTCGGCCGGTTTTCCGCCTTGCCGATCTCGGCGATCACCTTTTTCATATCCTCTTCGTCTGCATGGCCCTTTTCATAAATAAGATCGATGAGTCGGCGGTAGCTCGAAACGACAGTCGCAAGATAATAGGCTGATTTCATGCGCCCCTCGATCTTCAGCGAGGCGACGTTGCAGCGCATCAGCGCTTCGATATAACGGACAGCCTGCAGATCCCTGGAAGACATGGAAAACAGATCGCCGGGATCCGAAATTTCCTTTCCGTCATCCATCAGGTGGTATTTCCACCGGCAGCTTTGCGCGCAGCCGCCCCGGTTAGCATCCCGCAGCGTCATATGATTGCTCAGCACGCAGCGCCCGGAATACGATATGCACATGCCGCCATGGATGAACGCTTCGATCGGAAGGATATCGTGCGCGCAGATCGCCTTTATTTCCTCGAGCGTGCATTCCCGTCCCAGCACCACCCGGTCCACGCCCTGCTTCTTCCAGAACCGGACCGCATTGGAATTGGTCGAGGAGTGCTGGGTGGAAACATGGATCTCGAAACGGCAGTTCAGTTTCTGCGCCAGCTTCATGATAGCCGGCGAAGCGACAATGATCGCATGCACGCCCGCCTTGTCCAGCGCTTTCAGATAGTCGGCCAGGCCGTCGAGATCCTCGTCGTGCGGAAGCAGGTTCACCGTCACATGCACTTTGGCATGATGATCGTTGGCAAAATGCACAAGTTCGGCAATGTCGTCGAGCGTAAAGTTGGATGCGCGCGACCGCAGGGAAAACTGCTTGCCTCCGATATAGACTGCGTCGGCCCCGTAGCGGATGGCCGTTTTCGCTTTTTCCAGATTGCCTGCCGGCGCTAGTAATTCGATCCTGTTCATACGTTTTCCTTCCTTTTCACTGTCTGCTGGCTATACCAGCGGGCACTGCTGTTTTCTTCCTTGATCGATGACCCGTCGATTTTCTGATCAAGGATCCCTTTATAGGTTTTTGCCAGCGCCGCCGCTTCTTTATCATCAAGAAACAAATTATCGATCCTGAAACGGCGGATCCCCGCCTCATACAGGTGGCGGATCTGCGCGTACGAATTGATCGGAACAGAAGAGAAAACATGGGTGCCGGTCTCGTCTTCAATAATCGGCATCGGCTCCTTTCTTGTCTGTTCCACGATCGAGAACGCATCCTTTTCTTTTTCTTTTCCAATATGATGAAGGTAGTTTGTCACGAGCGGCCGTCTTGAATACAGGATCGAAAAATAGCCGTGGATCAGCACCTCGATCGCAGGCTCGCTCTTTGCGATATGCAGGATCTCGTCAAGCGAAAGCTCATGAGCAAGCGACACGCTCTGCACGCCCAGGTCGAAGTAAAACCGCACGTCCGGCGTGCTGGTGACCAGGGTCTCGGGCTGATAGATGAGCTTGCCGCATAAGCCGTATTTTTCGGCCGATTCATACACGCCTTCATCCGCATAGTATATCCCGTCGGGCTCGATACGGCGCAGCGTTTCCATGAACTGATCGAGCAGCGGCATCTCCTCTTCCATGAACAGCTTGAGCATATTGATGTAGAGTTTCATCCCGTGCGCCGCGCACTGCTCTTTCCATTGTCCGAGCATAGAAGCGGGCTGCATATGCTGCGAGCGCAGCGAAACGTTTTCGAAAGAAACGATGACAGCATCGATCCCGTTTTCCTTCATCATCGGGATCGATCCGATATTCTGAATAGTACTGATGATCATTATGAATCCTTTCCATAGAGAAAGACCCGTACAGATGGCCGGGTCCCGTTCTCAAATTTCGTATTTTTTATCGTATTCCTTGAAATACTGGGCGTATTCGCCGGTCTTTTCCCGCCGGTACTGGCTGAGATAGGCGTGGGAATCGTAGTCGGTCTTCGACATTTCGAGCAGACAGACAGCCACGTTCGAGCAGTGGTCGGCGATGCGTTCAAGGTTGTTGAGCAGGTCGCTGTAAAATATGCCCTGATCGAGCGAACAGATCCCGTCGCGCAGGCGCTGCACATGACGCATCTTCAGTTCGTCGCACAGGATGCTGATCAGATCTTTCAGCGGCTCGACATGTTTGGCGGTGTCGAGATCCTGGTTCTCGAACGCGTCGATCGTCAGGTCCATGATATCTTTGGCAGCACTTTCGAGAACGGACAGTTCGTGTTCGGCAGTCGACGAGAACCGGATATTTTTTTCTGCCATATCTTTGGCCACGTTGGCGATATGGTAGGCGTGATCGCCGGTCCGTTCGAAATCGCCGATACAGTGAAGATATTCGGACACTTCCTTCGACTGGATCTCGGTCATCTGTTTTCCGGTCAGCTGGATGAGGTAGCCGCCGATCTTGTCCTCGTATTTGTCGACTTTCTTTTCGCGCGACCGGATCTTCGAATACAGTTTTTCCGAATAATCGCCATACAGCGTGAAGGAACGGTTCAGGTTTTTCATGCAGCTTTTCGCCATCAGGACGATGGAACGATGGCACTGATTGATCGCGATGGCCGGATACGCAAGGAAGCGTTCCTCGAGAAGATCGAAGTCTTCGTCTTCGTCTTCGTCCTCCTCTTTGCCGGGAATGAGCAGCGTAACGATCTTCTCGATCCCTTTTACGAACGGAAGCAGGATGAGCATCGCGACAGCCCGGTAGACAGTATTCAGAAAGGCGATCGAGAACGGGGACATGGTCAGATCGATAAAATCGAAATGAACGAAGGCGTTGATCCCGTAAAACAGCGTCGTTCCAAGGATCATCGCGATGAGGTCGTCGACCAGATAGACGAGCGCGGTCCGTTTTCCGTATTTATTCGTGCCGACGGCCGAAAGAAGGACCGGACAGGCTGCGCCGATCCCGATCCCCATAATCATCGGATAAGCGGATTCGAATATGATGCCTCCGGTCACTGACAGGGCCTGAAGGACACCGACCGAGGCGGAGGCGGACTGCAGGACAGCCGTCAGCGCGATCCCGAACAGGATGCCAAGGGCCGGATTCGTAAAGGATGTCAGCATATTGACAAAAGCCGGATTGTCTTTGAGAGGAGAGACGGCGCCGGACATGGTCTGCATGCCGATCATCAGAATCGCAAAGCCGAGCATGATATTTCCGAGCTGTTTATATATATCTTTTTTTAAGAAAGTGCGGAAGATAATTCCCAGGATCGCGACAATGGCTGATATTGTCGCTGTCGATAACAGCTGCGCGATCCCCTGCTGCCCGTCGATATAGGAAAGACAGAGGATCCATCCGGTAATGCTCGTACCGATATTGGCTCCCATGATGATCCCTATAGCCTGGGCGACCTTCATCATTCCCGAGTTGACGAAGCCGACGACCATGACAGTCGTTGCCGACGAAGACTGGATCACTGCGGTGACAGCAGCGCCTAGCAGCAGTCCTTTGACTGGTGTGTTTGTCAATCTGTATAAGATCAGTTCGAGCTTGTTGCCCGCCATTTGTTTCAAACCGTCTCCCATGACGCTCATTCCATATAAAAAGAGTGCGACGCCGCTGAGCAAGGTCAAGATCAGAACAATCGTATTTATGTCCATTGTTTCCTCCACCGTGATTTCTTCTAAAATTAACATACTCATTATATATAAAGTGGCACATTTTTTCATCTTTTTTAATTTTTAATTGGAAATGGAATGTTTTATAATAGAGTCAGCAGGTAAAAATATGAGTCAGTATTTTGAGTTAAAGGAAAAAACAGAGCACGGGACCGAACGGGATCCGGTCTGGTATGTTGAGTTTGATATGAAAAAAACGGGACCCCGGACCTGTCCGTTTTACGTCGACAGGCACTGGCATCCCGAATGCGAGATCCTGTATGTGGAAAAAGGAACGCTTGAGCTGGAGCACAATCTGAACACGATCCTTCTTCACGAAGGAGATATCGTTCTGATCGATCCGGAAGATCTGCATGAAATTACCGGCTGTTCGGACGATACGATCCATCACGCGATCCTTTTCGATCCGAAAATGCTTTCCACGAACAACAAGGATGCGTTCCAGCTCGATATCATCGATCCGTTCCTGTCCCACGAGCTCGGCTTCACAACGATCATTTCCCCCGATCTTCTCGCCTATTCCCTGATTTCGGAGCTTGTCGAGGAGCTGATCCGGATCATGAAAAAACACGACAAATACTGGATCTACGAGGCGAAGGTCCTGCTGTTCCGGCTGATGCTGGCAAGCTATGAAATGAAGTTATTCGTAAAGAAAAATGTTGATCTGAGCGAAGAGCAGCGACTAGGCATCGACCGGTACAAAATGATCCAGACCTATATCGAAGAGCATTACCGCCAGGAGATCCATCTCGAAGAGCTGGCCGAGCTGATCGACTGTTCCGAAAACTATGTGGGACGCCTGTTCAAACGGATCAGTCATGATTCCCCGATCCACTACCTGATCCAGTTTCGTATCGAAAAAGCATGCGAATTGCTGAAGAATACAACAATGCCGGTCCTCGACATCGCCCTGGCCGTCGGTTTTACGAACGTGTCCTACTTTATCCGTCAGTTCAAGGAATTCAAGCATACCACTCCCCTGAAATACCGCAAAAGCTTCTGAAAAAGAAAACCATCCAGATCCATCTGAATGGTTTTTTTGCTAGGAGGAAAGCTCGTTCAGCAAGTCGATGAGCTGTTTTTCTGTATACACCACATGATCGGCAGCCTCGCCTTCCGGACCGTGATGGCGGTTGAAATGGATCGTCTTCATCCCGGCTTTCTTGGCCCCTTCCATATCGTTGACATAGGAATCGCCAACATAATACCAGTCCATCGGATTTTCGTTCAAGGCCTTCATCACCGCATCAAAAGCGCGCGGATCGGGTTTGGCGTATCCGAGTTTCCCGCTCGTGAAGACGTGGGCCGCAGGAATATAGTCGAAAACATTCAATGTCGAAAGTTTGGCGTACTGATGCGCATGTTCCCCGTTTGTCAAAACGGCCAGCTCGGCATCCGTGTTTTCAAGAAATTCACGAAGCTCTTCGCTCATCGAAATATTGCGCTGATAGCCGCGGTACATCTGCTGAAACTCTTTCACGGATCTTTCATCGATCGCGATCCCGTACTGCGCGCACACTTTCCGGATCCTGTATTCGCCCGATTCGTCGATCGAGATCTCCCCTTTCTGGAGACGATCGAATATCTCGTCCCCCGCTTTACGGTAGTCTTTGTAAAAGGCGGTCAGATCGACGGGATCGAGCACTTCCTTTTCGAACATGTGGTCCGCGCACATTCTGAACGGCCACGAAAGATCATACAATGTATCATCACAATCAAAACATAATTTAAGTCTCATAACGATTATTTTACACTTTTTTTCAGAAAACAAAAGACAGAAGCAAAAAAAGAGACAGTTAATGTCATAACTGTCTCATGAATGTATTAGATACCTTCTTTTTGAATGGCAAGCAGTCTCTCATGACGGCGTTTTGCGTCAGAAACAGCTTTTTCGAACATCTTGTCAGCTTCTTCTTTGCCTTTCAGCTTGACAAGCTGTGCGAAGCGGTTCTCTTTCATCATGAACGCTTCCATCTTGGAGTAGTCTGGCTCTTTCTTCGTATCGATCGTCAATGGCGTTTCTTTTCTCGGATCGTAACGGTAGATGTCGACATATCCGCATTCAACAGCTTCGCGCTGTACCTGCTGATGGTTGCCCAGTCCGCCCTTGATTCCGTGCTCAACGCATGGTGCATAGGCAATGATCAAAGATGGTCCGTCGTAGCTTTCCGCTTCCTGGAACGCTTTGAGTGTCTGCATCTTGTCAGCACCCATGCATACAGACGCTACATAAACGTGTCCGTATGTCATTGCGATCTGACCGAGGTCTTTCTTGGCCGTTGTCTTACCGCCGGCAGCAAACTTCGCGATCGAAGAACGCTGGCTCGATTTGGAAGACTGTCCGCCTGTATTCGAGTAAACCTCTGTATCGAGCACGAGGATGTTTACATTGACATTGTTGGCAAGAACGTGGTCAACTCCGCCGTATCCGATATCGTATGCCCATCCGTCGCCTCCGACGATCCAGTTCGATTTGGAAACGAGATCGTATTCAGCAAGAGATTTCACATCTTCTTCCACATCGGCTTCAGCAACCAGTTTCTTGATCTGCGGAGCAAGAGCACGCTGTTTGTCGCGGTCGTTGCCTGCCGCAATGTACTGCTCGAACAGGTCTTTCAGTTCCGGAGTCACTTTATCGAGGTTGTCTTCCATGATCTTGAGGACCTTGGCAGCCGTGTAGTTGTTGGCCAGTGCCATACCGTAACCGAATTCCGCGTTGTCCTCGAACAGAGAGTTCGCCCAGGCTGTTCCGTTTCCGTCTTTGTCTTTGACGAATGGAGTCGAAGGGTTGGCACCGCAGTAGATCGAAGAGCATCCTGTAGCGTTGGCGATCTGCATATCTTTACCGAACAGCTGGGAAGCTAAACGATAGTATGGAGTTTCGCCGCATCCAGGGCATGAACCAGGAACTTCGAAATATGGCATCTGGAACTGGCTTCCCTTGATCGTTGTCTTAGGGAACAGATCCGATTTGTATTCTGTCTGTTTGAACAGGTAGTCAGCGAGCGGATCAAGGAACAGCTGAGAGTTGATATCAACCATATGAAGCGCTTTGTTTCCGCCTTTGCCCGGACATTCGCTTACGCAAAGACCGCATCCGACACAGTTCGAAGGAGAAACCTGTACACGGAAACGAAGATCTGTGTTTGGTTTGCCCATCAGAGGCAATGTAGCGAAGCCTTCAAATTCTTTTGGCGCATTGGCGATTTCTTCCGGAGTGAGCGCAAATGTACGGATCGTAGCGTGCGGACATACGAAAGAACAGAATCCGCACTGGATACAGTTTTCAGGGATCCATTCCGGCACGTTCGTCGCGATCTCGCGTTTTTCTTTAAATGCGATATTGTTCTGCATCGTTCCGTCAAGAACGCCGTTTTTGAGGAATGAGCTAACCGGCATGTCGTATCCTTCAAGACCATTGATCCTTGAAGCGTATTCATCCCAGTATGGATCGCCGGTTTCCTTGCGCAGGCTCGAGCTTGGCAGTTCGGCCCATGCAGGATCGACAGCTACTTCAACGACACCGTCTTTTCCGGCATCGATCGCGCGGTAGTTCAGTTCAACGATCGCGTCGCCTTTTTTGCCGTATGATTTCTTGGCAGCCGCTTTCATCAGTTCGACAGCCTTGTCGATCGGCATGATCTGAGGGTTCAATGCGAAGAACGCAGACTGAAGGATCGTATTCGTACGACGTCCCATACCGATTTCCTGCGCGATAGCGGTCGCATCGATAATATAGAATTTCGCATTCTTTTCAGCCAGTTCTTTTTTCAGACGGTTCGGCATATGCTTAACGACTTCATCCGCGTTGAATGTCGTGTTGAGCAGGAATGTTCCGCCCTTCTTCAGGTTGCGGGCCAGATCGTATTTGAACATGTAGGAATCAAGCGAGCAGGAAATGAAATCCGCGTTGTTGATATAGTATGTCGAATGGATCGGGCTGTTACCGAAGCGCAGGTGGGAACGGGTAACGCCGCCGGCTTTTTTGGAGTCATAGGCATAGTATCCCTGTGCATACATGTCGGTATTGTCGCCAATGATCTTGATCGAAGATTTGTTGGCAGAAACGGTACCGTCGGAACCAAGTCCCCAGAACAGACATTCTGTCGCGTCGCTTTCGATCTTGTAGTCTTTGTCTACTGGCAGCGAGCTCATCGTCACATCGTCGTCGATACCGATCGTGAACTGGTTCTTCGGTTCGTCCTTGCTCAGTTCATCGTAAACGGCCTTGATCTGATTCGGCTCTGTATCGTGGCTTCCCAGACCATAACGTCCGCCGACGATCTTGATATCTTTGTCCTTGAGAGCAGCAAGTACATCAAGGTACAGAGGATCGCCCATGGCTCCGCCTTCTTTTGTGCGGTCGAGAACAGCGATCTTCTTCACTGTTTCAGGAAGTACGGCTTCCAGATATTTTGTAGAGAACGGACGATACAGATGCACTTTGATCAATCCGACTTTTTCGCCTTTGGCGTTCAGCTCGTTGACAACTTCAAGAGCCGTTTCCGTAACAGAACCCATCGCAACGATCACACGTTCTGCGTCCGGTGCACCAACATAGTTGAAAGGCTTGTAGTCGCGGCCTGTGATCTCGGAGATCTTCGCCATATAATCGGCTACGACTTCCGGAACATCGGCATAATGCGTATTGCGCGCTTCCACACCCTGGAAGAAGATGTCGTCGTTTTCGTTGGCACCACGTGTTACAGGGTTCGTATGCGGCTGCATCGCGTTCTTGCGGAATTCATCGAGCGCTTCCCAGTCGATCAGTTCCTTGTATTTTTCCGTATCGAACACTTCGATCTTGTCCACTTCGTGAGAAGTACGGAAACCGTCGAAGAAATGCACGAAAGGAACGCGGCATTTGATCGCTGCAAGGTGTGCGACACCGGCAAGGTCCATGACTTCCTGTACCGAGTGGCTCGACAGCATAGGAACGCCAGTCTGACGGATCGCGTAAACGTCTTCGTGGTCGCCGAAGATGTTCAGCGAACGGCTAGCCAGCGAACGGGCTGCAACGTGCAGTACAACAGGAAGGTTTTCACCGACCCATTTATAAATATTAGGGATCATCAGCAACAGACCCTGCGATGCAGTGAATGTCGTTGGCAATACCCCTGCCTGAGCAGCACCATGCACTGCTCCAGAAGCACCGGCTTCAGATTGTAATTCGGCAATTTTCACAACTTCGTTAAAAGCGTTTTTTCTGCCTTGACTTGCCCAGACATCCATAACCTCTGCCATAGGAGAAGATGGAGTGATCGGGTAAATACAGCTCATTTCTGTGAGCGCATAGGCATTATGGGCGGCAGCAGTGTTGCCATCCATAGATTGAAACTGTTTTGCCATTAAAGTATTTCCTCCTTCGTTATGTAAATACATAATACATAGCAATATCATTATAATTCTTTTTTTAACGATTTAAAAGCGCTTTTTTAAGCAAAAAAACTGCAGATCTCATTTCTGCAGTTCGATCTGCTTTTCGAGCAGCCGGATCATCTGCCGGCCGCGCGAAAAGTCTTTTCCCGGGACCTTTTTTTCAAGAGCCCGCCATTTTTTCAGCTGCGAATCCAGGAACGCCTCGTACGTTTCATCCTGCATCACGTGACACCCAAGATAAATTTCTCTCGTATCGAGACGCTGTTGTCCGCTGACCACGTAGAGGATCGGATAATAATGCCCCGCCTCGAACACGACCCGCTCGCGCACGATCTCGAAACCGTTTTGTGTCAGAAACGTGCGAAGAAGCGGCGCATCCTTATGCGGAGACAGGATCATGCTTTCGCACTGTTTGGCACGATCCAGATCCTTTTTCAGGATCTGGCACATCAGTGCGCCCCCCATGCCGGCAATCACCAGCTGGTCCACATCGTCCGGAAGCGTTTCGATCCCGTCCATGAGCAGACATTCGATCGAAACACCTTCCTGTTCGAACAGGCGGGCCGCCCGTTCCAGCGGTTTTTCGGCCACATCGCACGCGTACGCTTTTTTTTGCGTCTCCTGCACGAAACGAAGCGGGATATACCCGTGATCGCAGCCGATATCCGCTATCACCTGGCCGTCGAGCCAGTCGTAAATGGCCTGCAGCCTGACAGAGAGACGGATCATGATTTGACGAAATCTTTTAACCGTTTCGAGCGGTTCGGATGTTTAAGCTTGCGCAGCGCCTTGGCCTCGATCTGACGGATGCGCTCGCGCGTCACATTAAACTCCTTGCCCACTTCCTCAAGCGTTCTGGTCCGGCCGTCCAGCAGGCCGAAACGAAGCCGAAGCACCTTTTCCTCGCGCTCTGTCAGACCCTGAAGGACCGTGTTGATCTCGTCCTTGAGCAGCTGGTTGTTCGTGTAGTCGTCCGGAGACAGCGTGTCCTTGTCCTCGATGAAATCGCCCAGATGGGAATCGTCCTCTTCGCCGATCGGCGTTTCGAGGGAAACCGGATCGAGCGCGATCTTCTGGATCTCGCGAACCTTGTCCGCGCTGATGCCTTCCATCTTTTCCGCGATCTCCTCAGGAAGCGGGTCGCGCCCAAGATCCTGGACCAGCTGACGCTGAATGCGGGTCAGCTTGTTGATCGTCTCGACCATATGGACCGGGATACGGATCGTACGCGCCTGATCCGCGATCGCGCGCGTGATCGACTGGCGGATCCACCATGTCGCATACGTCGAGAACTTGAAACCTTTCGTATAGTCGAATTTTTCGACGGCTTTGATCAGACCGCAGTTTCCTTCCTGGATCAGATCCAGAAACAGCATCCCGCGTCCGACATATTTTTTCGCGATCGAAACGACAAGACGAAGGTTCGAGGAAATGAGCAGCTGCTTTGCCTGTTCCCCGTCATCGATGACGCGGTCCAGCTCCTTTTTCTGCGCCTCGTCCATATCCGGATCAGCCGCCAGCTTTTCCTTGGCCTCCACGCCATCCTGGATCCGCTTGGCAATGACCGGCTCTTCCTTCGGATCGAGAAGGGGGATCTGACCAATCTCTTTCAGATACATTTTTACCGGGTCGTTGATCTTAGCGTGCGACGCGTTCGCGAACGACTGTTCAAGCTGAGAGATCGAATCGTCGATCGAACCATCCTCGTCATCGATATCATCGCTGAGCGAATCATCGTCATCCAGATCATAGTCGTCGCTGTCCACCATGAAGCTGATATTGTTTTCCTCGCACCAGTTGAACAGATCATCTGTCGCTTCGTCGTCGAGATTGAGCTGCGAGATCGCATCCATGAACTCCTTCTGGGTAATGTCGAGGTTTCTGTCGCGGATCGATTCCAAGTATTCCTTGGCCTCGTCGACCGATGTAAATTTCTTGATACTAAGCTTTTTTTCTTGTGCCGCCATTTCATCAACCTTCCTTTCGATTTCTGATTTTATTGCGTTCTTCGATCAGCACCGATTTCGTTTTTGCCAACGTCACTTTCTGGACCGGATCGCGCAGGATCCGGATCTGCTCGTTGATCTTGTCGATCTGCTCGCTGATCGTGCACTCTTTTATTTTCCATAAACTGTCTTCGAACAGTTCCTCGCCAGGCTCCTCATTGGAACTGACAAGGGACGCAAGAAGATTTCTGACGTCCTCCTCTTCGATATGCGCGAACAGTTCGTCCGCGTCGATCGAATCTTTCAGACGGTAAAGATCGTAAATATAAAGCGAAAGCTGCCGGTACAGCTCGTCCTTGAAAAAGCCGATCTCCTCCTTGAAACGCAAAGAGAACTGCTTCGAATACAGGATCGAGCTCAGAATGATCCATTCCGCTTTCTGCCTGCCATCCTGCACTTTCGGGATATAGGCAGGGCGCCTGGGCTCTCTTTTGTTTATGCGCTCCTGCACAGGCGAGGCGTTCACCGACGAAAAGTCGAACCCGGTCAGATCCTTGAGCCGGCTGAAATACCCGGCCCTTTCGAATTCGTCCGCCGTATTGACGATCGCATGATTCATTTCCTGGGCAAACGCCTTCTTGTCCTCGTAATTGTCCAGATTGTACTGATCCGGAAGATACTGGAACAGGAATTCGACAAAGGAGATCGTATGATCCGCGATCCGCCGCACTTCCTGCGCGCCGAACTGCCCGAACACCTCGTCGGGGTCCTTGGCGCCGTCGTTCGAAACGATCGAAAACGGGATCCCGCGGCCCATGGCCGCTTTTCCGAACGTGTAAGCCGCTTTTTTCCCGGCGCGGTCGTTGTCATACCACACGTGCACCGGCACCTTGAGCCGTTCGATCAGCTGCAGCTGATCGCCGGTAAAGGCCGTCCCCAGGCACGCGATGCCTTCATGAAGGTCCGCTTTTTCCAGACCAAGCACATCCATCGCCCCTTCGCACAGGATAGCACGCCCGCTTTTGCGCGCGGCATCCTTTGCCCGGTGATAGTTGAAGATGAGCTTTCCTTTTTCGTAAAGAGGGGTCGAGGCCGTATTGATATATTTCGGAATATATTCGCTTTCTGCCGTCCTTCGCGCCGTATAGCCGACCAGACGGCCTTTCGGATCATGGATCGGGATCATGATCCGGTCAACGAAGACAGCTCTGCCGTCATTGAGCACGCCCGCATTGACGAGGTCATCGGGCGCGAAATGCTTCGCGCTGAAAAAATGTTCCGACTGTCCGGCCGAAGGGGCAAAGCCGATCTGAAATTTTCTGATCAGCTCGTCGTCGAACTTTCGCTCGCGCAGCTGGGAATAGGCCTGCGCTCCTTCTTCGCTGAACAGTTCGTACGCCATATATCCCGTATATTCTTCGAGGATCTTCCGTTCCTTCGCGAACGGATCCGGTTTTTCCCGGACCTGGATGCCAGGCAGCTCGAGCGGATAATTGATCATCTGGGCCACTTTGTATACAGCTTCCGGAAAGGTTATATTTTCAAATTTCTGTACAAAGGAAAAAACGTTTCCTCCTGCTCCGCATACGAAACATTTGAAGATCTGCTTTTCCTCGGAGATCGACATGGAAGGATCGTGATCGTCATGAAACGGACACTGGGCCTTGAAGCCGCGCCCGCTCTTTTCGACCGCGATATACTTGCCGATGATATCGACAATATCCGCCTGTGAGCGGATCGCCTTCATATCTTCTTCATTGATCCACGCCAACAGAGACGCCTCTTAAAATTTTGTCCTGCTGCGCAGATATTCGTTCAGATCGCTCAGGGCAACGCGTTCCTGTTCCATGGAATCGCGGTCGCGCACCGTGACGCAGCCGTCGGTCTCGGTCTCGAAATCCACGGTGACACAGAACGGTGTCCCGATGCTGTCCTGGCGGCGGTACCGCTTGCCGATGCTCTGCGCGTCGTCGAACGTTGTCGAAAACTCGCCGGCCAGCTGATGGAACACATCCATGGCCTGCGCGCTCAGTTTTTTGGACAGCGGCAGCACAGCGGCTTTATACGGTGCAAGATACGGATGCAGCTTGAGCACCAGACGCGTGTCGTTCTCGCCCACCTTTTCCTCCGTGTACGCTTCGCACATGAGCGCGAGCAGCAGACGTTCCACGCCGACACTTGGCTCGATGACATAAGGGATGTATTTTTCATTCGTTTCCTGATCGAAATACTCGAGCGACTGCTTGCTCGTGTCCTGATGGGCCTTCAGGTCGAAGTCGGTACGATCCGCGATGCCCCACAGCTCGCCCCAGCCGATCGGATAGGCGAAATTGTATTCGATATCGCTCGTGCCGTTCGAATAATGAGCGAGCTCTTCCTGCTCATGTGCGCGCAGACGGATATTTTCTCCATGCAGGCCGAGATCTTCCAGGAAGCCGACACACGCCTTGCAGTAGTAATCGAACCACTCCAGGTCCGTTCCGGGCTTGCAGAAAAATTCGAGCTCCATCTGTTCGAACTCGCGGGTGCGGAAAATGAAGTTGCCCGGCGTGATCTCGTTGCGGAAGCTTTTTCCGATCTGTCCGACACCGAACGGCAGTTTTTTGCGCATCGTGCGCTGCACGTTCTTGAAATTGACAAAAATGCCCTGCGCCGTTTCCGGACGAAGGTAGATCGCGCTCTTGGCATCCTCGAGCACGCCCTGGAACGTTTTGAACATCAGGTTGAACTGACGGATGGACGTAAAATCGTGCGCCCCGCATTTCGGGCACGCGATCTCATGCTCCCGGATGAACTGTTCCATTTCCTCGTTGCTCATGCCTGCCGGATTGACTTCGCCATGCGTCGCCTCCTCGATCAGCTGGTCCGCTCTGAAACGCGACTTGCACGCCTTGCAGTCCATCAAAGGATCGCTGAACCCTCCGACATGGCCGCTCGCCACCCAGACGTTGGGATTCATCAGGATCGCGCTCTGGATCCCGACATTGTGCACGCTTTCCTGGATAAAACGTTTCCACCATGCGTTTTTGATATTATTCTTTAATTCAACGCCTAAAGGGCCAAAGTCCCACGTATTGGCCAGACCTCCGTAGATCTCGGATCCCTGATAGACGAATCCGGAATTTTTCATATGGGCCACGACATCATTGAATGTTTTTTCGTTCACTGTTTTCTCCTCTTTCCATATTTACATTATCCTACGAATCACGATAAGGATAGACTGTATCATTATAACACAACATGGCGCGGTATGCGAATTGTGCAAACAGAAAAAAGGAACAGAAAACATTCTTTCTATTCCTTGTTCTTCTTAAAATTGGCCTGCAGCGCGCTCAGGACCACATCGATATCGATCGGTTTGGGAATGTGCGCATCCATTCCCGCTTCTTTCGCCTTGCGCGCATCTTCCGAGAAAGCATCTGCTGTCATCGCAAGGATCGGCACATCAGCATCCGGCCTGTCCATCGCGCGGATCTGGCGGGCGCTTTCGTATCCATCCTGGCGCGGCATGCGGATATCCATGAGGATCGCATCGTAATACCCGGCTGGCGAATGTCCGAACATGGACACGGCCTCGACGCCATCCTGGGCCCACTCGAGCATGAACCCTGCCTCTTCGAGCAGATCGTGCGCGATCTCCCAGTTCAGCTCGTTATCCTCGGCGACAAGAAGACGTTTTCCAACCCAGACCGGCGCTTCGCTTTCTGCCGGCTCCTGGCTTCCTGCCGGTGCAGCAAAACCGGAAAGCCCGGCGTAAAGCGAGGACATGAACAGCGGCTTCTGGATAAATCCGCTGATCCCGCTTTCCAGCGCTTCCTGTTCGAACTCCGACCAGTCGTAGGCCGAAATGAGAAGGATCGGGATCGGATCGGCGATTTCCCGGCGGATCTGCCGCGCCACTTCGATGCCGTTTCCTTTCGCAAGGATCCAGTCGAGCAGGACGATATCGTAGGATCCTTTTTTCAGAGCCGGAAGGATCTGCGCTTCATCGGTCACATAATCGGCCCGGATCCCCATCTGGGCCAGGGTGAACTGTGTCGTCTCGCACAGCAGTTTGTCGTCATCGGCGATCAGCATGTTCCAGTGCGGAAGCTCGTACACCTCCTTCTGGTCCGGCGCCTTTTTCAGATCCACGATCACATGGAACGTGCTTCCTTTGCCCACCTGGCTGTCCACCACGATCTGTCCGTCCATCGCGTCGACGATGTGTTTCGTGATCGCCATGCCAAGGCCCGAGCCTTCCGTGCGGGTGACCCGCTTGCTGTCGTCGCGCACGAACGAGTCGAAAATGACCTTTTTGAATTTTTCGTCGAATCCGATCCCCGTATCCGATACGATGATATGCACTTCGGTATCCTGGGCATTTTCTGAAGGCCTTTCATACAGCTCGATCCGGATCGAGCCGTTTTCCGGCGTGAACTTCACAGCATTCGACAAAATATTGAGCAGCACCTGATTCATGCGCACAAAATCGCAATATACATATTCTGTTTCCAGATGGTGGATGATGATGTCGAATTTCTGGTTCTTCGCCTTGATCTGAGGCTGTATGACAGCCACCAGATCATCGAACAGCACCTTCAGCGAGACCACGTCGTAATTGAGCGTCATCTTTCCGCTTTCGATCTTTGACATATCGAGCACATCGTTGATCAGGCCGAGCAGATGATTGCCCGACAGCTGGATCTGCTTGAGACAATGACGGACCCGGTTCTGGTCCGTGCAGTTCGACAGGCCGATATGCGCCATCCCGATGATCGCGTTCATCGGCGTGCGGATATCGTGCGACATATTGGACAGAAACTCGCTTTTTGCCCGGCTCGCCTTCTCCGCCTTTTCTTTCAGGCGCTGCGCTTCGATGATCTGCGCTTTGGAATACGTATAGTATCCCCAGAAAACAAGAAGCACAGCCAGCAGAAAGACGACATATCCCCCGATCATGAGAAGAAGCGTCAGCCGCGTCATGCGGTTCATATTGGCACTGATCGGACCGAACGGCAGCGAAGTAATCAGATACCACTGCGAATTGGCAAGCGGCGTCGCATAAATATACGTTTCTCCGTCCTTCGAGTTCCAGATCGTGCTGAACGTCTCGTCCTTTGCCATTTTGCTCATCAGCTCGTTCATCTGATCCCGGTTTTCGTCGGTCGTCATCTGATCAAAGTACGATTTCGTATAATCGATCCCGTTGTCCCGGGAATTGCGGATCACGTACGTGCCGTTCTTGCGGATGATCACCGAATTGACAAGCGAATGCTCGTCGCCGCTGAACAGCGACTGCGCCAGTTCTTCTGCCGGAAAACCGACCACGATCGATGTCACTTTTTCTCCACTGTTCAGAACATAGTCGAAAGGATACGAGAACAGGATGATCCGGTTGCCTGATTCATCAACGGATGAAGCGATCTGCGTCTTGTCGCTGATCAGCGCGTTCACGAACGGATGCGATTCCTCCAGATTGAGCAGCGGACCGTATACCGGGATGAGCGAGCCGTCCGAAACGTAAAACTGCACGAGATTGAAGTCGCGCAGCTGCGCCGTGCGGGCAGCCTCTTCCACAAGCTCGTCTTCCGATAGATGCGTATCGAGCGAATCGGTCATCGCTTTGAGCTGCATCATGCGCAGATCGACGATCGTCTGAAAGTGCTGCTGGCTTTTCTCGTTCAGGCCGCGCATATAAATATCGTCGATCTCGTAGATCGTGTCCTGTCCGATCGCATTCGTGAAATAAAAGATGAGCCCGAACGTGATCAGGATCGTTACGATAAACGCGATAAAAGACGCCACCATCTTTTTGGGCAGCACCCGCGTCGTCTTTCTCATCGGATGTACTCCCGGATCGCCTGACACGTCGTATCATATACGGCCCGAAGCGCATCGGCGTTTTCGGCCGCCTCGTCGCTCCAGCCGCTGCGGAACAGCTCGCAGTCTTCCTTCACGGCTTCGTACAGGCTTTCCATCCCCAGGTTCTGGCTGACCCCTTTCAGCGTATGCAGAGCCATGAAGGCTGACCGGTCGTCTTTGGCTTGCAGCGCCGCTTCATACTGGACAAACGACGGGTCGTCGAGAAACTTCCTGACGAATTTGTCGATCAGCTTCTCGGAACGCAGCCGCTGTTTCACATCCATGTAGTTTCCCCCCATACGGGCATAGCATTCCTCTAATGTCATGTACTTTTCTCTTCCTTTTCTTTCCTGTTTTCCGCCTGCTTTATTTTATACGAGGCGCGTCCGCTCTTCTTTACATCATACAGCATCTTGTCAGCTTCCCGGTACAGCACTTTCAGATCGGGCGGACACGTTTCGGTCGAGGCCACCCCCATGCTCGTGGAAACAGGGAATCCCCGGTATTCATACTGAAGCGAGCGGTGCAGACGCGCCACGATATTTTCCAGATTCGAATGATAGCGCAGGAAGATGAGAAACTCGTCTCCACCGATACGGGCCCCGATATTATCCGAGCGGATATTGTTTTTGATCATGGACGCAAAATAGCGCAGGACATCGTCCCCGAACTGATGGCCGAATTCATCGTTGGCATTTTTGAAGTTGTCCAGATCGATCATGATCAGCGCCATATGATCCTCGCCGATCGCATTGAGCTGTTTATTGATCAGATTGATCGCGCAGCTGCGGTTCCTGATCCCGGTCAGAGAATCGTAATTGGCGCTGTATTCGAGGATCTCGCGGTCGAGCTTTTCGTCATGGATATCGATCAGCAGACCGAAATAGCCGGTGCATTCCTCTTCATTGAAGATGGCGCGGGCAATGAGCCTGAACCATCGTCTTCCGTGCCCGGTCTGGAGCGCCAGATTCATTTCCATATCCGGATGAGCGGTGCTCACTTTTTCCAGTTCGGCATTCAGCCGTTTTTTCGTTTCCCGATCCATCATGATCTGGCAGCGCAGATCGTGGAGCGGATCGATAATGACCTGGTCAAGACCGAGCTTATCGCACGCAAGCCGGCTGAACGTGATCACCGACGGATCCTTCGTATATTCAAAACGGATCTCCTGGGAATGGGTCGCGTAAAACCCATACTTTTCCCGTTCGTATTCGAGCCCGTGCATATCCTGTTCGGAGATATAGGCGCTGTCTATCCGTTCGCTCATGAACGAATCGACCGATGTATGGTTCGTGCCTGAGAGCAGCTCGATCTGATCGAGCTTTGTCTCAAGACGCATCAGGCATTCGAGCAGCTTGGGAGAAAAAGCCCCGCATTGGCCGGTCGCGATCATTTCGAGCGCGTCTTTTCTCGGGATCGCCTTCTTGTATACGCGCTCTTCGGTCAGAGCGTCATACACATCCGCGATCGAGACGACCTGCGTGCTCAAAGGGATCTGCTCGGCGATCAGATGATCGGGATATCCGTTTCCGTCATAGCGTTCATGATGCCATCGGGCGATCTCGATCGCTGTCTGCACGAGCGGCTCGCCCGAACAGTTGGGCACTTTCTCAAGCATCTGGGCGCCAATGGTCGTATGCGTCTTGATGATCTCGAACTCCTCTGCCGTCAGACTGCCCGGCTTGTTCAGGATCTTTTCGTCGATCGAGATCTTTCCGACATCGTGCAGCGAGGAAGCCAGGCCGATCTGCCGGATCTGCTCGTCGCTCATCGTAAAGCCGGGATCGATCTCGCGCAGTTCCCTGAGCAGCATTTCGCTGACCGTCCTCACGTTGAGCACGTGCCGGCCGAGCTCGTTGTTGCGGAACTCGACAATGTGGCTGAGAATATTGATGAGCATCTCGCTCTGTTTTTCTTTTTCCCTGATCTGCCGGTCGACAAGATGTTCCATATACTTCTGCTTGGAATTGAGAAGGATCGCATTGTCGACACGGTGCATGACAAGGGAAATATTGAACGGACGCGAAATAAAATCGTCCACCCCCAGATCATACGCCTTGTCGATAAAATCGGCGCCTGTTTCCGCCGAGATCATGATGACCGGGATCTGCGCTTTCCATCCCCGCTCATTGAGCAGGGACATCAGTTCGAAACCGTTCATTTCCGGCATATTGTAGTCAAGCAGGATCAGCGCCAGATCGTGCGCGTGCTCGTCCACCATCTTGAGCGCCTCGCGGCCGTTGCGTGCCTCGAGAAGCTCGTATTTGTCTTCAAGGATATCGCACAGCATCAGGCGGTTCAGTTCGGAGTCGTCCACGACAAGGATCTTCGACAAATACGCCATCAGACCCTCTCGGCGCTCATACGGCGCGTCATCATCGTTTTGTCCTGCGCATACGCGATCGCGGTTTCTTTTGAAATGATGCCCTGCTGATACAGATCGAGAAGCGAGCTGTCCATCGTCCTCATGCCCGATGCCCGGTTCGAATAGATCACATTATCGATCTGGTGGATCTTCCCTTCGCGGATCAGATTGGCGATCGCCGGCGTCACGATCATGATCTCGAAGACCGGGATGAGCGTGCCGTCTTCTGACGGAACAAGCTGCTGGCTCACCACCGCTTTGAGCACCATCGAAAGCTGGACCCGGATCTGTTCGCGGCTGCCGTACGGAAAAGAGTCGATGATCCGGTCGATCGTTTTGGCCGCCCCGAGCGTATGGAGTGTCGATAAAATGAGCTGGCCGGTCTCAGCAGCCGTGACGGCGGTCTGGATCGTGCTGAAATCGCGCATTTCCCCCAGCAGGATCGTATCCGGCGTCTGACGCAGGGCAGCGCGCAGCGCGGTTGCGTAGTCCCTGGTATCCAGTTCGATCTCGCGCTGGGATACAAGACATTTTTTATGTGAATAAATGAACTCGATCGGATCTTCCAGGGTGATGATATGGCCCGGACGCGACGTGTTGATCGCTTCGATCATACACGCCAGCGTAGTAGATTTTCCCGACCCCGCCGGTCCTGTCACCAGGATCATACCGCTTTTCGCCGTAGAAAGATCGATGACCTGTTCGGGAATATGCATCTGCCTGAAATCAGGAAGCCCGAACGGTATGATGCGGATCACGGACGCAAAGGAATTTCTCTGCCTGTACGCGTTGCAGCGGAACCGTCCGGTCTGAGGCAGAGAAAACGAAAAATCATCATCGCCGGTGCCAGTCAGCGTGTCGATCGGGCGCGAAGAATGTTCGTAGATCTCCTGGATCAGCTGCCAGCTTTCCTGGGGCATGATCCGCCTGTCGTCGAGTGCCTGCATCTGTCCTTTTATTTTCATCTGGATCGGCGCGCCGGGTAGAATGAAAAGATCCGAAGCACCTTGTGCCAGAGCGTTTTTTAAAATCGTTTCTATCATCTGATTATTCCTTTCCGTTCCATACCTGTACAGAATCGTCTTCCTTCCACAGATCATGGTTATGTGTATACTGGTTTTCGATGCGGTACTGATCGTTTTCGACCTTGACCGTTACCACCAGATCAAGCGTATCATCGATCGGTTCGATCAGTGTCTGTTCTTTCTTGTCGCTATCGTGCGTCTGCATGCCGGCAATTTTCCGGCTGACGCGGCTCAGGGCGTCATAATAGTTCTGCGAATACTCGATGGAGCGCACACTCATCGAATGCTGCAGGCTGGCCTGATACATGCTCAGCACCCCCAGGCACGTCATGATGAGCACAAAGATCGCGAATACGAACGATGCGGTGCCGATCCCGTTTCTTTTCATACGCCGCTCTCCTTGAGGACGGTCGCGTCAAGATCGATCAGCACCTTGTCCTTCGATGCGAAGACGAGCCGGAGCGAGCGGACCAGTTCTTCTTCGCTTTCCTTCACCGTGAGCACATAGCTGCCCTGCGCCGTTTCGTTCATCTGTTCATCGAAATGATACGTTCCCGGTTCGAGTTCCATCTGCTGCGGATCGATCTGCCACAGATCCATCTGTCCCTGCATGTACATCTGGGCGTTGCCGAGCGCCACGCTTTCCTTCGACATCAGAAAGGCGGCCGAAAAAATCTGCACAAGGATCACGGAAGCGATCGAGAAAAAGACCAGGATCAGAAGCAGTTCGACAAAAGCCGGATTTTTTCCTTTCATGAACGGATCCCCCTCCCTGTCGAATAGATCACTTTTCTGTTTCCGAGCTCATCCAGAAAAGAAACAGTTATAAGATCGCCCTCGTGCTCGATATGAAACGCATCCATTCTGGCGATTGCGTCTTTCTGCAGCCGGCGCGGATCGGTCTCTTGCATCGCCGCAGCTTCATACAGCATCCCGTCCTGTTCGAAAATATACGTGATCATGCTGCCGTCGATCAGGATCAGGGTATCCTCCTGTCCTTCCACGCGGTCCAGACGGCTTTCGAGCTTGTGCTGGATGTACAGGAATGCGGTCCGGCTCTGCCCGATCTGATCGCTCTGCGAAACGATGCCGCGGTACGCGCTGACCCCGAGCAGCACGAGAACGAGCGAGAAAAACGCAAACAGCCCGTAAAGGAACAAGGTGTACAAACCGTTCCAGGCACCAGCGCGCCGCATCATGATCCACTCCTTTCGATCACTTCGATCCGCGGACGGATATTATCCGAAAAGGTATCGTATACGATCATATACCGGTCGGGATCATAGGAAAAACGTTTCTTTTCCACCAGCGTCTTCACGCTGTCGGGATAGCGGCCTTCGATCGCGTACGTGTCGGTCACGATCTGATCCAGGGCCTTCTCGAGCATGGCGGCAGACTGGTTCGTGGCCGATCTGGAAACGGCCGAGATCACGATCAGAAAGACAAGGAGAGCAGCCGCGAAGGAAACAACCCAGTACCCTCTTTTTTTGCTTGGCGCATTCATACGGGCTTCCTCAGGACATCGCGAGCAGGATACCTGCCAGCGGGATCATGACAGCGAGCAGGATGCCGCCGGCAATAAAGGTCAGGATACCGATCAGGATCGGTTCCACATTGGATACGGCGGCCTCGAGACGCTCGATCGTCTGCTGCTCATACAAAAGCGCCAGCCGCTCCATGACCTGTCCGGTCTGTCCGGTCCGCTCCGCCACCTCGATCATCCGTTCGTGGATCGGTTCGTAAAAGCCGGTCTGTCTGGCGGCATGGCAGAAGCTGCCGGACTCCATCATGGCCCTGCCGGCATGTTCTGCTCTGGCGCGCGAACGCTCGTCGGGCATGTAGCGTGCCGCGCCCTCGGTCATTTCCTCGATCGAATAGCCGCTTTTCAGAGCGATCGAAATAACGGACGCATACGTCGCGGCTGCCTGTTTTTCCATGATCCGGCGTATGAACGGAAAGATCCCTGCAGCCCTGCGCAGGATCTGCTCTTCCTTTCCCTGCTTCCAGGCAATCATGAGGGCCAGGCATCCGATACTGATCAGGATCGCTCCTGCCATGACCGCGTATCCGATCACGAGTCCGGCGTTCATGATCATCGCAGCGCTCTCGGTCAGCTCGATCCCGAGGTTTTCATAAACGGTCACGAAGACCGGGATGACCTTGACGACGAGCACCGCGATCACGACGCTCATCATGATGATAAGCGTCACAGGATACACCACGGCGCTTCGCAGCGCGTCATTATAGCGTGCGATCCGTTCGTAATACGCGCTCAGATCTTCCAGGATCGTCTCCAGCGTGCCGGTCTGCTCGGCAAGACGGATCATCTCGAGCATGTACGCCGGAAACTGCCCGGTATCTGCCAGTGCTTCGTAGAGCGATGCGCCCTGCTGCATATCGGCCTGGATGTGTTCAAGTAGCGGCCGGGACGGCGTATCCTGCGCGCTCTGGCTCAGGATGGCGATCCCGTCATAGAGCGGAATGCCCGATCTGAGGATCATCGCGTATTCGGAGCACAGCACGGCCAGATCGGCCGGGTGAAGCTTTTTCTGCTTTTTCATTTTTCAATACCTCCTGTCGTCGGCGTAGGCTGACTGCTCGTTTTCGTTGTTCGGACCGTAGGTCGCATCGTACCAGCGCCATTCCCCGTTGATATATACTTCATTCCAGGCATGATAGATGCCTTCGCTTGTCAGATTGCCCATAACGAGCTGCGACGGGATATTCTGGGCCCGGAGCATGGCGGCCATCAGGGCTGAATAATCAAAACAGATTCCTTTCCTGTCCTTGAGGATCTGTTCGATATCGGGAATATATCCGGCCTGCACGTTCTGCGCTTTTTCCTTGTCATAGGAAAGATATCGGGTCACATAATCGTAGATCGCTTCCACTTTGTCTTCATCGCTGGTCAGACCGTCGCAGATGTCGAACGAGAGCAGCACGGCCGGGTATTCATGCGTGTACCACACAAGCTGATGAGGATAGACGAATACCGTATCCTGCGCCGATTCCGGGACCGAAAAACTCGTGCCGAAGATCTGGGCATAGCTCGTTCCCTCGACATTTTCATACACGGCGACGTCGTACGTGCCTGCGCCCATCTGCAGCGGATACACCGTATAGACCGTATTTCCGCTCAGATCATACGTATACTGTCCGCTGTCATGACTGATGCGGCATTTCAGGCGCGCTTCCTTGTTCTCGGTCGTTCTGATCATGATATATCCCTGCCCCGCATTGGAGCTGTCGAGAAGGATCCCGTTTTCCTCGATCTCGTTCGTGCCGGAGGGAACCGGTTCATGGATCTCGATCGGACCGGAATATATGCTTCCGGGCTCGATTTCATGGAATTCTTCGCTGCCCGAGGAAGAACAGCCGATAAAAAAAAGGGAAAGTATGATCAAAACCGACAAAACCGATAAACGGCTGACTTTCATTCGCCTTCTCCTTTCTGTGCAAGATGTGTTTATGTTTACTCAGTTTAACATACAAATGTTTTTCAATCAATGTTATTAGGCATAGCGGTAGATTTTATCGAAGCATTATGGCATAATATATAAATTTATTCTATTTTTTATAATACATTTCGCACAAAAAGACCGCAGACTTCTGCGGCCCTCTGATTCAGCCAAGCGAACGGACCGAATTCAGAAAACGGATGCTTGCCAGCTCGGCTGCTGCATAACGCTCATACCATTTCGCGAGAAAAAGAAAATCGTCCAGATCGTATGTTTTGTTTTGTGCATAAATATCCATCCGGTCCGGATGAATGACAAATAACGAGCGAAGCTTCTCAAGATCTTCTTTTTTCCATTTCGGAAACTGCCTGGCGTTGCAGCTCACGCAAAGAAACCCTCCGTCAGCGATCGATACGGTTTCGATCCCTTTTCTGGCATGGCACCGTACGCATTCGCTCACATCCGGCGCGATCCCTTCGTTTTTCAGGATACAAGCCAGAAGCAGGCACGCATAGGTCCAGCGGCTTTTTTCGCTGCGGTCGAAAGCCTGCCACGCTTTGAAAAGCAGATCTTCGTATTCCGGATGGATCGCTGAGCGGAACAGGATATCGCGCAGCACGAAGCATGCGCTCTGCGCGACCAGGCTGTCCTGGATCTTATGAAACTGCGCCTTGACGCTGCCTTTGATGAGCAGAGCCATCGAGCTGCCGCTCCTGCGTTCACCGACGATCAGATCCACTTTCGTGAACGGATTGCAAAGACGCCTGTTTTTCGAGGCCGCGCTCTGGATACCGCGGGCATAGACGCTCTGGATCTTTGTCTGCGTCAGAACGAAAACGATCCCGTCCCGTTCCTTGTAGTCCTGTACCGAAAGCACGAGCCCGGAAAGATCCGTCATTATTTTGTTCCTTCGTCGAGCTCGTCAAGGCCGAACTCCTTGATCTTCTGCTCCTTGTTGCGCCAGTTGTTTTCGGTGCGGACATACAGCTCGAGATCGACGGGCATGCCGAACATCTTTCTCAGTTCCCGCTGAGCGGCGATCCGGATCTCCTTGATCATCGATCCCTGTTTGCCGATCAAAATGCCTTTTTGCGAATTGCGGTCCACGATGATCATAGCGTTGATAAACAGTTTGCCGTCCTCGATCTTTTTGTTTTCGAGAACGACCGCGATGCTGTGCGGGATCTCCTCCTCGGTCCTGTTGAGTATCTTTTCGCGGATGATCTCGCAGATCCTGAAATTCTCGTCGTGATCGGTCTTCATTTCTTCCGGATACAGAGCGGGTCCGTCGGGAAGATACTGTTTAATGGTCTCAAGCACCTCGCCGATGTTTTCTTTTTCCTTTGCGCTGAGCGGAATGATCTCGTTGAAGTCATAGCGTTTCTGCCAGGCCATGAGAGCGTTCAGTATTTTTTCTTTGGACAGCTTGTCGATCTTGTTGACGAGCAGCAGTACCGGCTTGTGCAGCGTCTTGATGCGGTTGAGGATAAACTCGTCTCCCGGACCGAAACGCTGGGTGACATCGATGATCCATGCGATCACATCGCAGTCCTCCATAGCGGTGTACGCGTTCTTGTTCAGGACGCGTCCGAGCTGCTGCTGCGGCTTGTGGATGCCTGGCGTATCGACAAAAACGAACTGGGCGTCCTTTTCGGTCAGGATGCCGGCAATGTTGTTGCGGGTCGTGTTGGGGGTGTCGGTCATGATCGCAATTTTTTCTTTCATGACAGCGTTGAGAAACGTGCTTTTTCCGGCGTTCGGCCGGCCGACGATCGCGATAAATCCAGATTTGTATTCCATATTTCTACCTCAATTCATTAGTTTGGGCACCATGATCACGATGGCGCTGATCAGAGCAAAAGTGCAGACGATCATGACCGCAGCCGCCGCCATGTCCTTGATCACTTTGGCTCTGGGATCCCGTTCAAGGGAAATGTAATCCACGCATCGTTCGATGCACGAATTCAAGGTTTCCGCCACGATGACCAGCGTGATGCACAGCAGGATCCATAACCATTCCCACAGGCTGCAGTCAAGCACATACGCAGCCAGCGCGGCAAGCGCTCCGCCAAGAAGCTGAAACCGGATGCTCTTATCTTTCAGCAGTCCCCAGCGGATCCCCTGCCACGCATACTTAAACCTCCCTAGAAGCCACTTCATCGAGGATCTCGTCCTGCAGCGCGAACATGACCTTTTCGTCTTCCGGCGTCATGTGATCATAGCCGAACAGGTGGAGCAGGCCGTGGCAGAACAGGAAGCACGCTTCGCGGCGCTGCGAATGACCGTATTCGCGTGCCTGGTCCCTGATGGCCTGCACGTTGATAAAGATATCGCCAAGCTCCTCTTCCTCCTCTTCGATGAGCACATTGGACATATCGTCCTGCATCGCGAAGGAGATCACATCGGTCGGCCGGTCGATATGCCTGTACATGGCGTTGATCTCATGGATCTTTTCAGGCGTGACAAAAATCACAGACATCGTATACGGCTTGTCCTTGTGCAGGATGCTGCAGGCGCGCGCGGCGATCTGCTCGAAGTCGCTTTGATAAACGTCTGCAGAAGTATCGTTCGTTTCGTTGATCATTACTATTTCCATACTCCTAGTATACCTTTCTTTTTTGCCGAAAAAAAGCCAGATTACTCTGGCTGTGTCGTCTGTCTCTGAATAAAGGTATAGCCGATCTCGATATCCTTGTTTCCTTTGACCTCCTCGTCGTTGACGAGCATCTTGGTCAGCAGGCGCATCGCGATGGCGCCCATATCGTAGTCCGGAAAATTGAACGAGGATATGGTCGGGCGGACCATGCGCAGATATTTGTCATCCAGGATGGAAATGACCTGCGTATCCTGCGGGATCTTGTAGTTCGCTTCGTTGCACGCGTTGATAAAGGCGATCGCCTGCGAATCGCGGAACGTGATGACGAGCTCGCTCGGCTCATGATTCTTGAAATATTCGGACAGGAAGTCATAGGACGAGCGGTACGTATCGTCATAGGAGATGTATTTTTTGAATTCCATGCCATGTTCCCTGAACGCGCGTTCCACGCCCTGGCGCAGCTCATGCATCATGGAAAGGTTCAGCTTGTCCTCGACCAGGGAAATGTCCGTAACGCCTTTTTCAAAATACTCGTTGACCAGTTCATACGCGAGCTTTTCAAAATCGACATACACATTGCCGACATTGCCGACCTTCTTGTCGATGATCTTGCTTCCGACAACGACCATCGGGATCTGATACAGATGGAGCACCTCGAGCTCTTCCTCGGAGAAATTGTCATTGAACAGGATCACGCCGTCCACTCTCGATTTGATGATCGACTCGATCACATCCTGCATCTTGGAAATGCCTTTGCTCGTCGTATGGAGCATGATGTTGTAGTTGTAGATCTTGGCGACATCCATCAGACCGTTCAGGATCTTGGCGTTGTAGGAAAACAGTTTTTCCGACATCACGATCGAAATGGTCGTGGTCTTCGAAAGGGCAAGTCCCTGCGCGATCGCATTCGGCTTGTAGCCGAGCTTTTCGATCGCCTCCTGAACGCGAATGCGCGTGTCCTCGCGGACCACATTGCTGTCATTGATGACACGGCTGACCGTAGCCAGCGAAACGTCCGCTTCCTTGGCTACATCATATATCGTAATTCTTTTCATTCCTAATGATCTCCTTTATTCGTGATCTTCCGGTTCGTCCGTGCTCTTTGTTTCGATTTCTTTCGGAGCTTCCGGTCCGGCTTTCGGTTTGAAGAATTTGTTGATCCCTTCAAACACCGCGTTGTTGAGCTTGCTGGCCGCTTCATGCATCTGGCCGACCGCATCCCTGAGGTTGTCATTGGAACGCAGCTTGTCGATCTGCTCGTCGGTCCTGTCGAACACCTTTTTGATCGAAGGGTTCTGGCAAAGCGCTCCTTTCAGCTCTTTGAATCCTTCCCCGATCAGCATGCCCGTTCCTTTCAGAAAGTCCTTTCCGGCTTCGAGCGTCTGCCGGAATTCGGGGCTCTTGCTGACCTCGATCGCTTTGGCGCGCGCGTTGCTGAGCACCTCGATCGTCTGCTCCTTCGCGTTTTCCAGATTGGCGCGGATCGCTTCCGGATCGCTGTTCTGGCGGATCCACAGCTTCAGGTCCGCAAAGATCTTGCGGATATCCGCCTGCGCGTCATCAATGATCTTTTCATTGGCCTCATTGTCGGCTTCCTTGAGCGTTGCCAGCTCGTTGAGCGACTGCTTCTCGGTCTCGTCGATCATTTCGTCCACTTCTTTTTCGTCAAAGTTTTCCGAAGCCTGGACTTCTTCCTTTTCATTCCTGTTTTCCGGATTGTTCGTTTCTGACATATATGATTTCCTCCTCTGTCGGCTGTGCCGGTCCCTTTTCCTCGTTGCGGATCAGATCCGCGTCCGCTTCAAGGACCTCTTTTTCTTTATTCATCTTTGCCGTAAATTCATCTTTTTTTGCATTGAATTCATCTTTTACTTTTGACATCCAGGATCTCGCCTGCTCCATGTCCTTATTGACCGCTGCCGATGCTTTCGTGACCATCCTGCGCGTGGCATGGTGAACATCATCCACCGATTTGGAGAGCGACTCAACGGTGCTGAGCGGTCCATCGAGCTTCTTGAGCTCGCTTTCGGCCGTCAGCAAGGTCAGTGATACATCCTTTAATGTATCGATCAGCGTTTTGATCAATATGATCAGATAAATCAGAGCAACGACACCTAGTACGGGCAGCAGATACGTGGCCGCCTGCGCAACTGCTGCAAACAGTGCATCAATACTCATTTATATCACCTCTTGCAAATTATAGCATGTTCCCCTGTACTTTTTGAAATGTTTTGAAAGAAATTTTCAAAGCTATGAAACCGCTAAAAATAAAAAGACATTCAGTCTTTTCTGAATGTCCTGAAATCATCAGAGAATGTTTTTAAGAAGATCGCGGAGCAGATAAATATCCTTGCTCGACATGAATACGTAGACGGCCGGGCCCATCTCCTTGAGCGTTCGGGCGCTCTGCTCGTCGATCTGCAGCAGCTTCGATCCCGGGCAGCGATCGAGCAGGTCATCGATCGTCACCGTGATGGTCTCGTCCTCGCGGACAGCGTTTTTCGGAAAATCGAGCAGGCACACCTGATCGGCCGTATTGAGGCTCTGCGCGAAACGGTCGAGGAAATACTGCAGCCTCGAATAGCGGTCAGGCTTGTACAGTGCGACGATCTTTTTGCCCGGGTAGCGTTTTCTGGCTGCGTCGATCATGTACTCGATCGCGGTCGGATGATGCGCGTAGTCGTCGATCAGCACGTTTTCGCCGATCGGCTCGCACACGAAGCGGCGGGCGATGCCTTTGTAGCTGCGCAGCCCGGCAACGATCTGGTCCGGATCCATTCCCATCTGATGGGCGAGAGCGAACACGCCGAGCGAATTGATCAGGAACGGATACCCGATCTCTGTCAGCTCGACATGATGGACGAATTCATCCTTGTAATATACATCATAGACGATGCCTTCGGGCGACTGGCTGACATTTTTCGCCTGATAGTCGTTTCCATCGTTCAGTCCGTAGCTCACATGGGCGCACGAATAATGAAGATCTTTCAGATACGGGTCATCGCCGCAGATGACGGCTTCTTTTTTGATCTGGTCGGCAAACGACTGGAAAGCGGAAATATAATCATCCATATCTTTGTAGTAGTCGATATGATCGAGCTCCACGTTGGTGATAATCGCATAGTCCGGATGATATGCCAGAAAATGCCGCTTGAACTCACACGATTCGAGCACGAAGTTCTTCGCGTCGTCCGGCATGTGCCCATGCCCGTCCCCGATCAGAAATCCGGTCTTTTCATAGCGGTTGAGCACCGATGCGATGATCCCGGTCGTGGTCGATTTGCCGTGGGTCCCGGCCACGCAGATCGAAGTGTACCGTTCGAGCAGATGGCCGAGATACTCGTTGTAATAGTATGTTTTCACACCGGGCTGGTCCAGGGCCGCTTTCACTTCCGGATGATCCTTGCCAAAGGACAGACCGATGATCACGGTATCGTCGGGCTGGATGTTGCCGGCATCGAAGGGCAGGATCTGGATGCCGCGCTCCTCGAGACCATCCTGGGTGAAGATGTATTTTTCGATATCGCTGCCGCGGACTTCCTTCTTTTCGTCATGCAGGATCTCGGCCAGCGCTGCCATGCCGGTCCCTTTGATCCCTATAAAGTGATATGCCATTATTTTTTCGCCTCTTCCCTGGGCGCGTCGAGCAGATCGTCCAGATCGAGCTTCGGCCGGGACACTTTCGGTGCTTCGTCATAGGTCGGGATCGAATCGACCGGTCCGGGCTCCGGAATGCTGTTTCCGTACATCGGCGAAATGATCTCGATCATCGATGTATCGGTTTCGGGTTTGGGCAGCTTGACCGCGTCATGCACTTTGTCGAACTGCTTCTGCGAATCCTCCATATTGCCGAAGATCGGCGAAATGACAGCCTGGTATTCCACTTCCTCGCTGAGCTTGCGCTTGCGGTTCAGCTTGGAACGGTCGAAATGATAATTTTCGTTTCGTGTCTTCGGTCTCGACGAGATCGTATCGACATCGAGCCCTTCGAATATGCTTTCGTCCTTGTCCTGGTCCGCGCTCTGGCTCGGTACCGCAAAGAACGGTTCCGGTTCCTGCACGATCGGTTTTACGACCGGGATCGGAGCCGGTTCGGGCTCGCTGAGCGCTGCCGTTTCCTGTACAGGCTCCTGCGTCTGGGTCACTGTTTCTTCCACTTCATCGATCTCATCTTCATCGACATCTTCCTTGAAGATGGCGTGCATCAAATCTTTTAACATCTATTTTCCTCCTTCTTCGAGTGTTTCTTCAAAGTATGCTTCTATTTCCTCTTTTGTCTTTCTCAACGAGGAAATGAAGGAGCTGATCTGTTTTCCATCCTTGTACGCGATAAAACTCGGAATGCCCATGATCCCCAGTTCGATTGCCAGATCGAGACATTCGTCCCGGTCCAGTTCGTAAAAATCCATCGATCCGGAAAACTTCTTTTCCAGCGCAGGCATAAAAGGCTTGATATAGACACAGTCCGCGCACCACGGCGCCGAGAACAGGAACATATGGATCCCCTTCTCTTTCAATACTTCTTCAAACTGTTCTTTTGTATGGATCTTGTTCATGCTTTCTCCTTTGCGAAAACCGCGCGGTAGATCGGCTTTCCCTGTTCGATAAATTTCTCCTCGTATTCGGTAATGGCGTCTTCCGGGTGCTCTTCGCGGCGGAAATCCACGCTCATTTCCTCAAGCGAAAACCCGTGAGAAAGAAACTGAGGCACGGAAAACTCGAACAGCGGCGCGTTGTCGGTCTTCATGATAATTTTTCCCTGGCTGCTCAATACGGCTTTGTACTGCTCCAGAAAGGAAGGGGCGGACAGCCGGCGTTTCGCATACCGCTTTTTCGGCCACGGATCGGAGAAATTGAGATGGATGACATCCACCTCGCCCGGCGCGAACCATTCGCCAATGCGATCGGCATCCCCCATGATGAGACGAAGCTTTTTATCGCGCCCGTCCTCATCCATTTTCCTGGCCGCGATGCCCGCGGCGCTCTCGTTTTTTTCGACAGCCACGAATCCGTCCTGTTCGTTCATGGCAGCCATATCGAGCGAATATTTTCCTTTGCCGCAGCCAAGCTCGACATGGAGGGTATCCGTCTGCAGCAGCTCTTTCCATTTTCCTTTGTTTTCGGCCGGGTCGGCAACGAGCACCTTGCTTTGCGGCAGATACTCGACCGCCCATTTCACTTTTCTCATCCGCATCGGATCAACCTGCCAGAGCGACGATCGCGTCGGCATAGATCGCGATCGCCTGCATGAGATCGTCGATCTTCACTCCTTCATCGCGCTGATGCGGACCGCCGACAAACTGATCGGTCGTCTTTTCCTCGTTCGGCAGTTCCGGGCCGAACGAAACGAAGTTGTCGAAGATGCGGGCATACGTTCCGCCCCCGATCGTCATCGCGCACGAGAAATCATCCTTCGTATGCTTTCTGTACACGTTCATCAGTTCGGTGACGAGCTTCGAATCCGGGTCGACGAACAGCGGGGCCGAATCGGAATCGAGCGTAGCATGAATGTTCGATTTCTTTTCCGCGCATGCCTGATCGAAGCCTTCCATGATCTCTTTGGCGTCCATGTCGTTGGGATAACGGATGTCGATCAGGATATCAGTGTGCTCGTGCGACATGCGCACGATGCCTGTGCTCATGGTCAGAAAGCCCATGTAGGCCCCTTCCTTGTTGATATGGACCGGTTTTCCCTGCCAGTCCTTGAGCATGCTGTACAGATCGGCTGCGAGCGGATCGTTGTAGGCGCTGCCGACAAAATTGAGCAGCAATAGTGCCGCGTTGACGCCGTCATACGGCATGGCGGCATGCGCGAACGTTCCGTCGATATGCAGACAGATCCCTTCGTCTGTTTTTTCGCACGTTCCCTTCACATCGTTTGTCCGGCAGAAAAAATCGAACAGCTTTTTCTGCTCTTCGCTGATCGTTTCCACATAGCAGTCGGCCTTGCCGATCACGATATTGGGCCGTTCGCCGGCGTCGAGCTTTTTGATCACGGTATGATCGCTCGAATGAAGCGATACATGCGCTCCGCCCTTTTCGCCGTAAATGACCGGGAAGTTGGCGTCCGGAACGAATCCCATCTGCGGGATCTCGGCGTGCTCCTTATAATATTTCATGCACTCCATGCCGGATTCCTCGTCGCATCCGGTAATGAGCATGATCCTTTTCTTTAAAGGAACATTGTGTTCCTTGATGATCTTCAGCGCGTAGTATGCGGCCAGCGCCGGCCCTTTGTCGTCGAGCACGCCGCGTCCGAACGCGTAGCCGTCATTCAACGTGACCTTGAGCGGCTCTTTCGTCCAGTCCTGGCCGATCGGCACGATGTCCAGATGGCCGAGGATCCCGAGCGTTTCCGGCTGATCGCCGTAGGTGACGATCCCGGCGTAGCCGTCCACGTCCTCGGTCCTGAAGCCGTCGCGCTCTGCCATATGCAGCATGGCATCGAGCGCTTTTCGCGGCCCTTTGCCAAACGGCGCGTTCTTTTCTTTTGTCGAAAGGTCGCGCGTCGATTCGATGCGCACCAATGTATCTAGATCTTCGAAAAATTCTTTTTCATTTTCTTTTGCATATTTTAAAAAGTCCATGATTCCACCTCCTAGTTATTCTAACACAATTTATATAGCCGGATAAACGCAAAAAGGCGTTTTCACGCCTTTTGTATTTTATTCATGCGAATTGTTCGTATGTTCGGGCTTTTTCGGTTTTGGCAGAAGCGCCTTGGCCGACACATTGATGCGTCCTTTGTTGTCGATCTCGACAACTTTGACATCGATGATATCGCCGATCTTGAGCACATCCTCCACCTTTTCGACCCGGTTATGCGAAATTTTCGATACGTGCAGCAGACCGTCGGTATGACCGAACAGATTGACGAACGCGCCGAATTTTTCGATCCGGACGACCTTGGCCGCGTACACATCGCCCACCTTGGCTTCGCGCACGATATCGGAAATCATCTCTTTGGCATGATCGATCGCCTTCTGGTCGGTATGATAGATCACGACTTTTCCGTCGTCGTCGATATCGATCTTGACATTGTCGCTTTCGGCAATGATCTGATTGATCATCTTGCCGCCCGGACCGATCACGATTGAGATCTTTTCCGGATTGATCTGCATCATCGCGATCTTCGGAGCGTACGGAGACAGCTCTTTTCTCGGCTCGCTGATCGCGCCCTTCATGTTCTCGAGGATCTCGAGACGCGCCTTATGAGCCTGGGCAAGCGCTTCTTCGAAGATCTCCTTCGTGATTCCGCTCACCTTGATATCCATCTGCAGCGCGGTGATCCCTTTGGCTGTTCCGGCAACCTTGAAGTCCATATCGCCGAAGTGATCCTCCATGCCCTGAATATCGGTCAGCACCGTATATTTTCCAGTCTCGTCATTCATGATGAGGCCCATCGCGATACCGGCGACCGGCGCCTTGATCGGTACGCCGGCGGCCATCAGCGACATCGTCCCGGCACAAATCGATGCCTGGGAGCTGGAACCGTTGCTTTCGAGCACGTCCGCTACCGTACGGATCGTATACGGAAATTCATCGACATCCGGAAGCACCTGGGCGAGGGCGCGCTCACCCAGAGCGCCGTGCCCGATCTCGCGGCGTCCGGGAGAGCCCATCCGTCCTGTTTCGCCTACGCTGTACGGCGGGAAGTTGTAGTGATGCATGAACCGCTTCGCTTCGACTTCGGTCAGATCATCGATGATCTGGTTTTCATTGAGGGCGCCTAGCGTGGTCGTCGAGAGCACCTGGGTCTCGCCGCGGGTAAACATGGCGCTGCCGTGCACGCGCGGAAGCAGATCGACCTGGGAATCGAGCGGACGGATCTCGTCGATGCGGCGTCCGTCCGGACGGATCTTGTCCTCGATGATCAGACGGCGCACTTCGTCAGCCTCGATATTATGGCAGATCTGCGCCACCTGCTTCAGGATCTGGCTCTTTTCCTTTTCCGTGGCATATTCGCGCTCTTCGAACGACTTGACCGCTTCTTCGCTCAGCTCGTCGATCTTTCCGTACCGTTCGAGCTTTTCCTTGATCGATACGGCTTCGCGGATCGCCGCCTCGAAGTTGCCGCGGACCTCTTTTTCCACTTCCGGATCGAACTGATACAGCTCGATCTCGCGTTTCGGCTTGCCGACGGCCTTGATGATCGTTTCCTGGAATTCGCACAGTTCGCGAACTTTTTCCTGACCGAACATCAGCGCGGCCAGCATATCTTCCTCGCTGACTTCCCTGACGCCGGCCTCGACCATGTTGAGCGCTTTCGCAGTCCCGGCCACGGTCAGATCGATGTCGCTCTGTTCCGCCTGCTGTGCTGTCGGATTGACGATCAGCTCGCCGTTGACACGTCCTACTTTCACACCGGCGATCGGTCCGTTGAACGGAATGTCGGAAATACATAGAGCGAGCGATGCGCCCAGCATAGCCGCCATTTCAGCCGGTGCATCCTGATCGACGCTCAATACGGTATTGACGACCTGCACTTCGTTGCGGAAGCCTTCCGCGAAAAGCGGACGGATCGGACGGTCGATCATGCGTGCGGTCAATGTCGCATGCTCGCTCGGACGGCCTTCTCTTCGTAAAAATCCACCCGGGATCTTTCCGACAGAATACAGCTTTTCTTCGAAGCTGACTGTCAGCGGAAAGAAATCGATTCCCTCTTTTGGTGTCTTGCTTGCACAGGCTGTCGATAATGTGACGGTATCGCCGTAACGTACGACAACGGCGCCATCGGCCTGTTTTGCGATTTCTCCTGTTTCAACGGTGATCCCCCGACCACCGAACTCATAATGAAACTCCTGTTTCGCCATTTTTTCACCTCATTTTTCACAAAATAAATCTTATCATAGTTAAAGTCAAAAAAAAAGCAATCGGAAATCCGATTACTTTCTTAATCCTAAGCGGGCGATCAGGGTCTTGTAACGCTCGAGATCTTCTCTTTTCAGGTACGCAAGAAGATTTTTACGGCGTCCTACCATTTTCATCAGACCGCGCATCGAATGATAGTCATGCTTGTGTTCCTTGAAATGCTCTGTCAGACGGTTGATCTGCGCAGTAAGAACAGCGATCTGCACTTCAGGAGATCCTGTATCTCCTTCATGGCGGGCATATTCTTTCATGATTGCCTGTTTTTCAGCTTTTAATAACATTTTGTTTTCCTCCTGTTGAACTTCTGCCTTCTGAACCGAGTGCCAGGTCGGAGATGCCATGCCACACAGTCCAAAATCTTTTATATTTTACTCGAACAGCTCGAGAAAATCAACTAGTATCGAATTTAATTTTTCCATGCCGGTTTCCGTGCACACCAGATGCCCGTCGCAAATTTCCAGATCGTCCCGATAGCGTCGGATGACGCCTGCTGCCGTTCTGGCCAGATCGATGCCGTACTTGGTTTTAAACGCGTCCAGATCAACGCCGAACATCGTGCGCAGGCCCATCATGACTGCTTCGAACGGCGCGTCGGTCTCTTCCTTTCTGGGGCACGCTCCGTGCCTGATATAACGGGTCACGCTTTTTGTGTTCGTATAGCGCTGGCCGTTTTCCCGTCCGCTCGCGCCGCAGCCGGTCCCGATAAAATCCTGATCCGTCCAGTACGCCAGATTGTGGCGGGAATACTTTTTATCGCGCGCGAAACTGCTGATCTCGTAATGCTCGTAGCCGTGCTCTTTGAGGCTTTCGACGATTAATTCGTATTCGTCGGCTTCCAGATCTTCGTCGACTGGCTGCAGACCGGCGCGGGTGAACGCGGAATTCTCTTCGAAGATGAGCGAATAAATGGACAGATGGTCCAGACCGAGCGCATAGAAGGCCTGCAGATCTTCTTCGACTTCTTCCAATGTCTGACCCGGTATCGCAAACATCAGATCGATGGAAATATTTTGTATTCCGTGCTCTCTGATCATCCGGATCGTCTTTTCGATCGTCGGGCGCGTATGATGGCGTCCGAGCTTCTTGATCGTCTTTTCATGAAAGGACTGCACGCCAAGCGACAGGCGGTTGACTCCGTTTTGTACGTAGGTTTCGAGCTTTTCATCGGTGAGCGATTCAGGATTGCATTCGATTGTGAATTCTGTCTTTTCCGTTAAGTGCTCTTTCACCTTCGATACGAGCCGTTCGAACTGAAGAGCAGACAGCACGGACGGGGTGCCTCCGCCAATATATACGGTGTCGAACCGGGTGTCCGGCGCGATCGTCTCCTCCATTTCCTTTGTGATGACGTCGAGCCACGATTCGACGAGCTTCTCGTTTTTCAAGGTGCGGGCAAAGTCGCAGTACGGACAAATATGCTCGCAGAACGGGACATGGATGTATATGGAACGGACCATCAGTCTTCATCCATCGACAGGACGGCCATGAAGGCTTCCTGCGGGATCTCGACCGAACCGACCATTTTCATTCGTTTCTTTCCTTCCTTCTGCTTTTCGAGCAGCTTTTTCTTTCGGGAAATATCGCCGCCGTAGCACTTGGCGAGCACGTTTTTGCGCAGCGCCTTGATGTTGGTGCGGGCGATGATCTTGCCGCCGATCGCGGCCTGGACCGGGATCTCGAACTGCTGCTTCGGGATCAGATCCTTGAGCTTGATGGTCATCGCGTTACCGCGCCGGTACGCAAAATCCTTGTATACGATCGTGGAAAGCGCATCGACGATCTGGCCGTTGAGCAGGATGTCCATCTTGACGAGCTTGCTTGGCCGGTACTGCGAAAACGCGTAATCGATGCTTGCATACCCTTTCGTGCTCGATTTCATCTTGTCGAAGAAGTCGTAGATGATCTCGGAAAGCGGGATCTCGTATGTCAGTTCCATGCGCAGTTCGTCGAGCACCTGCATATCGATGTATTCGCCGCGTTTTTTCTGACACAGATCCATGATGGCGCCGACATATTCCTTTGGCACGAGGATCTGCGCCTTCACATACGGTTCTTCGATATGATCGATGTGCTGGGGCGCAGGCAGCGCGGCCGGATTGTCGACCGGGATCATCGTCCCGTCTGTTTTGTACACGTGATAAATAACGGACGGGCTGGTGGCGATCAGGCTGAGATTGTATTCGCGCTCCAGGCGTTCCTCGATCACGTCCATATGGAGCAGGCCCAGAAAGCCGCACCGGAAGCCGAAGCCGAGTGCCTGGGATGTTTCCGGTTCGTACTGGAGCGAGGCGTCGTTGAGCTTGAGCTTGGCGAGAGCTTCCTTGAGATCGTCATAGCGGGCGTTGTCGACCGGATACAGGCCGCAGTACACCATGGGCTGCATCTGACGGTATCCCTGCAGCGGTTCTTCGGCAGGACGGTCGACTTTCGTGATGGTGTCGCCGACACGCACATCTTCGATATTTTTGATGGCGGCGCTGATCCAGCCGACATCGCCGGTATCGAGCTGATCCTCGATGACTTCTTTTGGCGTGCGCACGCCGACCTCGATGACTTCGTATTCGGCGCCGGTCGCCATGAAACGGATCTTGTCTTTCGGCCTGATGGAACCGTTCTTGACGCTGATATAAGCGATGACCCCGCGATACGGATCGTAGAGCGAGTCGAACACGAGCGCCTGGAGCGGCGCTTCGGGATCTCCGGACGGGGCCGGCAGCTTGGCGACGATCTGTTCGAGGACCTCTTCTACGTTCAGTCCGGATTTTGCGGAAATTTCAACGGCGTCGGAGCAGTCGAGCCCGATCAGATCCTCGATCTCCTTTTTTACGACTTCCGGCTGCGCGCTTGGCAGATCGATCTTGTTGAGGACCGGCAGGATCTCAAGATCGTTTTCCAGCGCGAGATACACGTTGGCCAGGGTCTGGGCCTGCACGCCCTGGGCGGCGTCGACGACAAGCACCGCGCCGTCGCACGCGGCGAGCGAGCGGGAAACTTCATAGGTAAAATCGACATGGCCTGGCGTGTCGATCAGATGAAATAAGTAGTCTTTGCCGTTTCTGGCATGATAAACAAGCTGGACGGCATTCAGCTTGATCGTGATGCCGCGTTCGCGCTCGAGTTCCATGGAATCAAGGAGCTGATCTTTCATTTCCCGTTTTTCAACGGTGTCGGTCAGCTCGAGGATCCGGTCGGCTAATGTGGATTTTCCATGATCGATATGAGCGATTATGGAAAAGTTGCGAATATGCGATTGATCCATCGATACTCTCCTTTCGTATTTACCGGGCTGCGGTATTGATGAGCGATCGTCCCTGCCCGTTCATAAAATCTTTGACCGGCATGCGCGGTTTTCCTTCCATCTGGCATGAAAGGATGCGGATCGCTCCGTCATGCAGTTCAAGACATAAGCTTTTCTTATCCGGCGCACTGAACCGTCCGCATTGCGTGTCCTGTTTTGGTTCGTACACAAAATCGATGATCTTCAGCTTTTTGTTTCCTGCGATCACATAGGCGCCTGGCTCCTCGCTCAGGCCGCGGATGTGATCGACGATCCGTTTGTCGTCTGCGCTCAGATCGATCTGTTCTTCCTCGCGGGCGATGACTGGCGCGAATGTAGCCAGCTGTTCGTCCTGTTCTTTATAGACTGCCTTTCCGGAAAGAAGGACAGGCAGCTGCTCTTTTAAGAGCTCTGCGGCACAGTCGCCCATCTTTTCGAACAGGGTGGTGCTGTTGTCCGTGTCCTCGATTTCGATCACAGCCTGCGACTGGACCGGACCGGCGTCCATTTTCCTTACCATTTTCATCAGGGACATGCCGGACTGCTTGTCGCCGTTCATGATGGCTCGCTGGATGGGGGCGCCCCCGCGGTAGGCCGGCAGCAGCGATCCGTGCAGATTGACGCATCCGTATCGCGGATGGTCGAGGATATCCTGGCCGACGATCTGTCCATAGGCGCATGTCACGATCAGATCGCACGGAATATCAAGGATCGCCTGATGATCGGTCCGGATCCTGACCGGCTGAAATACAGGAATATGATGCTGGAGCGCGAGCTCCTTGACGGCGGAAACGGTCAGCTTTTGTTTCCGGCCGGTTTTTTTATCGGGCTGGGTCACGACCAGATCGATGATCACGTCGCTGTCGATCAGTGCCTGCAGCACCTTGGCTGCGATCGGCGGCGTGCCCATGAAAATAACGTGTTTCTTATCCATAAGAGGGCCTCCTTTTTTCAGCTGCAAATTGTATTATAGACCATTTTGTATATTTTACTATAAAAAAAGTATTCGTTCCTTCCTTGTGCAACCGGACGGCTGCGCAGATCCTGGTGTATTTCCTGTTTTATTTTTTCATTCCATGTATTGCTTTTGAGAAAGGAATTTGCTATAATCCTAATGCATTTATGTCAGGAGGTGTAAAACCATGCCGCAAATCAAATCACAAATGAAACGTGTGAAAACAAACAATAAAGCACACAAGATGATCGTTTCAAAAAAATCAGCTTTGAAAACTTCCATCAAAAAAGTGCTGGCCGCTGTTGAAGCAAACGATAAGGAAGCTGCAGTGAAAGCATTTGCAGAATGCAATTCCAAGCTCGATAAAGCAGTAGCAAAAGGCGTTCATCATAAAAACTACGCGAACCGTCAAAAAGCACGTCTGGCAAAATTGATCAATTCGATCGAAGCTTAATTCCTGACGTGAAATCGATCTCATGCGATATCCCGGATATCGCTTTTTTTTATGCACAAAAGGAAGAAATCCGCGGTTTCTTCCTTTTGTTCTGATTCATTTTTTCATGAGCATCAGCGCGAAATTCTCGAATCCTTCATCCTTGTCCACTTTCCCGCTTTTCATATCCTGATCCAGATCGGCCAGCTTTTCGAGCCAGCCAAGCAGCTCGTCGGGCGAGAACCGGGACGCGTTGCGCATGGAGATCTGGACCCGGTACGGATGCGCTTTCAGCTCGGAAGCGATCTCCTCTTTGCGCATCCCCCGATCCATCAGCACAGCCACCTGAAACAGAAAACGGATCTGCGAAGCCAGGAGGGCCGTGATCGCTACGGTTTCCATGTTCTGCTGCCGGAAGCTGCGGTAATACGCCAAAAGCAGGAGCCCGTTGCGCTCGAACAAGGCGTCGGTCATCCTGAACACATCGTCGACCGGTTCGCTGACCATGAGCGCCTTGACATCCTCGAGCGTCAGATGATCGCTGTAGACCGAGAGCTTTTCGATCTCGCTGCGTATGCGAAGCGCGTCCATGCCCGCATGGCTCGTAAAATAACGCAGGGCGTCCGGATCGAACGTGACATTCTTTTCCTTTGCCTGCTCCTGGATGTAAGCGGGCTGATTTTTCTGATCGAGGCGGATGCAGGCCAGCATCTCGGCACCCTTGGCCAGTTCCTTGACCGCCTTTTTGCGCTGGTCGATCTTTTGCGCAGACACACAGAACACGATCACATTGTCATCATCCTTTCGTTTGAGAAAAGGATCGATTTCATATTTTGTCGTATTTTTCGCGCTCAAAAACGACGCATTGTGCACCACGATCATCTTCGGATCGTCAAAAATCGAGCGGCTGTCCATGTCCTGCAGCACGTCTTCCTGCGGGTCGGTCAGTGCATCATACGTGCTGGCTTCTTCGATCTTGTGTTTTTTTTTGATTTCCGATACTTTCATGCTCATTCGCGAAGGATCGGTTCCGTACAAAATATAGATCATGAATACAGTATCGCTTAATTTCTTGGCGAAATCAACTCTTCAGGAATCCGATCTTTCCGGACGCCGTCTCGAACAGGCGGATGCTGTTCCACGAAAAGAGATGGACCATCCCGTCCTCTTTTGTCATCAGCGTATCGATGCGCAGTTCGGCCAGCGAATCGAGCACCTGCGCATGCGGATGCTTGTACCGGTTGTTCTTTCCGACCGAGATCAGGGCAAGCTGCGGGTCGGTTTCCATGAGAAATCCAAAGGATGAGCTCGTGCCTGATCCATGATGGCCCAGCTTGAGCACATCCACGCCCGACAGATCGTACTGCTCGAGCAGCTGCTTCTCCACATCGATCCCGGCATCGCCCATCCATAAGTAATCGGTTCCGTCATATGAAAAATAACTGACGATGCTTTCGTCGTTCTCGTCTTTTGCCTGCCTTTCGGGAGCAAGCGAATAGAACGGGTAGTCCACATCGACCGGTTCATTTCGTTTCGTGATGACCTGTCCGATCGGAATGTGCTGCGCAAGCGATTCGACGCCGCCGCTGTGATCAAAGTCATCATGGGTGGCGATCAAAGCGGTCAGCTCGCCGATATGGCGCGAGCGCAGGAACGGAACGATGATCTGTTCCACATTGTCCCGGTACAGGTTCTGGCCTGCGTCGATCATGACGGCGCTTTTTTTGAACGGCTCCACGATCAGCGTGCAGTCTCCCTGCCCGATATCGAGCATGTACACATGAAAAAACGGATCGCAGTAAATGGAAGCGAATAAAACGACCAGGCTCATAAAAGAATACGCTGCGATCTTCCTGAATCGAGGCGTGACAAGCAGAGCGGCGATCGCCACGCAAAATGCCCCCTTGAACAGCAGACCGGGATGGGTGTCGAAGACCAGGAAATTTCCTGCCGGCAGCTGTTCTAAAAACGGAAAGGACAAGCCGAGCAGTTTTCCGGCGAACAAGAAGGCATACAGCGTTTTCAAGCAGGAAAACAGGAACAGGCTGACCAGATCGATCTTCGAGAAAAACACGATCTGCAGCAGGACAAGAAACAGAAGACGCGCGATCCGTTCCTGCCTGGCTGTCCAGCCTTTCTGCGCGATCCATGTAAACAGCATCGGCACGATGAGCACCAGATCGTCTGCGCCGCCTGGCACAAGAAGCGGATAGGCTGTCATCTGCACGATCATGGACAGCTGCCAGTCCGGGCTCATCCATTTTGAAAACTGCACAAGGACGAAACGAACGCATGCCGGATGGAACGGAAAGAACAGCGCGTAAAGAAGAACGATAGCGATGGAGACGGGCCGGGACCATCCGTTTCCCTTTCTTCTGCGGATGGACCGTTCGATCATAGAAAACAGCGTGACCTGCGGCACGCCCAGGCTCGAGAACAAAGTGTCTTCCGTATGGATCCGGTAAAGAGAAGAAAGCAGGAACGGGTCGTCCTGTTCGCGTATTTTCCGGTACAGCCTGGCTTTGCGGCTGCCGGATCCGGAAACTTTCTGGTGCGAAGCTGCAGCCCACGACACGTTTTTCCTTTCCATATGTTCCTGGAACGAAAAAAGCGAAAGGTTTTTCAGCGACGTGATCTTCTGAAAGGATCGGACTTCAAAGCGGTCATGATACGCGGCGTCCGGTTCATAAATGACGACCAGATGCCTGCCGTTTCTGGCCAGGCAGTATTCCTTCTTCACTTCATACACGGTGTAGAGGCCGTCTGGCGGCTCACCTGCGGGCAGATTGTGGAGCGTTAAAGCGCACGAGAAAACAAGAAAGAACAGCGAATAGCGTCTGGAGGAAAAGCGGAGCGAAAAATAGAGCAGCGCGAACAGACAGAAAAAAAGCAGGAAGACATACGCTTTCCGGGAGGCCAGATACGAGACGGCCCAGCCGCAGAGCGAAACGATGAGCCAGCGGTTCATAGGCAGATGTGCTCTTTGATCTTTTCGAACATCTTCTCGCCGATCCCTTTCACGTTTTTGATTTCCTCGAGCGTCTGAAATGGCTGCGCCTGCCGGTAGTCGATGATGCGCTGTGCCATGGCTGGTCCGATGCCGCTTAATGTCTGCAGCTCTTCGGATGTGGCTGTGTTGATCGAAACGAGCCGGGCAGTCTGTTCGTTCCGGGTCGGAATAACGATGAGCTCGTCGTGTTCGATCGGTGTCGTCAGCGCGATGGCGGAAAGGTCGGCGTCTTCGCTTGTTCCGCCGGCTGCCTGGATGGCTTCTTCCAGGCTGGTCCCGCGTTTCAGTTCGTAAACGCCTGGTGTGTTGACTCCTCCTTTGATTTCCACCTGGATCACTGACGAAACGGTCCTGCTCAGTTCGACGGGTTCATACCGGCCTGCCAGCGCAAATCCGAAAAAAACGATTAGCAATATGCACAATAAAAATTTCTTCATACTTATATATACGAAAAAAAAGGAGAAGAGTGGACCTTTTTTTCCACAATTCTCCATTTTTTTTATTTTATGTCGAGAATGCGCACTTCGTAAGGCACGGCTGCCTTGTCGATCGTAACGACATCGCCGACCTTTTTATCGAGGATGGCCTGTACGACCGGGGATTCATTGGAAATCTTGCCGACAAACGGATCGGCTTCTGTCGTACCGACGATCGTGTAGGTCGCGACTTCGTTGTCGCTCAGATCCTCGATCGTTACGACCGAACCGACATGAATGATCTTCGATTCGTTGTCGCCTTCCTTTTCCTCGATGATCTCGGCCTGTTTCAGGATCGCTTCGACTTCGCGGATCCGCGCTTCGACCTGCGCCTGATGTTCGCGGGCCGCGTCGTAATCGGCGTTTTCGGACAAGTCGCCCTGGGCACGGGCTTCCTGCAGCTCGATGATCACCTGCGGACGGACATGATGGACGAGATTTTCGAGTTCGTTCTGCAGATCATTATACCCTTCCTGCGTTACATAAAATTTTTCGCTTGGCATCTTATTCACTCCTTAACAATATTCTAATTATAGCAACCATTAAAATCTTATTCAATCACAAGGTTCAGCTCGTGAACGAGTTTTTCATGGTCCTCATAGTTCGTGGAATAGTACACTTTTCCCGGATCCGATTTCACATTGTAGATGTCGGCCGCAAAGAAAAGATAGTCGTTGTCGTTCGGTTCGAGGGCGGCTGCGATCGCGTCCTCGCCCGGATTCAGGATCGGTCCGACAGGCAGCCCGCTGTTCTGATACGTGTTGTACGGCGAGTCGATGTCGATCTGCGTTTCGCAGTCCTGAGGCGAATTGAAATCGTCATACAGCGCGTAGCAGACGGTCACGCTCGATTCGAGCTTCATATCCTGAGCGAGGCGGTTGTGGAACACGCCCGAGATTTCCTTCATATCCTGAACGCTTCCGGATTCGAACTGAATGATGCTTGCCAGCGTCACGACTTGTTCCACGCTCATGCCGCTGCTGGCAAACTGCGCTTTGTATTTGTCGTACACGCGCTCAAACTGGTCCAGGAACGTGCGGGTCACTTCATCGAGCGTGGCGTCGCGGTCGATCGAGTACGTTTCGGGGAACAGATAGCCTTCGAGCTTCACCTTGATGGCGTCGTTATCGAGCACGGACGGATCGAGAAATTCATAATCCTTTGCCAGGGTGCGGATATAGGTTTCGTCGTTCCACTGGGCAAGGATCTGTTTCTGGGTAAAAGGCAGCTGTTTTGACAGGTTTGCCGCGATCTCCTTTGCCCACTGGCCTTCCGGGATCGTGAATTTGACGGACTGGTCCATGGCGTTGTCCGGATCGGATATCGTGGACAGGATGTCCTTTACGCTCATATCGTTGCTGAGCAGGAACACGCCGGCATAATACATCTGGTGATGGGTCATTTTCGCGTAGAGCGATGCTGTCTGCGCGTTCCTGATCATTCCCTGCTCCTGCAGGCTGTCGAGCACAGAATCGAAGCTCTCTCCTTCTTTTATCTCAAATTCGATTTCCTTGTTTCCGTCGCCGGGGGCTTTCAAAGAAAAGTATCCGTAGGCTGCACAGGCCATGCCGATCACGACGAGCAGCGCCGCGACAAGCAGGATCAGGCGTCCGGGACGGAATCTGCGCTTTCTTTTAGTCTTCGGCATTCTCTTCGTCCTCGATAAATGTATTGATCACTTCCTCGACCATATCCCATTCCTCATCGGATCCGATCGGGATGAGTTCTCCTTCGTCGTTGTAGCGGGATGCGTAGATCTCGCCGTCTTCGCTTCCTGCTTTCTGGAATACGACATACTGCGCTCCTTCGGGCGCGTCGAACGTGAACAGGATGGTCATTTTCACCTCTTCGCCGTTCTCGTCTTTTACATACAGGCTGTTAGAATCCAACATGTCTTGTTCCTCCTTTTTCTCTTGAAAAAAACGGGAGCTAAAATCCCCCGTTTTGCCGATCTAAATAACTTTGCAGGATCTGTACTGCCGCCATCTGGTCGATCACTTTCTTCCGTTTCTTTCGCGAAACGTCCCCTTGAATCAGCAATCGTTCTGCACTGACGGTCGTCAGTCTTTCGTCCCACAGGTCGACTTTGATATCGTGCTCTTCGAGCTTCTTCGCGAAATCGATCGAAATTTCGCCGCGTATGCCGATATCGCCGTTCATGTGTTTGGGCAGTCCGAGGACGACCTCTTTTACTTTCTGCTCCTTCAGGATCTGAAGCACTTCATCCAGACATGCATCATAATCATCCGATTCGAAGCGTACAGTTGTCAGCGCTCTGGCAATGATTCCGAGCGCATCGCTGATCGCGATACCGCACGTCTTGCTGCCAAGATCAAGGCCAATGATCTTCTGCATTATTTTTCCAGATAAGCGCGAACGAGCTCTTCGATAATCTCGTATCGTTCGATACGCTGGATGAGATTACGAGCATTTTTGTGAGATGAAATATAAGCCGGATCATTGCTGATCAGATACCCGGCGATCTGGTTTTCGGAATTGTATCCTCTCTCTTCGAGCGCCTGGCTCACCTCGCGAAGAATCGTCTTGATGTTCTCGCGGCGGATCTCCTCCGTCGTGAACGTCATAGTTGCTGTAACATCTCTCATTCTCATCACACTCCTAACATATTTGTATTGTACATGAACTGTTTTAAAATGAAAAGCGATTTCACTTGTCCAATTCTTTCATTCCTTTGACAAAGTTCTCGACAAGCTCGATGGCTTCGTCGACTTTGGAGGCATCTTTTCCGCCGGCCTGGGCCAGGTCCGGCTTGCCGCCGCCGTTGCCGCCGCAGATGTTGGCTGCCATTTTTACGATCTGTCCGGCGTTCGCTTTGTTTTTGACGGCTTCTTTGCCGGCTCCGGCCACGAATACGGCTTTTTTGTCGTCTGCGGCAATGAGCAGAACGATCAGATTGTCATCTTTGGCTTTCAGATTGGAAACGATGTCTTTCATGGCTTTGCCGTCGAGTCCCTGCACTTTTTTGATGAGCAGATCGAATGCGCCGGCCTGCTTCTTTTCATTGATCCATTCGTTGGAGCGCAGCGCGAAGATCTGGTTTTTCAGCTGCTCGAGCTCTTTCTGCATCGCTTTGGCGCTGGTCATCTGCGCTTCTACTTTTTCATCGATCTCCTTGATGCCTTTCTGTTTCATGGATGCGGCAATATTTTCGAGCTGTTCATGCTCATGGGCGAAATCCTCATAGGCGCTCAGTCCGGTCTTTGCGGTGATACGCCGCGAATCCGAGCCGATGCTTTCCTCGCCGACGATCTTGCAGATGCCGATGGCTGCTGTATTGTCTACGTGGCAGCCGGCGCAGAATTCCTTGGAGACGTCTCCCATCGTTACGACACGAACCTTGTCGCCGTATTTTTCGTTGAACAGAGCGGTCGCGCCGGAATCGCGGGCTGTTTCGATGTCCATGATCTCTTTCGTGACCGGATAGGCAGCAGAAATATATTCATTGACGATCTGTTCCACCTCGGCGAGCTGCTCCTGGGTGAGCTTTTCGAAATGGCGGAAGTCGAAGCGCAGATAGTCGGGTCCTACGAAGCTGCCGGCCTGCTGGATATGGGCGCCGAGCACTTTTTTCAGGGCGCTCTGCAGCAGGTGGGTGCAGGAATGATTGGCTGTCGTGCGCATGCGTTTCTGGCGGTCGACTTCCTGACGGGCTTCCTGGCCGACGTGCAGCGTTCCTTCTTTGACGTCGACCTTGACGAGGTTCTGGGCGTTGCGGGATTTCTGCACGTCCAGAACGACGGCTTTCGCGTCTGGTGTGGTCACGGTTCCGCCATCGGCGACCTGTCCGCCGCTTTCGGCATAGAAGCATGTCCTGTCGAAGATGATCTCGCCTTCTCCGTGCAGAGAATCGGTCATTTCGCCGTCTTTGAATATAGCGATGATCTTTCCGTCGCACGATAAGTGATCATAGCCGACAAATTCGCTTTTTTCGGTAAAGTTCATGAGTTCCTCGTTCTGCGAGGCGAAGGAGTCCTTGACGTTGCGGGCATTGCGGGCACGCTCTTTCTGCAGGGCCATCTGTTCGTCGAATTCCTCGCGGGAGATCTTCAGGCCGTGTTCCTCGGCGATTTCCTGGGTCAGCTCGAACGGAAAGCCGTACGTATCATACAGCTTGAAGACGATTTCTCCGGAAAGCACGCCGTTTTCTGCTCTGGCGATTTCCTCGTCGAGCAGGCTCTGGCCGACCTTGAGCGTCTTTTTGAACGTTTCCTCTTCGTTTTTGATGAGCTTTTCGTTCATTTCGGTGTGTTCGCTCAAATACGGATAGAAGTCTTTCATGACTTCGTTGACGGTCGGTACGAGCTTGTAAAGGAACGGCTCGTCAATCCCGAGCCTCAGGCCGTAGCGGGCTGCCCGGCGCAGCACGCGGCGAAGCACATAGCCGCGGCCGCTGTTGGAGAAGTTGGCGCCGTCGCTGAGAGCGAAGACGATCGTGCGGATGTGGTCGGCGATGACGCGGTAGGCCATCTTGTATTCCCCTTCGTACGGATACCGGGCGTATTTTCCGGTTTCATGGATGATGGGCAGGAACAGGTCGGTGTCGAAGTTGGTTTCTCCGTCCTGGATGAGGGCGACCAGACGCTCGAGCCCCATGCCGGTATCGATGTTTTTCTGCGGAAGTTCCTTGTAGTCCTTGCGGTCGATCTCGGGATCGCAGTCGTATTGCGAGAAGACGACGTTCCATACTTCGATATAGCGGTCGTTTTCCATTTCTTCGAAGAAGAGGCGTTCGCCCAGTCCCTGCGGATCGTATTTTTCGCCGCGGTCGAAGAAGATCTCGGAATCCGGTCCGCCCGGCCCTTTTCCGATTTCCCAGAAGTTGTCGTCGGTTTTCAAAATGTGGGACGGGTCCACATGGCACACTTCGGTCCAGATGCGGTAGGCGTCCTGGTCGTCGGTATAAACGGAAACGTACAGTTTTTCCTTGTCGATCCCCATCCAGTCAGGGCTTGTCAGAAATTCCCAGGCGAACGGGATGGCTTCTTCCTTGAAGTAATCGCCGATCGAGAAGTTGCCGAGCATTTCGAAAAATGTATGGTGACGGGCGGTCCGTCCTACATTTTCAATGTCGTTGGTGCGGATGCTTTTCTGGGCATTGGCGATGCGGTTGCAGCGCGGTTTTTCCGAACCGTCGAAATATTTTTTCAGTGCTGCCACGCCGGCATTGATCCACAGCAATGTCGGATCGTTGTTCGGGATCAGGCTTGCTCCCGGTTCGATCATATGCCCCTGCTGCGAAAAATAATCCAAGAACATTTGCCGAACTTGATTTCCTGTCAATTGTTTCATAGTGATCTCCTTTTCTGTAAAAAAAATAACGTTCCGGCGCAATGCCAGGAACGTTGAAAACGCGGTACCATCCTGCTTCATTTTTCTTGATCGAAAAATGCGACTCGATTTCCGATAACGCGGGACGCGGTCCAACTCCAAAGGAGCTTCGGATGCGCTTTTCCCAAAGGTTTTCACCAGCCACCTTTTCTCTTTGCGGAACGTATCGCATCGTACTTGTCTTTTTCATTGTCAAACTAGTTGTATAGTATCAGTGTTTTTATGATTTTGCAAACAGATCATGCGTTTTTTTGCGCGGCTCTGATGCGTTCCTTGAGCATCGTGAGGCGGATATGGCTTTGTTTCAGGCGGATCTGACGTTCGAACAGCTTTTCGTCTCCGATCACGAACAGCTGTTTTTTCGCGCGCGAAACGGCTGTATAGAGCAGCTTTTTATTGAGCATGCGGGCGGTCTGCGGTTCCACGATACAGTAGACGGTCTCGTATTCGCTGCCTTGCGACTTATGCACGCTGATACAGTAGGCATGGGTCAGGTAGTACAGAAAATCTTTTGTGAAGTCGACGATCTGCGTGCCGAAATCGACGGTGATCACATGGTCGTGGATCCCGCTGATGTAGCCGATATCGCCGTTGTACACGTCGTCGTCGGGCAGATTTTTCTGCAGCATGACCTTGTCGCCTTCGCGAAACCAGACCGTGCCTGCTTTCATCTGCTTTTTGTGGGGGGCTGGCGGGTTGATCAGCTGCTGCATGGCGGCGTTGATGGCGTCGATCCCCACTCTTCCCTTGTACATGGGGGCTATGATCTGCAGGGCGGCGCGTTCGTCTTCATCGTAGGCGGACACTTCTTTCATGAGGGTTTCGAGGATATGCTCGGGCTTTCGTTCGATGAAGCTGGCGCCATCCCCGAAGTCGACTTTTTTTTCATCGCGGATGTCTCTGGCGAGCAGGGCGATGCCGGATCCTTTGGACTGCCGGAAGATCTTCTCGAGATGAACGATCGGAAAGATGTTTGTTTCGATCAGATCGGAGAACACTTTTCCGGGTCCGACGCTTTCGAGCTGGTCTTCGTCGCCGATCAGCAGGATGCGGCAGTGGGGCGGGAGCGCTTTGAGCAGCGAGGCGAACAGATGGGTGTCGACCATGGAAAATTCGTCTACGATGAGAAAATCGATGTCGAGCGGATCTTTTTCGTTTTTCCCGAAATGATTGTCTTCCAGGTTCCACTTGAGCAGGGAGTGGATGGTTTTCGAGTCGTTGTCGGAGAGCTGGGAAAGCCGTTTGCTGGCGCGTCCGGTCGGGGCGCACAGCTGGATGACGGCGTCGGGGTACATGGTTTTGGCGATCTGCAGGATGCCTTTGACGGTGGTCGTTTTTCCGGTTCCGGGTCCTCCGTTGAGGATGGATGCGGAATGGTCGAAAAAGGCGTGGATCGCTTTTTTCTGGATGTCGTCGTATTCGATATTGAGCAGGAACTCGACTTCGGAGATCTTTTCGTCGATTTCTTCCGGATCGACGGTTTCGACTTCGAATACGTGATCATTGAGGTGCTGTGCGATGACGATCTCGTCTTCATAAAGAGAAAACGGGAAGATCTTTTCCTTTTCGGACTGCAGATGCTCGTGGGTGATCAGATTGGTCAGGGCTTCTTCAAAGGCTTCGGGGCGCACGTTTTTGAACCGGTCCTGCAGGATGGGGTACGGGATGTACGTGTTGCCTGAGTTCATGGCCATCTGCCGGCACATTTCATAGATCATGGCTTCGAGACGGCGCAGATCGTCCTGGGGGATGTGGACGGCGTCGGCGAGCTTGAGCGCGCCTTTGTAGCCGAAGCCGTAGATCTCGTACAGAGGCCGGAACGGGTCTTCTGTGATGGTCTTGAGGGCATCTTCTTCATAGGCGGCTTCGAGCAGGGCGATCTGCCGTTCGGACAGGCCGTATTCGACGAGTTTGAGATAGTTGTCGTTGTAGCCGGTAAAGCGGGCGATGCCGTCGGTAATGATCTCGATCTTTTTTTCGGGAAAGCGCGGGATCTGGGACAGGATGTGTGGATCTTTGCGGATCTTTTCGAGGCAGTCGTCTCCTAAGGTTTCATAGATGGTCTCGGCGCTTTTTTTCCCGATGGTGGGAAAATTGTCGCCGGACAGAAAATGCACGACAGCTTCCCTTTTGGTGGGCAGGATCATGCGGGCGCGGTCGATCCGGAACTGGCTTCCGTATTTTGGATGGGTCACATATTCGCCTTCGAGCTCGTACTCTGTTTCTTCTTTGGGGTCAACGATGCGTCCGGCTCCGGTGAATTCGTGGTAGTCGCCGAGTTCTTCGAAGCTGGCGACGACATAATGGTTCTGCGCGTTTTCGAATATGATGAAGTCGAGCTTTGCGTGAAGGATCTCACTCATCGTGCATCCTCTGCTCTGCGGTCTTACGGATCATTTCGTTGAGATCGGTTCCGTTCTGATAGACATTGTCGATCACGCCGCCGCCCAGACACTTGTTTCCGTCATACAGTACGGCTTCCTGGCCGATGGTGACGCCGGGAATGTTCTGTGGATAACGCAGCCTGACTGTCGTGCTGTCGATCCATTCGAGCTCGACGTCCTGGTCGGGCTGACGATACCGGAACTTGCATGTGAGCCTGGCGGGAATGTCCTTTTTGTCTTTGACGATCCAGTTGATGTGGCGGATGACGGCTTCGTCGGAGTCGAGCCAGTGCTTGTGCGTATGATGGCATACGAACAGTATATTTTTCTGTACGTCCTTTCCGACAACGAACCACGGCCCTTTGTCATGAGTAATATTGAGTCCTTTGCGCTGTCCGATCGTGTAATACAGGACGCCGATATGCTGGCCGAGCACTTTTCCGGTGTCTACGTCAACGATCTTTCCTTCTTTGCTGGGCAGATAGTTGGTCAGGAATTCCCGGAAATTTCTTTCGCCGATAAAGCAGATACCGGTGCTGTCCTTCTTTGTCATGACCGATTCGAGATCGAGTTCCCTGGCGATCTGACGGACCTGGGGCTTGTCGATATTTCCTAGCGGGAAGATCGTTTTCGCGATGGCGTGCTCCGGGACCTGGCATAAAAAATACGTCTGATCCTTGTTCTGGTCATGGGCGCGGGTCAGGTATGTGTAACCGTCGATCGTCTCGTTGGAGGCGTAATGACCGGTGGCAACCATATCGAATCCGTTTTTCATGGCGAAATCGAAAAACGCGTCAAATTTGATGTATTTATTGCATAAGATATCAGGATTCGGGGTCCTTCCCTTTTCATATTCTTTCAAAAAGGTGGTGAATACCTGATCCCAGTATTCCTTGATGAAGTCGACGCGCAGCAGCTCGAGCCCGAGATGGTCGGCGACGGCTTTGGCGTCCAGATAGTCCTGTTCCTGGGGGCATACGCCTTCCATGATGTCAGGATTTCCTAATATATCGTTGTTGGCGTAGCTGTCCCAGTTGCGCATGAAGCAGCAGGTCACATCAACGCCTTGTTTCTGCAGCAGATAAGCGGCAATGGCTGAATCGACGCCGCCGCTCAGGCCTAGTAAGACTTTCATAGCATTCCTCCGTTTGTTTCAGGGTATATTTTCTACATTCAATTTATTATAACGCAGACCTTTCTTAAAACAAATAGGATAGAAAAAGACGTTCTGTGGCAGGATGGAATTCCTGCGGTAAACGTCTTCAAATACTTAATCTCTTTGTCTTTCTTAGTCTGCTGAATAAAGATTGGATCAAAACTCCATATTTTTTCGCAAACGATATTCCAGCTCTTAATTGTTGCTTTTTAAATGAATATGTTTTAACCCTTCACTTTTACCATAATTACGAATCAAATATTCAATAAATCCCTGCACAAAAGAAATAGACCGCCTTTTACTGTATCGGGAAAGTGAATATCATAAGAATCTAATTTGATATTTTTACTTGATCCTTTATTTGTTCATCGAAAACTGTCTTTCCGTATTTCGAACCGGTAACGTAGTGTGTTTGCTGAGGAAAGTCCAAATGAATTCTCATAGATTTCTTCTCCTTTATTTTAAGTATTATCATGTTTTATAAGATTTCTCGATTTCGAAGAAATGATCAAAAGAAATTGAAATTTTAACGCTGAATAATCATCTAGAGCCGATATATAAAGTTTTATCTATAGTATTCTTCATTTTAAAGGCGACTGACTTCTTGTCCAGATTGAACCGTTGTGTTCTGAGCAGTATCGACAAGATCATTCCACTTCATATGCATGGCTTCTATCACCTTATGAGCTATAAGTTCATACTTTGCTCTCATGATTTTCTCTTTTTCATCATCCTGGTTTTGCTCTTTTTTAGAATTCCCGTCAATGAATCGGTTATAGGTTACATAGAGTGATCCTTTGAAACGGAATGATCGATTTTTTCCTGCATTTCCGTTTTTATAACAGTTATAACTCGTCCTCCTTCAATTGATATTATTGTACACTTCATTAAGTGTCTTGAAGAACGGATCCTTTTCGTCAAACTTTCCGAAATCCTTGATCGCAGTCATCGGCATATCGATATGCATATAGACATATCTTTTTAGAGACAAAATATTATACAGCTAGAGCTGATCTAAAAAATCATAAAGTATCCGATGGTGTATATAATTTATTTTAACAAATCATATAAACAGTATTCACCTTTTGGAATTTTTGCTGTTCTTCGATCTTCTTTAAACAGCGGTAGACCTTCTGCAGTAATACGAAGTATTTTCATCTCTTATTTTCGAATTAAAAACGTATTTTCCGTTTTCAGTCGGGAAACTCATCGTATAAAAAAGGATGCCCGGCCCCACACCAGTACATCCTTGTGTTTTGATCATTGATTTTGTTGGTTGATTATTATTGGTTATGATTATTTATGCTTATGCTTATCAATCGTACTTATTCCTGTCCGAAATGCTCCAGCAGCATCTTTTCGGCTTTGGCAGACCACAATCCTTTGTTTGCCTTGCATACTTCATCCAGTTCCTTGAAGAACGGATCCATTTCGCCAAGCTTTCCGAAATCCTCGATCGCAGTCATCGGCATATCGATATGCGTATAGATAAGCTTCTTTCCGCCCGGAACATTCGGAAGATCCTTTGTCGTTTCGACCACTGAATCCAGTCCGCCGACATGCGTGATCATCACGGCCGAATTGATGAGACCGGCATTGTTCTTGTCGATCGCTTCCTTCATATCGTCGATCGTTCCGCCCGTCGATCCCAGGATCTTGCTTCGGGAATAATGGCAGTCATACAAATTCACTTCGGCAGAGAATTTCGGATCGGTCGGTCCGGCAAAAAGGTTCATGCAGCCGTCGTACGCCATGATCTGGTTGCCCATCTCGCAAACCGCTTTGCTCGGAATATATACGAATACATCGTCATAGCCGTGACCTTCCGTAATATCCATGAGCCCCCGGATCGGATCGTCCATTTTCGCCGTATTGACATAAATGAGCTCGATCCCGTTGTCTGCCGCTTCTTTTTCGCTGATCACTTCGCGCGCCCTTTCGATCCGCTCATCGTTGATTTCGGTCACGACGATCCTCTTCGGCTTGTTTTCGAATGTCAGGCCGTACGAGATCGCGCCCAGGCCCATCGGGCCGCATCCGCCAAGAATAATGATATTTCCGTTTTCCTTCGTGCCCATGATATGCGTGTATTCGCCAGGCACCGTATGATAATTCGTATGATATCCTCCAATGCAGCATGACATCGGCTCAGCCACTGAGCTGGCAAAGTAGGCATCCCCGTCAAACGTCCATACACAGCCCGCTTCCAGGATATCGTTCGGGAAGATGCAGTACTGCGTATCGCCGCCGCACCACTGGTACGAATATCCCGGCGACTCCATCTGGCCCGGGATCGCAGGCTGCTGCGCAAACTTCTGGCCCGGCGTGAACTGATCCTGCCATTTCTTTCCGACCTTGACGATATCGCCCGCAAATTCATGACCGATGATGATCGGATTGTCGTACACATCATTCGGCACGCGCTTGTGCTTGGCCCCCTGTTTGACCGTTTTCCATGTCGACATGCAGATCGAGTCCGACACGACCTTGACAAGAATTTCATCCTCTTTGATTTCAGGAAGCTCGAACTCTTCCAGACGAATATCATCCACTCCGTACAATCTTACTGCTTTTGTTTTCATATTCCTTATATCCTTTCTAGATGTTTTCGATCTCTACTTGGTTTTCCAGCTGTTCGATCTGTTCTTTCTGCGCCGGCTGCGTCCCTTCGGTCATGCACGCTCCCGCGCTGCACGCCACCGCGAAACGAGCCAGCTGTTCGAGCGGCATGTCCTGCTCGAGCGCATACGCGATCGCCGCCACCATCGCATCTCCCGCGCCGACCGAAGAATGGATCTTCACTTTCAGCGAAGGCACATACAGGCTTTTCTCGTCTGTCAGAAAGATCGCTCCGTCTTTTCCCATGGAAATCACGACCAGTTTCGTTTCCTCGTTCAGAAGCTTTCTTCCCAGATCGGCCGTTTCCCTGACCGTGCGCGGCTCTTCGACACCAAAGTACTGCGCCAGCTCGAAACGGTTCGGCTTGATCGCTTCCGGCCTCGCCTTAATCCCTTCCTTGAACAGTTCGCCGTCCGCGTCAAGCAGTACATGGATCCCCTGCCCCTTCAGCTCTTTCGTGATCTCTTTATAGATCGTGGAAGGAACGCCCGGCCCCACATTGCCCGACAATACGACATACGTGCTGTCCTCGCTCTTCTCTTTGATCTTAGCGATCAGTTTTTCGATATCTTCTTTTCTGACAAAAGGCCCGGCCTCATTGAGCTCGGTCAGCTCCATATCCCGGTCAAGAACTTTCAGATTGGTCCTCGTATCGCCTTCGACCTGAACAAAATCATGCTCGATCTGCAGGCCGTTCAGCGTCTGTTCGATGAACTGTCCGGCATTTCCTGCCAGAAAGCCGAGCGCGCAGCTTTCCTTGCCGAACGCCTTGATCGTTTTCGACACATTGATCCCTTTGCCGCCAGCATCCTGACGGACATTTTTCAGACGGTTGAGACCGCCCGGGACCAGAACATCGACTTCGGCCGTCTTGTCAATAGCCGGATTGAACGTAACGGTCAGGATCATTGCGCATCACCTGCCAGTACAGAAAGGATGAATTCAGGCGTTCCGTTCACGACCTTCTCCACCATATCCATATCGCCGAGCTTTTCCGCAATATTCTGCAGGATGGTCACATGTTCATCGGTCGTTGCGGCAATGCCGATCACGATCCGCACCGTATTGCCTTCGCCCCATGTAATGCCTTCCGGATAAATATCGACCGCCAGGCCCGTCTTTTTCACGTAATCCTTGACCTCGTATTCGCCGTGCGGAATCGCGATATCATTGCCAATATATACGCTCAGATTGTGATCACGGTTGAGCATTCCCTGAATATAAGGCGCTTCGACATAGCCTGCTTCCACGAGCAGCTGTCCGATCGAACAGATCGCCTCGTCGCTCGTTTTCGCGTGCTGACCGATCCGGATATTTTCCAGTTTCAGGATCTGCGGTTTCTTCTCTTCCTTTTTTCTTCTTTTAAACAATGCCATATTCTATTATCCTTTCTTATGCGTTTTCATTTTGTATACAGTCGAAGAATATGCTGGCCAGCGCCTGCTGGATGTGCTGGATGTCCTGCGAAAAGACAGCACTCTGCAGCGGCGTCGGTTCCATCATGTTCATCGTTATGTTCGAAAGCATGTTCTGTTCGTGTTTTTCGTGCTGCACAGGCAGCAGCAGAACAAAGATCGCTTTCACATGTTCCATCTGGGCAAAATCATCGTGTTCCGGCCAGATGAACACGATCATGCTCGTGTCGCCTTTGGCGTTCCTGCCCGCTTCTTCAATGATCTGTACGGCCGAGGAGCCCGGATCCGCTTTCATCCATACGAGATCGTCGATGATCTGTGCCGCATCGCGGCTCATCTTTTCGGTATGGCGCAGCTTTTCGATCGGATCCATATCCTCCTGCGCAGGCCGGTCGGTATTCAGGTGCTCGATCGCGTCCTGGATCTTTTCGATATCCTGCACCGAAAGCAGAGGATTGACCTGAAGGGTCGGAATATCGCGCTCAGGCAGCTCGAAAGTCGAAATGATAAGATCGATGCTTTTTCTCGTGCACTTGCGGTACTGTTCGAACGAGAGCGTTTCGGGACTGATCACGTCCGGAAAGGCTGACACAAGCCTTGCCGCCAGCATGGCAGACACCCCGATCCCTGAAGCGCAGATCACGCCGGTCCTGATTTTCGGTTTCCGGATCCTCGAGCGGTTCCGCTCGAGCGAAGCGCCCGCATGCATAGCCATAAAAGCGACTTCCGACTCGGAAATTGGCTGACAGATCTGTTTCTCCATCCGGCGGGCCGCCTGCTGGCTGAGCGTATACAGCTCGCTGTACTGCTCTTTGACCGACTGCAGCAGCAGAGGATTATAGATCGGCATGCCGCGCATGATGCGGATGAGCGTAGGCCGCAGATGGGTCATGAAGCCGTTGATAAACTGCGAATCGGTCTGCAGTATGGAGGCGATCTCTGCCGGCATCGCTTTGATGAACAGATCGGTCAGGTCGAGCAGCTGCCTGTCATCGAAATTCTCGCGCGTCTCAACGCTTTTGGCACTGTACAGGTGCAGGGCGATAAAATCGATTTCTGAAGGCGGCATCGTGATATCGAGCCGATCTTTGATCCGTTCGGCGATCTTCGCAGCCTGTTCGAGCGCCGCCGTTCCTTTCAGTTCCTCGTGCAGCGTTTCGTCCGTTTCGATCGAATCGCCTTTTCGGATCCGTTCGAGCGCCACACATAAATGGATGATGACACCCATATAGGAGTTCTGGGCATACTGTTCGAGCCCGAGCTCGCTTCCTTCCAGCGTGAACAGGTCGGTGATCTCGTGGAACAGGTCCTGGTCGAGAAGATGAAGGATGCCGCTCTGTCCGGATTCGAACAGCTCGCTGCGCACGAACTGCGGATCCAGCGTGTTCCCGTTCGTCTTCCTGAGGCGGATCATTTCATGAATGATGTGGCTCATGGCTCCCCGGCGGTCGTCCTCCCTGCCCTCGAGGCGGATATTGTTCTTATTGGTCCGTACGAGATGGATCTGGTGCTCGTCAAACCACGGGGCGAGGGCGTCGAGATCGTTGGAAATCGTCGCTTCCGAGACAGAAAACATATTTCCGTAATAAACGAGCTTTTTTATTTCCGGAAACCGGAGCAGTTCGTAGGCAAGAAGCTTTCTTCGTTCTTCCTTGTTGATATAAGGAATATTCTGGGTCGTCAGTTCGTCAGCGAGTTTCTTCTTGCCTGCCGCGCTGCCGGCGAGCTGCAGTCCTTTTCCCTGCCGGCTCAGCAGCTCCAGCCCGTAGCCCGACAGATCGATGTGCTGCAGTTCGCGAAAGATCGTTCTTCGCGAAGTCTGCAGCTGGCTGGCCAGCTCGTCGACCGAAACGTACATTTCGTCGTGATCGAGCAGGATCCTCAGGATCCTGGCCAGACGGGTCGAAAAGATCATCAGGCGCCGATCAGTTCGCTGACGATCTGATCATATTCTGCCGAAGCCATGAAGTTGCTGATCGGGTAGATCTTCGCATTCGGGCACCGGTCGGCCGCCCTTTCCTTGAGCGAGGTCTGGGTGACGATGATCTGCGTATCGAGCGGCACTTCATTCAGCGCGTAATGCGGGACATTGACATCGTGACCGGCACTTTTCAGCTTCCTGCTCAGGCTGGCCGCGCCCATCGCGCTGCTTCCCATGCCGGCATCGCACGCAAACACGACTTTGCTCAGATCGATCGCCGTTTTCTTTGCCGGCGCGCTGTTTCCTGTCTCGAAATTTCCGCAGCGCACATCGTCTACGATCTGATCGTATTCTGCCGAAGCCATGAAGTTGCTGATCGGGTAGATCTTCGCGTTCGGGCACCGGTCGGCCGCCCTTTCCTTGAGCGAGGTCTGGGTGACGATGATCTGCGTATCGAGCGGCACTTCATTCAAGGCATAATGCGGAACGTTGATATCGATGCCGGCGTTTTTCAGTTTTTTTGTCAGGTTGGCTGCGCCCATCGCGCTGCTTCCCATGCCGGCGTCGCACGCAAACACGATCTTTACGCTCGCTGCAGCTGCAGCCGGAATTCCTTTGGACTGCGCTTTGGAAGCAGTGATCTTCTGTTTCGCCTCTTCGAGATTTCCTTCCTTCGCGAACGCTTTGAGAAGCACGGTATTCACGATGGCGGAAACGGCTGCGGCGGCAATGACCGAACAGATGACGCCGATATAGCTGTCCTTTGCGCACATGCCAAGGATCGCAAGGATCGATCCAGGCGAAGCGGCTGACACGAGACCGGATCCGAAGATGGAGTTGACGAATACGCCTGTCATTCCGCCGGCAATGACGCCGATCAGCGTGATCGGATTCATGAGCACGAACGGGAAGTAAATTTCATGGATCCCGCCGAAAAATTCGATGATCATCGCAGAGAGCGAAGAGTCTTTTGTTTCCCCTTTTGTGCTGATCCAGTAGGCGATGAGCAGACCCAGGCCAGGTCCGGGATTGGCTTCGATCATGAAGAAGATCGACTTGCCTGTTTCCTGTACCTGTTCCATTCCCAGCGGAGTAAAGATGCCGTGATTGATGGCGTTGTTGAGGAACAGGATCTTGGCCGGTTCGACAAGAACAGAGGTCAATGGCAGCAGTCCGTGATTGACAAGCGTCTGAACACCTAAGGAGAGGGCGTTGGTTACTGCCAGACACAGCGGATTGATGAACAGGCATCCTGCGATCGCAAGCAAAGCGCCCAGGATACCGGCCGAGAAGTTGTTGACAAGCATTTCGAAGCCGTTTGGAATGTGGCCGTCGAGAAGCTGATCGGTCTTTTTCATGAGCCAGCCGCCTAACGGACCGGCGATCATGGCGCCGATGAACATCGGGGTCTCGGTTCCTGCGATGATCCCTAGCGCAAAGCAGGCGCCGATGATCCCGCCGCGGTGATCATAGATCATTTTTCCGCCCGAATAGGCGATGAGCAGTGGCAGCAGATAACGCTGCATCGGCACGACCATTTCATTTAATGTCGGGTTGGGAAGCCAGCCGTCCGGGATGAACAGAGCTGTGATGAGTCCCCAGGCAATGAAGATGGAGATGTTTGGCATGACCATGGCAGAGAGCGCACGGCCTAATTTCTGAACTTTTTCTTTCATGGTTTTTTCCTTTCCTGAACTTATGTTTCTTTTGACAATTTCAGTATAAGGAACCATGTTTTTTTTTTCTATCTTTTCTCGTTTTTGTTTGGCACGAGCAAAAATGTCAGATTTTTTCAGAAACTGTACGGCTCTTTGTGCCAGGATTCCGCGAATATATAGAAATTTATTATTGCTTTTTGGAAGGTAAATTGATATTATTATTAGGCAGTTGAACAAATGCCCGGGTGGTGAAATTGGTAGACGCAGTGGACTCAAAATCCACCGGTAGCGATACCGTACCGGTTCGAGTCCGGTCCTGGGCACCATTTGATCGTTACGAATCTTCGGATTCGTTTTTTTATGTAACTTAACTTTAACTCATAGAAAAAAAGCGTAATAAAACCCTAT